>WNFC01010041.1_pt1 | contig 11065 bp, 10 predicted proteins | sample 5400541 | NCBI WGS metagenome assembly WNFC01 (sample SAMN13153342, study PRJNA577476) | soil metagenome | isolation source: 120 cm saprolite under Douglas fir tree site 2 hole 2 replicate 1 | place: USA:California | collected 2015-04-18
GGGCATGCCTCTCATGATATTGGAAATCGTTCCCAACACAATTTGTCATCTCCGCCTCCTCCTATTGCCCCGCCTCCACCCTTGCCACCCTTGCCGCGTCCCGCCCCAGTCGTTAACATGAAGGCAGACGACGCTCCTCCAGGAGCTCACAAGCTATCCACCGCGTCGAGAGATGGAGAGTCCGATATGGAGTTATCCGACTCTGACATCTAAATAATACTCGTGGACGGTACTACCTTACCTTCTCGAACCCCGAAAATATGCCCCTCAACCGGAATTCGGATTAAAACAAGTTCCCTCTACTCCAGGCTGGTTCCACTTCCAAAACCATCAGGCTGTTAGATTGGCATGTGACTGCTTTGAAACCTGGATGGCTTCGCACGTATGTGGCTAGCTCGTGGACTTCCCTGAGGACAATTCGACAGACTTCGCAATACCCAATCCATTAGACGCTGTATTATATGTGGGTGGGCCACGCTGTTATACACAATTTTATTATACATCAGTGCTCGCTAAATCCCGATTAACGCTACACTGTTTGTAGCTTCCCAGTCGCTCAACGACGGAGGATACCATTAGAAGTCAGGAGTACGGGTTGAGATCAGCCGTTCGAAAGCTAACGCATTCAGTGTCACTAGATTGCAGTGGGGCTGGAGCGTAATGTTGACGTGTTTGTGTTCTCAGGCTCGGTAGACTTGGGCTCAACGACGCTGTAAAGGCTACTGCCAAGACTGCCGGGCCGTGGCGTGTAGTGCGGCACTGCTTCAGTCGGTTTAGAGATTATGAATCCTGCAAAGCACAGTTTAGGGTCATATCGTCCGACTCGAGATTGCGCTAGCGCATACCCCTCAGGCCAGCTTGCTTCTCGCCTTGTCTGCCAAAGCCAAAGCCACCCGACTTCTCGTCTTCATCAGCGGTGTCCGCTGGCTTTCCGCCAAAGAGGGTGGGGTGGAACTTGGGGGTGGCAAGATTTCCGGTGTGCATGGGGAGAGCACTCGGGTCGCTGCCTTCTCTCCAAGCGCGAATGCTACGCTTGGACTTTGCATGCTCGCGGAAGATGAGGCCAAGCGCCATGTTCAAGCAGCCCACGGAGAAGAGGAAAAACGCGGCGACAAGCGTAAGTTTGTCAGCGTGGTGGGAGAGAATCGCGGCTCCGATGCTAAAAGGGCGATCCACATCCGAGCTCAGCTGCGATGCGCATGGCAAGAAATGAAGAAAGGGAGACGCACAGTCCCTGGAAGATCCCAAGGGAGCCGAGGCCGAATTGCGAACCGAGTACCGGGAAAAAGCGGTCGAAGAAGAACATCGGCCACGAGACCTCGGATAAGAGGAGGAAGACGAGCTGGAAGATGATGAAAAGGCGATTGACGACCGCCCAGAAGACACCTGCTGGCTGATTGGGAACGGTGCTGCCTCTGAAAGGAGCAGCCGAACCGAGTCAGCGTGACCCGTACATGAAGCAAGGAGGCCGAAGGGCGCAGGCGCACTCTACGTAGCCGCAAGCTCCGTCACCGGAATGTATGTCCTGTTGGGACTTGTTGACGGCTCGAATATCCGACACCATTGTGACGATACTGCTTGAAAATGCGAGCAACAATCCGACGATGCTCAGCACGCGGACAGCATTGAGACCATAAAAAACGTCTAGGGTAGACGACAGCGTCGATCAGTGTTCGGCGCTGAGGGTAGAACAAGGCGCACAAGAACGAGAAGACATCTTTCAAGCGGATTGGAGGGAGAATGAATATGACAGGTGAACACAGGCAAGAATGGTCGCAATAAGGTGAAATATACGGTGTCCCAGCACCGTATGAGGGGATTAGAGAAAAAAAGATCGAGTATGTGTAGAGGGAGGCCCCAGGGAGATTTAAAGATGGAAACTCGCCACAAGCAGGTTTTAAAAGAAAGTGTCTTGAAAAACTTTATTGTTCTACGCAACAACACTTGGCGGAGTGCCGTAACCGGAATGTACTTTGCCCGGATTGATTGCCCCCTCCATTGTTCTACGGCGCGTGGCGGTCCAAGACCCTTCGCATATGAGTGCGATTATTCATCGGACCTCGCGTAGTCACATCGAATCAGAGAAGCAAGCACAGGCTTGCCATGGCACAAAAGGGTAGTCAAGGGTAGTTCTTATGGTGTGATAATAAACTATTGGGTGTCCCGACGTGAACGCAGATGATACGATGATACAGCGGCAGATGCCGTCCTTTGTATTTGGGTTATCGTTTGTTTGGTCCTGGCGAAGGGAAGAAATAAGGGAATGGAGCATAAATAAGCCAATGATCTCTTGTAATGCGAAGTAATGATGGGGGGAATGCCACTGTAATGAAAACATAACAATCGTCGGTGAACGTGAAAAAGGAATAAGGCGGAAGGCGGAGTGTGAAAGTGCGAAGGACAAGAAAAATGAGTCATTCAGATCGTGAAGAACATGTCGGAATACCACCTCGTTCCTTGTCGTTGCCAATGCGAAGCGTGTAAGCTGTCTTGCGTCCGGATGTATGCTGTATGGTGAGAGATGACGGGATAGAGGATGTGGGTTCCCACGGACCCCTAATCTAATATTGGTTTCCCCAAAGAACCTAGGCCACATATGCCGGAGGGGCGTCAGTAGGATCCACCACACTTGTCGTTCTCGGTTCGGGCTGGGCGGGGGGCTTTCTCTCAGGAACTCCCCCAGAGCCTGATGCAGATGGTCTGCGGTCACCGTCCTGAATGTGACCACCATCCGAATGAACGAGGATGGGACCACTTGACGATGACGAAAAAGCGTGAGCAGATTTTTTCTCTGACCGGACCGACTGCTTTTCAGGCTCAGGGGCTACCATAGGCACAGAGCCGGAACTCGGCACATCATCGGGAGAGAAACCAGTCCGTATGGACGCTGGAGATATGGGTGATAAGGGGGGATTGATAACCTGAAGCGGGCGCCGACTGGAGGGGCCGGGAGCGGTGCTCGACCCACTGACACTGCCGCTACCAGTAACGGAAGGGCTGTGACGATCCAGCGGGGGTGCTGCGCCCGGAGGCAATTGATGATGGGTCGAATTGTGCGAACCTTGCCGCCCCACTTCACCGCCTCTGGTTTGGGCACCTGGGATAGAGGCCACAGTACCCGACATCGTGGGCGTCAATCCTCCAGTAGCCCCAATCAGGGCAGTGATTGAATCACGCCGTCCATCACCGGAGTCGTAGATCATGCTAGGTGGACCCCCTGAGGACGTCGTTGGCATTGATCGCCCCACGAGGCCGTACTCGTACGGCCTAGACTCCTTGGCCAAATCCAGACGTCTCGTTTCATCCCGGTCTCGTGTCACTGGGTAAGGGAACACGATGTCCTCATCCTCCCTATTATCTGTATCAGGTTTGCGGCACTTTTTTCTAGAAAGTATCGAGGTAAGCGACTTTATCTGGGAGCGGGTGACAGAACGCACAAAATCAACCAAAGTATAAGGACCACCCCTATGAGGAAGAAGAAACCTCCAACCGCGCCGCCTACGATGGGGACGATGTTGCTTGAAGATGACTTTGAGGTTTGACTTTGCGAAGCAGCGGCCGAGGTCGGGAAAACAATCACCGTAGGCAGGGGGGTAGAAGTTGTAGTGATTGTGACCACGGTGACCACACCATTGTTTAGCGTTGATGACTGCTCCTCAGTTACTACCGTAGGTGGGGGGGTAGTCGTTATCACGACAGTAGTTGGTGTATATTGAGGAATAGATGGGGATGGGGAAGGCTGTGGTGTTGTAGAAGGGGAAGGTTGTGGTAATGTCGTCGGGGGAGTGGTGTTTATAGGGGTTGAACAACTGGCGAAGAGGGTCGAAGTCGGATCAACCACAGTGACGATGGTCGTAATGATTAGGGGAACTGTTAGTGTCGAGACAGCGCCTGTGCATGCGTCAATGTCACAAGTCTCGGACAAAACGGAGAAACACAAGGCAAAGAGCAAGATAAGGAGACCTCCGAGCACTCACCATCTGGTTGAGTCTGCACGATAACAGTAGAGGTGGTGATGACGTTTGTCGACGTCGTCGTCGAAAAGAGGGTCAGAGTAGGAGTCGGAAGGCAGACAGCCATGAGATTATGATACGGAGGGGAGCCGTACTAAGCGGGCGTCGGAGGTGGCAGTGATCGGCGTAGAACGAGACGGTAAGGGAACTATAGCCGAAGAAGCGAGTTGAACCAAAGAAAAGAAAGTAAAAAAGAAGAAAAGAAAAGGAAAAAGGACGGGAAGGGAAGAGAAGGAAAGAGAAAGAGGCTGTGGCGGTGCAGATGTTGTCCATGTCCAATGTAAAGCGTGCTGTGCACGGCACGGCGCTCAAACGAAGGGGTCTGGCCAAGCCATCATCCAATCAGCAATCCGGACAGTATCTCGGCGCTGCGCCCATACTGTACGCCGGGGCTTGACGTGACGTGTAGTTTGTGATTTAACTCGGGGACGTATGTAGCAGATACGGAGTAATAGAGATGCACTCAGCGCGATGAAAAGGTGTATGAGGTATAAGGTCTGACTATGACAGCCTGCTTGAAATCCTTAAGCATCATCAGGCGTACCAAACCAAAGAGTTGTACCCCACCCACCTCTATGAGGCGTGTTGTGACGACATCCTGACCATATGGTCGTTTTTGTTTTTGGAAATTCCCCCCTGAGGCGCTTCGTTGGGGTTGGGTGGATCAGACGATGATGGTAGCCGTTCGAGATTCGGCGGCCGCGACTGAACGAAAGGCGTTTGCTCCTCTCCATCCGTGGTGCTCCCGCTAACAACCCTCCCAGTCTCATCCTTCCTAGACTGCTTCCCCTTCGAAGAAACTCGTCTCCACAGCGATTTACTCTTGGCAGCAACAATTCTCCCGAAAACTTCGAGAGGGTCTTCTTCTCGCGCTTCATCTGGGATCAAGTGATCATCGCCATCATCGCAGTCTGACCATGTGCGAGATTGTCGTGGGACGCCCTGCATTCGAGGATCCCTCTTCTGTTGGAGCATCCGTGACCGCGCGGCAACACCAAGCGGACGGTTCGACCTGACGTCTCGGGGGCCTATCTTGGGAAGCGGCGCAAATTTGACGTTGACGGTTGCAGGCGAGTTAGGGGGGGATATCGAGGATTGAATGGAATGCTCTTCTGAGGGGGGCTGACAACCATCAGACGAAGAGGGAATTGAGGGTGTTGAAGAAGTCGACAACGTCAGTGATGCCTCTCCAACATCGAGGGATAGGGATCGCTGTCCCGAGGGGGGCTGACAAGTTGGAGGAGTTGGAGGATCAGGTTGGACGAGTTTGGCCATGTACTGTACTGTGGTGAAGTAGAGGCGTTACAAAATCAAACATTCCTGGGTGCTCAGTTGAGCCAGGCGGTGCAGTGCAACTCGTCGCTGTCGCTAATTTTCGTCAAATTTCATTTGAATCCGATTTGATGGCCGCTGCCACCCGCGCGTCAATTCCCGTCCAGCCGCTGGCTACTCCTCCCGTTCACTGGCACTTTGTGTCCATGTCGATTTCTCGCTCCGAATCACAATATAGTCGTCGTCGTTCCAACACAACCCTCTCTGCATTCAAAAATACTCTTCCCCCACCCCCACCACTCGAACTTGGCACGTCCAAAGTCCTGACAGCCTGGGTCCACAGCACTGGAGATTCGGGCAGCGTCCTACTCAATCATTCCTGCCTACCTGGTGTCGCAACAGGAGATCTACTGCGTGTGACTCAGCTTCATGACAAGTCGGGGTTCCTCTTCCTCGTGCCTGATGAAGACACGTCTATACGCACCCAACTCCAGGTAAGCATCATTTGACTTTCGGTTGACTGAAGAAACCACAACACCATGACAGATATCACTTCCAAAGTCAGTCGCTGAGATTTTCAGCATACGGAATAACACAGAGGTCACCGTGACCAAAGTAATGTCTAACTTGTACATCAAACTCTCCACCGCCCGTTCACTGCTCGGAGCAGGTCGATAAAACCGAATGTCAAGCTGATTACATCGAGCTAATTTTCCAAGATCAATATCTGGGAAGGAATGACATGTGGAGATTAAGTGAACAGCTCACTAGCCATTGTGTCCACATCGGCCAGGAGATCATCTTTATAGGCTCAGTTGTAGCCAAGGTAGAGTCCATTTACGTTGGTGGGCAGAAAGTACGTTGTCTCTGGTTTCTTTCACCTGTTGACGACCTAAAATATTCTCATTCCAAGGTCTCCAGCGGATTCGTGGCGGCCACTACAAAGGCAGTCTACCGTTCTCTGTCAGCAAAGGTCATGATCTTCATTCAGGTCTGTCGCGAGCTCTGGGAATTTTCCGGGGATGGTGAACGCTACAACGAGAAAATCGTCCACTCTTTTCTTCCTGAACTATTCTCTAAATGGAAGCAGGCAGGCACAAACCATACCGTCACCATCGTGCTTATATCGCGCGTTTTCTACGATCGCACCGAGGTCGACTATGCCGAGGGTCCTTTACTTCAAGACGAAGATGGCAGGTGGCACAAGGACTTTTACAAGGTCATCACGGACTTGGAGGTCCTGCACGACTGGCAATCCACGCTTGTCAGCCTCAAGGATTCATTCTGGGCCTTTCAGCGGGACATTCTCCTGACACATCACTATCACCGAACTTGGTCAACCTCTTCTGCCGTGACGGGGACGTCAGGGGAAGTGCGCCTTGTAGGGCAACTCTCATTTGCGCATGACGGCCCTCTTCTAGAAGCATTGAATATGGCTCTCAACCCAACCGAGACGCACTACATCGACCGCTCCCTCTCTTTAACAGGGGCCTCTACCATCATCATTACTCCTGGGACGGGGTATTATCGCGTATCTAAACAGCTACTGCGACTTACCACAACGCGTATGCTGGACCAGGGATTCGGAATTGATCTCGTGTCCTTAGCAAAACCACCACTACATCGCAGCCCCATTTTCTGTTTCCGTGGTATTGAGCCGGAGCTCTTCAGGGTTGATAAGCTCGGTCGGTATGGCTCTCGGGCGTTGGACCCTCTCTGGGGTGGGGACGATGGCCCTGCGGACTGTGTTGGCCGTGAGAAGCAAACCTTCTGGTGGGAACCCTTCTGGGTTGGTATTAGCTTTTGGGACAAGCAGATGGATCTGCCTTTACGAGAGGATAGGTATAGATCGCAGTTATCGTCCAGGGACAATAACTCTAATGAATGTCTCGTAGATTCGTCGCCCGTGCAAAGATGCATGAGATTCAAATGCTTGGCTTACTGGACCATGACGTATTGTCCAGCATTGAAGTTCCCTATCTTCCAGAACAATATGCATCTCTTCTTGACCCTGCACGCGAGGGCAATTTTGAAGCGTTCGTAGCAGCTAAGCGTGAGGCAGACAAGTTCGACACGGATATCTTCGAGTTCAAGGACTTCGAAGTGCAGGCTCCCAGTAGCAACCGCACCTCAGGCGTATCTGTTACAGGTACGACTCCGATGCCACCATCCATCAGAATTATGGATAAGCGTGCTGGGGCTCAACATCGCCCTTCTCAGCCTCCTAGCAAGATCCATCGAATAGAAGAAAGCCCCCAACCCTCAGAGGCAGAGCCTTTACCCACTCCTGTGGTTGAGAAGCGGCTTCTGGCGGGCTCGTTATCCAGCACATCCGCTGGCAATTTGAGCACATCCCCTTCTCAAGCTTCTATTCGCTCTGTTCGCTCTGCTCGCTCCGACGCTTCGACTTCGTCAACCCAAGGTAATCGCAGCCCCCAGAGTAGCTCGGCCTCTCTGTTGCGCTCAAAGTTCACCTCTTCGTGGCTGTTCAATCCGTTTCGCAGTGGGCCCAGTCAGGCTGAGACATCCCCCGTCTCGGCATCGGGTGAGTCAACTCCGTTCCGAAGTGGGCCCCCACCAAGTAGGGCCTTGTTGCCTACGCCCCATGCAATGACAGACAAGAAAGCCCCCACACCTCTGCTCCAGCCTCACGCCAGGAGTCCGCTCGCTACTATGACGGATATGTCATCATCCCCTCGCCCGATGCCCATCAAGGGCATCACAAGCTCAAGACTTTCCAGGGGACTTGAAGATGGAGGGCCAATACTCCATGGTTCTCTTACCAAACACTCCCAATCACCTATGAATACTCCACCACGCGATGACGCTTTGTTCGAGAGAAGGCGTAGCATCGCGCTTGGTAGCAGCGCGTACCTCATCGCTTCGTCATCACCATCCGTTCGACCGACCCCGTCAGGCCCACAGATTCCCGTCTCCTATACCGACTCGTCTCTTGCCCGAAGGTGGCAGCATATGTTCCCGCAGGCAGTATTCAAGCATGATATAAAATGGAAGTCCATGGTGACCCCGGGTTGTCTCCCACTAACAGCAGAAGAATTTCCGAGCACGTCAGAGCTCGAGACTTCGTACGACGTTTTCTCCTACGACTTTGTCGTGGATCCGCCCGAGACGCGCTCGTTCCTTCTGCGCCCACCGACCGTGCAATCCCAAAACCCGGATGAGGACCGCCGGTTATGGGCGATCGTCGTCATGCGAGGTATGATTGCCCTGCGGCTCGCACAAGGATTCCAGATCGTCCTGCGGTCCGCCAACTCGCCTGAATACGACCCAAACCCGGATCCACGCACATTGCGGCGGGCGAAGTCGTACGTGTCGGATGAGGACGCAACACCACGACCGATTGGTGCCGCTGCGGCGCTGCACGCGCAGGCTGACCCTGTTTATTTGAGCATGAGCAACGAAATACACCGCATCGCGTATACAGGCGAGGCGATTCAAGTGCGAAGATATGTGCGACGTATGCCCCCAACTCCACCCCTACACTACAAATGTCTGATCTGGCCGAAACTTGGTGTCGGATACACGGAACTGAGTCTTTCTTTTGCCTATCATGGCTTAGAGAACTATGGATGGAACAGGTCAGTTTATACAATTCCGTCTTCTGATCTCGTCTACGCGACACCTTCTGATATGCCACTAGACTGGACATGTTGGTTGCTGGATATGAACAGCAATTCAACGAATCATTACGGTATTGGCGCACACGCTTCGTTGTGATCCCAACATTGGAGCCTCCGACATACAGTGGTAGTATCAGTGGCAGTGGAGTGAGCGATAGGCTCAACGAAGAGGAAATACGTATCCTCGGAATTGAGAAGCTCATGGAAATGTTCTCACGCGTACGCTGGCAGCCGCCGGACGAGCGCGCGGCTGGTCCTGCGCCATCTGTTCGCCTGCTTGTGACAGACGTGGGACCGGCGTCGATGGTACTTGACGACAACCTCATGGCACGCCTTGACGAGATACACGCGGCAGGGCCACTCCGGAAGAAAATGAAGAGCGAGCGTGACATCGCAGACATGAGCCTGGCGGCAATCGCAAAAGCCATGCGTGAGGAGGACGGCCTACCGATCAAGGAGCATCGGTGGCAACGGCAGAAACATCCGGACACCTTTCTCGGATTCGAATTTGTCAACTGGCTCATTCGCGAGTTCCGGGACGTGTCTACGCGAGATCAGGCCACGGAGTGGGGCGTCAAGTTGCAGGGACAGGGTCTGTTCGAGCACAGTAGTGGCCGGTACGGATTCTTTGACGGGTAAGCGCCATTATCATCACACATACCCCAAAGGACACGTTCTTTTGTTAGTCGGACCGGTGATCGCGAAACACTCATCATGTTTATCCATACAGGCACTACTTTTACAAGCTCAAAGGAGAATACGCAACCATGTCCACGCCAAAGGGAGGCTGGTTCCGCTCCAAGCCGTCATCATCACAGGCGCAGGCGACGGAAGAGGCGCCGCGATCGGGCCATTATCCGTCCAGTCAGCCGAGAGTCAGCGTCAAGAAGGCCAAGAGACAGATCATTCTAAGCCAGAGTATGGTCATCGATACGGACCTCAACAAGGTAGAGGCGATCTTTGACTTGCCACAATATTTTTGGCGAGATTATCGGGCTCGTTTTTCTTACGCAACCCATACACAGAAAAGCGAGCGTGCTGAAACGGTGATATTGCATCACGATCTGGTCCACAACCCTACGACCATCTTCCATTTCGAGCTGCATTGGATTGGCACTGCGGCACGGTGCATCGAGGACATGCTGCGGGTGTGGACGCGTACGATTGAGCGTTACGGATTGACGCTGGTCGAGGCGTACGTATCGCAGATCAGCGACATCGCGGATCGTAATCCGTTCCAGTCGTGTTTCCCCGTGCGGCTAGCGGTGCAGCCCCCGATCGTGCTGGACATCGAGCGACGCGTGCCGGAGCACCGCCAGGGTGAGGTCGCGCGCTACTTTGAGTACGCGCTGCTGCGGCGCTTCGGATTCGTGCTGGACATCGAGGCGACCAACTCGTACCCCGCGCACGTCGACGCGGTGTACTCGTACCGTCGCGCGCCGTTTTCGTACTCGCAGTTTGTGCACCGCTCAGGCGTGGCGTTCGTGCAGGTGCTGGGAGGCGCGCAGGGATTCCTCTTTCTCACGAACCGTCTGATGGGCTCGGGTCGCGTCGGAGCGAGTCCCGTCGGCATCGGCAAGGCTACCCGCCCGGCGGTCGATGCGGAAGAGCTGCGCATCAAACTGCAACTATTTTGCTCAGACAAGGAGGCACTGGTGAAGTTCTACGACGAAGAACTTGCGCAGCTGATGCATGTGCCTGATGAGCCACCGTTACTCTCAATATAGCGAACTCGGGCCGAAGGCGGCAAAGACATGGCCTTTATGATACCCGTATAGACTGCGCAAAAACCCACTAGGCTAAGAAACATCATGCGCACTAACGATCATATCGCGCCCGTTCGGCCTCACGCTCCGTCTATACGGATCCCTGGAAAGTGGTTTACGCATGTCTATCGGGGGGCACAGGTTGGTCAGAAGACGGGGCAAATTGTTTCTTTTCTCGGTTAGGAAGAGGGCAGGCACGAACCAAAAGCATCTTCCTCGTCCTTGCCACCCGGACCGAGACCGAGGCTCCCGTAGTACTCGCGCACCCGACGGTAGACGCTGTAGCCGAGGCCCTCGTAGAGGTCGATAGCAATCGAGTTTGTACAGCGGACGTAGAGATCGACGAAGAGCCCGCCGTATACGTCATCGGACA
>WNFC01030348.1_pt1 | contig 11065 bp, 8 predicted proteins | sample 5400541 | NCBI WGS metagenome assembly WNFC01 (sample SAMN13153342, study PRJNA577476) | soil metagenome | isolation source: 120 cm saprolite under Douglas fir tree site 2 hole 2 replicate 1 | place: USA:California | collected 2015-04-18
GGGGAGCTCGAAGAGCTGTGTGGCTGGTTGCGGCTCGATCGCTTCGACCGGAGGGCCGCCAACCGACGACTGGCTGCAGGGGATGGTCGATCGGGCGAGGAGCCCGGCATGAGGATCAGGGTGCAGGTGGTGATCGAAGCAGATGAGGACGTCCCGCCGGGCGGTGCACCAGGTGGCGGAGCTTCGGCGCGATGCCCTGCAGGCTGAAACGCTGGGCCTGCAGCTGGCCGAGGCCAAGGAGCTGCTGGCCAGGGTGCAGGAGGTCGTCGTCGAGGAGCAGGTCCGGGCCTGCCTTGCCAAGGTCGCCTGCCCGCACTGTGGGCGGCCACGCCGCCACAAGGACGAACGAAGCATCGCGCTGCGCAGCCTGTTCGGCACCCTGCGCCTTCCGAGCCCGCGCTGGCACCACTGCCCCAGAGGACCATGGGCTCGCCGCAAAAAGGGCATGCGAATCGAGGGACATCATGCCGCGGCCCAGTTGCTCGTAGGCGTCGACGCCGAGCTTGCAAAACCCATACGATGGCCAACGGTGGGCAACCACCGCCTTGGACCCCTCCCGGGAGCGGGAAACTCAAGCTGGGAGGGGTCCCTCGCGTTCAGTTCAGGACTCCCTCATCCTCACCGACCGACGCGAACGCGCGCCAACGCCTGCCTCTCGATCCTCAATGACCGGTGCCGGACGTGGCCCCTACGTCATCAGCAAGCGCTGCCCGCAACACCGGAGCGCACGACCCCGGAGCTGCTCTACCTCGAGGCGAGGTTCGCCGGGCTGATCGTCGTACGGACTGAGCGCCAACCTCCTGGGCGAGCTCCTGCCGCTCGGACGTTCATTGCATCCCACCTCGGTCCGCCGTCACGTCCAGGCCACGGCGCAGCGCCTGGAGGAGGAGCTGGGACCCGAGCAGGTGATGTTCATCGAGGGCTGCCCCAGGGACTGGGGAGGAGCTGGCGATCCCGGACCTGCCGCTCACGGTCGGCCTCGACGGCGGGTACGTCCATGCCTGCGACCAGCGATCTCGCCGTGAGGGGTGGTTCGACGTGATCGCCGGCAAGTCCATGCCGGCCGACGGAGACGCCAAGTCCTTCGGGTACGTCCAAACGTACGACACCAAGCCGAAGCGCCGGCTTTTCGAGCTCCTCAAGACCCAGGGCATGCAGCCCAACCAGCAGGTCACCTTCCTCACCCACGGCGGCCCAGGCCGAGCACCTGATCGACTGGTTCCACATCACCATGCGCTGACCGTGATGAACCAGATGGCCAGGGGCCTGGAGGACACGGTCGGCACGGAGGCGTTGCGCCAGCTCGAGCGCCTCAAGTGGTTCCTCTGGGACGGCAACGTCTTGCGTGCCCTGCAGGTGGTCGGGGACCTGGAGATCGACCTCGACGTCGACGTCGACAACCTCGGTCCATCCAGGCCAGCGCAAGCTGGTGAAGACGATGATCGAGTTCGGCCGCTACATCGGGGCCAACGCCGAGTGGATCCCGAACTACGGGGAGCGCTACCGCTCTGGCGAGGCGATCTCGAACGCCTTCGTCGAGTCGGCGGTCAATCAGGTCGTGAGCAAGCGCATGGTGAAGAGTCAGCAGATGCGCTGGTCGCCGCGAGGTGCACACCTCCTGCTCCAGATCCGTACCCGGGCGCTCAACGACGACCTGGCCGGAGACTTCCGCCGCTGGTACCCAGCCTTCATGCCGACGTCGGAACCGCGGGATCTGGCGGCTTGACCTCCCACACTTTGTCCCGCTCTCCTGCAGCTCGCTCTCGCGTGGAGCGACGACCACCTCCACCGCTTCGTGGCCCACGGACGCGAATACGGCATCAGCTACGCTGGCGGCCTCAGCTTCCGCGACGACCCCCATGAGGTTCGCCTCGCCGATCTCGGCCTTCGAGCCGGCGAGCGCTTCCTCTACGAATACGACTTCACCGACGGCTGGCGCCACGACGTGCGGGTGGAGCAGATCCTGCCCCTGGAGACCACAAGGCCCTACCCGGTCTGCACCGGCGGCAGGCGAGCCGTCCCTCCGGAGGACTGCGGAGGTCCCTGCCCTCGGTAGAGCTGGGGCTGCGGGAGCTAAACGAGGTCCCCGTCGGTCCGCCCGCAGACAGCCGCTCGAGCTGCCTTGAGGCCTCGGCCCCGGCTTTGTCCTCCAGGCCCTTTGCAATCTGGTTCATCACGGTCAGGCGCATGCTGACGTGGAACCAGTCGATCAGGTGCTCTGCCTGGGGGTTGAGGTAGAGGGGAAGCTCGGGACATCCTCTGGGCACACGCAAGTGGGGCTAGCAGAGCACCACCACGAAAAACGAGTGTCCGTCCCCAGTGTATTGGGAGACCACCGAGTGAACGCGAACCACTTGTGCGGAGTTCTTCCCATTCGACGCCGAGACTTGTCCAAGGACGGTCTCTAGGCCGTCGGGACGGCCTGGGGATGCAACGATGGCGCAACCCTGTACGCTCCGGTCGAAAGTGACGTCAAAAACGGTAGCTCTGACCTTCGTGCAGCTGGTGGCGTGAGACGTCGCCGACAAGAGCTTCCCCTGCTGATTGCACGACGCGTACATGTACCCCGGGGTCTTCGTGCTGGCGGCACTTGCGGCGTGGGCCACGGCGAAGCCCATCGTGCCCGCCGCGACGATGGACACAGCGAACAGGATTGGTTTGAACATGGAGGACTCCTTATCAGATGTCGAGAGGACAGCCATAGGTGGGGTCAGCGTGACCAGGGTCGCGGGCTCGCTTCGGATTTCGGACAGGGCAGGTAACCGGACGGAACAAAATGACTGCGAAACGTAGCGCTTGTGGTGCCGAGCTGCTTGGTGTGGGTCTACGCCGTGAGCATCAACCACCTCAGCCAGCGTGTCGCGGCCATTCCGACCGGTGGCGTCCCAGGCGCGGTGTAAAAGCCGCCGGGACACAGGTTCCTTCCGGGTCTCATCTTAGCGGCAGGGGTGACAATTCCAGCATTGTTTGGCAATTCCATCACCTCCTTTTTCGGTTGAAGCTGGCGGCGTAGCTGGGCGAGCATCGTGAAGATCGGATTCCTTTTGCGTACTTGGATCCGTACGTACAAACGCAATTTTGGTTTCACCAGGAGACCAAGCTGGCCCTTGATCGTTGAAGCCGTTGTTACTCAGGTCTATCTGACTCCCGGTCCCGTTTGAGTTAACAGCGACTATTTGGTAGTTGCTCGTAACACCAACGCCTTGAGAGAACGCTATTTTGCTTCCACCTGGGGACCAACTTGGACTGCGGTCGTCGGTAAGCGTTGACGGATCCAGGTCTGTTGTCTGCTTCAGGCCGCTGCCATCGGCGTTGACGGCATAGATCCCAACGCCGAACGCGTCGAAAGCTAGCTTGGTCCCATTGGGGGACCAAGCTGGGGCCTCAACACTTCCGACGGAGGTAGGCAGTGCCAGTTGAGTCTCACCAGTTCCATCCGCGTTCATAACGAACAAGGACCCTGCCGGACGAACGCTATCTTGCCATTCGTAGCTGCCGCTGCGGCCGAGAGCCTAACGGTTTCGAGCCCCCCAACGACTGCTAGCGCCACCAAAGCTGAGACGGCGCGTGTCAGGCCAGACCGAGGACCCATCCTCACCTTCCCCCCTTGGAATCCGCGATCCAGCGCCGATTGGCGCTGACGGCAAGTCTTCATTTCCTCCCCCGTGGACTGCGCGCTAGTACCCCGAGACAAAAGCCGCATTCAGAGTATGGGGGAACGGCATCCGCGATAGCAACCGGCCTTCTCGGAGAGCGAGAAAAACCGATGCTCCTATAGAAGTCAAGCGGATGAGAGAAGGCCGCGATGCCGAACATCGTCGCCATCACCGTGCCTCCGGAACGGCGGGGACCATGGCCGTGACTTCGAGTGTGGCGAAGACCTCACGGGCCACGTAGCGCTTCAGGCATCGGATGATCTCGCCCTTGGACTTGCCCTCCTTCGTCCGGCGCTCCATGTAGTCCTTCGTGCGTTGATCGTGGCGCAGGCGCACCACCACGACGCGGTAGAGGGCTGCGTTGGCCTGGCGGTCCCCTCCCCGGTTGAGGCGGTGACGCTTGGTCTTGCCGCTCGAGGCCTCGATCGGGGCCGCCCCCGCACAGGTGGGCTGCATTCCATCTCCGAGGGTTGTCATCACGAGGCGAGCGCTCACCCGTCCGGCCTTCCCCTTGCCTGTGGCCCCCGTATGGAGCGGGGGCCCCTTGGGCTTCCTCCCTCCGATGCTTCGAACCCCACCGTTGCCAGCAACGCACGTCAGGGGTGGGGACGGATCACGAACACTTCTCCGGAGCTCATCGTCGCCTACATGCCGATCCTCCGATCAGTGAGCTCACTCATGCCGTGCGACCTCGACGTCGCAGCGCTTCGCTGACAGCATGCCAGGGGGGCCCCACTCACCGGTCAAGGGCCTGCGGTCTGCGTCGCAGACGGCCCTCGATTGCGAGCGCACCCCCACAAGACAAAAGAATCGCTGAACGTGTCCGTAGCGCAACTTGACAGGCCGTTCCACTACAGGCAAGTCCTTGCGGACCCGCTGTCCGTTTTGATCCACGCCTTGAAACCACTTATAGTCCACCTTGCCCGGCGCAATGGGAACGACGCCCCGTCCGCATGACTGGAGGGGGGTCCGCATGGCTGGAAGGGGATGGGGGATGTCGAGAGTGTTGTGGCCGGCAGGGCGTTTCAGATGGGTTGCAGCGGCATCGGCCCTGCTCTTGGTGGCGGCCGTCGTCACGTACCTGTCCCTCGAAGCCGGGCGCAAGGCGGCCCCCGGCGCCGTCGCTGCGGCCTCGAGCTCGCCCTCCCCCGCCTCTGGTCTGCTGGAAGCGGCCCAGGGCGCCGCCGCCGTGCCGGCCGCACCGCCCGCAGCCCCGGCGAACGTGCCAGCGGCGGCTCCGCCGGCGGCCGTCCCTGCCGCGGCGGATGCTTTTGACTGTACGACCCCTTCCGCCATCTGCTACTGGACGGGGCAGGAAGGCGTAGGGCACATGTACGTGTTCGGGGACAACGGCTGCTTCGGGGGCCCGGCCAACGTGGGGAGCATCTTCAACAACACGGATCAGAAGTTCGTGTACCTGTACGCCGACGGGACCTGCGGCGGGGACGCCATCGCCGACCTGGAGCCCGGCGGCGACGAGGCCGACGTGGCCTCGATCACCAACGGGACGTCCGCGCACTCGATCCTGGTCGTGGACCCCCAGGGCCAGGGCAACCTCGCAGGCTGCGACAACACCCTGTGCCTGTGGCCCCGGGTGGGATACTCGGGGGGGATGGATCCCTTCGGATCCCCCATGGGCTGCCTTGTCACCGGGGATTCGTCCGGCGACCAGCGGTACTTCTCGGTCGCAAACACGTCCTCGGACCTGGTCGGGTACCTGTACGCCAGCCCCGACTGCGCCGGCCAGCCCGCCGTGGTGGCGCCCGGCGACGCCTTCGGCAACCTCGGTGATGGCGAAACCTTCGGCTCCATCCGAGTGGTCAAGCTGGCCGCCGCCGGCGGCACGACCTCGGCACCGATGTCCTCGGTGCTGGTGGCCGGCCCCGGGGGGGCCAGCCTGTTCTCGCCCTACAGCGACCTCTCATCATGCAAGGGGAGCGTGGCCGCCGTCACCGCAGCCTGCTTCCTCTTCGCCGACGGGACGGTCGTGGGCCAGATCGACCCGGTCCAGACCGTCGGCTCCGTGCTGAACGACCTCCTGCCCGGCGCCAGCAGCCAGCTCGCCGCCCTCACCCACGGCGACTGCGTCATCGTCCCCCACATGGGCTCCAGCGCCGACATCGTGGAGGTGGTCAACCGGTCGGCCAGCCCGATGGTGCTCGGCCCCGGGAGCTGTGACGACCTCTCGGGCACCGATCCCGGCAACGGCACGGTCTACAGCGTTGCGGCCGGGCTCACGGGCATCGTCGGCCCCACGGTGGCGGCGGTGGCCTACGAGGCGGCAACGCCGGCAACGTCCGACGCCGCCAGCGTCACCCTCGGGGCGCCCAAGCTCCTGGCCGGGCCCTCGGCGATCAACGGGCTGGGCTTCACCCACCTGGGCGACATGCCGACCGTCGTCTCGTTGACCCCGGAGGCTCCCGGGGACGCCGCCGGCCTCATCAAGGACGACCAAATCGTCTCCGTCAACGGCCAGCCGGTGGACAACTTCCAGGACTACCTCGACTACATCGGCCAGATCGGCTCCAACACCCCCTGGACGCTGGAGCTGGCGGTACCCGATACGGAGGAAACGCTGTCGATCAACGTGCAACCGGCGAGCAAGCCGGTCGGGGGGGGTGGCTCGGTCCCCGCTGCAGCACAGTAGCGCGAGACAAACCGTGGGAGATAGAACGCGGTGAGGCGAGCGGGGGCAGGATGGCGGGATGCCGGATACACCTCCGGGCCCTCCAGTCTCTCCGCATCGTAACTTCTTTCTAACCTCGATTCTCGCTCAAAGAATCGTCATGAGATCCCGGGCGTGCGGGATGAGATCAGCCGATCTCAGGGAAACCTGAACCGGAGATGGCGTCCACCCCACCAGGGGATGGGCAGGTCGAGCTCGGCGAAGCCGGCCCGGAGCAGGACCGGGGTCCAGGTGCGCCGCTTGAGGGTGACGACGACGGCATCCTCCCCGACGTCGATGTGCCCGGTCGTCTTGATGAACTGCTCATGGATGGTCTCGGGGGTGGCGTGCTCGTAGCGCTTCAGGCTGCGGGCCAGCAGGCGGTAGATGCTGCCGGCGATCACGGTCAGGGTGGTGTCCACGTCCACGTTGAGGGCCAGGCCCGAGGTCCGGGCGTCGACCTGGAACCCCTTGACGTAGGAGGACAGCTCGTTCTCGACGAGCATCCGCTCGCGTAGCGGGTGAACAGGTCCTTGGCCTTGGTGGTTGCGTCATTGGTGATAAGCAGGGTCGGCTGGTCCCTGCCGATGTTGCGTACGGCGATCTGGCCTGTGACGAGGATCGGTGCAGGATCCTGAACGGCCAGTGCCTCTGAGGATCGGCCTCAAGAGTCTGCTCGACCCAGGGCGTGCGCCGGCCCCTACGTGGTCATGTTGGCCTGGACCAGATCGGTCCCTCAACCGGGCAGGTTGCCAGCCGCGGAAGGGGGTCGATTCCTGACAGAATGACCATCCACCAGGAAGCCTTGGGGAGGCCGGGGCGTTGCCCGTCATCGTGGAGGCGCCCGACCAATGCGGCTATGGCGCCTTCCCCGAGGATATCGACCGGGACTGGCTGGGCCGGTGGTGCCACCTGAGCGACGCCGATGTGGGCCTGGCTCGCCGGCGCGCCGGGGACGTAACCCGGTTGGGCTTCGCCGTGCAGCTCGTGACGGTGCGGGCCATCGGCACCTTCCTGGCCGACCCTTCCGCTGTACCGGGGCCGGTCGTGGCGTCCGTGGCTGGCCAGCTCGGCCTTGAGGATCCCAGTGTCCTGGCCGGCTACAGGGAGCTAGCGGTGCGCTGGAAGCACACGGCAGAGATCCGCCGTCGCTACGGCTACCGCGACTTCGCCAGCCAGCCGGCGCACTTCTTCCTGGGCCTGTGGCTCTACCGCCAAGCCTGGGCCGACGATCCCGGGCCCTCGGCGCTGTTCCGGGCGGCGCATCGCCGGATGCTCAGCCAGCGGGTGCTCCTGCCGGGGGCGAATGTGCTGGCCCGCCTGGTGGGAAGCGTCCGCGAGGGTGCGACACGCCAGTTCATGGCCCGCCTGGCCGGGCTCGCGTCTCCTGAGCCGAGGACCCGGCTGGACGCCCTCCTGGTGGTCCCCCAAGGCCGGCGCCGCTCCGAGCTGGACCGACTCCGTCGCCCCCCGTTCACCCCCTCGATCGGAGGGCTGATCCAGGCGCTGCAGCGCCTCGGCGAGGTTCGCGCCCTCGGCGCCGGCGAGCTCGACCTGTCGAAGCTGCCGGTCCGCCGGGTGGCCAGGCTGGCCCGCTACGCCGGGGATGCCTGGGTCACCCAGCTCGCCGATCTGGCTGCTGACCGCCGGACGGCCACCCTCATCGCCTTCTTCCACGTCCTCACGGCCAGCGCTCGTGACGATGTCATCGACATCTTCGACGTCGTCTTCGGGGACCTGCAGCGCTTGGCCACCAACCGGGGCAAGAAGCGACGGGCGGGCGAGCTCGCTGACTACGACCAGGCGGTGGGCGAGCTGCACGCCTCGATGCGTTCCCTCCTCGACGTGCTTGACGACAGCGACGACGCCATCGCCGCCGCCCTGGGGTGCCTGCACACCGACCGGGAGCGCATTGATGCGGCCTTGAGGACCGTGGAGGCGCTGATGCGCCCGCCGGCTGACCCCTTCCACGAGCGCCTGGTGGCCTGCTACCCGCAGATCCGCCGGTTCCTCCCGAACCTCATCGAAGCCATCGACTTCGAGTCCACGGTCTCTGCCCGCCCGGTGCTCGACGCCTACCAAGCCCTCGGGCGGTGGCTGGACGAGCGGCCCCACGCCACGCGGCTTCCCGATGCCGAGGTGCCCCTCGCCGTGGTGAACACCTCGTGGAGGCCTCACGTGAGCGATCGTGAGGACGGGACGGTCAACCGGGCCGCCTACGCCTGCTGCGTGCTCGACCAGCTGCGCATGGGGCTCCGCCGCCGGGATGTCTACGCCCCCGCCAGCACCCGCTGGGGTGACCCGCGAGCCGATCTGCTCTCACCCGATGCCTGGCAAACATAGCGGGATCAGGCTTGTGAGGACCTCGCCTTGGAACCCGACCCCACCACCGTGGTCGCCCAGCTCGCCCGTGCCCTCGACGATGCCTGGCGGAGGACCGCTGCCGGGCTCCCCACCAACCCGTAGCTGCGCATCGAGCACCATGAAGGCCACGACCGCATTGTCGCCAGCCCCCTCGACGCCGTCGAGGAGCCAGCCTCGCTGACGAAGCTGCGCTCCGTGGTCGAGTCGATGTTGCCCGAAGTCGAGATCGCCGACGTGCCACTGGAGGTCCACGGCTGGACCGGTTTCCTCGACGAGTACACGCATATCGGCGGCGCGCCCACACGGGCCGAAGGCGTGGTCGAGTCCGTGTCGGCCAAGCTCATCTCCGACACCTGCAACGTCGGGCTCACCCCGGTCACCGACGAGTGCTACCCGCCCCTGACCCGGGACAGGCTCAACTGGGAGGCCCAGAACTACGTCCGCTCCCAGACCCACGCAGCGGCGAACACCCTGAGCAGGATCTCAGGGCCTTCCTGGCCGACAAGGTGGCGCAAACGGCCAACGCTGCCGCCCTCATGGAAGGCGCGGACGACTGGCTGTTCTCCCAGGGAGTTCTGCGTCCGGCGCCTGACCGGCTGGACCGGCTCATCCGCCACGTCCGCGCCGATGCCGAGGACAACCTGTTCGTTCGCATCTCCGGACAACTGTCCACCGACCAGCGAGCCCGGCTGGACGCCCTGTGGGAGGCCGAGGAGGGCCAGAGCGCTCTTGCCATGCTGAGAACCCCTCCCCGCGCACCATCGGCGGGCTCGATCCGGCTGGAGTGCCAGAGGCTCGCCTCCACCCGTGAGGCGTCGGTCGAAAGCATCGACTGGGGCCTGGTCACCCCGAGCCGGCGCCGACAGTGGGCTGGCGGGGTGAGGCGGCTGCGTGCGCGTGACCTCAGCCGGTATCCGCCGGCGAAGCGCCAGACACTCATGCTTGCCTTCCTCAGCATCCGAGCCGAGGAGGTGACCGACGTGATCGTCGAGATGTTCGACGCTCTGGTCGGCAGGGTGTTCACGCAGGCCGGCGACGAGCTGACGGAGATGAAAGCAGCGCAGGTCGAGGCCCATGCCGACAACGCTCGGCTCTTCCGGGCGGTCGCCGAGATCCTACTCGACGCCTCCATCCCCGCCGAGGACGTCCGTGCGGCGGTGTTCCGCTGCGTTTCCCGCGAGGACCTCGGCCGCGTGGTCGACGAGAGCAAGGCCCTGGATCGGGCTGAGACCGAGAACTTGGTCGACCTGCTGGGAGACCGGTTCCCCTACATCCGCACCTTCGTGCCGGAAGTCCTGGGGAGCCTGCGCTTCGTGCCGACCCGGGCCGACGACGAGCTTGCCGCCGGGATCGAGACGCTGCGAGCCATGGGCAACGACCGGAGGCGCAAGGTCCCCCCGGGAGCGCCCGTGGGCTTCGTTCCTCGGCGGTGGAGCACCATTGTGACCGGCCCAGCCGGCGTAAACCGGCGAGCCTGGGAGCTGGCGCTGGTCTCGGAGATGCGTGCGGCACTGCGGGCCGGCGATCTCATCGTCGAAGGCAGCCGCCGCTACACGCGCTTGGACGCCGGGCTCTACGCACCCGATGCCTGGGGAGCCCGGCGTGAGTCGTGGTTTGGCGAGAGGGGGCTGCCTCCCGACGGGGCGGCTTTCGTCGCCGCTCTGAAGGAGGAGGTGCACGAGGTCACCCTCGCGGTGGCGGATCGGCTCCCTGCCAACACCGAGGCTCGGGTGGAGGGAGGCAAGCTCGCCCTGGCAGCTCTGGAGGCGGTCGAGACCCCGCCTTTTGCCGAGGAGCTGCGCAGGCGCCTGGCCGGCCTGCTACCGCTGGTCGCCCTGCCGGAGCTGTTGTTGGAGGTGGACCGCTGGAGTGGTTTCTCCAAGGACCTTCTGCACCTCAAGGCCCGTGGCGAACCCAGTCCCCGCCACGTCGCAGCCACCCGTCCCGCGCTCTTCGCGATCCTCGCCCAGGCCACCAACCTCGGGCCGGTGGCGATGGCCCGCGCATCGGGCCTGTCGTACGAGCAACTGGCCCACGCGACCGCCTGGTACCTGCGGGAGGAGACCTTGACCGCGGCCACCGATGAGGTCGTCAACTACCATCATCACCTCCCCGCAGCACGGCTCTGGGGAGATGGAACGTTCTCGTCGTCGGACGGGCAGCGCTTCCCGGTCCCAGTCAAGGCGGCCAACGCTGGTGCGTTGCCCCGCTACTTCGGGTTCGGCAAGGGGATCTCGGTGCTCACCGGGGTGACCGACCATTACGCCACCTTCGGGACCAGGGTGATTCCCACCCGGGTCCGGGAGGGTCTCTTCGCCCTCGACGAGATCTTCGCCCTGCGCGACCGCGACTCCGAGCTTTCGATCACCGAGCACACCAC
>WNFC01029220.1_pt1 | contig 11064 bp, 12 predicted proteins | sample 5400541 | NCBI WGS metagenome assembly WNFC01 (sample SAMN13153342, study PRJNA577476) | soil metagenome | isolation source: 120 cm saprolite under Douglas fir tree site 2 hole 2 replicate 1 | place: USA:California | collected 2015-04-18
AGCGAAGAACGGCGGCCCAGAGCACGCCGTCTCTGGAAGGCGGCCCGGTGTATGTGGCGTACACGCCCCGGTACAACATCTGCCACCGACCCGAGCGCACGAGCGCGTCGATGGCCGCGACGTCAGCCGCACAGTCCGCTTGCCAGCGTGCCAGGATGCCGCGCTGATAGTCGATGAGCTCGCCGGACGGCGCCGAGATTCGAGTGACCATGGCGGCAGGATGGACCGCGCTGACTGCGTCCGCGCCGACGAGTGGATCGCCTGTGCATGACGGGCAGCGCGCGCTAGTCGCCGGTGGATAACGGCGTATGCATATCGCCGGCACCTACTACGATGCCGGCCTTCATCGTCTACCATCGTCAACTGCTTCGCCGGGAGGGCCGTATGCGAGCAGGTCGCCTGGCTGGCAGTCCAGTACCGCGCACAGCCTGGCCCTGCCATTCAGCTACGGACGCAGCAGTTCACCCGGCGGAACGGGTCTCAACCCGCGCAAGCCGCCCTGCCAGGTCAGCGAGCACGCGGTCCTGAGCGAGCAGGTGTTCCTGGATCATCACCGCTTCGTGCAACACCGCATCGGCATCTTTGAAGGTTGCTTCAGATCTCTTATCGGCCGCGGCGGCGAGCACATTCTGACCAACAATGATCACGGAAAGCAGCACGAGTTGCAGGAAGGTCTGCGAGATCCAAGAGACAAGGATGATTGGGCTGCCCGAGGCGATCGCCGAGGGCAAGCTGACTAGGGCCAGTGCCCCAAAGGCATAGGCGCACCACATAGTGCCGACACCCGCGGTCACCTTGACAGCGAGCCACGCGTTGAACCGCTGTGCCGCTGTGGCGCTCGGCAATTGCTCGGCGACCTTGACCGGCCCAGGCGCATTCCCCTCTAGTTTGCGCTGGGTCCTGCGGTGCGGCACGTATTGGTAAATGGCATTGTCGGTCATGCATCCGCTCCTTGGCTCAGTGTGGAACTCGATGTTCCTGACTCCGGGATCGAGCCGCAAGCCTCGGGCACTACTCGCCGCTACAGCAGGTCAAGTAGCCAGCGTGGCCCGACCACCGCAGCCCCGGCGGCCTCGCACCTTGATCGCAGCTCCCGGTCGGCGGTGACGACGAGGCACGGCCCGGCGGTCTCGGCGGCCTGCCGGGCTATCTCATCGTCACCGGAACCCCTCGCCAGCACGATCTGCACCTGGCGGTCTGTCGGCACCTCTCCGGCTCCGGCTGCCGCCGCACCCTCGAGCACCAGGGCTGCCCCGGCACGGTCCCGCCACCAGCCATCAGGGCGCGATCCCATCACGTTGGCGGCGTCCACGATGACGGTCAGCGGCAAAAGCGCCGTCTGCAGCGCCGGCCACAGCCCAGCGAAACCGGGATGCAGCCGCAGCCGCTCAACCTCGGCCACCGGCACCCAGGCCACCTCGCTGGTTTCCTCGCTCACTGCGGCGGCAGCCAGCGGGGCTGCGGCGCTCGCCAGCACCGTCTGGTAAGTCCAGCCACCATGATCATCGGTGGCCACACCGTGGACCCGGACCGAGCGGGGATCAATCGCGCACTCCTCGATCGCCTCGCGCAGCGCCGCCCGCGTCACGGACTCGTGACTGTCGCGAGCGCCGCCCGGCGGTCCCCATGCGCCGGCGTAGCTGCCCCACCAGCTGCGCTGCTGCAGCAGCACCGTCTGGCGTCCGGCCTCGTCAGGAGCAGCAAGCAGCAACCCGGCCGCGCCATGCCGGCCCCAGTGCCGATGGCCGCGGCCGCATCGGGTCCAGCCGTTCCCGTCGCGGTTCGTCATCGCTGCTGACGATAGCTGACCTTGGGTGTGCGACGCGGATCAGTTCCAGACGACGGCCGCCCGCGTCCGGCACGATCCGCGCGACACCCCTAGGCTTGGTTCATGGAATCGTTGCTGACCGGCCCTCTGGCCGGCCCATTGGCCGGTCACCTCGGCAAACTCGCCAGGCAGCGCACCGCGCCGCTGATCCTGGAGCTCGACCTAACCGACGGAGTCATCGAGACCAGGCCCCCTGACCCGTTCTCAGCGGTCATGAGCAGGCACCAGCCTACGATCATCGACCTGCTGGCAGGCCTCAAGACCGCCAGAACCGATGACCGGGTCAAGGCTCTCGTCGTCAAGGTCGGTGGCAAGCCGATCGGGCTCGGGGTGGTGCAGGAACTGCGGGAGGCGGTCAGGCGATTCCGCGACTCAGGCAAGCCGGCGTGGGCGTGGGCCGAGACGTTCGGCGAGTTCTCCGCCGGGAACGTGCCGTACTACCTGGCGACCGCGTTCGACACGATCTTCCTTCAGCCGTCGGGCGACGTCGGCCTCACGGGTCTCGCCGTGGAGCGGGCGTTCCTGCGCGGCACCCTGGACAAGCTCGGCGTGCATCTGGAGGTCGGTGCCCGGCACGAGTACAAGAACGCCGCCGAGCAGCTCACCGAGCTGGGCTTCTCGGGCCCGGCCAGGGAGGCTACCGAGCAAGTGGCCCAGTCGGTTACCGCACAGCTGACCGACGCGATCGCGGAGCACCTCAGTATCTCGCCAGAAGAGGCCGGCCGGCTGATCAACGGCGGGCCGTATCTCGCCGAGCAGGCGCTGGCCAATCGGCTCGTCGACGCGCTCGGCTACCGGGACGAGGTCTATGCGGCCGTGCGCAAGCAGGTCGGCAACGACCCGATCCTGCTCTATGTCGGCCGCTACCAGCGGTCGAAGGAACTGGCCAACCGGGCCAAGCAGCTGACGTCATCGCGTCAGGACGCGGTCGCGCTGATCCAGGCGACTGGCGCGATCAGGCGGGGCCGGAACGGACGCAGCCCGCTGACCGGCACCGCAATGGGCTCCGACAGCATCACGGCTGCCCTGCGCGCCGCGACGGCCGACCCGCATATCAAGGCCATCGTGCTTCGGGTGAACAGCCCAGGCGGTTCCTATGTCGCGTCCGACGCGATCTGGCGCGAGGTCGTGAGGGCCCGCAACGCCGGCCAGCCGGTGGTCGTGTCGATGAGCGACGTCGCCGCATCGGGCGGGTACTTCATCTCGATGGCCGCCGACGCGATCGTCGCCCAGCCGGGAACGGTAACCGGCTCCATCGGCGTGATCAGCGGTAAGCCGGTGCTCAGCGACATGCTCGCCAAGACGGGCGTCACTACCGACTCCGTGGTGCTCGGCCCGCACGCAGCCATGTTCTCCACCTCCAGGCCGTTCAGCAGCGAGGAGTGGCAGATCGTCGACGGCTGGCTTGACCGCATCTACGCCGATTTCACCGGCAAGGTGGCGGCCGGCCGCGGCCTTTCGGCCGAGCGCGTGCACGAGCTCGCCAGAGGCCGGATCTGGACCGGCGCCGACGCGCACGAGCGGAAGCTGGTCGACGAGCTAGGCGGCGTCGAGGACGCGGCAGACATCGCGCGCCGCAGGGCCGGCTTGCCCGCGACCGCGCCGCTCGTCCACTACCCGAAGCTGGGCCCGCTCGACCGGATCAGGCCCGCGGCCAGCAGCGATGACCGCCGGGCAGCCGCAGCCGCCTTCGCCGCGGCAGGCCCGCTCACCCAGCTGGCCGACCTCGGCCGGGCCACGAGCGCCGCGGGGGTGGCCCTCGCCGACCTCGGCCCGGCCGCAACCGCCGCGGGGTTCGCCCTCCTCGCCGAGAGCTGGGGCCCGGTATGGCAGCTGGCCGCCCGGTGCGGACTCCCGGCAGCCGGACCGCTGCTGCTTCCGGGTAGCTGGACTTTTCATTGACGCAACCGACCTCAGCCGCTGACTCACCGCACGAGTTCGCGGCTGCGCTCGGGGCGGTCGCCAGCGCCGTCACCCTGGTCACGATCGCGGACGAGCGGGACGACGTCGGGGTGACCGTGAGCGCGTTCTGCCCGGTGTCCATGGACCCGCCACTGATCCTGATTTCGCTGATCGACCAGTCCTATCCGGCGGAGCTCCTCGGCAGGCTGGACCGGTTCGCAGTGACGGTCCTGTCGGTCGGCCAGCGCGTGCTGGCCGGCCGCTTCGCCGCGGCCGGAAGGCCGGGCGCGAGGCTGCTGCTCGAAGACGTCCCGCACCATCGCGGGCCCACATCCGGAGCGCTGATCCCGGACGGCGGACTCGCGGCGATGGAGTGCCAGGTCGTCAGCCGCATGCCGGCGGGCGATCACCTGCTGGTGATCGCCCGTGTCCTGGACGTTGATGCCGTGTCAGCGTCTGACGCTCCGCTGATCAGGTTCCGCGGACGGTACCCGGCGCTCACCAGCCAGTAATTCGCTGGAGCCCGCTCGCGGCCGCGGGCTACCCTGCTGCGATGCTCAGGCTCCGGCCGCCGCGGCCCGATGACGAAGCCGCGTTCCTGGCTGGCCACGAACAGATGGCTGCCGAGGACTTCACCTTCGGGCTCCAGCTCGAACCAGATATGCCGTGGCAGGACTACCTGTGCCGGCTGGCCGACTCAACCGCGGGGGTGAACCTGCCCGACGGCTGGGTCGGGAGTACCTTCCTGGTCGCCGACCTGGACGAACAGATCATCGGCCGGGTCTCGATCAGGCACGAGCTGAACGAGTTCCTGCGAACCCTGGGTGGTCACATCGGTTACTGCGTCCTGCCGGCCTACCGGCGCCGCGGCTACGCCACCGAGATCCTGCGGCAGTCCCTGATCGTCGCCAGGTCGCTCGGCATCGACCGGGTCCTGATCACCTGCGACGACGACAACGCCGGCTCGATTCGCGTGATCGAGTCCTGCGGCGGGAAGCTTGATTCGGTCCGTCCCGCCACGCCAGGAACGCCTGCGCTGCGCCGCTACTGGATCGACTAGCTGCGCCGCCGCTCACTCATCATGATCACGGACAGATTTAGACAGCGGCCGTCGAAAAATGTCCGTGATCAGGGAACGCGGCCCGCGGGGCCGCCGGCCGACTGCTCGTGGAGCGCTCGCATGACCGCGGCGCGCTCGGGGCCGGTGAGCGCGTCTACGTAAAGCTCACCGCGCAGATGATCGGTCTCGTGCTGCAGGCAGCGGGCAAGCTCGCCGTCGCCCGCGAGCGGGCAAGCTCGCCGTCGCCCGCGACGGTCACCGGCTGCTGCTCCAGGTTCACGCCGGTCACGACGGCGTGTGCGGCACGGCGGCGGTTAGCGCTGACACCCGGCATGGACAGGCAACCCTCCTCTCCGGTTTGTTCCCCGCTGATCTCGGCCAGCACCGGGTTGATCACGTAACCAAGCTGTTCGTCGACGTTGTACGCGAAAGCCGCGAGGCTGGACCCGATCTGGTTCGCTGCGAGCCCGGCGCGCCCTGGCACCTGCACCGTGTCGAGCAGGTCGGTTACCAGCTGGGCGAGTGCGTCGTCGAAGCGGACGACGCAGTCGCTGGGCGTGCGCAGCACGGGGTCACCAAGCAGGCGCAGCGACCGCACGGTCATCGCGCCACCGGATCCGCACCGTCAGAATCTGTCTGCCGCGCGATCATCGCGCCGCCCGGCGCCTGCCGGGCGTCGGTCGCGGCACGAGTCCTGTACTGGCTGTCGGCGGTCAGTTTGCCGATCCGGTCGAGCACGAGCTGATGCCAGGCGAGTTCCGCTTCGATGCGCAACAGCGCGTGCTCGACGACTAGGTCATCGGCGACAGTCTGATCAGGCCACACCCGGTCTGCGCGGTGCTGGAACCTGGCTGCGTCGGCGCTCAGCGCGCTGATCCGGTCCTGCACGTATCCGCGCAGCGTGTCCTCGTCCAGGTCGCTGCTCGTGGCCAAGGCGAGGTCAACTGGGTCGGGACGCAGCCCGACTTGGGCGAGCGCATCCGCGCGCAGCACCCTGAGCTCGCGCTGACCTTCCGCGGTGATCGCGTAGACGGTACGGGCTGGCAAATTTCCCTCCTGCTCGGTCCGCACCGGCTCGATCAGGCCTTCAGCCGCCAGCCGGTGCAGCGCCCCGTACAGCGATCCAGGCCTGACGTCGGACCACATGTCAGCGCAGTCGAGCCGGGCATCGCGCCGAAGCTGGTGACCGTACATCGGACCGTGCTTGGCGAGCGCGCCGAGAACGAACAGCCGGGTGGGATTCACGTTATAAGTAAAACATGAGTACTCGCGTTTGACTACTCGCTCATGAAACTCGAGAAACTTGGGAACCGCCATCGGCAGATTCAGTTGGGGTTGTACGGGGCCGAGCGGAGGTCGGTAGCGGGAGTGGTGCCAAATTCGCGGACAATCGCCGTTTCCTTGGCTAGTAGTGCCCGCTCGGCGGACAGCCTGCGGACGGCGTCGGGCTGGGCCAGCAGGTCCTGCCGGTCGTTCAGCTCGATGATCATGGACGCGGCGACCAGGTAGGAGAGCAGGATCGGCTCGTCGGGCAGGTCGGGAACGCTGATCGCGGCCGCCCCGCGTTCGGCGAGAATGTTCAGGTAGGCACGGAAACCACGCTGCACGGCGGCGGCCGCCAGGGCAGCCGCGGCCTCATCGCCTAGCAGCTCGCCCAGCAGCTCGACCTCTCCGGACGGGTAAGGCCGCGACTCGTCGAGTTGATGCAGCCTGAACCGGTCGGTGCCGACGGTGACGAGGTCGTACTGGCCGTTGTCAGCCTCGACAACCTCGCGGACCGTCGCAGTGCAGCCGACCTCGTGCAGGGCAGAGACGCCGCCGATCCCGGTCTCGCGCCCCACGCGGATGGCGATGACACCGAACCGCCGCGGTTCTGGCTCGTTGAGCAGGTCGCGGACAAGCTGCTTGTACCGGTCCTCGAAGACGTGCAGGGGCAGCACGAGCCCCGGGTACAGGACCGTGCCGAGCGGGAACAGCGGCAGCGTCTCGGTCATTGGTGCGACTCTATTCCTGCCTGACCTCACTCCCGGCCGAAGAGCACGTCAGACGACGCGGTCGGCACGAGGTTGCCGCCCTGCCAGACGGCCGCGATGAGCGGGACGCCTGGCCGGTAGGCGAGGTAAGCGTGCGAAGGCGCTTCCAGCATGACCAGGTCCGCCTGCGCGCCGACGCCGAGGTGGCCGACGTCGTCCCGGCGCAGCGCCCGGGCGCCGCCCGCAGTCGCGGACCAGACCGCCTCACGGGTCGTCATGCGCACCTCCCTGACCGCCAGCGCAATGCAGAACGGCATGCTCGAGGTGAAGCACGATCCCGGGTTGCAGTCCGTGGCGATCGCCACCGTCACTCCGGCGTTGAGCAGCCGCCTGGCGTCTGGGTAAGGCTGACGGGTGGAGAACTCCACGCCGGGCAGCAAGGTAGCGACCGTCCAGGACGCCGCGAGCGCGTCGACGTCGGCGTCGGAAAGGAAGGTGCAGTGGTCGGCCGACGCCGCGCCTGCCTCGACCGCGACCTGGACGCCTGGACCTTGGCCGAGCTGGTTCGCGTGCACACGGGGCTCAAGGCCGGCCGAGCGGCCGGCCGCGAGAATCGCGCGGGCCTGGTCGGCGTCGAACGCCCCGCGCTCACAGAACACGTCCACCCACCTGGCGTGCGGCGCGCAGGCGTCGAGCATGGGCCCGCAGGCCAGATCCACGTACCCGGCCGGGTCGGCCTCGTATTCCGGCGGCACCACGTGCGCGCCGAGATACGTCACCTCGGCGGTGACCTGGGCGGCCAGCGCGACGCTCCGCGCTTCGTCGGCGACCGTCAATCCGTAGCCTGACTTGCACTCAAACGTGGTAATTCCCTGCCTGAGCATCTCAGCGGCGAACCGGCGCAAGTTGGCGCCAAGGTCGGCATCGCTGGCCGCCCGGGTTGCCGCCACCGTGCTGCGGATGCCGCCCGCGCTGTAAGGCACTCCGGCCATCCTGGCGGCGAACTCCGCGCCGCGCTCGCCGGCGAAGACGAGATGGGCGTGCGAGTCGACGAACCCGGGCAGGACAGCCCGGCCCGCAGCGTCGACGCGACCGTCGGCGGCAGGCGCTTGTGCCGCAGGGCCGGTCCACGCGACCCGGCCGCGGTCTATCACGATCGCAGCGTCGCTCAGCGCGGCGAAACCACTCCGGTCCTGGCGGTCTGCGGCTCCGCCGCCGTCAGCGGCCGCGCCGATTCCGCCGGCAGCCGCCGCAGTGACGTCCCCGGCCTCCGGCACGTTGGTGACCAGTTCACCGATGTTCGTGATCAGCGTGCTCACGAGCGCATCCTGCCACGACGGGGTATCGCGGGGCGCTGGCCGCAGAACCCGGCCAGTTGGAGCGGCGGCCAAACCAAGTGCGCGGCCGCTGCATCCCGGCCATGATGCCGGTCATGGACCCAGAAGAAGACGCGCGGGCGCTGGTCACAGCGCGCTTCCCCGCCGCTCGTGCCTCTTTCCTCGGCGGCGGGGTGCTGTCCGCTCCCCGGACGCCGACCTCAGACCTAGACATCGTCATCGTGGTTGACGGCACTCAGCCGCCCTACCGCGAGTCGCTGATCTGGCGGACCTGGCCGTTGAGCTCTTCGTGCAGCACGCGAGCACGATCGGCGACTGGTTCGCCAAAGACCGCGCCCGGAGACGCCCGACGCTGGCCAGGATGTGCGCGGACGGCGTGATCCTGACCGACGCCGACGGAACCGCAACCGTGGTACGGGACCAGGCCAGGGCCGTCCTAGCCGCTGGCTCGCCGCCTCTCGAGCGTTCTGAGCTTGACCGCCGCCGCTACGGGCTCACCGATCTGCTCGATGACCTGGCTGGCAGCAGCGATCCGGGCGAGACAGCCCTGATCTGCTGGTACGTGCTGCGCGAGACCGCCGAGCTTGCTCTGCTGATCCGCGGCAGCTGGCTGGGCAGCGGCAAGTGGCTGCTCCGGGAGCTCAGGGCAGCCGAGCCTGCGCTGGCCGAGGAGCTCATCGAAGCCCGCGACGACCCGGCCAGGCTGGCGAGCCTCACCGATGGCGTCCTCGCCCGGGCCGGCGGCAGGCTCTGGGCTGGCTACCACCAGATCGGGAAGCTGTAGCCAGCCCGCCAGTGACGCTGCGCCGGGCCAGCGCTAGGCCGCAGCCGCAGCCTTGGCGTACAGGTCGAGAATGCTCGGCCAGCCGCCCTCTCCGGAAACCGACTCGGCAAGCTCGTTACCGCCGGCGCCGAGCCGCTCGATATAGCGATGCTCCAAGTCGACCCTGGTCTGGCCGTTCTTCTCGACAAAGAGCACTTCCACCTCGCTTGCGTGCGACAGGTCGGGGTCGTACTTGAACTGACAGTTGAGCTGCCAGGTCAGGAGAACGCGGTCTGGCGGCTCGAAGGCCAGGACCTTGCCCCAATCACACTCGGTGCCGTCCACGCCGCGCTCGTACCACCTGCCGTCGACGCGCGGCTCGATCACCGCCTCCGCCATCTCGGCCTCGCCGATGTGATGGCCGATCCACCATGTGTTGAAGCCCTCCGTGAATAGGGCGAATGCCCGTTCGGCGGGAATCGGCACCGTGACCGAATATCTCACGGGGGCGATGATGGCCAGATTCATGTTTCCTCCTGTGCTATCTGCTGCGCTGCGAGCCGGAATCCGGTCAGCGCCTGGTTCCACATCTGATCGAGGTAGTAGCGGATGGCCTGCACCCCTTCCGGGTTGATTTGGTAGATCCGCCTCGTCCCGTCGGCGTGATCGGTCACCAGGCCGACCTGCTTCAGGACCTTCAGATGCTGGGACACGGCTGGCCTGGTGACTGGCAGGTCGGCCGACAGCTGGCCAACAGCCATCGGCCGCCGCGCGAGGCACTCGAAGATGGCGCGCCTGGTCGGGTCTCCCAGGGCGCCGAGCGCTGCTACTCCGTTAGTTTCCACTAACCGTTAGTCTGCACTAACCGATGACGCGAGTCAAGAGCGGTCCGGCGATGGTCGCGGTCGTTGGCCGAGCCGCCCGAGGGGGGCGGGCCATACTCGTCCGCCTGCGTCGTGAGCCAGGGATGATGGGCTCTTAGGCGAGCACGGCTCGGACGGCGGCCGAGAGCTCGGCGGGAACATCCTCGACGAGCAAGTGCCGGCCGTCGACGACGACGTCGCGCCCGCCGATCACGACGTTGCGCACGTCGGCGGGGCTGGCCGCGAAGATGACCGCCTCGAGCAAGGCCAGATCCGGCCCGCTTGGGCGGTCAGGCAGGACGGCCCCGGCCAGCCGTGGCGAGTCGAGCGTTACCGTCACGAGGTCAGCGAGTGAACCGGGCGCGATCTCGCCCGCATCGGGCCAGCCCAGGCTGGCGTGACCGTCCCACGTCATGGCCGTTCCCAGCGCTTCGGCGGTGAAATGACCACGCTCCCTGCTGGCCAGCCGCTCGTACATCTCGATCAGCCTGGCCTCCTCGAACAGATCGATCACCGCCTGGCTGTCGCTGCCGACGGTCAGCCGGCAGCCGGCCGCCGCGAGAGCGCCGAAGGGGCCGATCCCGTCAGCCAGGTCAGCTTCGGTCGTCGGGCAGACGCACGCGAACACCTCGCTGCCGCCGAGCAGCCTGATGTCAGCGCTGGTCAGATGAGTGGCGTGCACCACGCTGGTGCGCGGGCCAAGCACTCCCGCGTCGTACAGCAACGCCGCCGGCGTGCACCGGTAGGTGGCCAGGCAGGCGTCGTTCTCCGCGACCTGCTCCGACAGGTGCACGTGCAGCGGTGCGCCAGTCGCGTGGGTCCACGCCGCGACGGTAGCCATCTGCTCGGGCGCAACCGCCCGCACAGAGTGGATAGCCGCCCCGACCATGGCTGACGGCCCGAGCATGCCGTGCTCGTCGGCACCGAGCAAGCTGACCCGCTTCGCCCACGCCTGCGCCGTCCCGTCGCCGAACCTGAGCTGCGGACCGGTCAGCGGCAGCGACCAGCCCGCGGGGTCAAGTCCGCCAGCCAGGTAGCAGGCGTCTAGCAGGGTGATCCGAATCCCCGCCTCGGCCGCGGCCTCGATCAGCGCCCGGCTCATCGCGTTCGGATCGGCATAAGGGGTCCCGTCCGGCCCGTGATGCAGGTAGTGGAACTCGCCGACGCAACCGATCCCGGCGAGCGTCATCTCGGCGTAAACAGCGCGGGCGAGCGCACGGTAACTGTCCGGCTCCAGGCCCGCGGCGACCTGGTACATCCGCTCCCGCCAAGTCCAGAACGTGCCCCTGCCCGCCTGCGTCACGCCGCGCAGCGCGCGGTGGAAGGCATGCGAGTGCG
>WNFC01008962.1_pt1 | contig 11062 bp, 11 predicted proteins | sample 5400541 | NCBI WGS metagenome assembly WNFC01 (sample SAMN13153342, study PRJNA577476) | soil metagenome | isolation source: 120 cm saprolite under Douglas fir tree site 2 hole 2 replicate 1 | place: USA:California | collected 2015-04-18
GCGAAGGCTGGACCGAGACGATCCGTTGTGATTCTCGGACCTAACCATTCCGGCTATGGGAGTGGAGTCTCCGCCTACGATTCAGGAGAGTGGAGTACTCCCTTGGGAGAGGTGCCTGTGGACTCCAAACTTGGAGGAAAGATTGTGAAAGGCTCCAAACTCATCGATGTGGAGGAGCGGGCGCATATATCTGAGCATTCGATTGAAGTGCAGCTTCCTTTCCTTCAGTTCATCTATCCTAGACAGTTCGCTTTTGTCCCTGTTTGCATGATGCTCCAAGACCTGGAAACCAGCAAGGAAGTGGGTGAAGCTGTGGCAGCGGCTGCATTGGAGTGCGGTTCGCTTATTCTTGCTTCGTCTGACTGGACTCACTACGAGCCGCAGGCGAAGGCTGTCGTCAAAGATGGTGAGGCGTTGAAGGCCGTTGAAAATATGGATCCTGCTGGTTTTCAGAGGGTCATAGAGGAAAGGAACGTATCGGCATGTGGTTATGGTCCCGTTACCGCCTTGATTCATGCTGCGAGAATCATGGGCGCCAAGCGGGCAAAGCTCTTGTCGTATCAAACTAGTGGGGACGTGACCGGGGACAAGTCTGCTGTGGTGGGATACGCGGCAGCGTTGTTTACGAGGTGACCGGAGCACTGCAGGGGGCCAAGGCACGTCTCTATGCCTCTGCCCGTGCACCAGGCAAGATAATTCTCGCTGGCGAGCACTTCGTAGTTCTCGGAGCTCCAGCTGTGTCGATGGCGGTTAATCTCCACGCATTCGCCACTGCGCAGGCTACCGCTGATGGGGAGCTAAAGGTCGAGGCAAACATACCGCTCTCAATTCTAGGTCGGGGGGAGAGAGAGTCTAGGCCCGACACGAAGGAGCTTCTGGAGCCGTTTCGGTTGGCTGCGCGAGAGTCTTTAGACTCTCTTGAGAGACGAAGAGCAGGAGTGTCGGTCGAAGTCGATTGTCAGATTCCAATTGGCGCCGGCCTGGGTTCTTCCGCGGCGACAGCCGTTGCCATAATCGCCGCCACTTCGCGAGCCTACGATGCCAAGCTTGACAAGTCTCGGATCTGCCAGATCGCGTTTGGTCCAGAGAGTTATCTTCACGGGTCGCCGTCAGGGGTGGACCAAGCAACATCTACCTACGGTGGGCTGATCCAGTTCTCCAAGCCCGACAAGGTCAAGCGACTGCGTTTGAAGAGAATGCCGTCCCTTCTTGTCTGCGACACGAATGTTCATCGTTCAACGAAGGGTCTTGTCGGTTATGTTGTGAAACGGTCAAAGTCGGACTCTGAGGCCTTTCGCTCGCGTCTTAGTGAGGTATCGGAAATTTCTGCGTCAGTGGTCCGAGCCTTGAGGCGGAGTGATGATGTTGAGTTGGGAGAATTGATGAACAGAAACCATGAGCTACTCGTCCAGATAGGAGTCTCTCATCCGATGCTCGACAAGCTCGTACGGGCTGCGAGGGAAGCCGGGGCCTTCGGGGCCAAGATGACAGGTGCTGGTGGCGGTGGCTGTATGATAGCGTTGTGCGAGGATGAGGAGGAAGCCTTCCGGATTGGAAGTGTGCTGAGGAGGCGTGGTGGTTCTCCGTACTTGGTCTCGTTGGACCGGGCGGGGGTTGTGTCTTCTACTAATGGTACAGTGCTCAAATAGGCTAGGCTCGTTCTGAGACGTCGAGTCTGTGAATTTGTTGGAAGCTGAAACGGAACGGCGAAAACGCAGTCACATAGAGACCACTCTTCAACAAGACGTGCAGTTCCGGACGAAGAAGACCGGATTCGATGATGTTGAACTAGTTCACAATGCGGTCCCTGGGATTAACAGGGATGATGTTGATCTCCGAGTGAAACTTTTCGGTCGGGAGTTGGCCGCTCCTCTCGTGATTGAGTCTATGACAGGTGGGACGCCGACTGCTGCCAAGCTGAACGAGATTCTCGGAATGGCGGCGGAGGAACTGGGCATAGCGATCGGGGTTGGAAGCCAGAGAGCGGGAATCGAGAAGCCGGAGCTCGCCTACACGTACAGGGTTGTTAGAGAAAAGGCGCCTAATGCCTTGGTATTCGCGAATCTTGGGGCCCCGCAGCTCGTCAAGGGTTACGGTGTTAATGAGATGCGAAAGGCCGTGGAGATGGTAGAAGCGGACGCATTGTGCATTCACCTGAACGGTGTGCAGGAGTGTGTTCAGGTCGAGGGTGAACCATTGTTTCGTGGCGCGATGGAGAAGATTAGAGAGGGGGCGAAAGACCTGGGTGTGCCGATCATTCTGAAAGAGACTGGCGCAGGATTTTCACGAGAGACGGCCGTTGCCTTGGAGAAGATCGGTGTGAAAGGAGTCGACATCGCCGGGGCAGGCGGGACTAGTTGGGCGGCCGTGGAGTATTATCGCGCGCGAGAGAAAGAGTCAGTCTTGCATGAGAGGCTGGGCGAAGTCTTCTGGGACTGGGGAATACCCACAGCCTCCAGCATTGTCGAAGTATCCAGATCAACAAAGCTCACCGCGATAGCATCAGGCGGCGTGAGAAACGGGCTGCATGGGGCTAAGGCACTGGCATTAGGAGCGAACGCGTTTGGGCAGGCGTTGCCATTTCTCAAATCAACATCTGGGGGACTGGACGAGGTGAAGGAGAAGCTTGAAACGGTTCTGATGGAACTGAGGACCGCTATGTTTCTGACAGGTGCTAAGAATGTTGAGGAAGCTCGAAAGGTTCCGGCCGTGATTAGAGGACCAACCGGCGAATGGCTTAGAACTCGAGGGTTCGATCCGGCATGGTACGCCAAGGACAGGAGGGTCGAGTAATCATGCAAGCCGACACTGTCAAGAAGTCTTCGAGCTTCGCTTCGTTCTACAAGCTCTCGACAGACGATAGGCTGAAGCAGCTGAAAGAGTTCGCGGGGCTATCTGAGGATGAGGTCAAGACCATCAAGTCTGGAACGCTGCCGTTCGGCGCTGCCGAGCGTATGATAGAGAACGTTGTCGGAACGTTTCCTCTTCCGCTGGGAATTGCAGTCAACTTTCTCGTGAACGATCGCGACTACTTGATTCCGATGGCCATAGAAGAACCATCCGTGGTCGCGGCCGCGAGCAATGCTGCGAAGATGGCCCGGGCTACGGGAGGGTTCAAGGCCTCCAGCACTGACCCAATCATGATCGGTCAGGTTCAGCTTGTGAAGTGTCCGTCACCAGCCGCTGCTGAAAAGGCGATTCTTTCCTCGAAGAAGGAGATTCTCGCTCTCGCGAACCAGCAAGACCCGACAATCGTCTCGATGGGTGGTGGGGCAAGGGATCTTCGCGTGAGAATTCTTCCAAGCCTAACGGGGACGATGGTGATTGCTGAACTCTTCGTGGATTGTAGGGATGCTATGGGGGCGAATCTTGTGAACACAATGGCTGAGGCGGTGGCGCCCCTGTTGGCGAAACTGTCGAAGGGACGCGTGAATCTGAGGATTATCTCGAATCTTGCTGACAAGCGTCTGGCTCGCGCTACGGTCCGGATTCCAAAGGATGCTCTTGGTGGGGCGGAGGTTGTTGACGGTAAAATTGACGCTTATGCGTTCGCCGCGGCTGATCCTTACAGGTGCGCGACGCACAACAAGGGAGTAATGAATGGTATTGCCGCGGTCTGTTTGGCAACGGGGAACGATACGCGTGCAATAGAGGCTGGTGCTCACGCGTACGCTGCGCGTAGTGGGCGCTATTCTCCTATCACTTCTTGGCATAAGGATGAGAACGGTGACTTGAATGGTTTCATCGAGTTTCCAGCAGCGCTCGGGATCGTGGGAGGAGTGACGGCGGTTCATCCGCTTGCGAAGATTTGTTTGAAGATTCTCCGGGTGAAGACTGCTAGAGAGCTGGGTGAGGTTATGGCAGCGGTGGGTCTCGCACAGAACCTCGGAGCGCTTCGCGCTTTAGCGGCGGAGGGAATTCAGAAGGGACACATGACACTGCACGCTCGGAATATCGCGATAATGGCTGGTGCTCAGGGCGAGATGATCGATCTTGTTTCAGCCCGTATGGCTGAGGAGAGGAAGGTTAGGCTTGACCGGGCTAGGGAACTGGTCGAGGAGCTGTCAAAGTCAGCTAATCATCGATCCTCCAAGTAGGAAGCCGACAAGCCCGAGGAGCATCCAGAACAAGACCTGCGTCTTGACGGTCTTCACGACCCTTGGGTCCTGGCTGCTGAGCAGCCTGGCTGAAGAGTAGATGAACCCGACATCGGCTATTGCAACTCCTGGAAAGTAGAGCAGAGAGATTGTTCCTAGAAATAACGGGGTAAAGCTCAGGACTACCGCTGAGACGAAAAGAACAGCAGATATTTTTGCAGCAGTTCTTGGTCCATGCATTACTGCTACGGTTCTGATCCCGGTTTCCTTATCTCCGACGGCATCAGGGATACCCTTCGCCACTTCCCTACCCAGATTCGCTAGGAATGCGAGGGTCGAGAAGACGAAGAGCAAAGGCCGCAGATTGTTCACAGCAACGCCGCCATAGAAGAACGGGAGGGCCACATTGAAACTGACGACTATGTTTCCGAGTAGCCCGGTTCTCTTGCCCCGGGTATTGTAGTATACCATGAGGTAGAGTGCGAGCAGGGCGATAAGGGTCGTGTAGAGGCCGAGAACTATTGCGAATACGATGCTGACTGCGGAAAAGAGGACTGAGAGAGCACGAGCCTCTGAGAGACCAACTCTCCCGGCGACGAGGGGGCGCGTCGGATTGTTGACCCTGTCAGTTGATAGGTCGTAGATATCGTTCAGGATCATTGTTCCTGCCATCATGAGCGAGGCGGTGAGGAATCCGAAGAGTGAGCTTGCAGTGGGTGGCAGGCCACCGAGTGCTATGGCTTCACCGATGACGACTGCGAGTCCTATCATTATGCAGTTGGGAAGCCGAACTATCGAGAGGTACGCACCGAGTCGGACTGTGGGGCTGGGACGCACACTAGTCATGATGGATTGATGGTCCTGGGAGTTGTGGAATCCACAAAGTGTGTGTCGTTCGGAATAAGGCTAAAAAGACTCTCGACGAGGGCTATATTCCGATTGTTGTTTGTCAGTTAAGAAGGAAACGACTCTTCTCGAGGATCTTAATCAGGCCTTGGCTGCGGAGACCCTTGCGGCTCTGCGTTATCTCTATCTTAGCAAGATAGCGAGCGGGATCATCTCACCCCCTCTTTCGATGCTGCTGAAGGATATGGCAAGGGACGAGTGGGACCATGCAGGCGCTCTAATGGAGAGAATCATCCAGCTCGGAGGAGTCCCGATCTCAAAGCCGGTGGAGATTGAGAAGAAGAGCTTCCACCCCTACTCTGACCCGCCTCGTCGTGGAAACGATCTGAAAGCGGTGATTAAGGATGGGCTGAAACTGGAGAGGTCAGCGGTAGAGTTTTACCAGCACTTGGCGACGAAGATTAGGGATACTGATCCGATTACGCACAAGCTTGTGATGGATGTTATGGTGGACGAGGCTAAGGACGAACAGAAGTTGGCCGCGCTGCTCGACTAGGAGCAGCGGGTAAGATAGAAAGAAAATTTTCTCTTTAGACCCAGCCGCGTATCTTCATCGCGTCTCGGACTTTGCCGATGGCTTGTATGTAGGCGCCTGTTCGCATGTCGACGTTGTGGTCCTGGCTGGTCTTGTAGACTTCTGCGAAGGCTTTGACCATGATGTTCTTCAATCGATGGTCAACCTCGTCAGCTGTCCAGTAGAGGTGTTGTAGGTTCTGGACCCATTCTAGATAGCTTGTGCTTACGCCGCCGGAGTTGGCTAGAATGTCGGGTATGAGGGTGGTGCCGTTGTGGAAGAGTATGTCGTCTGCTTCTGGTGTGGTTGGTCCGTTTGCGCCTTCCGCTACGAGTTTGGCCTTTATGCTCTTCGCGTTGTCCTTTGTGATCACGTCTTCTAGCGCGGCGGGTATGAGTATGTCCACGTCCAGCTCCAGAAGTTCCTCGTTGGTTATCGGTTGCGAGTCTGGTAGGTTGATTACTGAGCCGTTCTTCTTCTTGTATGATGCTGCGTCGTTGAACCAGATGCCGGATTTCTTGTAGGCTCCTCCTTTCGAGTCTGAGACTGCGACGATCTTGACGCCGTCTTCTTCTAGAAACTGGTAGGCCCACGAGCCGACGTTTCCGAATCCTTGAACTGCGCATGTGGCGCCCTTGAGGTTCAACTTCATGTGGCGTGCTGCTTCCTCAACTGTTATCGCGACTCCGCGTCCCGTTGCCGAGTCTCGGCCTAGGGAGCCTCCGATTATCAGGGGCTTGCCGGTGACGACTGCGAACGCGTTGTTCTTCTCGCTCTTGCTGTACTCGTCCATGAACCATGCCATTGTCTGGGAGTCAGTGTACACGTCGGGGGCTGGGATGTCCCGGTATGGTCCGACGATTTCGCTGATGAGTGAGAAGAATGATCGTGAGAGCTTCTCGAGTTCGCTTTGTGACAGTTGCTTGGGGTTTACTGTGACGCCTCCCTTTGCTCCACCGAAAGGTATGCCGGCAACTGCACACTTCCACGTCATCCACATGGACAGTGCCTTTACCTCGTCGATTGTAACGTTAGGGTGGAAGCGGACGCCGCCCTTGTATGGTCCGAGGGCGTTGTTGTGTTGGCTTCTGAATCCTTGGTAGAGCAGTAGTCTTCCGTCGTCCATTTTGACTGGGAAGTTTACGCTTAAGATTCGTCTTGGCTTGCGTAGGATTTCCTGGACGTTCGGGTCCAGTTTCATAATGTCTGCGGCACGCTGGAATTGTTCTACGGCGATGTCGTACTGTGTCTTCTGCATGCCCATGCTTTGCGGGGCGCCTTCAAACTTTGAAGCGGTTTCTAACACTCGAAAAGCCTTCTTTGAAGCGGGCGGCACGGACGACTACTTTTAGACCTTTCTTCGAAAATGTAAGGGTAGCAGAGTTACAAGTGATTTTGTCCTAGAACGTTTTACTCGACTTGGACAAGGCTTTTTATAAAGACGGGGAGGGCTTTCTGCTTGTTTCAAGCAACGGAGTATGTGCTGGGAAAAAAATGTCGAGCAATAAACCGCATCTGAACATGATTGTTATGGGACATGTTGACCACGGAAAGAGTACGCTCACCGGCCACTTGCTTTTCGACTCTGGGTACATTGATCAGAAGACAATCGATTCGTACGCGAAAGAATCCGAGAAAACAGGAGCAGGGGACACTTTCAAATTCGCATGGGTCCTGGACACGATCAAGGAAGAGAGAGAGCGAGGAGTAACCATCGACCTCTCATTCCAAAAGTTTGAGACTTCAAAGAACTTCTACACGATCATCGACGCGCCAGGCCACCGAGATTTCATCAAAAACATGATCACTGGAGCCAGCCAGGCTGACGTCGCAATTCTCGTAGTGTCGGGAAAGAAGGGAGAGTTCGAAGTTGCGATCGGTCCGGGAGGACAGGCGCGGGAACACGCTTACCTTGCCCGAACTCTAGGTGTGAAAAACCTCATCGTCGCAATCAACAAGATGGACGACCCGATAGTGAAGTTCGATGAGGAACGCTACAAGGAATGCAAGAAAGAGCTAGAAGGACTACTGAAGACCGTCGGTTTCGACATATCGAAGATCAACTTCATCCCGACCAGCGGTTGGAAAGGAGACAATCTCGTGAAAAAGAGCACCAACACTCCATGGTACAAGGGAGCAAGCGTTCTCGAGGCCCTTGACATGTTTTCTCCGCCCCCCAAAGCTCTCGACAAACCGCTTCGAGTCCCTATCCAGGACGTATACACGATCACGGGCGTCGGAACGGTGCCTGTAGGCAGGGTTGAGACGGGAGTTCTCAAAGACGGTGACAAGGTAATCTTCGAGCCCTCAGGAAAGATCGGCGAGTGCAAGACCATCGAGACCCACCACGTGCGAATGCCAAAGGCAGAGCCCGGGGACAACATCGGATTCAACGTCCGAGGCATCGGCAAGGGCGACATTGGCCGCGGCGAAGTAATGGGCCACCCTGACAAGCCACCCACCATTGCACGCGAGTTCATCGGACAAATAATCATCATCTACCACCCCACAGCCATCGCGAACGGCTACACACCAGTACTGCACGCACACACTGCCACTGTCGGTGTAACATTCGAGGAGATCATAAGAAAGATCGACCCTAGGACAGGACAGATTGTGGAGGAGAAGCCGGCTTTCATCAAGGTCGGCGACAGCGCTCTGGTGAAGATGAAGCCGTTGCGACCGATGGTCTTGGAGAACTTTGCCGACATACCTGAACTCGGAAGATTCGCTATCCGAGACATGGGCGCAACTGTCGGCGTCGGCGTCGTCAAGGAAGTCACCGTAAAGGGCCACGGCGAAGAAAAGAAAGCATAGACGTCTTCTCCAAAATTTTCTCCAGTTTCAAGTCGCATTCGTACCGGAGGATACTAAGCCTTTTAACGGGCCACGAACCGGCGGACCTCCTTCGCCCCCGGAGAAAGAAAAGTGAAGGAATCCTGGAATGGTCTCGAAAGCTAGAATACGACTCTCAAGCACGGACCCCCAGGACATCAACTCGATCTGTGGCGAAATACGCGATATCGCAGAGAAGACTGGAGTCAAACTGAAGGGTCCTATTCCACTTCCCACAAAGAAGCTCCTAGTCGCCACGAGGAAGGGTCCCGCGGGTCAGGGAACGAAGACGTTTGACAAGTGGGAGATGAGGATTCACAAACGCCTCATTGACGTGGACCCGAACGAGCGATTCTTGAAGAGATTGATGCGTATCAGAGCGCCTGACGATGTTTTCATCGAGATAGAACTTCTCTAGTCTCCTACCCGGTCATTCCCCGTCTCTCTGAGGCAACGTTCTGGGCTGCTCTCAAGGGATTCGTCAAGAATACATGATGACTATGTTGATTGTTTGACAGGGTACTAGTGAGCACGTGTCTGACGCTGTCTGGGCATTGTCCGGGATTTGATAGTTCTCGAATGATGTGTTGGGGTTTCCGTTGACGGTCATAGTTAGAGTGTGTCCGTTCACGGCGTGGGCTCCGAAGATCTCGGTTGAGTTGAAGACTGCCCTTTGTGCATTGTTTTCCCAGTTGCCCCAGACTTGGAAGAAGTCTCCTAGAGTATAATTGCGGTTCCGATCAGTCTCGACGTGTATTGTGCCAGTCGTGTCGTGAGTGTGGATGGGCCGGAAGCATGAATTTCCAGGTATCGAGAATATTCCGTCACTCGCAGGTATGAGATAGTTCGTACCATTTATCACGATAGTGAGGCTGAAATGCGCATGATATGCGAGGGTTCCCCCGGCGCATCTGTTCAGGTAAGCGGGGAGGACCACTGCATTCCTTTCCGATGGCACGAGTGCGTGGCATTGCCCCTCAGAGGTTCTGTCCTCACAGTTTGGTCCAACCGTGTATGAGAATGGCGCTGCTAGGCTCGCATTTCCTGAGAGAGTGATTCGATAGGTTCCGGCAGTTAGATTGTCATAGGCAATAATTCCCGTTGGGGTGGGCCTTGTTGGCTGTTGGACACCGGCTACTGTAACGTTGACGTATCCAATAAGCTCGGTCTCATTCAAGTCGTAAACCGAGTGCACGATTGGCTGGTATCGGTTGTCATAGACGTGGACGAGCATGGTGTAGGTGGGCGTGATGGTGACCGGAGGTGGTGGGGAGAGAGCTCCTGATAGTGCCACGATTATGACGACCACGACGACAAGTGTCGCTAGAATGGATATGTTTCGTCTTGTGTGGCTCTTCTTGACGAATGTCTTGCGTCTGGTTTTGGACGTGTACGAACGCCGTAGTACATTTGGTCTACCTGTAGAAAAAGGCAACCGAGTCTATGGTAGCCATTTCTCGGGAAGAGCAGTTCGTCAGGGGATGAAAGCACAGTTACGCATAGACTATGGCGATATTTGTTTGTTGGAAACTTGGTTGACTCTGGCAAGCCGATGCTGATTCGCATGCGGTTCGAGGCAATACATAGTTTTGAAACAGTGAGGAAGTAGTTGGGTTTCCGTTTATTGTTATTGTCATCGTCAGAGTGTGGCCGCTGATCGCGTGGGCGCCGAATATTTCAGTAGAATTGAATATTGCTCGCTGGGCGTCGTTATCATGATTCCCCCAGATGAGGAAGAAATCACCTAGTGTGTAATCTCGATTTTCATCAGTCTCCACATGCAGGACACCGTCTGCTGAGTGCGTGTGGATTGGATGGTTGCAAGCTCCTCCTATTCCGACCCCTGAAGGAATGTTGACACTGGAACCGTTTATCGTGATCGAGACACCGGGATGGGAATGGTAGACGAGCGGACTTGCTACTACACAGTGGTCGAGATATCCGGGAAGTAGTACTGCGCTGCCAGTCTTGGGCAGGGCAATGACGACGGCGACAACGACAATTGCGATTAGGACTATTGCCGAGAAGGATATGATCTTGTTACGGCGTCGTTGGTTTTCCACTTGTGCCAGGATAGCTTTCTTTCTTGACTGAGCCAGCTTTGGCTTAACTCCTTGACCCTTGCTCATCGTTCTGGGACCGATTTTAAGATATACCCGCGTAACTGTTCGGTTGGGAACAGCGGGGGTACCAGAGTCAGGTCAAAGGTAAAACTGGCTAGATGGGCGGGTCGCGCCTTAGCATGCGCGCGCTACACTCAAGACCCCATTGGCATGGAGACGTCTGGAATCCCAGACGTTATCAGCCTAGGCGCGGGTGTGTTATCCCGTGGCGCAGGCCTTCGTGGGTTCGAATCCCACCCCCCGCACCAGTAGCGTTACCCCCGTCGTTGCCGTGCCCGACCGGGAGAAGATACTCCAGTACGCATGGCACCTCAAGAAAGAAGGATACCGAGAAAGCACAATCGTCTCACGGGTCAAGCTGCTCAACGGCCTCTCACGAAGAGCCGACCTCTACAACCCCGAAGCGATCAAGGGCTCCATAGCACGTCTCAACGTGACCGAAGCACGAAAGGAGAATCTTTTCTGCGTCTACGGGTCCTTCTGCAAACTCAACAACACACCATTCACACCACCAATATACCAGAGAGTAGAACGGCTACCGTACATCCCACAAGAGACGGAAATCGACCAGCTAATCGCCGGAACAA
>WNFC01009675.1_pt1 | contig 11061 bp, 5 predicted proteins | sample 5400541 | NCBI WGS metagenome assembly WNFC01 (sample SAMN13153342, study PRJNA577476) | soil metagenome | isolation source: 120 cm saprolite under Douglas fir tree site 2 hole 2 replicate 1 | place: USA:California | collected 2015-04-18
TCTACAAGGAATTCATCGAGGCGGCTTCGAAATGCTATATCAACGCACTCCAATACGACAAAGCAGACATACCGGCGCTGGTCGAACTTTACGTCAGGGTGGGGAGGATGCGTATCCTGTCCTCGCCAAAGGTGGTCGAGAACGCCGAGTTCGTCGCGCGAAGGATCATCGATACCTATCTGGAGCCTAACAAGAATTTTCTGGAACTGCGGGAGATGGCGAACAGCGGCTCAATCGATCTTCTCCGCGATTTCAGCGAGACCTGCCGCGCCGAATTCGAGTCGCTGCGCGGACAATTCTGAAACTCCGTACCGGTTAGAGCGTGTTCCTATTTGGGCCCTCGCCGGTGCGTCCAAAAGACGTTTCGCAGCCCTTAAATCGTGAGTGTCGAATCCCTCGGTGAATCGGTCATATACCGGTCGCAGGACGCGCGGTGCCTCGTCACGGCGACCTTGGCGGGTCCGCAAAAGAGCGAGGCTGGTTGCCATTCGCAGCTGCCATGCCAAGGCCGATTGCTCCCGCTCGAGATCTAGTGAACGTGAGAACCAATTCTCAGCCTCGCACGAATGCGATCCGGACGCGAGCAGTTCTCCTTTGATGCGCATCATCTCGGGGAGATGAAAGTGGGAACGAGTTGGTTCACTCCAGGCCATCGCCCTGTCGATGGCAGCGTCAGCCTTGTCAACTTGCCCTGCCCTTGCCGGAGCTATTGCTAGATCGCTGATGAATATTGCTGTCAAAGATTGGTGTTGACCTGCCTCTAAAGCGTGACGACAGGCAGTCAATAGGTTCCGGCCAGCTTGAGCATCTCCGTGTCTAAGGAGCCGCGCCGTTGCCTGATCGCCCAGAACATGATGGGAAATCCCCAGCATCCAATCGGCTATCATCATGGCAGTAGGATCAGCCGTCCTCTTCGCGACAGCCTTATTTTGCTCGGCAACTGCCGCAGCTCCACGGAAATCGCCAGCCCGCATCAGGAAAGTATGCTGCCCAGCGAATAGCCGCATCTGGTGGTATGGTGATACCGCCAGCGCTTCTTTCAATTCCATTTCACGACGATCCGCCTCGATCACCGTGTTCGGCGATCGCGCGTTCCATCCAGAAACGACACTCCGTCAAGAGCGACAATCCAAGGAAGAGGGGAGCTGACGCTGCCGCGAGCGCGGTGCAGGGCTCTTTGTCCCCCTGTTCTGAGAAGCTCCATTCCAAGGCAGCACGCGCATTGCTTACATGCCTCCAGCGTTCGACGGTGCCATCGTTTTTGGCGCAAGTAAGGGCGGCAATCTCAATACGCTCCGCGAATTCGCAATAGTAGGTCGCATGCGTTGCGCGATTGTGTTTCTTTCACCGCTGTCTACCATTTTTGTCAGGGCGTAAGCGCGCGTGGTATCGAGCAGCCGATAAAGCGCCCCCGCGTCGTTGGTCTCCACCACGATAAGAGATTTCATGACAAGACCCGCAATCGCCTCGGCGACTTGCTCCCTCTCGAGGATGTTCCCTGCAGCGACGAATTGCGCGGCCTCAAGAGAAAAAGCTCCGACGAACACCGAGAGCCTGCGGAGAATCACGCGTTCGGATTCAGGGAGCAGATTGTAGCTCCAGTCGAGCATGGCGTTTAGCGTCTGATGCCGGGGTAACGCCGTGCGTCGTCCATGCCACAGCAGCCTGCATGGGCCATCGAGAAGCGACGCAATCCCTTTGATTCCATAGGCGCCGACGCGCCCGGCGGCGAGTTCGAGCGCAAGGGCAATTCCGTCGAGTCTGCGGCAGACTTTGCCAACGATCGGCGCGTCGGCATCATTCAACTCGAAACCCGTGCCGTCCGCATCAGCGCGCTCAACAAACAGTTGCACGGCCGGAAAGGTGAGCGCGCCGGCCACCGTCAACGGTGCATCATCAGGGGGGAAGGCCAACGGATGTATTCGATGGACCCGCTCACCCTCAACCTGCAGCGGTTCCCGGCTCGTCGCCAGGATATGGACTTCTGGAGCTTCCCGGAAGATGCGCTCCGCCAATGGAGCAATCGTCTCGATCAGATGCTCACAGCTATCGAGCACCAGCAGCATTCGCCGGTCGCGCAGGAAAGCGGGTAGCGCAGCAAGCGGATCATCGAAATTGGGGGGCAAGCCCACGGTCGACGCGACCCTGTTGGGTACAAGAGACGAAGTTCCCAATGGCCCAAAATCGACATAATGGACTGCGCCGTCGAAGGCGGCCAGCATGCTATGGCTGACCTCGATGGCAACGGTGGTTTTGCCGATCCCGCCCGGTCCGACGATGGTCAAGAAGCGCCGCGCGATCAGTTCTTCCGAGATAAGCTCGACTGTTTCGTTGCGTCCCACCATTCTGGTCGGACTTGGGGGGAGCCCGACGGGTGAATGGGCGAGCGAATTGCTCAAGAGCGCAGGAAGGCTAGCGGCACGCGAAATCGGCGCGACAAAGCAGTAACCGCGGCCCGATACATTGCTCACATAGCGTGTGCCCGATCGTCCCTGCCCTAGCGCCTTGCGCAACGCCGAGACATGAAAACGCAGGCTGCCCTCATCGACCACAAGGTCCGGCCACACTCTTGCGATTAGTTCCTTCTTGCTGACCACTTCGGCCGGGCGTTCGACGAGAGCGATAAGAATGTCGAAAGCGCGGCTGCCAAGCTGAACCGGCTCGCCGCCTTTTTCTAACAGTCGCTCCGTGGTGGATAGACGAAATGGACCAAAGCAGAGCACGTCCTGAGAAACAGACCATCTAGACTGCGCATCCATGATATTCATCTCTTCTCGCCCAGATATCCCCCGCTCCGATTTCATTTTTTTGGACGGCGGCCCGACGTCCGTTCCGCTGAATGAAGGCTGTCGATTAGAACTGGTGCCTTACATCGCTTGACGACCTTCATCGTTCGAGAGCACCAACACCATTCGCGCCGACCTCGTCCCAGCCGAAGCTGGCATCTAGCTACGCAATCGTCTTTCAGAATCGACCTCGGATTTTTCAAATCGAACGGGAAACTAAACGCCAGCGAACGGGAGTCTTGCCGACAACCCTCTTGAAGACGACGGTAAAATGCGCTTGCGAACTGAAGCCCATCACGGCGGCCACATTGGCTATCGACAACTGAGGATCGAGAAGGAGCCGTTGTGAATATGCCACCTTCCTTCTCAGGATGTAGTTATGGGGAGAACATCCAGTTGCCGCACGAAATTGGGCAGCAAAGTGCATACGAGTGAGGCCGGCAACATTGCCGAGTTCGGCCAAATAGATCGGCCTGGTCAGATTGGCTTCGATGTAGTCGACGGCGCGCTTCAGTCGCCATTTCGGAAGGGGCGCGGATCTGTTCGATACGAGAGCCCCACCCCTCATCGAGTTAAGCGTAAAAAGCCGAGCAGCCAGCGCTATGCTTACGCCATCGACAAACATCGGTCCGGCTGGACCTCCATCATCATCCACTTGTGCCAGCAGGCTGGCCAATTGAAAGACGACGGGATCAGCCATGAAGTGAGGATCAAAAAGCTCGATCGGACCAGTCGGCGCGTGTCCATAGATTTCTGTAAAACACTCGGCGAGAAATGACTGCGAGAGATAAATACGAACGCAATCGAATGTGTTGGTGAAAACGGTGCGACTCGGTTCTCCGGGACCCGTTATCAAGACGGCGTCCATCTGAATTCTGCCGCTTATGACCTGCTTACCTGCAAAGAAGAATTCTAGTGAGCTCGGAACGAGAGGAAACGTGATGAGGTGCGAGTCATCGGGATGGTTCGCCTCCATCTCCAATGGCTTGACCGGCTTCGTCACCGTCCAGCGGGCGAGCGTTACGCGATGTCCTGCGTCTGGGGGCGCGCCTTTCCTGACCGGACGCTTCCGCCACTCGATCTCCGGAAGGATGATCTTTGGCGGAGCGACAAGGTCGGCGAAAGTCGGTGTTTCTGCGCCCCTGCGCGCCATTCCCGGAAAGCTTGTCACCCAGGTCCCTCCTGGCGTTTCATCGGCACGCTGGAGATGTATCTGTTTTCCCCGACCAACTTCCGGACAAAGATATATTGGCCCCCCTTGCTCAACAGTATTTCAAGGAAGACGTCGGCGCCGCGTCGCGCATCGACATTTGCTACTTCCGAGAGAACCTTGTTCAAGATCGGTTTTCCCTTCATTGCGCCGTTGGATATCTGACAAATCGCCGAGCGCGTGTCTCGAACGACTACGCGCCGGACCGGCGCGCCGCGAAAAGACCGAACGAACTTGAGCTGGTCATCTTCGCGGCGGTTCTCCTCGAAAGCAGCGTAAAACCCATCCTACGCGCGCTTGCGCATGCGCCCATCCACCTTCCGGAAAGATAGCTCATATCAACGTATAGGTGGAAACGAAGGGGTGTTTGGCCCTTTGCGAGCTACAGCGGCGATGACGCGCGAACGCTGCGATCGTATGGAGTCTCAGCCTGCCGAAACCCGATTCGCGGGCAAGGCAAAACTGAACCGGGCTCCGCCGAGAGCGGACATGTTATCGGCTTCAATGTGGCCGTCATGCGCTTCAATGATGGATCGGCAGATCGACAGGCCGATGCCCATGCCGGTGTCCTTTGTCGTAAAGAAACTGTCAAAAAGACGGGGGAGATGCGCCGGATCTATGCCCGGGCCGCTGTCCTCGATAACGCAGCACACCGTTTCGGGATCGGGCAGCATGGTTCGAATGAAAATGCTGCGGCGCTCCTTTCCCGACTGCACCATCGCTTGCACGGCATTGATCACCAGGTTCACGACCACCTGATTGAGCTGGGTGCGGTCCCCAGTCACCTGAGGAAGCGCCGGCGCCAACTCGAGGGAAACGGAGACCCCTTTAGATTGGAGCTCATGGCGAAGGAAGAGCATCGACTCCGCGATCACGTCATGGAGCGCCAGTGCAGTCTGTTGCGGTGCCCGCCCTGTTGCCATCGCCCGAATTCGCGCGATGATGTCGGCGGCGCGATCGGCATCATTGAGGATACGTTGCATCAATTCGCGCGCTTTCGGGATGTTCGGCTCGGGTCGATCGAGCCAACGCAGCCCGGTTTCGCCGTTGGTCCTTACGGCGGCCAGCGGCTGGTTGACCTCGTGCGCGATCGACGCAGCGATCTCCCCGAGCACAGAAAGCCGCGCCGCGTGCGCGAAATCCGCCTGCACTTGCTGAAGCCGTTCCTGGGCGCGAATCCGGTCTGTTATGTCGATAGCTCCGCCAAGACCGATTCCACGCTCGCCGATCGATTCCAGCCTGGCGGCTGTGAACAACACGTCGATTTCGCGCCCGTCGAGCGTGACAAACTTCGTTTCTTCCTGAAACGTAGGCAGTCCGCGGAACCTGGATTCCATTGCGCGTCGAAACGTATCGGGCCTCCTTCGCCAATAAAATGTGCTAGGTCCCAAGAGTTGGCTCCGTTCCTGCGCGCCAAACATCCTGATTGCCTGTTCGTTCACCTCCTCCACAGTGAGAGTGTCCATCATGTGAAGCAAGGAATCCGGATGCTGATCCAGGTAGGTGCCCAAATCCGTAACGCCGGCGGCGCGCAGGCCAGCGAACAATTCTGCCAGGCCACGCCCATCGACTTGCCACATGGCGATCGGCATTTGCTCAAAAAGGTGCCGATATCGCTGCTCGCTGGCGCGCAGCATCTCTTCTGCCCGCTTCCGGTCGGTCATGTCGAGGACAAAGGCAACCCCCTCGTCTTGTTTCCACTCGAAAAGCGCGCGGGCGATTAGAATCGGCACCCGGTTGCCGTCTTTGCGGAAGTACTCTTTCTCACGCGGTTGCACCGTTCCAAACGTTTTCAGCTCTGCCAAGGCCTGGTCGTCGGCATCGCGCCATTCGGCCGGCGTCAGCTCTGTCCATCGCAGTCGACCTGAAACGAGATCTTCCCGGGCATATCCGACAATATCAAGAAAGGCTTGGTTGGCTTCGATGATCCGGCCCCGGACATCCCAGATCACGATTCCGATGATGTTCGAATCGATTAGGCCACGTATCCTGGCCTCCCGTTCCCTAAGATCGCTGTACAGATGGGCGTTCTCCAGCGAAATCGCCGCTTGAGATGCAAGCAGTTCCAGCACCGAGATCCGCGCGGGCGTGAACACGTGCGCCGCCAGCTTGTTTTCGAGATAGAGCACCCCGATGAGCTTGGACTGTTTGACCAATGGCAGGCAGAGGACCGATCGGGCGAGCTTCCGGCAGATGTACTCGTCCGCCGAGAACGGATTCTGCACCAAGGCGTCATCAAGGATCACGCTTTGCCGCGTCCGCATCACGTAATGGAGCATGGATACGGGAAGCTCGGCCGGAGACATGGCCGCCTCGCGCAGCGTGACCTCAACATGGTCGCGGCTGCTCATCGCTTCTGCGACGGTCCGTGGTTCGTCGCTCTGGAACAGGATGAGCAAGCCACGCTCGGCGCCGGCATGCTCGACCGCGATCCGCAGCAGCGTCTCGATGAGCTTGCCGAGTTCGATCTCGCCCGACACCGCCTGCGCGGCCTTGAGCACCGTTCCGACATCCAGCTGCTCAGCGGGCGTGCCAATGGTAGTGGTGGGAGATGCAGGGACTGGTGCGTCGCGGAGATGCGGATGAAGCTGTTCGAGTTGCCGTACCTTTCCGGCCGCGCCCCAGCGAAGATAGCAGCGCCGCGCCTCCCGCAGACAGGCGTGGGCGATCGTATCGAAGCCGCGCGCCGTGAAGAACCGCGCGGCCAACTCATGGGCCAGGCCCTCGTTCTGGACGAAGCCGTGCTCGCGAGCCGACTGAATGGCCTGCTCGTACAGACGCATGGCGTCGGCGTCTCGTCCTTCAAGGCGGGCGATCTCGGCCGCCACCAGTGCGTGCTTGTCGGCGAACGTCGGTGGATAGTTTTTGGCCCACTCGCGCAGTTGTTCCCGGTGCGCCGTCAGGAGTTCGCGCCACCTGCTCTGCTCGTCGGCCGACGCGTTCTCACAGAGCGCCGACACCGTCAGTGCGGTATAGTAAAAGTAGTCGAGCAGCTCGATCATGACGGCTACGGCCGAAAGCAGCGGTTTCGCCTTGTCGGCTGCCGCGAGAGCTTCGGCGTAGTCGCCTGACAGGAACCGCGCCTTCAATTTGAGGATCCAGTACCAGGCGATCGTCAAGCCCATACCGTCCGCGGTCAGCTGCGCCTCGAACGTCGCCTCGTCGAACTGCGCGTCGCTGAAGGTGGAGAAGGTGGCGGTCCGGCCCTGCATGGTCGCGATAAAGCGTTGTTGACTTGCTATCATGTGGGCCGCGTCGCCGTACTTGGCTTCCCGGGCGAAGTCCAGCGCCATCTCCGACTCGCGCCACACTGCGTCGAGTGGATCGTTCCGCAGGAGAAGGCCTGTGACACATCCATGCATGCCGAAGCAAGCAAAGTTCAGATCACCCCTCTCAATCGCGATGCGAATGCCTGTCCGCATGAAATCGATCACGCTCGCGATCGGCTGCGTCCAAAAGGCAACCGATGCCATCGCGAAGTAAACCTTCGACTGGTAGGTAATAAAGCCGTGCTTCTCGACCAAATCGCAGGCGAGTTTGGCGAAACGGTAGGCATCGCGATAACGGTGAAAGACCGGCCCGAGCATAGCCCCCCAATAGCCATAGGCATGCGCGGCAGCGCCGCTCGTCCCGTGCTGCATGCTGACGCTGACCATGCGGCACACCTGCAAGCAAAACAACCGGAAGTCAGTAAAGTAGGCGGGAGGACCAAGGACCGAGAGCACCTGCATGGCGGCCTGCAATTCCGGATCGGTCATCATGGGCAGATCGATCAGGCTCTCGATCGGCCGCCCATCGAGGCTCTGCCAGACCGCCTCGTATTCGGCCTGGACTTGCTCCTGGGTCGGATGCGCCGGAAGGTCAATGCCGAACAGGCCCAGGCACGTGAGCGCGCTGTCGACGCCTTGCGGGTTCTCGGATTTCGCGACATGGATCTGGACCTTCAGGTGATAAACGGCCGCCTTATCGACTTTCGACGCCGCGCGCTGCAGCAACTCGACAATCAGTTGCTCGGCCTCGCCGAAGTTACCGCTCAGAAGCTCGCACTCCGCGCGTTCAAGCCACAAGCCGAACATCAATTGGTAGTGGCTGCCCCAGTAGCTTTCGTCGAGCATGGCCATGCCGGCCGCTAAATGCGCGCACGCCGACGCATAGGCCGCCGACGCCTTGGCCTTTCGCCCGGCACGCAGGTCGAGCGTCGCCACTCGCGCTTTCTCGTCCCGGTCGATCAGCCGCACGGCGCCCCGATTGAACTGGTTCGCAACATCGAAAAGATGCTCAGTGAGTTCATCCGGTGTCATGCTCGCCAGCAGCGCACGGCCGATGCGCAGGTGGACGTCGGCCCGCTGCTCTTCGCCAATCAGCGAATAGGCCGCCTGCTGGATGCGGTCGTGGAGGAATTTGTAGGCGCTCTCCTGGTGGAAGACGAGCCCGGCGCGGACGGCTTCCCAGAGGGCCGCATGCACCGACTCCTCGGTAGTCCCGTGAACCAGGGCCAGAGTGGCGGTCGGGGCCACATTGCCCAGGCAGGCGAGCTGTTTGAGGGCTTCCTGGGTGGTGGAAGAAAACCGCTTCAGCTTTCTGGCCATGAGATCCATCACGTTGTCGGTGTAGCTCTTGGCACGGATGCGGTTGATGTCCCATCGCCAGGCCCTCGTAACCGGGAGGAATGCCAACAGTCCCTCTTCGGCCAGCGCGGTGAAGAACTGGATTGCGAAGAACGGATTTCCGCCGGTCTTCTCGTGCACCAGTTGCGTTAAGGGCCGCACACGCTCCGGCTCGCAATGCAGCGCATCGGCGATGAGCCGGCCAACATCATCGAGCTCGAGCCGCGCCAGCACGATCTCATGCACCCTCGCATCGACGGCGCGGATCGCCTCCAGCGTCCGCAGAAGCGGGTGCGCGGGGCCGACCTCGTTGTCACGGTAGGCCCCAACCAGCAGCAGGTGCCGCACCTCTGGATGCGTGACCAGGTGCACGAGGAGGTCGAGCGTCGCTGTATCAAGCCATTGCAAATCGTCAAGAAACAGGGCGAGCGGATGCTCCTTGCGCGCGAATACGCCAAGGAAGCGCCGGAACACCATCTGGAAACGGTTCTGCGCGTCCTGCGGCGGCAGCTCCGCGACCGGCGGCTGTTTTCCGATCACGAGCTCCAGCTCGGGAACGAGGTTGACCATGAGTTGACCATTCGGGCCCAGCGCCTCGCTTAGGGAGACCCGCCAGCGGCCAAGCTCCTCCTCGCTCTCGGTGAGGAGCGGGCGGACAAGGCTCTGGAATGCTTGGCCCAGGGTGGCGTACGGGATGTCGCGCTTGTACTGGTCGAACTTGCCCGACGCGAACAGGCCACGCGGCGGTACGAGCGCCTTGTGCAGCTCGTTCACGACAGAGGATTTGCCGATACCGGCATAGCCGGAGACGAGCACGAGTTCCGAGGTGCCGTTCGCCACAACCCGGTCAAAGAGCGCGATCAATGCCTCAATCTCGCGCTCCCGGCCGTAGAGCTTCTCCGGAATCAGTAGCCGGTCCGATGTGTCGTAAGCGCCGAGCGAGAACGGGTCGATACGACCATGCGATTCCCACTCTGCCAAACCGCGCCGCAGATCGGCCTCGACACCCGCGGCAGTCTGGTAGCGCTCCTCGGCAGTCTTGGTGAGGAGCTTCATCACGATTGCCGATAGCGGGCCTGGGACGCCCACGACCCGCTCGTTGGGCGGCACCGGTTGCCGGGCGATGTGGCAGTGCACCCACTCTATCGGATCGGCAGCCGTGAAGGGTAGCGTCCCCGTCAACATCTCGTAGAAGGTGACACCCAGAGAATAGAGATCGCTGCGGGCGTCCACCGAGCGGTTCATCCTGCCAGTTTGCTCCGGCGCCATATAGGCAAGCGTTCCGGCGATCACCTCCGGCGGCGCGGGGGCTTGATGCTCGCGCGGCAGACGCGAGGCAATGCCGAACCCCGTCAGCCACACGCCGCCGCTTGCCATGTCGACCAGGATGTTTGCCGGCTTGATGTCCTTATGGATAAGGCCTCGCTCATGCACATGGCGGAGCACCCCCGCGAGAGGGATCGCGATGCGCAGGAAACGCGATACCTCCAGCGGCCGGCCAAGCAGCCGATCGAGCGGCACACCGCCGGGATCCTCAAGCACCAGCGTCATGCGGTCGTTGTAGTGCGTCAGCGCGACGGGTCGCGCCGCCCAGTCAGCGTCAAGTTCGGCCTTGAGCGCAAATTCGTGTTTAAGCTGCTCGACGCAACCGAGTGACGTTTCTTCCGCGGCAGCAAGCAGGATCGGCGCCAAGCCGTTGCCGGAGCCCCGGTAGAGAGCGATGTCTCCCTCCCTCAGCGCCGAGAATACGTAGCTTGAGAGCTCGTTCACGAGGGCCTCCTGCCAGGAGGACTACTTTAGTACAGTGATTAGGTTACGTTTGTTCTCGCCCGTCAATTCAAAAACAGACGCTAAAAATGCGATCGTACCACGATCGGTGCCATATTATGGCCAGACGACGACGGTTGCGCCGCGATTGCGGTCCAAATCATGGCAGCGACCGGGATTGAGCGCGGTCGCCACGCGTGCAACTCGGAGACTGGCGAGCGGCGCTGGGATCAGACTTCCAAAGCCTTTTCGAGACAGCCGATCAGAGCATCTGCTCCAAATGGCTTTCTGAGCAGGCAGACTGCGCTCCCCCCGCTCGCCGCGAAAAACTCTTCGGCGGATGCAAACCCGCGCGCGCGGTATCCCTGCGAACAGAGCGACTCGACAAGCGCTGTTCGGAATGGTTCGTCATCGTCGATGACCGCGATTAGGGGCTCTCTTGACACACATCATCCCCGGGCTATGGCTGCAGCCGGCGGCAGCGATGAGAGCAGTTGTTGCATCTGACGGGGGCAGCACGACATTATACAGAGGTGTTACCCAACGTTTAAAGGGACTTGGGCTTGACCACGTCGGCCATCCGCACGAGGTCAGCCAATGTCCGTGCGCCCATCTTGCGCATGGCCGCGCCTCGATGAATTTTCGCCGTGATCTCGCTTACTCCAAGTTCTCCGGCCACCTGTTTGTTCAT
>WNFC01013684.1_pt1 | contig 11061 bp, 10 predicted proteins | sample 5400541 | NCBI WGS metagenome assembly WNFC01 (sample SAMN13153342, study PRJNA577476) | soil metagenome | isolation source: 120 cm saprolite under Douglas fir tree site 2 hole 2 replicate 1 | place: USA:California | collected 2015-04-18
GAGCCTGAGCATTTCGGATACAATTCGTTGAACTAAGCCGGCTGGCTATGGGGATTCAATTGATGCGATCTCATAGCCGGAGGTGCGATAGATGTCGCAGGGTCATAGGAACGGGTGTTTTTGGGCACGCTCGGTTCAATCCTGGGCTCCTGGGATGAGTTGAGCCAGCCGATCTGAATCCCGGAGACGGAGATTGCCCACACGACTCCTGAGTCGCTTGCAGGCAGGGCATCGCAGCCATCGCGCTGCTTCACGAGGTGTCCGGTTCAAGCACCGCGACGACCAACCGGGAGATGCGCCCGGCGACCACCGGTGCCTGAGGGAGAAGAACCTCGACAAGCCTCAAACGTCCCACTTTACACACCGGGCAACGATCAACCGGCTTACTTTGCTGTTCGGTCGCGGGCGCAACGTCCCCCGAATTGGAGCCTTGCGGTTTGACCGGCAGCACTACATTCAGCAGCTTACGGCATAGCGAGATTTTCTGGCGGCGGCAGCGATTGGCGAGAAAGCCGAAATGTCGGATCCTAACAAGGCCCTTGGGTAGCACATGCAGCAGGAAGCGACGGATGAATTCGGTCGCCTGCAGGGTCATCATCGCGGGCTGGTTTCCGTGCGCGTAGTCCTTCCAGCGAAAGGTTACTGAGCCGTTCTGTATGGCAACCAGGCGCCGGTTGGAGATGGCCACGCGGTGAGTGTAGCGTGCCAGATACTTCAGGACTTGCTGCGGTCCTCCAAACGGCGGTTTCGCGTAGACCACCCACTCGCTCCGCATAATCTCGTTCAGCCGGCTGAAAAAATTTCGGTGTTGCGCAAGAGGCTGCAACTTGCCATGGAAGCGGAGTTCCGCTTGATGAAAGGCTTGCTTCAGGAAGCGGACGAACTTGGCGCGGAAGAGCCGACTTAGCACTTTCACAGGAAAGAGAAACTGCCGGCGACAACTAATCCAGCGCGAATCGTCGGCGGAGATTCCGCCTCCGGGGATAACGCAATGGAGGTGCGGATGATGGTGAAGGTTCTGTCCCCAGGTATGCAGCACTGCCAAAAAACCGATTCGGGCGCCGAGGTGTTTTGGGTCGGCGCCAATTTGTAACAGAGTCTCGGACGCGGCCCTGAACAGGATGCGGTAAAGCACCCGCTGGTTCTGCAGGGCCAATGGAGCGAGCGACTGAGGCAGCGTGAACACCACATGAAAGTACTCAACCGGCAGGAGCTCGGTGGCGCGTTGCTCGAGCCATGCCGCGCTGCCTCGGCTCTGGCACTTCGGGCAATGGCGATTGCGGCAGGAGCAATAGGAGATCGTTCGATGGCCGCACTCATCGCATTGCTCGACGTGGCCGCCCAGCGCAGCGGTTCGGCAGAGCGCAATGTCCCTAAGCGCTCTTTTTTGCTGAGTGGAGAGCGAATCTTCAAACCTCGCGAGATAAGCTGGACCGTGGAGGCGGAAAATCTCGGCCAGCTCCAGCGCTGGCGCCGTCATGAAGCTGGAATCGGCTCAAACGGATAAGGCAATCGATCCAGCGGGCTGACAGTAGAACGCACCGCCAGGTTGGAAACGTGCAGATACCTAGCCGTGGTCTTCAGGTTGCGGTGTCCCATCAGAATCTGGATGCGGCGCAGATCGGTCGCTTCTTCCAGCAGATGGGTGGCGAAGCAGTGCCGCAAGGTGTGGGGCGATACCGGTTTGACAAGATGCGCCGCTGCACGGGCTTGGAAGCAGATGCGCCAGACGGTTATTTGCGTAATCGGGCGCTCCGGGTTTCGTCCCGGAAAGAGCCAGGTCCTGGGCCGGTAACGTTTCCAGTAGGTCCGAAGTGCCTCCAGCAACTTCGGTGAGAGCATCACCTGGCGATCTTTATGGCCCTTTCCCTGACGGACACAAATGAGCTGGCGCTGGCTGTCGATGTCCGTGACCCGCAGGTTGATGAGCTCGGAAACTCGCAGCCCGGCCGCATAGATGGTCATCAGGATTACGCGATGTTTGAGGTTCGGCGTGCTTTGGAAGAGTGCGGCTACTTCGGCGGGGCTCAAGACCACCGGCAGCTTCTGCTCGTGCCGCGGATACGGAATATATTCGATCATCCAGTTCCGATGCAGGACGTCGTGGTAGAAAAAACGCAGCGCGCATACGGCTTGGTTGAACGGCGACCACGAGAGCTTTTTCCTTTGGACCAGGAACAGCTGGTACTCGCGCACGTCGGATATATGCACGCTGCGTGTGGGGTGAGTAGTCTCGAAGCTGCAGCTCTTCGAGCATCTTTCGGCGTAGTTCGGTCATCGCGACTCTCCTTCCAGGTTGCGAAAGACCGAAGCATAGAAGATGGGACAGCTTGGCGGGGAGTCACCACTCTAACCGGAGATAAGCTCTGGCGGGACTGAAAATGAGCTGACGCTAACAGCGGCTGCGATTGGCCGACCGGTCGATCTCGTCTTTCCGAATTGCCAGCGGAGCGGCTTAGTTCAACAGAATTTATCAGTCAATAGAATCACCGACAGAGTGGGGCGAAACCGGCGTTTTCAAGCCCGTCGCCGGCGCTCGAAATACTGCCGCGGCCGCAGGAATATATAAATAGCCGGACCTGAGATCCACGAGGGGCCGACGGTACGCCCCTATGTGAAGTGGTTGCAGCAGCTCATCGACGAGACGCGCATTCAGGGAAGGATGACCTCACACGTTTGATCGCGGGGAGACACTTCTCTAGCCTCTGCCCCTATCGCGCGCGGGATCAGTTCGCGGCGGCTGTCTGCAGCTCGTTCCACACGGTTGGCGAGCATCGCCTTGAGCACCAGCGTGTCGAGATCAGCGCACACCTGCACAATTGCTATATCCGGGTCGAGTGCAGACAACGCCGCAATCTTGCGGTAGGAGCCGGACCCGCAGTTCCAGGATACCATGCGCATGCTCGCTGCCGTTGTTAGTCCAACCCATGAGCAAGGCAATCTGGGTGGAGGGGTTCGTGTGCTCAATCATACCCGTAAAGCCGAGGTGATCGACCGGTCCTTGAATAGATCGGCAAGCTTTAGCCGGCGCGCCTTGTTACGAATGTGCTGTTGCCACGTGGCCGGATCAGAGTCATGAGGACAGCATAGCCCGATCCGGCGGCCGAATCGGCTATACTCACAGCCTATGGCACGGCGGCATGAGAGTTTGATTCCGCTTTCGCACGAGCATCATGACGCGCTGCTGCTGGCGTGGCGATTGCGCACCGGCGACTTGTCCAAGCGCGAGCCCGAACTCCGCGCCAGGCACGTTAGTGCGTTCTTCGATTATCGGCTGATCAACCATCTAAAGCTTGAAGAGGAAGTGCTGTTTCCGGCAATCGGTCCAGTACTGTGCGTGGAAGCGTCGCTGATCGACCTACTGCTCGACGACCATCGCGAGCTGCGGGCGAAAGCCGCGGCGATCAAGGCCGGTGCACACGATCAGGTGGACAGTTTCTGCGCCTTGCTCGAGCGCCATATCCGGACCGAGGAACGTCAACTGTTCGTGCTGGCGCAGAATCGAATGAAGCCGGCGGAGATGGCGGAGTTAGGGCGGCAGATAAAAGCGCAGCTTCGGTGAGAGGCGCAAACTGGCGGTCGTTCGTCCTTACAAACCGAGACGGCGGTCCTCTGAGCAACGATACTGCATAGTGGAGGGACGCACGATCCGCCATACGGACGAGAAGCACATCTCATGATGACCTATTGAGTCCTGCATATTATAGTGACAACTCTGCTTGACGCCAGAACGATCGCACCAGCCGTGGACGGCGCGCATACGGCGCAAATCGCGGCGCGCCTGATAGCTGAGCTGGCCGAAGTCGCGAGGGCAGAAGTTGGGTAGTTCGTGATGTTTCCAGTAACCCCAGATGTATTCCGCCGGATTCAGTTCCGGAGGTAGGCCCGGCAACTATTCGATTAGAAATCCGACCGTTTGCACGCATGCTGTCGAAGGAGTAACGCTCAGCGAGCAATAAGCTAATGTTGCAGGCGCCGTCAATTCGCTTCTTGGCTCTTCCCAACGCCCCATCCAAGTAACGTCTGGAGGAGAACCTCGGATGACCTTCGATGAGCTATTGGCGCAGATGATCGAGTTGCTCCAGCGCGAGGGGCGAGTGTCTTATCGCGCGCTCAAGCGACGGTTCTCCCTCGACGACGAATATCTGGAGGATCTGAAAACCGAAATCATCCATGCCAAACGGCTCGCGATTGATGAAAATGGCGCGGTGCTGGTGTGGACCGGGTCCCCATTACAGGCTGATGCTGCATCAGAACCTCGGACTACTGCTTCTGCGCCTATTTCCGATGAGGGCGAGCGCCGGCAGTTGACCGTGATGTTCTGCGATCTGGTTGGTTCCACGCCGCTATCCGAGCAGTCCGACCCCGAGGAATTGCGCGATTTGATCCGCGCGTATCAGCACACGTGCATTGCGGTGATCACGCAGTTCGATGGTCGCGTCGCGAAATACCTCGGTGATGGGCTGCTCGCCTACTTTGGGTATCCGCGTGCCCACGAAGATGATGCCCAACGGGCGGTGCGTGCCGGACTCGGAATCGTTGCGGCGATGCAAACGTTCAACGCCAAGCACGGCCGGATCGGCAAAATGCCAGTCTCACTCCGGGTGCGTTTGGGGATTCATACCGGCCTGGTGGTGGTGGGCGAGATGGGCGGCGGCGAGTTTCGCGAGCACGCGGCCATCGTGGGCGACACCCCGAACACGGCCGATCGGCTCCAGGAGCAGGCCGACCCGGATTCGGTTGTGATCAGCGCCGCGACCTATCAGTTGGTCCGCGGACTGTTCGAATGCGAGTTGCTGGGTCCGCGCGTGTTAAAGGGCCTTTCCATTCCGGTCCAGGTATATCGGGTGCTACGCGAGAGCGATGCCCAAAGCCGCTTAGACGTGGCGATGCAGACTGGCCTTACGCCGTTGGTCGGGAGAGAAAACGAATCCGCAACGCTGAACGAGCGCTGGGAGCGGGCCAGAAATAGCGAAGGCCGGGTCGTGCTGCTCAACGGCGAACCCGGTATCGGCAAATCCCGCCTGATTCAGGCGTTCAAGGAGCGGATCGCAACCGAGCCGCATAGGTGGCTCGAATGCCATTGCTCCTCCTACCATCAGAACAGCGCGCTTCATCCTGTCATTGAATTACTCCAGCGGCTGCTGGGATTTCAGAGTCAGGATGACCCTTTGGCGAAACTGGAAAAGCTGGAACATGAACTTAGAGAAGTCGATTTGCCCCTGACCGATTATCTGCCACTGCTGGCCTCTCTGCTCTCACTTCCTGTCTCCGAAAATTATCCACAACTTACGCTGACACTAGAAGCGCAAAAGGAAAAAACCCATGTGGCTGTTCAGTCCTGGTTACTCTCGCTCGCGCAGCGCGAGGGCCTCGTCCTGCTGTTGGAGGATTTGCACTGGGTAGACCCTTCTACCTTGGAGTTGCTGGGCCATCTGCTGGAGCAGGTACCAACGGCTCCCCTGATGCTGGTCCTGACGTATCGTCCCGAGTTCGCGCCGCCATGGTCTAACCGCTCACATTTCACGATCATCACCCTGAGCCGTCTCCCGCGCTCTCAGTCCGAGGCCATGATACAAAACGTTACGGGCGGAAGGCCGCTACCGCCCCAGGTGCTCGATCAGATCATCGTGAAGACCGACGGTGTGCCGCTTTTCGTGGAAGAGCTGACTACGATGGTGCTCGAGTCGGATCTGCTCCGAGAGCACGACGGGCGCTATGAGTTGACGGGACCGCTGCCGCCACTGGCAATCCCCTCCACGCTACAGGATTCGCTCACTGCCAGGCTCGATCGACTGGGGAGCGCCAGGGAGATCGCGCAGCTCGCGGCCACCATCGGCCGCGACTTCTCGTATGAGCTGCTGCGAGCGATCTCACCTGCGGACGCTTCGGTTCTGCAAACGGCGCTGGCAACGTTGGTTGAGGTCGAGGTGCTCTACCGGCGCGGAGTCACGCCGGCGCGCTATTTCTTCAAGCACGCACTGATCCGCGATGCGGCCTACGAATCGTTGCTGAAAAGCAAGCGCCAGCAGGTTCATTCCCGCATTGCTAGTGTGCTGGAAGAACGGTTTCCTGACTCAGCGAGTACGCAACCGGAGTTGGTTGCGCATCATTACACGGAGTCGGGATTGTCAGCTCAGGCGATCCCCTACTGGCGGAAGGCGGGAGAACAAGCTCTACAGCGGTCCGCGTTCGTAGAATCCATCAACCACTTCACTAAAGCGTTGAGTTTACTGCCGCAGTGGACCGGCGGGTCGGTCGCGGACCCGCAGCAACAAGAAAATGGAGAGCTCCGCTGTGCGCTCTTGCTTGCCATTGGAGAAGCTCAGAGAAGAGGTGGACAGCCAGTAAAAGCTCAACAGATGATAATGCACGCAACGGCTGTTGCTCAAGCGCTCGCGTCGCCGGCTCTTATCGCTGGATCGGCATGGCAGCTTGCCGTGCTGAGTATTCAGGTTGGCTTTCCTGTGCCTCCAAGCGAAATACGTTTGTTCGAGGAAACGCTCGCGAGACTAGGGTCGCAAGATAGCCCACTCAGAGCAGCTATGCTCGGCGCTTTGGCCAGCATGCTCCCAAGCGTCGGCGCGAACCAGCGCGCTCTAGAATACGGTCAGCAGGCCGCCGCTATGGCGCGACGCTTAGGAGAGTCACAGCTACTGCCAATGATTCTTAACGGAATTTGTTTTGCACTGCAGTCGCCGCAACAGGCTTCGCAGCGGCTCGCTTACGCGAATGAAATGCTTGAATCAGCCAAGGCCGCTAATTCTCAGCAGCTGCTTGGGTTTGCCCTTGCGTGGTGTGTGTATTCCGCGTTGCAAACCGGTGACATAATCGCCGCTAAGCAGGCTATAAGAGACTATACCCGCGTAGCGGAGGAGCTGCGGGAGCCATTCTCCTTCTGTGTTCTGAAAGGTTATCAAGCCGGTGAGGCCTCGATTGAGGGGCGTTTCGCGGATTGTGAGCGCTTGGCACACGAAGCACTCGCAATTGGGCAAACGCTCGAAGTCGAAAATGCGGCCGGCATTTTCGGCGCACAGATGTTTACTGTGCGGCGAGAGCAGGGCCGCCTGCGCGAAGTGGAGCCTCTACTGCGTCATTTCGTCCGGACGCCCGAAGGAGCTCACGCCTGGCGTCCTGGCCTGGCACTGATCTATGGCGAACTCGGACGTACCGCGGAGGCTGCTGCGGAATTCGACCAACTGGCGCAACGCGATTTCGTCGATGTCCCGCGCGACGCGAAATGGCTTGTCTCGATGACCTATCTCGCAGACGTCTGCACACTTCTGGGCGACAACGCTCGCGCGATGACGCTGTACGAGATGATGCTCCCATACAAAAGCGTCAATGTCCTAATGGGGATCGGTTCGGCTTGTTACGGCTCCGCCTCGCGTTATCTCGGCGCACTGGCTACTACCATGGGACGCTGGGATGAGGCCGAGCAGCATTTCGACGATGCTTTGACCATGAACCGACGAATGGGCGCGCACCCATGGGTCGCGCACACGCAGTATCAGTATGCGAGGATGCTGCTGTCGCGCGATCAACTGGGAGACAGCGAGAAGGCGGCAACTCTGCTCAAAGGCGCGCTCGCCACCGCGCGTGAGCTCGGCATGCGGGCCCTTGAGCAACGTATCACCAGTGGTTCGCCATAGGGCCAACCGCCCCGCCTACTCGCAATGGGGGCTCTAGCGGCGCGCTACAAGGCTAGCGGAGCACGGACCAATTGGTTACCGGGGCATCTGACGGTATCTCACCGACTTCGATGATTGCATCAGCTGGAATATTCAGCCGTCGTGCGGCTTCGCGAATCGCCTCAGGATTTTCTGCCTCATACAGGCAGTAGGTCTTTTTCTTGTCTGCGCTCAAAAAAGAGAAGAGCCAGTGCACACCCACATCGACGTTTACCTGTTTGACTGCGGCAGCAGTATCTGCCGTCGGCTGTAGTTGCTCCGCAAAATTCCGCTCGACCATGTAAAGAGGCATATGCTCCTCCCGAGTGCCAACGGCATTCTTCGCCCTACGCGTATTAACGTGAGTTAAAGTTAGTTCCCGGTAAACCCGCTCCTACGGATACGCGAATCCCTGGCTGCGGGCAAGTGTTGTGCGGAGGCAATTGAAGTATCATCTCGGCTCAGAACGTAACCTAGCGCCAAGCTGATGCGAGTTGACATAACCTTCCACCGGCGAAGCTGGAGATCCGAACACCCTGCCCTCCCCTGCTCACCACTTCTCAGGCTTCGAACGCGCCGCTGCCGGCGCGATTTACCGCCGCGCGCTCGCGAGGCGCGCGGTAAATTCCTGGGTGTTCTGTTGCGTGCCGTGGATGCCGAATGGCGGCCTACTTCAACGACCAGGTGACTGGGCGATTGGTAGAGCGAATCGAAAGCTGGCTGGGGTGGCAATTGTCATGCGCAGATCTCCCCACGGTCTCCAGATAAATTCCGATCCAAACAGGATGGCGCTGCCTCTGAACGACAGTGGGTGGTCACTGCGTAGAGTCTCGCTGAGCGGTGTTTGCCGATATCTGCCCGCAGCGTCCTCGGCGAAAACACCAAGGCTTGTGAGGAAGTGGAGTAAACGACGCAGCGAGGGACCGTGAGTGTTGGTTGCCTGAGTCAACTCTTCAGCGGTCCTGGGCGTCTCCGCGACGAGATCGGCGATCCCCAGCGTTGCGGCAACGGAGATCGCCGGAGTGGCCATGAAGCCGAGGATCAACTGCAACATTTGCGGTCCAGCGGAAAGCTCGGGCGGTTGTGAACTTTGATCGGCCATCTTCTTCTTATCCTTTTGGGTCGGAGTTCTCTCCCGGCATGTTGGAGGAAAGCTCGATGTCTTCTTCGGCTGTCACCGTGGATCGCGCCCTCATGGCCGTCATGGTGTACAGCTTCGCGCGCATTAACGCCTTGCTGAAGATGAAGGTGCGCGACTATTTTGTGCAAGGCCGGCGCGGATGGGTGCGCCTGCACGAGAAAGGCGGCAAGGAACACGAGGTTCCCCGCCATCACAATCTGGAACTCTACCTCGACGAATACATCGCCGCCGCCGGCATCGCCGGCACCTATGAGAGTGCTGGCAAACACCACTGGCGCACGCAGCACGTTTTTCAAGGTTCTGACTGCCAAACCTGACCGACTGGCGGCTAAAACGCCGCCAGTCGTAGCGGATTGGAGCTGACTATCAACGGCGGTCTCCCTCGGCACTGTTCGCGGGAAGATTGTTCCCCGCGAAGCAGGAAAGTATTGATTGAGTTGAAATTCGAACCGTATTACCGAAGGTTGTGGGTCGCCGACGGCATACAGACGAGATATCCGCTCAGGAGGAAGATGAATCATGGCAGTAACATTGCAAGGTAAAGTGATACTCGTGACGGGCGGCGGTTCGGGCATCGGGCGCGCGACCGCGCTCCGCCTCGCCCGCGAAGGCGCGAAGATCATGATCGCCGACTACGTACCGGACAGCGCCGTCAAGACCGTCGCGATGATCAAGGAGGCTGGCGGCACGGCTGACTGCTTCGCCGCGGATGTCTCGGTCACCAGGCAGGTCGAGGCCATGATCAACAAGACGGTTGAAACTTATGGCCGGCTAGACGGCGCGTTCAATAACGCCGGCATCGAAGGCAAGATGGGAACCGATACGGTCACGGCTTCTGAAGAGAACTTCGACCGCACGATTGCGATCAACCTCAAAGGCGTCTGGCTCTGCATGAAATACGAGATCCCTCAGATGCTAAAACAGGGCGTTGGCGCCATCGTCAATACCGCGTCCGTTGCCGGCCTAGTAGGTATCGAAGGGGCGGCGGCCTACAACGCGTCCAAGCATGGGGTGATCGGCTTGACCAAGACCGCCGCGCTCGAGTACGCACAAAAGAATATTCGGGTAAATTGCGTGTGCCCGGGCGCCATCCAGACTCCGATGACCGCGCGGATCATAGATAGCGGCCAGATGAACGAGGATGACGTGAGGGCGTTTGAGCCGGTGGGCCGCTGGGGCCAACCCTCGGAGATTGGCGAAGGCGTCGTCTGGCTGCTCTCCGACGCATCCTCGTTCGTAACCGGCCACTCGATGGTGATCGACGGCGGCTGGGTCGCCCGCTAACCACCATGGAACAGAACAAGCGAAGGACAAAACCTATGGCAGGAGCACTGCAATAAAGTGATTCTGGTATAAACGGCTGCTTAGCGAAAAGTCTCGAAAGAAAACATGCCGCCGCCCACGCTGCCCGCTCTCGCTGTGGTGAGCTAAGTCGTCAAGCATTGTGTCGCAAAGGGTAATCCGCAACCGCAACACGATGGCGTACGCGCGCGCGGTAAAACGATTCTTCGACTGGTGTGAGGATCATCACCTCGAGCTGGATAATATCGAGCCCATCGCGATTGCCGCATATATCGAGGAGCTGGGCTCCGAAATTGCTAAGCCGAGCGTCAAGCAACACTTGGCCGCAATACGCCAGCTGTTCGACTACCTGGTGACGGGAGGCGTCTTGTTGTCTACCCCAGCCGGGTCCGTGCGCGGCCCCAAGTACGTCGTCACGCGCGGCAAGACGCCGGTGTTCTCCGGCGACGAGATGCGCAGCTGCTGAACTCATCGATACCAGCGAACTCATTGGCCTGCGCGACCGCGCCATGGTTCAGCCGAGTCAAAGGCTCTTCTTCCCGTCTGAGAGTCGAGCTGAAAGAGTCAGCCTCACCAACCGTCGAGAGCCATGTTGAGCCCTGCCGGCACAGCCCGAGGAACTATGGCGGCTCACCTTCCCGCCGCGAGCTTGTCCTGCGTCTTGGTGTCGAAATCGTCACCGTTATGGCGCTCGAGCAACTGACTCGACGGCTCACCATACACGCGGTTGACCATCCGTCCTCGCTTTACGGCTGGCCGTTCGAGGAGCATGTCAGCCCAGCGGTGGACGTTCTTGTAATCGTGCACACTCAGGAACTCGGCGGCTCCATAGAGCCAGCCTTTCGCCAACCCGCCATACCAGGGGAAGATGGCCATATCGGCGATGGTGTAGGTGCTGCCCGCGATGTAATCGCTTTGCGCCAAGCGACGGTCGAGCACGTCGAGCTG
>WNFC01031006.1_pt1 | contig 11060 bp, 8 predicted proteins | sample 5400541 | NCBI WGS metagenome assembly WNFC01 (sample SAMN13153342, study PRJNA577476) | soil metagenome | isolation source: 120 cm saprolite under Douglas fir tree site 2 hole 2 replicate 1 | place: USA:California | collected 2015-04-18
AACGGCTGCTTCGGGGGAGTTCCCGCTTCCTGCATATTCACTGGCCGCGGCCCGGATCGTGTCGAGGAACACGGCACCTACGTCCGTCACGAAACTCGGCAACGACCATGGCGTCGCGGTGACGTGGAACACCGACTTGTTGCGGAAGGGGTCGCCGCCCACCATGTCCATGTGGATATTGGCGCGCAAACGCTGCCTGATTTCTGGATGCGTCGCGAGAAATGCCATCGTGCCTTCCACCTCGGGTCCCCAGATAAATCGAAGAGTTCTCCAGGGACGAGGTAGAGCACCGGAACCGATCAGACGGGCCAGCACACGTGCGGATTCGAGGATCGTTACGCAACCGCTACCGTTGTCATTCGCGCCGGGACGCTCATGATCCAGATGACAGCTGTATACGATTTCACCAGCGGCGGGATCGGACCCTGGAATGGTCGCGGTGACGACCGTCCAGTGTCCGGGACCAACGGTGGCTTTTACTTCGGCCTTCAGAACGATCTGCTCGCCCGCTTGCAAACGCGTGCGCAATGCCTGCGCGGTCTGGCGCGAGACCATGAAGGCGAAGCCGGAAGGCTGGCGCGCGTCCAAGTGCCCCCAGCGTACTAACGTCGGATCCAGGCCTGACCAGGCAGTCGATTGATTGGGCATGTCGCTGACGATACCCGCGGCGCCGTTTTTCCCGACGGCCAGATCTTGTACTCGCGCGAGCCCGCCGTCAGCCAGGACGATCTTTCCACGCACATCTTTGTCGCGATAGTCGTCTTCACGGGCGCCATTGCCAACATCGACGAGCGCGGCCGTCACATCGGCGGAGTGGCTGTAGTCGGCCAGGCGGATTGGGTCAGTCTTCCAGTCGCCGAGCAACAGATGTTGCGGCCTGACTTCCCACAACGTTGCGCCCTCAACATTCCAGCCCAGGTAGGAGCGCATGAGGCCGTAAGTTTTCGTGCCATCGATGGAGTACTGCTCGCTGTGAGCGTCGGCGAGACCGTACTCGCGCGCTTTCTGGAGCATGAATTGGGCGGCCTGGTCGAACTCCGTCGTAGCCGGGACGCGATGCAAGCCTGTGAGGTAGCGGAGATTCTCGTAGGGAGCGGCGCCGCTGGATTCGTCTCGGATGGCTGCCCATTGGCGGGTGGAGAGGAAGGGTTCTTGTGCGAAGACAGAGATGCTGCTGACCGCGAGGAGAAAGATAAGGCGGAGGGTGTACATGGCGAGAAGAGAATAGCATCGCCGCGAGGTCGAGGCGCTTTTCCCCGTATTCCCCTGTGGCTCCGGTGGTTAGGTTCTTTGCGTCCCTTGTTCGATCGCTGCCTCTTCCGCGACCCGCGCCTTGCGCAGCTGTTCCACTTCTTCCGCCATCGCGAACTTCAGCTTCTCGATGCCCTCGCCGGTCACAGCTGAAATCGGATAGAGCGCCAGGTTCTTGCGCGTGGACCATTGCTTCAGCTTCTTGAGCTTCTCCGGATTCGCCACGTCGATTTTCGAAGCCACCATGAGCATGGGCTTCTTCTCCAACTGCGCGCCAAAGCTTGATAGCTCGCCGAGGATTACTTCGACGTCTTTCACTACATCCGGGCGCCCGCTCGCGTCCGACACATCCACCAGGTGGACGAGCAGCCGCGTGCGCTCGATGTGCCGCAGAAACTGCGTCCCTAGGCCCGAGCCGGTGTGCGCGCCTTCGATCAACCCGGGGATATCGGCCACCACGAAACTGACCTCTTCCTTGGCGTCGCCTACGGCGACCACGCCCAGGTTCGGCTCAAGCGTCGTGAACGGATAGTCGGCAATCTTGGGCCGGGCCGCCGAAATGCGCGAGATCAACGTGGATTTGCCGACATTCGGATAGCCCAACAGACCTACATCTGCGAGCAGTTTCAGCTCGAGCCGAAAATTGCGCTCTTCCCCGGGACGTCCATCTTCATGTTCGCGCGGCGCCTGATGCGTGGAGGTTGCGAACTGGGCATTGCCGCGTCCGCCGCGTCCGCCGCGGGCAATCACGATGCGGTCGTCGGCGTGCGCGAAGTCGTGGACTATTTCTCCGGTGTCTTCGTCGTACACGATCGTTCCGACGGGAACTTTCAGGACGATCCCTTCGCCGTCACGACCGGTCTTCTTGGAGCCTTCGCCGTGGCGCCCGCGCTGGGCTTGGTATTCGGGATTGAAGCGGAAATGGACGAGCGTGTTGTGACGTTCGCTCGATTCCATCCACACGTCGCCGCCCTTGCCGCCGTCGCCTCCGGACGGTCCGCCGCGCGGGATGAACTTCTCCCGACGGAAGGCCATGCAGCCGTTGCCGCCGTCGCCGGCTTTGACTCGAATTTTGGCTTCGTCGATGAACATCGTCGTTGGTCGCTGGTCGGTTGCAAAAGGCGATGCCGCGCCAGGTTTACTTCTGGCCGTCGCCCTCCAAAAAGAGAAGAGCCCCTCCCTGAGGGGCTAATGGCTAGCCTGTCTGTGGGACCGGGTCTTCGACCCGACTGGTCCGGGTCAGAGGCCCGGACCCACATTCATTTCTATTTAGCTTCGGCTGGTTCGATCATGACAAACTTGCCCATCGAGCCTTTGTTGAGGAACTTGATGCGGCCGGTGATTTTCGCAAACAAGGTGTCGTCCTTGCCGCGGCCGACGTTGAGCCCCGGCTTTACGCGCGTGCCGCGCTGGCGAACGATGATGGTGCCGCCCGGCACCAATTGCCCGCCGAATGCCTTGAAACCGAGCCGCTGCGCGTTCGAATCGCGCCCGTTTCGTGATGTTCCCTGCCCTTTTTTATGCGCCATAAATCAGTTCTCAGTGGCCGGTTGCCAGTAAATCCAACTCAAAGATTGCTTGTCATCTGAGCGAAGCGAAGGACCTGCTGTCGCTTACTTCTTCTTGGTCGTCTTCCTCGCGACGGCCTTCTTGGCCGCCGCCTTCTTCGCCGGTTTCGCCGATGCCTTCACGTCCGTGCCCTCGGCCGCGGCCTTCTTCACTTTTGGTTCCTTCTTCGGCAGTTCGGGAGCCTTGAACGATTGCCCGTCAAAAGCGATCTCGGTGATGCGAACGGCGGTAAAGTCCTGCCGATGTCCGCGCAGCTTCTTGTACTGCTTCTTGCGCTTGTAGTGGAAGACGAGGATCTTGTTGCCGCGCCCCTGGTCGACGATCTGGCCGGTCACGCGCGCTTCCGCTCCGGGACGCACGACGCTGCCGGCCTCGGACGAAACCGCGAGCACGTCGGCAAATTCGACGTTGCCATCGGTGCCATTGACCTTCTCGACCCGGACCACGTCTCCCGGGGACACCTTGTACTGCTTACCACCAGCGCGGATCACCGCGTACATAACTCTCCTCCACGACTCGCGTCGGGGCTGATGCCCTTGCAGATGCGCTCAGGACTCGCCCAGCGGAGCGAAGCTCCGCAAATCTCAAGCTTGTGCTTGCTGTTTTCCCGCTGCGGCTTGTGACCGGAAACGCGGCGCGGTCCCAGAACGGGTCCGCATCTACAGGCAAACCCAACTAGTTTATCGTGCGCTGTGGAAATCGGTCAAACCGAGCAGATGTAGCACCGGCATCTTGCCGGCTGTCGCGAGTGCATGCTGCTCTCGCAGGTGGGGGCGGGGACGCCCCCACGACAGCCGCCGGGACGGCGGCGCTACGATGGTGCGATTGCTACTTTGCGGTTTCTTCGGTGGCCGTCGGCGTTTTCGCAACCACCCGTTCCTGCTCGACCGGTTGAATTTTTACGCTCGCCAGGATCTTTTCCAACTTGGCGAAGACCTCATCATGGTTAACCGGCTCAACGCCATCCTCCGTGCCGTATCCGGCCGTCCCGAGGCCGAGTACGAATTCGTAGCAGGCGCCATTTTCATAGCGATGGTAATACTGGGTCTCGCCCTGCTTCATGGCGTCGCCGGCGAAGTTGGAGGTCTTCTCCATGTAGGCGGCTCCGACTCGTAATTTCTCAGCGTCCACCGGTTCGCCGTCAGCGTTACTCGCGTCCACAAAGGCGAACTCTGAGCATTCCTTTTCAGAGAGGCTCCAATTGACGTTCACGTGGAAGAACGCGGTTGTGAAGTCCGTGCCGGGATAAGTAATCGGCGGCACTGCAACCATGGCCACAGAGGTTCCGCCAGGTTGCGCGAAGTTCATTGGCACCGGGCCGAGACCGTCAATTGCCGGCTGGATTTTGTCACCCGAGGCAAGTTCGTACTTGCGCGGATACTGGAACGAGACGCCGGTCTTCGGATCGCTGTAGGTCACGATCGCGGCGGGCCGTTTCTTGTGCGTTTTCTTCTTCGCGACGGGCGTGGCCGGCGCGGGAGTAGCCGTTGGCGTGGGGGCCGCCGCGGCAGTTGAAGTTTGTGTGTCCGGGCTCGAAATACCGACCAGCGCCGGCTTGGGCGCCGCCTTCGAGCATGCGCTGAGCGCGATCAAGATCCCGAGAATTACGAACCCGGCGATCATCGCGATCTTCTGCTGGCGCGACCAGGACGAGAGCGTCGCGCCGGAATCGTTGCTGTTGGTCTTGTTGGGGAATTGCTGAAAGTTTGCCATGTGTTCACCTCCGCTGCTGACGCAGTCGCAGGTGATATGGCAGGGCAGCAGCCAATCCCGAGCGCATTGATGCAGTGAGACTTACGCGCAGAAACGGCACCGGATGCCGCGTTTCGGCGAACACGCTGTGTTGCCGAAGACACGCCGTCAGGCTGCCGAACAGCTGTGGTTAGAATGCCGATGTGAGCCAAGCCTCGACCTCTTATCGCGGACACCTAGCGCCGTCGCCGACCGGACTGCTGCACATCGGGCACGCGCGCACGTTTTGGATTGCGGCACAGCGGATCAAGCGTCATGGCACGCTGATCCTTCGCAACGAGGATCTCGATCCGCAGGTCCACCTCCGGTCCAGACCACGGTGATTCGTGTGCACCAAATTTTGTGAATGAATTCGTATCAGCTCGACGTTTCGTATCAGGGCATCATTTCAGCGATGCCATGACTTGCCCGCTGCACTGGGTAAGGGGGGAACTCAAGTAGGAATCCCACGTCTCGAAAGACCGCGAGACGTGGGGCACCGGCTAGGCAGCTTTGCCTGCTGCAATTTTGTGGGTAGTCGAGGTGTGGACCTCGAATGTACGAATCACGGGTTTCTTGCACTTTCGGGTACTCCGTGCGGTGATATTGTTCCGCATCCTCTCTTGTGTTCCAGAAGCTAAGTCCCACGACGCGGTTGTCTTCTTTGTCCGAGATCAAAACCATCTCATCGACAAAGCCTTTCTGTTTCTTCAGGATCGACAGGATTTTGTCGTTGATGGTGGCGGAGAGTTGTTCGTTCTTTCCTGGCTTGGTGGTTAATTCGACGATTCGGGTAAACATACTGCGCTCCTTTCGTTGGCTAGAGGGTGAAAGGAAGCCGTCGCTGGCGCGACGACGGAACGATTAACTTGTCAGTATATCCCGACGCTACACCTCGTCCCGCTCGGGGTCAATAGCCCAAAACTGGTGCAGGTGGTCGGAATTTTGGGGCGTTGAAAGGCGGGTGTTCAACTAGCATTACACTGCACTCCAGTTTTCACCTCAGCCACGCCCGTACTTCATAAGATCAATCGCCGGCACCGTCCCCACCTATTGCAACCGATGTAGCAGCCCTCTTCCATGCATTCGCTCCAACAGTCTCGCAACACTCATCATTTCGGGTGAGGACCACACCGAGGACACGATCTTCATCCTGTATATTGCAGGTCGTGGATCTAGCGGACATCCGCCGTTTGGTTATTATTGCGATGTTTTCGGACGATGTTCTGTTCGAGAAATTGGTTCTGAAGGGTGGGAACGCCGTTAGCCTCGTTTACCGTTATGGTGCGAGGGGTTCGTTGGATGTCGATTTCTCTATCGACGGAGAGTTTGAGGATGTGGAGGACGCAGCTAAAAGGATATCCAAGGCACTCGCCGATCGTTTTGCCGCAGCCGGATTCGTGGTGTTCGACTACACGTTTGGCCCGAGGCCCCTAGCAAGGGGCGATGCAAACCCACGATGGGGTGGCTACCGTATTCAATTCAAGATAATTGACCGCCAGAGATATGAGGAACTCAGAGGAGAACGCGAGGCCCTTCGTCGTGCGGCTACCGTCATTGGGCCGCAACAGCAAAGAACATTCACGATCGACATAAGCAAGTGGGAGTTCTGCGAAGGCAAAGTGGAGGCCGAACTAGATGAGTTCGCAATCTATGTGTACACCCCCGCGATGCTTGCAATCGAAAAAGTCCGTGCTGTTTGTCAGCAAATGGACGAGTATCAGCTGCGCTCTCAGAAAACAGCAAGGGCCAGGGACTTCTACGATGTTTACGTCATTTTGGAGGAATCAAAGATCGATCTGACGACGGCTGACAAAAGGGACCTTGTGCTTGCCATATTTGCGGCTAAGGAAGTTCCTGTGCAACTGATGGGGCTCGTTGATAACTACCGAGAATTTCATCGTCTTGACTGGCCCTCGGTAGAGGCAACCGTTAGGGGAACTCTGAAGCCATTCGATTTCTATTTTGACTATGTGGTTCGACTCGCTAGCAAGCTAGAAGCCCTTGGGAAAAAATAGACGCCACTTCCGGTCATATTTGCGATCTTTAATCCCATAGGTCAGGTAAAAATCTAGCGAAGTCCCAAGTGCCAGGAGTCTCTTGGTCCTGCTCTCGTCGTAACCGGCCCTGTCCATATAAAAGCCTATCGATTGGTGGTATGGGTAGACGTAGTCGAGTTTTTTGAGGATCGCTATGAGCGTGTTGACTGAAATCCTGTCCTTTGCAGTTCTATAAGCTTCCAGCACCTGGTAAATACCCCCCGCATAGTCCGGTCTAACAGCGATGTCAACGAGCGTCCTCTCAATCCGCGTTACGTCTACCTCTTCGCCAGTATCCACGGGTAGAGGACCGACTTCGAGCCGCTCGGTGTACTTGCCGCTCAAGAGAATGATCGTTGACTCCTCGTAAGTGAACGAGTAGCGAGACCTTCGTTGTTGCCCTGAAAAAGCACGATCCAGATTCTCCTGGACCACGGGAGAAGCCGAACGCGGCTTTGGGGTTTGCTCTTTGTTTATGTAGATGATCCTTGGAATCTGATTGGTTAAGCCGTGCAAGAAGACGGCACTTCCGTGAGACAAGTAGGCATTCGGTCGTAAAGAAACTGCGACAGCAAAGGGGGAGGCTTTCCCCCATACATAACGGGTTACGGACCGATAGTTTTCGGAGATCACCGGAGCTACCGAGAGCTTGGCGTTTGCAACCAGAAATTCAATGAACTTGTCGGTGAGAACGTAGTCTGGGATGTCCCAGGTACTCCGGTTCCGAGCCAAGATGTCACCCAAAGCGTCGCGTGTGAACACACGCCGAAGGGACTCCTCGAAATACCTAGAAATCGCAGGGCCGGCAAGCGAGATGCGAGTTGGCTTCTTAGGCATAAGTGCTGTTTAGGTATATATACCGAAACAACAATTAGCTCAAGTGGCGCTATTGAAGAAGGTATATATACCTACTGCCATACGAAAGCGTCGAGAACAGCACGAACCAGCAATGGTTTCTTGTGTTTACCAACGTTTGGAGTATGGAATGACGTAGGTATATATACCTACGTCATTCCGATGGTGGACGTGCCTGCGAAGCTTTGATCCGCTTGGACGAGAGCGGCTCCGATGCGCCGGAAAAAGAAAAAGGGGCGCGATTGCTCGCGCCCCTCGAACCGCTGCGGAGCTTCGCTCCGCTGGACGGGTCGGAGACCCCTCCCCAGACGAGCTAGTCCCTGACTCCATCCATAAATGCCCGCAACTTGCGCGAGCGCGATGGATGGCGCAATTTCCGTAGCGCTTTGGCTTCGATCTGGCGAATGCGTTCGCGGGTTACTGCGAACGACTGTCCGACTTCTTCGAGGGTGTGCTCGGAGCCGTCTTCGAGGCCGAAGCGCATTTTGATTACTTTTTCTTCGCGCGGGGTTAGCGTGCGTGACACCTGCGAGGTCTGGTCTTTCAAGTTGACGTTGATGACGGCCTCGGCGGTCTAGACTACTGCGCTTTCTTCGATGAAGTCGCCTAAGTGCGAATCTTCCTCTTCGCCGATGGGCGTTTCGAGGGAGATGGGCTCCTGTGCGATCTTCAGGACTTTGCGGACTTTCGCTACCGGAATGTCCATGCGCTTGGCGATCTCTTCCGACGTCGGCTCGCGTCCCAGTTCCTGCACCAGCTGCCGCGAGGTGCGGATCAGCTTGTTGATCGTTTCGATCATGTGGACAGGGATACGAATCGTACGCGCCTGATCAGCAATTGCACGAGTAATCGCCTGCCGAATCCACCACGTGGCATAAGTCGAGAACTTATATCCGCGGCGGTATTCGAATTTGTCGACCGCCTTCATCAGGCCGATGTTGCCTTCCTGAATCAGGTCTAAGAACTGGAGGCCTCGATTGGTGTACTTTTTTGCGATCGAGACAACCAGGCGCAGGTTGGCTTCGATGAGCTCGCGCTTGGCGTGCTCGGCGTCCATGTCGCCCTGGATGATCTCGCGCTGCGTGCGCTTGAGTTCCAGGAACAACACGCCCGCTTCGGTTTCGAGCTTTTCGAGCTCTCCGCGGACGGCGCGCGCCTGCTTTTTATACTCTTTCCGCTGTTCTTCGCTGCGAGTCGCGTCAGCCTTCTTTTCCAGGTTCTGGATCTGACGGTCGAGCGAGCGCATGCCGTCCACCGTGCGGTTCACACGGTCGATCAGGCGCTTGCGTTCGTTGTGAGTGAAACCTAGCTTGCGCACCGCCAGCGACACGCGCACAATGGCGCGGGCCAGGTTGATGCGGTAACGGCGATAGTCGCGGGGACGCTTCTTCTGGTTGACTGCCGCCAGCTTTTCCTGGAGCGGCGCGACTTTCCGGTACAACTTTTCCATCGCATGGATCTTGCCCAGGAAATCCTGCAAACGTTTGTTGACGATCTCTTCGGTGATTTCCTCTTCATCGAAAGTGACCAACTCCTTGATGGAGCGGACGCCTTTCTCGAGGTCCTCGCCCAGGGCGAGGAGTTCGTTAATCACGATCGGAGAGCGCGAAAGGGCTTTCAGAACACGGTTTTGACCGCGTTCGATTCTTTTCGCGATTTCTACTTCGCCTTCGCGGGTTAAGAGAGGGACGGTCCCCATCTCTCTCAAATACATTCTGACGGGGTCGTTGGTCTTTTCAAGCGCGCCTGGGGTCAGGTCGAGCTCAACGTCTTCAGAACCTTCTTCTACTTCTTCGAATTTTTTTTCCAGATCGGTCGAAGGCCCTTTCGAGCTTTCGAGAACGTCAATTCCTTGCGTTCCGATCGTGGTCAGCAGATCGTCCAGGTCTTCGGGAGAGTGCACATCGTGCGGGATAAGGTCGTTGACCTGGTCATAGGTCAGATATCCCTTCTCCTTGCCAGTTTCGATCAGCTTTTTGATATCTTCGTACTTGTCATCAAGAGCCAAGACAGATTTTCCTCGGGTCGTCCGCAGTGGGCGAACGCCAAACTATTCAGCGGTAGGAGTTGGTACGGAGTTGTGCCAAGGCACAAGCTTTAGAAGTATAGCACGCAGACAGGTCCTCCTGCCTACGCGATCCAAATCAAATTTCCGTCACCGACGCCCGGATGTTGCTTTCCGCTAATGAGTTAGATGACATCAGGGGGCGATTCGTTCCAAAGGGTTGCGGGTCTGCTGCAACCCCCAGAGAACAAGCATTCGAGACCGCAGTCGGAGACGCAACCAGCTGCATCTCTACGAGGCGGCAGGCTCGGGCAGAACCAAGGCCAAACCGGGATCCATGAGCGCGCGCTTCAGCCGCATCCTTTCCTGAAGCAGGGCCCTGACCCGGCCCGGATCCCGCGTCGACTGGAGTTCCACCTGGACCTGTTCCAGGCGTCGCCGCAGGTGGATGCGGCGGAGGGCGCGGACGGCACCCTCAAGGGTCTCGGGCGTCAGTTCCTCGTCTTCTTGCATCAGGATGGACGCCAGCAGGCGGCGGTCGTCGTCGGTTTTGGCGAGTTCCATGACGTCCTGGGTCTCAGGGCCCGCTTGCAGAAGGGCCTCCAACAGCGGCTGCGAGGACATCCCTTCATGCAGACGCTCGGTCTGCAGGACATACTGCGCCTGCCGCGCCGGATCGAAGGCTTCGTCGGTGCCCTCGCGGGCTGAAGTGCGGTCCGATGCGGAAGAAATCTGGGACGCCGAGGCTAGCGCGCGAATCAGGACGCGCTCGGCGCCTGTGATCTGGGCCTCGGCGGGCGACTTTACTTGCGTCGCCGATCGGGCGCCGGCTGCGTGCTTCAGTTCCTGGCGCAGTACGGCGGAGTCAATACCCAGCTTTTGCGAGATCTCGGCGGCCAGTTCGTCGCGGATGATCCGATTCGGCACGCGCTGGATGTGCGGAAGAAGATAGTTGACGGCCTTGACCTTGCCTTCTCCTGTGCGCGCCGGGAACTGGGCTCGGGCGCGCTCGATCAGGTAGTCGAAATAGCGCTGCGAGTGTTTGAGGGCTTCGGCGTAAGCGTCTTTACCTTTGCGGCGAATGTAGAGATCGGGATCGAAGCCGGTTTCTAGTGTCAGAACTTTGATGTTGAACTCCTCTTCGACCAGCAGGGCGAGAGTGCGCTCGGTGGCGCGGGCTCCGGCGGTGTCGGGATCGAAGTTGACGACGACGTTTTTCGAATAGCGGCTGAGCAGCTTTGCCTGGAGCTCCGTAAACGCCGTTCCGGAACTGGCAATCACGTTTTGAAAACCGGAGGCGAAGACGGAGATGCAGTCCATCTGGCCCTCGACCAGGATGGCGTAGTCGAGCTTGCGGATCGCTTCCTTCGCGTGATCGAGGTTGAAGAGCACGCGCGACTTCGAGTAAATCGGTGTTTCGGGCGAGTTCAGATATTTCGGGCCGGATTTTTCGTCAGAAGACAGAGTGCGTCCGGTGAAGGCGATGACTTTGCCTTGGTCATTGGCGATCGGGAACATGACGCGGTTGCGGAATTTGGAATAGATAGCCGCGGCTTCGGGCTTCGAACTGCGAGCTTCGGGCTTCGAGCCACCACCATCAAGCGGTGGCT
>WNFC01008964.1_pt1 | contig 11059 bp, 7 predicted proteins | sample 5400541 | NCBI WGS metagenome assembly WNFC01 (sample SAMN13153342, study PRJNA577476) | soil metagenome | isolation source: 120 cm saprolite under Douglas fir tree site 2 hole 2 replicate 1 | place: USA:California | collected 2015-04-18
TTCATGGCCGCGGCTGCCAATCAGGTAAAGCCGACGTCCAGGATGAAGTGACCGAGCCTGATATGCGCGATGCCGCCGCCAGCCCAGTGCACAATCCAGGCCAGCAGGATGATGGCAAGGATGATCAGAACAAGCCATGCAAAGAACAACGCGATCCCGGGGATGGCGTACCCTCTTATGGTCCTGGTTCTAGCCACGACGGCCAGCTACCCGCCGATGCCTGACTTAATCGACAGGCTAACTGAGGCCTGCGGCGCAGGAGACCCGGCTGCCGGAGACGCACACGCGGACGGCGACGCAGCCGCGGGCGTTCCAGGACTCCGCAGGCGAGAACAGCCAGCTGTTCCTGGCCTGGCACTTGCTCGCGATGACCGGCATGCGCCACGGCGACCGCTGGCGCTAGGCCCGAGAGGCTCCTCCAGAGTTCCCCGGCATCTTGGACCTTGCCCTATGGAATGCTGGCCGCACAGTATGCCGAGAGAAGAAGCCGAGGTTCGCGAGTGTCAGCTCGCACCTCTGTCGCTACGCGGCTACCACCTCACCAGCGGCATAGCCAATCCTCGCGCGCCCGGGGTGTTGGCTCCTGCCAGGTTGCTGCTCTCCCCCGTTGTTGGCCTCATGGCAACGTGGCTCGTCATGAGCGGTCTGAGCTGTTCGGAGACTCGGCCAGCGTAATGCGCACACTCGAAGCGATTGCGTCAGCGTCCTTTCGGAGGGCGCGCGTGCGCAGGCAAGAAGGGGCACCCTTGGTGATCACCTTCGGGCCGACATGGAAGGCATGGGTCGAGACGATTGAACTCCGCGTGGAGCCGATCGACCCAAACCGGTCCGTCCTGGACGTGCGCAGCTCCACGCCGCTGCAGCTCTATGACTACGGGTCACGACGTGGGCACCTTGAGACGATCTGTGCTGCCCTTTCCGAGGCGGGCTATCGAGTCGCGAGGCGCGAGTAGCCGAAGAACCGCGCACTCATTGCCCAGAGTTACGACCTGACAGCGGCCTTTACCAGGCTTCGTAGCCCGCTCCTTCCCCATCCCTGATGGGCGCAGAACGGCCAGCAGGCTGCCTGGCGGCACCGCGCCGGGCCGGTCATGGTGCGGGCGCCGGACCCGTGGCGGGCGCGCCACAACTACCGACGCGAATGCCTACAGGCCCGGACAGGGGAACCGCCCCTTCGCCGCCGTCGCGCGGACGGCGCTCTCTGAGCACCCCAGGAGCTGCGAAGGGCGTAGTCACGTTCCGTGAAAGTATTCGACGCTCTGCTGCGCTCCGGATGGCTCGTTCTGGCGCGGTCATCGGGTTCTTGGCGAAGCTCTCTGGCCGATACCTAATGGATATTCGGCAGACTCTCGCCCATATGAATAACGGATTGCAACTTGCGTCAGACTCGGCGCTCGGCTCGGAGCGTTATTCAGCCGGCGTTTCATGCGGCGTGGTCGCTTGTCGATGTGGGTTACACGTCGCCGCTGCGGCCCCGCCTGGACCGACGCCTGGCGGGGCGTCATTGGCGGTCAGCCGCTAACGCGGTGATGTGGCCGGGCGGTGCGCGGACCGGTTTCCGCCCGACTGTCCTGACCGTAGGGTAGGCGCATGAGCGGGGCGGAACTCGCATACCGGTATCTGGCTCCCTCGGCGGTGCGGCCGGGCCGGGATCGCAGCGACGTGGTGTTGTCTACTAGCGGCGGCGTCACCGACGCTGGGCCGGCCGTCCACCCGTATTTCTTCAGCGGGCTGCTGACCGAGCCGGCGGTCGCCGCCGCGGGGATGCTGGCTTGCGCTGCGGTTGCCAGGGCACGGTACTTCGTCCCGGGCAGCGTGCTCGCGCCGATCATTAATGATCCGGTGGTGACCAGCAACGTTGATCGGCTGCGGTTCGAGTCGTTCTCCAGCTGCTGCGGTGTGCACGCCAGGCTCGACCTGCTCCCCGATGCGCTGGACGGCGCACCGCTGGCCTCGGGCACGACCAACGTGGATTTCAACCCCGCGATGCGGGCGGCGCTCGGCGGGGTGGCGGGCGGCGGGCCGCTGCTGCTCAGCATCGGCAGCGGTGAGGTGACGGTGGACACGGCAAACGAGTCGGTGACCGAGCGGAAGGTGCCGCTGCCCGACCGCTGGCTGAAGGGTTTCGGCGAGGTGCAGGCACTAGCGCGTGGTATGCGGCTGGCCGGGGAGCTGACCGGCGTCGAGGCGCACAGGTTCGTTCGGTCGCTGCCGCGGTCGGCGCGGCGGCCGGTGTGGGCCCGCCCGGCGGGGCGCACGTTTTCGCTCCTCCCGGCGGCCTCGCCCGGCGCGGTGTGCATCGCGGGTCCGCACCGGCTGGCCGAGCTAGGGCCACTGCTGCGGTTCGCGCGCCGGCTGCGCGTATACGGTCCCGATATCGCATCCGGCGTGCAGGAGGCGCCGAGCGGGTGGGAGCTCGACCTCGGCATGGCCCGCTTCGTGCTGACGCTGAGCCCGGAGAAGTGGCGCGGTTTCTCCGGCGAGGGCGCCCTGCTCGGGCTGCTCGCCGATCCCGACGTCGCCGCGGACGCCGACCTAGTCGGGTCGCGGCTGACCTGGGATGGGCGGATCGACGAGGAGCGGATTGGCTCGGCGGCCGGGCTGTCCGCGGACCGGGTGCGGGACGCGCTCGGCTACCTGGCGGCCGCGGGCCGGGTCGGCTACGACCTCGCCGACGAGTCGTTCTTCCAGCGTGCGCTGCCGTTCGGGCAGGCTCTTGAGGCGATGCATCCGCGGCTGGCCAGCGCCAGGGAGTTGATCGCGGCCGGCGCGGTGACCCTGACCGGCGCCGGCGCCACGGTGCGCAGCGGCGGTACCGAACATCGGGTCACCTTCGGCGGCGGCACCGCCGACCGGTGCACCTGCACCTGGTGGGGCAAGCACCGCGGCACCCGCGGGCCGTGCAAGCACGTGCTGGCAGCCCGGATGGCGGCAACCGATGCGGCACGGGACGCCAGCGTTGCCGGCCGGGCGGCCGCGCCGTGAGCCTGTATCCGCGGGAGGTCGAGGCGGCGGTCAGGCGTAACGACGCTGCCGGGGTGGCCGGGCTGCTGCGGGGCGCGACCGAGGCGGAGCGGAAGGCCTGCGCCAAGGCGCTGAAGCCCTTGTTCGACGGACCGCGACCGCCGTATGACAACCTGGTCGCCGTCGAGCTGCCGCCGCAGGAGATCGGGTGGATCCGGCTGGCCAGGGCCGGGCGGACCGGCGAAGTCCCGCCCGATGTCGTGGCGAGGTGGCAGGCCGCGCGGGCGGAGCACACGCGGATCGAGCGCGAGTACGAGGCGTGGCTCGAGGTCTGCCGGGGCCTGGCCTTCAGCCTGGCAGTTCTCGGCCTGGCAGGCAGCGCGAAGGCCGTGTCCCGGATGGGCGACTTCTCGTTCGGGTCGTGGGCCGAGACCGAGGCCCAGGCGGAGCTGGAGGCCGTGGCCGGCGTCCTGAACGACCGGCGCCCCGGCTGGCTGGCCGACTTCGTGAACGGCGATCTCACGGCGGAGTACTACACCGGCGTTGACCCCTGGCCGCTGGCACGCAAGCTGGTCAGGCTCGGAGCGATCCAGCGGCCGGACGTCGCGCAGTACACCACGCTGATGCCGCGGGCGATGTGGCGGACCGAGCCGCTTCCCGGGCCCGAGTATCGCTGGCGGCAGGTGACGACGCCCGCGCAGGCGCTGCTCGACGATCCGGGCCTGCTGGACGAGGAGATCTGGCGGCTGTTCACGGTGCCGGACGCGGCGAAGGCGCTCGCAGAGTTCGAAGCCGAGTCCGGTGAATGGATCGAAGGGCCGGTGCAAACGTGGTCACAAGCCCTCGTGCAGCTCAGCGAGCAAGGCTACCTGGACAGGGACCGGCTGATCGACGCCTGCCTCGACGCGTTCACCATGGACTTCGCGCCGAACCGGGTCGCCTGGTACGCGCTCATGCACCGGCGGCTCGATCCGTCGCCTGACGAGATGGCGGCCAGGGCAGGGAAGTACCTCACCCTGCTCGGCGTGACGGCTAAGCCCGGCGTCACGCTCGGCCAGCAGGTCACCGCGCGGCTCTACGACGCGGGCCTGCTGGACGCCGGCCGGCTGCTGGAGGCATCGCGCCCCGCGCTGCTGTTCCCGCAGAAGAGCGTGGTGACCGCGCAACTGAAGCTGGTCGGCACGATCATGAAACGAGACGCCGCGGCGGGCCCGCAGGCGGCGGCCGTCGCGGCGGTGGCGTTCGGTCACGAGCGGCAGGACGTGCAGGAGGCGGCGCTCACCCTCTTGCGCAGGCACGGCGTGCCGGCGGGCGCGCCGCTGGCCGAGATGAGGCTGCTCGCAGCGGCGCTGGCGCCGAGCCTGGCAGCCGAGGCTGCCGCGCTCGGCCTAGGCTCCGATGACAGCGCGGCGCCGGGGGATGATCTCGCCGGTGCCGAGACGCGGATCGCTGCCCTGCCAGCCGGCGCCGCTGGCAGGCTGCGCCCCGCGCTCGACGCGGCAAGGCGCGGCGATATCGCGGGACCTGCGGCCGCCGGGCCGTCCGCGGGGGACCGGCTTGCCGATCCTGTGACCGACCCAGATGAGCTGGTTCATCTTCTGGTCGTCCTGATGGAGGATGCGCGGGACGCGGTCAGCGTCGAGCGCGCGATGGCCGGCGCGGTCCGGCTGAGCGGGCTGCCGCCCGGCCAGCGTCGCCACATCGCGGCGCCGTTGCTGAAGCGGGCAGAGGCGCTGATCGACGCCGACTACTACGGCCCGTTCGGCGGCGGCCGGATCACCGCCGACGTGGCCAGGATCGCGCACGCGTGGGGGACCGGCCGGATCTACGGCGAGGATCACCGCGAGTACGACTGGTCGTCGTCACGGCACCTGTTCGCCGTCGACGCCTCAGGCAGTCCGGTGACCATGGCGGGGATCTTCTCGGCGCGGGCCTGGGAAGCCACCAAGGTCATCGCGGCCGGGCAAGGCGGGCTGCTGCTAGCCGAGCCCGAATTCGGCCGCGGCGCGATCAGCCAGGACCGGCTGCTCGAGCGGGTCGCGTGGCACGCGGGCCAGCGCAAAGACGGCAGGCCACCGCCGGGTCGTTATGACCTGCAGGCAGCGGTGCTCCGGCTGGCGCCCCAAGCGGACGCGGGGCTCTGGTCCGGCTGGGCCGGCCTGGACCGGCTCGCCGCTTTGTCCGCGCGCGCCAGCCACCGGCTGGTCAACTCCGCGCTCAGCTTTCAACCGGTCCTCGGGCGGCCGCGCGGGCGGCCGCTGCGCGGGTACGGGGACTGGGAGGACCAGCTGCTCGCGCGGATCTCGGGCCCGGTGCCCGTGGCCACGCGCTGCGCGAGCTGGCAGCTGCTGACCGCGCTGGCCGACCCGCTGCGCGACCACGCCAGGCTGTACGGGCCGCGCTGGGACAACCGGCACTACGACGCGTCCGTCGCCGCCTGGCCGCTGATCTGCCCGTGGCAGCCGGACCTGGCCGCCACGCACCTGCTCCGCGCCATCTCCGACGGGCTGCGGCCCGGCCCGTCGCCCGCCAGCACCGCGATCGCCTGCCTGGCGCATCCCGGTCACCCGCTCGGACCGGTCGGGCACCTGGCGCTGGTTGTCGGCCTCGCCTCCGGCGAGGCCGACACCCGGGTCGCGGCCGCCTCGCTGTGGTCACAAGCCTGCGCTGACGGCAGGCTCGACCCGGACCTGGCCGCGGCGGCACTCAGCGCCGTCGCCAGATCCGAGGCCGTCAAGCTGAACCGGATAGCAGACGCGCTCCGGCACGCCGCGCACGCAGCCCTCCCGGCCTGGCGGATCGTCCAGACCGTATACGGCGCCGCCGAAGCGCTCTCCGGCGCCCCCTCGGCCCCCGCACCGACCGGAGCACACCAGCTCGTCGAACTGGCAGCAAGCCTGGGCGCCGAAGTCGGCGTGCCCGCCGTGCCAGCCGCCTTCGCCGACATGGCCCGCCGCCGCGGCAGCAGCCGCCTCGCGGTCAACGCCAAACGGCTGACCCTCATAGCGGCCGGACCGCACCCGGCACGGGCCCGGGCTGCGGCCGAAGCGCTCGTCGCGCTCCTGGACCGCGCCGAAACCTCCCCGCTCTAGCAGCGTTTCGCCCGCAGCGGGGCAATCACACAGGGCGGTGCTCGGCGCCCGGCCCAACCTAGTACCGGCGATCCAGGTGTGACGCCACCACGACCCGCCCGTTTGCCGAGGCGAATGACGGCACGTCATCAGAACGGGCCGTTCTGAGCGGTCGTCACTGAGAATGTCTATCTGACCGCTAGGCATTCATAGTCGGCGATCTAGTATGGCGTGACTCGGCAGGTGGTTACGCCGCGTGGTTGGCGTGGTGAACCGGTTGCCTGCAGGTGGCACAGTCCATCTACGTCGGCCGTGCGCGTAGCCGCGAACAACGACTATCCCGACTTTGGCGTTCGCCGTGGGCAGCGGTGTGATCGCCGCGGTCAGCTGGCAACGAGGTCAGACAAACCACTATGGACCAGGTGAAGCTGCGTCAGCTCGTAGGGGACGTCCTCGACGGTCTCACATCGATGTCGACGCACCCTGGTCATGCTGGCGCTGCCAGTCCCGGTGTTCGGGCTCTGCTTCGGGCGAGAATGGTTCGTTGAACCGGGCGCGGCGCCAGGAGCCATGCGACGCGACATTCTGGAGGCTGGCTGACATGACTCCGCCGGTCAGGATTTGATGACCCGATCGCATAACGGGGTAAACCGTTTTGAGTAGGGCGCGCCGGAGATCTTATTTACCGCAGGCAGCCTCGGTTTCATCATGCGATAGCGAATCTCGCCTCGAATGCTGTGCGCCATTCACCAATCGGTAACCCGTGGGTGCCCGGGCAGGCGTTAGTGTTGGCTAGGTCGGGTCCCCGGAGTAGCCGCACTGGCGCGGGTGTTCAGGGGGTGGCTTCGCACGCCGGCGGGCCCGGGGGGACGGGGTGCGACCGGGGGCGGATGTTCGCAAGCTGACTTCGCGCAGCGCACCGGGCGCAGCGTCTTCCTCTGCATGGGCCACCGGTTCCTCCGGTGACCGGACAGTCAAGGGGGCCTGGAAATGAAGATCTGGAAAACGAAGATGAAGTCCATGGCGCTGGTGCCGGCTGTGCTGGCAGCGGCCGTTGTCGTGATTGGGCCGCCCGCGTGGGCGGCGGGCGGCCACACAGGATTCGGCTTCAACGCGAGGGGCATCAGCGGATTCCCGACCGGCGCCGCCACGCTCACGGGCGGCGGCTCGTACGATCCCGCGACTGGCTTCGCCAAGTCCGCCGGCGGTTTCCGGTGCACCAGCGACGTCCGGCAGGGCCCGCTGACCGGGTGCCTGAGCGGCCAAGGCGTTCGCTGGGACACGGCCCAACTCCTCGCGAGCACGACCTTCAAATGCACCGGGGCAGCGGCTGAGGCCCTGAAGACGGCGGTCACCGATAAGGACACAGTCGTGCTCCTGGCAGACTTTTACCGGGCCGGTGACGGGAACGATGAGTCCTTCACCGCGCAGATGATTGTCTCCGCCGACGACCTTGCGCCCGACATCGCCGGGATCCAGCACGTCTGGATACAGGGCGTCGGCTGTGCCCCGGCGATCGCGAACTTCAGCTCCTGAGAGGCGACCCGGACGCAGGAAATCAGGAAAAGGTAAAAGGCTGGGCCGTCCAGGCATAGGACCAGCCGTCGTTACCTTCCTACTCCAGGAAGCCCGGTTGGCGCGGGAGCGACCGCTCAGATGCAAGTCGTCAAGATCCCCGGCACGTAGCGGCCAGACCACCTCGTGTCTTCCGGGCGGCGGGCGCCCCCCCCGCCCGGAAGACACGTCGTGCGCGTCAGCGCCGCCCTGCTGGCCGCTGGGCACGACGCCATCGGGCAACGTCGACGGCAGAGCAAGCTGCGTAAGGTGCCGCGCCGACAGTTTGGCGAGTGGCCCGGCAGCGCGGCGCCAGGGAACTGTCAGCGCGACCGGGCGGCTTGCGGGAATGCCAGCCGGCACTGTCCGGGAAGGCTGCCCAGGTGCGTTCGCGGCGATAATGGACCGGTGAGTATCCGCCTCGCCGGGGAAGGGGAGCTTTCCGCCGTTCAGCAGATCGACCGGGCATCGGCGCAGATGTTCAATGACGTTGGCATGCCTCAGGTCACGGGGCTGCTCTGGCCCCTCGAGGCGCTCACCGCCTGCCGGGGGGCCGGTCGGCTGTGGGTAATCACCGGCGCTCATGACCGCCCAGCCGGGTTCCTCGTCACGGATGTGGTCGATGGTTGCGTGCACGTCGAGCAGGTATCGGTTGATCCGGGTAGCGCCCGCCGTGGGCTGGGCCGGGCCCTGCTCGACCATGCCGCAGAGCGGGCGGCGGCCGCCGGCTTTCCCGCGATGACGCTGACGACGTTCGTGGATGTGCCGTGGAACGCGCCGTACTATCTTCGGCGCGGGTTCCGGGTGCTCGACGACGCCGAGGTAACCGCAGGGCTGCAAGCGATCCGGCAGCGGGAGGCAGCTGTCGGGCTGGACCGGTGGCCGCGGGTGTGCATGTGTCGCGTCGTATGAAGGCCGCAGCCGCGGGGCAGCGAAGGAAGTTGGTAAACGGCACCGCTATCCCCGGTAGCCACAGCGATACGATTGCCAACTTGCTCGTATCAGCCGGTAACCGCGTCAAGCCGGCCCAGCTCTCGGCGCGCCCCAGCCGTTCTGGCCGAACGCGCCGCAGGCTCAATATGAGCAGCCGAACGCTCGCCAATGTCACATTCCGCGCTGCCGGCGAACTGGATACTCTGATCGGCCTGTCACGAGATGCCACGATGACCAGCCGCGGGCCGCCGGACGCGCAGCTCTGCATCGGTCACACTACGTGGGCGCCCTCGGTAATCAGGCCGCGCAAGTATGGCGCGATCTGCGCCTGTGTCGGGCTATGCCTGCGATGACAAGCGCGTATCAGAACCGATGTTCTCTCCAAATCCGCCTATATCATGATGGTCAATATAGATCGGGCGGTCCTACTTCGCCGTCATGGTGATGGCGACCCAGACCCGCTGCCCGGCGGCAACCGGCCCCGCCGGGCCCGACGAGCCGAAGTCGCTGCCTGGCACGGTCCGCACACAGCGTCGGCCGCGTTCACCTCGGTCACCGAGTTGTACCTGACTAGCGACTATCCTGCTCTCGGCCACGGTCAGCCGGGTGGACCTGCTCAGCTGGATCCAGGCCGAATAGCCTCATCCACGGGCGGCTTGGTCAAGCTCGCGCACCAGCCAGGGCGCCAGCCACCGCACTCCTTGCGGAGTCAGGTGGACGCCGTCGCTGCGCACCTGCACGCCGTCCACGGTCCAGGTGAAGGTGCCGTTGGGGCAGAGCTTGCGGTTGAGGTCCAGCACGTGGGTGCCGGGATGCGCGGCGACGGCCGCGCGCAGCAGCCGATTCCACACGGCCACCCGGATTGGATTGTCCTCCGGATAGAGGCTGCCGTCCGGCTGCTCACCGCTTCGGTTGTACGGCTCGGTGGCCACCACGACACGCGCGCCGGTCGAACCCAGCACGGTAATCGCTTTACCGAGCAGAGCGGCCAGGTGAAGGTCGTAGGCAGGGTCGCCGAGATGCTGCCACCGGCCCTGGTAGTAGTGGTCCATCGTCTCCCAGCGGCCGACCATGAGCAGCACCTCATCGGGGCGGCCGGCCCGCAGCTGTCGCAGCCAGCGCCGCGGCCACGCGTCGCAGATGGGGTTGTCCGGCCACTGCTGTCCGACGACGCGATAGGGGCCGCCGGTCGCGATGCCGCAGCCCAGCACGGAGTAGTCGGTGAACCGGATGCCCGGTTGCGGCGGCATGTAGAGCATCAAGGTCAACGAAACGGAGTCGCCGAACACGGCGACGCTGAGCGGGCCATGCCGGCTGATTGTCCGCGGCGCGGCTGCGGGCAACCGTGGTGCCAGCTTGGCCCGCACCGAAAGGGGAGGAATACTGAGCCCGCTCGCGGGCGGCGGTGCCACCGCGACCTGCGGCACCCGGGCGGGCGCTGTGCAGGCCGCGATGACGACTACGGCGGCGACGCCCGCGGCGGCGGCCGGGAGCACCCGCCGCGGACGCACCCGGAGGCGCTGAGCGGGACGTTCGATCAGCACGAACGAGGCACCGGCGAGCACGCCGGTGACCGCGACGCGCAACGCGGCGAGCACGTAGCCGTGCAGGCCGCTGCGTTCGCCGTCGAGGGCGAGGTAAACCGGCCAATGCCAGAGATACAGGCCATAGGAGATGCGGCCGATGCCGACCAGGAGGCGGGTCGACAGCAGCCGCGCCACCGGGTGCCCGGAATCGAGGACGACGCCGGCCACCAGCGCCGCGCCGGCTAGGGCCGTGAGCAGCAGCAGGCCGTGCCGGAACTCGCTGGGGGCGCCATCGGCGGCCGTCGCGACACCGGTCAGCGCCGCGAGCCCGCAGACCGACAGCAGCAATGGCAGCGGCCGGCGTGCAGCGGGCTGCGGCGACCGCATGCCGAGCGGGGTGGCGGCCCGCCATCGCCAGGTTGGTGCCAGCAGCGCGGCCAGAGCCGCACCGACGAGCAGTTCCTGGGCGCGCGTATCGGTGCCGAAGTAGACCCGTCCCGGGCTGGCCGCGCCGGCCAGGACATACGTGGCCAGCGCGGACACCGCTACTCCCGCCAGAGAAAGCGCCAGCAGGCGCCGCCGTTTGACCGCGCGGCACGCGAGAAGCAGAAGCGGCCAGACGAGGTAAAACTGCTCCTCCACCGCGAGCGACCAGGTGTGCTGCAGCGGCGACGGCGTCCCGCCCTGCGCGAAGTAGTCCGTGCCCTGCAGCGCCCAGCGCCAGTTGCCAGACCACAGCGCCGTCGCGATCGCGTCCCCGCGCAACGCAGCGACCGAATCCGGAACGAACAGCGGGCGCGCCGCGACCACCGCGACGATCATGACTAGCGCCGCGGGCAGCAGCCGCCGGGCACGGCGTGTCCAGAACCCACCGAGGTCGATCCGTCCCGTGACTACCAGCTCGTCGTAGAGCAGGGACGTGATCAGGAAGCCGCTGAGGACGAAGAAGACATCGACGCCGACAAAGCCACCAGGCAGGAACGGGATACCGGCGTGAGTGGCGAGCACCGC
>WNFC01008965.1_pt1 | contig 11057 bp, 6 predicted proteins | sample 5400541 | NCBI WGS metagenome assembly WNFC01 (sample SAMN13153342, study PRJNA577476) | soil metagenome | isolation source: 120 cm saprolite under Douglas fir tree site 2 hole 2 replicate 1 | place: USA:California | collected 2015-04-18
CCGTCATCGCCGGCCATGTCGTCACCCTGAACGAGGGCAACGTCTTCCGTTTTCTGTACAAGCTCGACGTAGACGACCAGATCCAGGTTTGGGACGACAAGCAGCGGGAGCACGACTTTCGAGTCGTGGACGTGAAGCTCGTGCCGCCGTCCGATACCTCGGTCATGGCGCCGACACCCGAGCAGACGCTGACCCTGATCACGTGTGGCGGGAGCTTCGATCCCGTCAAGCGCGAGTTTTCGGACCGGCTGGTAGTCACGGCCAAGCCGCTCTCGGCCGGTCCAATGCGCGCATCCTGAGCCACCTCACGATCTCAGTCTGGACACGTCAGGCCGATCCTGGGTAAAATGGGATACTCGCGGGGATCAAATGGCGCTTCCTCGTGGAAGCGCTGCGTGTGACTCTGTACTCTCCTTTACTCCCCCTACCCAGCGGGCTGTATGACCCGCGGTTCGAACACGACGCGTGCGGCGTCGGTTTCGTCGCGCGCCTGAGTGGCCAAGCTGGCCACGACATCGTCGCCAAGGCCGTTGAGGCCGTTGCCAACCTGAGCCATCGCGGGGCAATGGCCGCCGATGGCAAGAGCGGTGATGGCTCGGGCGTCCTGACCCAGGTTCCGCGCCGGCTGTTCGCGCGTGAGGCCGAGCGCCTCGGCCTGGGTCGACTCGACGACACCGACCTGCTGGGCATCGGCATGTTCTTCCTGCCCGAGACAGATACGGTCGGCCAGAGTGAACGCTGTATCGAAGATGCGCTGCACGCGGGCGGTCTGCGCTTGCTGGGTTGGCGCGATGTCCCGATCGACCCCGACCAGCTTGGCGTGGCGGCGCGCTCAACCTTGCCGCGTATCCGCCAGGCACTTATTGTCCCGCTCATCGGCCAGGACAGAGAAGCGTTCGAGCAAGCCCTGTACCTGGCACGCAAAGACATTGAGCGGCGTGCCCAGCGGGCCGGCCTGATGGCCAAAGGCTTCTACGTCGTCTCACTGTCGAGCCGCACGCTCGTCTACAAGGGCCTGTTCGCGGCGCACCAGTTGCCTGCCTTTTATCCCGACTTGCGCGATACCGACTATCAGAGCGGGCTGGCCGTCTTCCATCAGCGCTATTCGACCAACACGTTCCCGACGTGGCAGCTGGCGCAACCTTTCCGCCTCCTGGCCCACAACGGCGAGATCAACACCCTGTTGGGCAATCGCGCCTGGATGCAGGCGCGCGAGCCCAGGCTGCCAGCCGAAATGCGGCCAATCATCTGGGCAGAGGGCTCGGACTCAACCAGCCTGGATGAAGCACTGCATCTGCTCGAACGCTCGGGGCGGAACGTTTTGCACGCGCTGAGCGTGCTCATGCCCACCGCCTGGGAGAACAACGCCACCCTTTCGCCCGACGTGAAGGCGTTCTATCGCTACCACGCGCCGATCATCGAGCCATGGGACGGTCCAGCCGGGCTGGCGTTCTCCGACGGTCGCTTCGTCGGCGCCGCGCTCGATCGAAATGGCCTGCGTCCATGTCGCTACAAGATCACCGCCGAAGGACTGGTCGTCGCCGGGTCCGAAGTCGGCGCGATCGAGCTGGACGACTATCGCATCGTCGAAAAGGGCCGGCTTGGCCCTGGGCAGATGTTTGCCCTCGATCTGGAGCGCCATGAGATCCTCCACGATCGCGATCTCAAAGGTGGCCTGGCATCCTCCAGACCCTGGAAGTCGTGGATCATGAGCCATGAGCTACGCCAGAGCAGCTCACGACTGACAACCCACGAGTCACGACCGCTGGCTGTTCTGCAACGCGCGCTTGGCTACACGAACGAGGACCTGAAGATCGTGCTGCGCCCGATGGGCGCCGACGCACAGGATGCCGTCTGGTCGATGGGTGACGACACCCCGATTGCGCCGTTTGGGCGCGCGCCGCGGCCGGTGTACGCCTTCTTCCGGCAGCGATTCGCCCAGGTCACCAACCCGCCCATCGATCCGTTGCGTGAGTCGCTGGTCTTTAGCCTGCGAACGTGGCTCGGACCGCAGCCCGACCTGCTCCAAATCGAGGGTCCTCAGCAGGAGTTGATCGAGCTGCCGTCGCCGGTGATCGACGAAGCCGAGCTCAGGAGCATTCGAACTCAGCGCGCGCTGAAGACCGTCGATCTGGATGCCACGTTCCCGGCCGACGCACGGCCCGCCGGCCTGGAATCAGCGCTGGGCGAGTTATGTCAAGCGGCGCAGGATGCGGTCGGCGGCGGCGCGCAGCTGCTCATCCTCTCCGATCGCAAACTGGGCCGGAGCAGAGCGCCCATCCCGATGCTGCTCGCGCTGGGCGCCGTCCACCAACACCTGCTCCTCAACGGCTTGCGCACGCAGGTCGACATGATCGTCGAAGCGGGCGACGCCACGGACGTCCACCACCTGGCTGCTCTCATCGGGTACGGCGCCGGCGCGGTGTGTCCATGGCTGGCGCTGCGGACCGCACGTTCGCTGGGGGATGACGACGTTCGCAAGGAGTATCCGGACTCCGAGACGGCCGAGCACAACTACCTTACCGCCGCGCACAAGGGTCTGCTCAAGATCATGTCCAAGATGGGCATCTCGACGATCTCGAGCTACCGCGGTGGTCAGATCTTTGAATGCCTCGGGTTGGATAATTCGGTCGTCGCGCGCTGTTTCACTGGCACGCCCAATCGCATTGGCGGATTGCGCTTCGAGGACCTCGGCCAATCGGTGCTCGAGCGCCACGCGGCAGCATTTGGCGAGGACCCGGTCAGGTTGCCCGACCACGGCCTGGTGCGCTTCCGGCGCGAAGGCGAGCGCCACGCCTGGGAGCCGGCCGTTATTCGCGCCATGCACAAGGCCATGGCCAATGGTCAGCCCGACGCCTGGGCGGAGTACAACCAGCTGACCACGCCCGAAGTGCAGCCAGCCGCGCTGCGCGACCTGCTCGAGATTCTGCCGGCGGGCGGCGCCGTGCCAGTGGACGAGGTCGAGCCGTGGACGGAGATCGTCAAGCGGTTCGTGTGTACGGCGATGTCGCTCGGGGCGCTCAGCCCGGAAGCGCACGAGACGCTCGCGGTCGGCATGAATCGGATCGGCGCGCGCTCCAACTCTGGTGAGGGCGGCGAAGACCCGTCGTTCTACTCGCCCCGCGCCAACGGCGATCGTGCAGACAACAAGATCAAGCAGGTCGCCTCAGCCCGCTTCGGCGTCACGGCAGGGTATCTCGCCCAGGCTGAGGAGCTGGAGATCAAGATGGCGCAGGGCAGCAAGCCCGGCGAAGGTGGCCAGTTGCCGGCGCACAAGGTGACCGAGCACATCGCCCGCCTCCGACATGCCGTGCCCGGGACCAGCCTCATCTCGCCGCCGCCGCACCACGACATCTACTCCATCGAAGATCTCGCTCAGCTGATCTACGACCTGAAGCGCGTCAACCCACGCGGCCGAGTCGGCGTGAAGCTCGTCTCGCAGGCCGGCGTCGGGACCGTGGCCGCGGGCGTTGCCAAAGCCTATGCCGATTACGTGCTCGTCTCGGGCTTTGACGGGGGCACCGGCGCGAGCCCGCTGACCAGCATCAAGCACGCCGGTAGCCCGTGGGAGCTCGGTGTCGCCGAAACGCAGCAAGTGCTAGTGCGCAATGGCCTGCGCGGGCGCCTACGACTGCGCACCGACGGCGGCCTGCGTCGGGCGCGTGATGTGATCATCGCCGCGCTGCTGGGTGCCGAAGAATATGGGTTCGGTACCGCTAGCCTGGTCGCCATTGGCTGCGACATGGCGCGCCAGTGTCACCTGAACACGTGTCCGACCGGGATCGCCACCCAGCGCGAAGATCTGCGGGCGAAGTTCAAGGGCACGCCCGAGCAGGTCATCGCTTTCTTTGTGCACCTGGCCGAGGAGATTCGTGAGCTCCTGGCAAGCCTGGGTCTGCGCTCGATCGACGAAGCGGTTGGGCGAGTCGACCTGCTGCGCCAGACGCACAGATTCAATGGCGTCGATCTGTCGGCGATTCTGGCCAATCCCGACCCGAGTGGCACGCAGCCAAGGCGATGCGTCCAAGCGCGCAACGACCGGCCCGAGGACCAGGAACCACTCGACGAGGGTCTGCTGCGGGATGCCCAGGCCGCCCTGGCTGAAGGCCCGCGATTCAAGGCCGCGCGGATGATCCGCAATCGGGACCGCACAGTTGGGGCGCGCGTCGCTGGCGAGATCGGCGCGGGCCGCCTACAGCCAGCGACCAGGCCAGGTAGCATTCGTCCGCTACCGTTTTTTGAGGTCCGTTTCGTCGGCAGCGCCGGGCAGTCGTTTGGCGCCTTCACCACCGATGGCATGAGCCTGACGCTCGAAGGTGAAGCCAACGACTACCTCGGCAAAGGCATGAGCGGCGGTGAGATCGTGCTCATGCCCGCCGACATGGCTCGGTTTGCACCGCACAAGAACACGATCGTCGGCAACACGGTCCTGTACGGCGCGACCGGGGGACGGCTGTTCGCGGCTGGCCGAGCTGGGGAACGATTCTGCGTGCGCAACTCGGGCGCTACGGCAGTGGTCGAGGGTGTCGGCGATCACGGCTGCGAGTACATGACCGGCGGCACTGTCCTGGTGCTGGGCGAAACGGGGCGCAACTTCGGCGCGGGTATGACCAATGGCGTCGCCTACGTGCTCGACGAAACCGGCGAGTTTCCGGCGCGTCTGAATGAGGAGCTGGTCCAGGCTTCGCGGCTGATGGACGCCGAGGAGTTGTCGCTGGTCTTCGAGCTCGTGCGCGAACACTTTGAGAAGTCAGGCAGTCGGCGTGCTGAGGCAGTCCTCGACTTGTGGGACGTGTATCGCGGTCAATTCTGGAGGGTCGCGCCCAGGCAGGCGAGCATCGCCGCCGAGGCGCGCGCCAGTGTTCCCGAAGTGATCGAGGCGCCGGCCCCTGAACGCGTCGCAGCGCACACGCTTGCCAACGCGCCCACGTGACATTGAGCCGGCCACTCGGCGTTGGGTTGCTCGGCCTGGGGACCGTCGGCAGCGGCGTCGCCCGTGTGCTCCTGGCCAAGAGCGACGCGCTCGAACGGCGCATCGGGCGGCCAGTCCAGATCTGCAAGGTGCTCGTCCGTGACCCGAACAAAGAGCGCGCAATTAGCTTGCCGGTCCCGCTCGTTACCGATCCGCTCGAAGTCATCGACGATCCGGCTGTCGATATCGTGGTCGAAGTCATCGGCGGCGAGGAGCCCGCGCGAACGTTGATCCTGCAGGCCATCGAGCGCGGCAAGCACGTGGTCACCGCCAATAAAGAGGTCATGGCCAAGCACGGGCCGACCATCCTGGCCGCCGCTGCGGCGCGCGGAGTCAGCGTGGCGTATGAAGCCAGTGTCGGCGGCGGTATTCCGTTGATCGGGCCGTTCCAGTTGGATCTCGCCGCCAACGACATCACCAGCGTGGTCGGAATCGTCAATGGCACGACCAACTACATCCTGACGCGCATGACTGAGAGCGGCGCGATGTTCGCCGACGCCTTGCGCGAGGCGCAGGACCTGGGTTATGCGGAACCCGATCCGACCAATGACGTCGAAGCCTGGGACGCGGCGTACAAGCTGGCAATTCTCGCCTCGCTGGCATTCGGCGCACCGGTCATGCCCGAGCAGATCTGGCGCGAAGGCATTACTCAGGTCTCCCAGCGGGACATTCTGTACGCGGGCGAGATGGGCTATCGGATCAAATTGCTGGCCATTGCCCGTCTCGTCGATGGCCAGGTCGAAGCACACGTTCACCCGTCGCTGGTCCACCGTGGCTCGATGCTGGCCAGTGTCGACGGGTCATTCAACGCGGTCCAGATCGAAGGCGACCTGATCGGCTCGGCCCTGTTCTACGGTCGCGGCGCCGGTTCTGAGCCGACGGCCAGCGCCGTCGTGGCCGACTTGATCGCGCTCGGGACAAGCGCCGGGCGAGGCTCACACCAGTCTGTTGGCCGGGCGCCGTCGTTGAGATCGATGAGCCTGCTCCAGACGCGCTACTTCCTGCGGTTGTTGACCCTGGACCGTCCAGGCGTGATGGCCTCGATCGCCACCGTGCTGGGCGATCGCGGGATCAGCCTGGCGAGCGTGGTCCAGAAGGAAAGCGTCGTCCTGGGGGACGACGTCCCGGGCGCGGAGATCGTCCTGACGACGCACGTGGCCAACGAAGCCGCGGTCCAGGAGGCCATCGCCACCCTCCGCCACATGCCCGTAATCAAAACCGTCGGCAGCCTGCTGCGTGTTTACGAGTAGGACCTACTCAACGAAATCGGACAGCAGCAGAACCTCGATTTCGATGACTCTGCGTAAGTCTCGGTCATTGGTCAGGAAGGCCGTTGCCCGTTGTTCCAGGCAGGCGGCTACCTGAAGGGCATCGGCCGGACGCAGACGGTGCCTCGCCCGTAGCCCGGCCGCACGGTGTGCGGTTGGTCGGTCGATCGCGGCGACGGCCAGGTTCGGATAGTTGGCGAGGAGAACCTCGTACTCCTCCGCCACGTCAGGTCGCCCAAGCTGTAAGGGCTTGACGGCGATCTCCATGAGCGTCAGGACGGATGTCACTCCGACGAATGCGCCCCTTGCGAGTTCGTCCATGGCGACCTGAGCAGGTTCGGCGAATTGGGCCCGTTCTTCGATGTGGTAGATGAACACCGACGTGTCGAGGCCGATGCGTTCGTGTCGGCGGAGAATCGTAGCTAGGTTTGCCACGCCTCGCGCTCCTGGCGCACGTAGTCCTGGGGTTCGACACCTTCCCAAACCTCGCGATGCAGTCCGCGCAGGCGCTGGCTGTAGTCACGCGGCTCGGGCAGCAGCACGGCATAGCCGTCGCGCAGCTCGACGAGTAAGTCGTCGCCGCTCTTGATGCCAAGCTGCTTGCGCACTTCTGAGGGGACGGCGATTTGATGCTTCTTGCTCACCTTGACGCGCACTGCCACGGCTCGACCTCCAACGGTATCTGGTGCTTAGCATAATACACGAGTTGCTAAGCAGTGCCGCGTGGTCGAGCGGGTTAACGCTACGCTTCGCTCGTGGCCGAACCGCCTGCGAATTCGACGAGCACGCCGCCGCTCGCGATTGTGTGCCGCGGCGTGGATCGGACCGGGGTGCTGTACGAGATGACCAGCGTCATCGTGCGCCACGGCGGGTACATCCACTCGGTGGACATCCTCGAGCGCGGCGACCGTAGCGCCATCTTCTGGGAGCTGTACGGCGTCGACGACGAAGACGCATTGATTGGTGACCTCGAACGGCTCGACGTCGTCAACAGCGTCGAGCGGGTGCCGAGCATGCTCGAGGTGTTCGGCAAACGCATCATCGTCATTGGCGGCGGCGCCCAGGTCGGTCAGGTCGCGTTGGGTGCCATTGCCGAGGCCGACCGGCACAACATCCGCGGCGAAAAAATCAGCGTCGACACGATTCCCATCGTCGGCGAGGAGAACCTGGCCAACGCCGTCCGCGCCGTGCCACGCTTGCCCCGCGCGGTTGCCCTGGTCCTGGCGGGGTCGCTGATGGGCGGCGAGATTACCAAAGCAGTCAAGGAAGTACGCGCCAAAGGCGTGCTCGTCGTCAGCCTGAACATGGCTGGCTCCGCGCCGAGCGCCGCCGATCTGGTGGTCAGCGACCCCGTCCAGGCCGGCGTGATGACCGTCATGGCCGTCGCCAAGACGGCCCGCTTCGACATCGCGCGCCAGCGCGGCCGGGTGTACTAGAGCAGTCAGGCGGGCAGGGCCGTGGACACATGAGCTTTCACCGAGGCGGCGGTGGCCAGGCTCGGCGCTTACCGTTAGATGCGGGGGTGCACTACTGCGCGCCAAGTGGGAGAGCCAGGAGCTCCAGCGCGGTCTCGGCCTGGAGGGTGCCGCCTTCGCTAACGATCTGGCCGGGGGCGAGCAATCCGAGCAAAATGTCGTGACCGCCGGGGCCTTCGCGGATCAGCACGCCGGTGCCGCGGGTCACGATGTACAGGTGGTGGGCGACGTGTTCGACGCGCTCGCCTGGCCGCAAGCGGACCTCTTCAAGCCGACCAGTCGTATCGATGAGTACCCGTTCGGGCAGCTGCGGGAAGGCTCGCGCGAGCCAGGCGTCATAGGTCCGGCCAAGCTGCAACGCAAAGGCGAGATTGAGCGCGGCGATTTCGAGGACGCTGTAGACAAGCTGGAGGTCGACCTGGACTGGCGTGACCAGCCGCGACACCACGTCCCAGCCGACGAGCACCAGCGTTAGCCACAGCCACGGATTGCGCGGGAACCGGGTGACCAGCAGCAACACCCCAAGCACCGCCCAGCTCGTCCACACCAGGTGGACCCGCTCCACATCCAGCGCGCCGAAGATGCCCGGTGCGTCGACGACCGCGCGGCCCAGGACATGGACCTGCACCGCGCGCGCCACCTGCTCGAGCAGATACCCGCTCTGGGTCACGATCACCAGGCAGAAGACCGCCAGCCAGCGATAGTGACGGTAGGTCCAGATGAGCTCGAGCACCAGGATAGGTATCCAGGGCGCCACGGCGGCCACGACATACAGCCACAGCGGCGCCGCGTGGACGACTGCTGCCACCTGCCCGGCGAAAGATCCGGCCGCGGCGACCGCAATCGTCGGTGTCGACGCGCTCTGCAGCTCCGCGAAGTGTTTGCCCAGCAGTGGTGCGCTCATCCCAGTGAGGATGGCGGCTGCGCGTAGGCCGATGCTGTGAGCTAGTTCACACGTAAGTGGTGAGAGAATTCACTGAGAAGTTAGAAGTTAGAAGTTAGAAACCAGTGTCTAATTTCTAATTTCTCATTTCAGCCACACCTGCGTCGCCCCGTCGCCGCCACTGGAATCTGGCTCGGGTGCGAAACGAGCCACGTGCGGACTGCTGCGCAGCGTCTCGCGCACGGCCTGGCGAATCGCACCGGTGCCTTTGCCATGCACGATGCGCGCTTGGGTCAGTCCGGTGAGCGAGGCATCCTCGAGGTACTGTTCGAGCCGCTCGAGGGCTTCATCGCGGCGCATGCCGCGCAGGTCGAGCTGGAATGGCACTTCGCCACGCGGCGTGGCGAGCGCGATTGTCGGCAGCCGCTCGGGCTGCGCGGACCGTCGTTCGGCAGCAGTGGGGCGCGCAGCGCCTTCGAGCTCTTGGAGCGGCATCCGCACCCGGCGGCCGAGGACCTCAACCTCAACGGTGCCGTCACGAATGGCCAGCACCCGGCCCGGCAACCCCAGGCGGGGCACAACAATTTCGGCACCCAACTGGATCGTGGCCGGTTGCGGCGCTTCGGGTTCGGGCTCCGGCACTACTGGCGCCGGCGGCGCCGTAAATGTGGGCAGCGTCAAAGCGGCCTCGATAGCCTCGCGCGCCGGCTCGACTGAGCTCCGCTCACGCGCGGACTGGAGCTGCAAGCGGACCCGATGCGCCTCGCGGCGCAGCTCGGCGAGCTCCTCGTCGGCGGCCGCCTGGGCGTGTTCCCACACATCGCGATGCTTCTTCTCGGCGTCGCGCAGCGCGGCGCGCGCGCGGGCCTTCATCGTCGCGGCCTCGGCGGCCTCCTTGAGCGCTCGCGCGCGGGCGTCTTCGGCGACGGTGCGTTCGCGCGCGATCTCGTCGAGCAGCGCTTCGGTCTCGCGCGCCTGGGGCGTGACGTATGCCCGCGCCGTATCGAGCACTTCGTGGGGCATGCCCAGGCGTTCGGCGATCGCCAGCGCGTTGGATCGACCCGGCGTACCAATCATCAGTCGGAACGTGGGTGAGAGCGTCTGTATGTCGAACTCGACGCTGGCGTTCTGGACCCGTGGCGTGGCCTCGGCGTAGCTCTTCAGCTCCGGATAGTGGGTCGTCGCCACTACGTAGGCGCCCCGTTCGCGCAGAAAATCGAGCAGCGCCCGGGCGATGGCCGCGCCTTCCTGTGGATCGGTTCCGGCGCCCAGCTCGTCGAGCAGGATCAGCGAACAACTGTCAGCGTCGCGCAACATACGCACGATCCGCGAGATATGACTCGAGAAAGTCGACAGACTCTGCTGCAGGCTCTGCTCATCGCCGATGTCGGCCTGGACGCGCTCGAAGACGGCGACGAGCGAGCCCTCGTCGGCCGGCACGAACAGACCCGCCTGAGCCATCAGCGACAGCAAGCCTGCGGTCTTGAGCGCGACGGTCTTGCCGCCAGTGTTCGGGCCGGTGATCAACAGCACGTCGAACTCGCCGCCGAGCTCGAGACTGATCGGCACGACCTCCCCCTGGAGGAGCGGATGACGGGCTTTGACGAGCCTGAGGACAGCTTGACCGGCCGGCCGAGGCAGACCGACAAGCAGCGGGGCCGTCGCGCGCTGCTGCTCGGCGAGGGCTGCCGCGGCGCGGATGAGATCGATCTGCGCCAGGCCTTCGACACTGCTGTTCAACTGGTCGGCCTGCTCGCCGACTTCTTGACTCAGCGCGCGCAGGATGCGTTCGACTTCGCGCTCTTCGTCCAGGCGCAGCGTCCGCCAGCGATTGCCCATCTCGACCGCGGCCAGGGGTTCGACGAACAGCGTGGCACCACTCGCCGACTGGTCGTGGACGATGCCCGGCACCTGCCCGCGCGATTCGGCGCGGATGGGGATGACGTAGCGACCAGCCCGTTGCGTCACGACCGGATCCTGAACAACATCTCTGAATGGCGGCGCGGCCATGATCTCGCGCAGACGAGTCACCAGGCGATCGTGGGCGCCGCGCAGCTCGGTCCGAATGCGGCCGAGCGCCTGACTGGCGGAGTCGAGGACTTCGCCGCCTTCGCCGATCGCGTCCTGGATGTCTTCGACCAGGCCGGGGTGATCACCGAGATAGATGTCGGCAAGCTCGAGCAGAGTGGGTGTCTCGTCCCGCAACGGACCCAGGCCGCGACGCCAGGCGCGCGCGCCGCGGACGGTCGAGGCGACGTCGAGCAGCTCTTCGGGACCCAGGACGCCGCCGACGCGCGCCCGCTCCGCCAGCGGCCGAACATCGTGGACGCCACCGAGGTGCAGGCCTGGCCGCAAGCCGGGCAGTTTCAGGGCTTCAGCCGTCGCGGTCTGGCGGCGGCGCGCTTCCTCGAGCATCGGCGTGGGCCGCAAGTCCAGAGCCAGCGCACGACCCGCCGAGA
>WNFC01015689.1_pt1 | contig 11057 bp, 9 predicted proteins | sample 5400541 | NCBI WGS metagenome assembly WNFC01 (sample SAMN13153342, study PRJNA577476) | soil metagenome | isolation source: 120 cm saprolite under Douglas fir tree site 2 hole 2 replicate 1 | place: USA:California | collected 2015-04-18
AATGCGAGATGCAGTACGACACCAAGCAAGGTGTCGAGTGCTATGAGCGTCTGAAGAACAACCATGGAGGCGCTGTACTCGTCAACCCATTCAGCACCGGCATCACGTATCAGCTTATTCCGAAGGCACCGTTGGACAAAGTGGTGGTTCACTCGGCAGGCTACGGGATGACTGCTTCCGCAGACGGGCGGTGGTTCCCGTGGGTGTTTAACTTCCCGATGACGTACTGGAGTCAGGCGTCGGCGTTCGTCAAGTACGTGGGGAAGGAGGAGGGCGGGTTCGATAAGCTCAAGGGCAAGAAGATTGCTCACGTCTATCACAACAGCCCGTACGGCAAGGAAGCCAATCCCACTCTGGAGGAGTTGGCGCGCAAGTTCGGGTTCGAACTGACCCTCCTCGCGGTAGACAGCCCGGGCCAGGAGCAGAAGGCCACGTGGCTCCAAATCCGGAGGCTCAATCCGGACTGGATTTATTTTTCTGGCTGGGGAGTGATGAACCAAGTTGGAGTCAAAGAGGCCGTCGCGACTGGCTATCGGATGGATCGGATGGTCGGTAACTGGTGGTCGGGCAGTGAGGCCGATGTCGTGCCTGCCGGAGAGTCAGCCAAGGGCTACAAATCGATGGCCTTCCACGCCGCCGGCTCCGGGTTCAAGGTTCACCAGGACATTTTCAAGCACGTCTACGACAAAGGGAAAGGAGCGTTCGCTAGCGAGCGATCGCGGGTCGGAGAGGTCCTGTACAACCGTACGGTGATCACCGGAATGCTGAATACCGAGGCAATCCGCACGGCGATCAAGAAGTATGGTCAGAAGCCGCCGACGAAGGATCAAATCCGATGGGGCTTTGAGAACCTGAACCTCACCGAGCAGCGGATCGAGCAGCTCGGGTTTAAGGGCATGATGCGCCCACTCCAAGTGACATGCGAGAACCACGAGAGCAACGCTATGGCTATGGTTCAGCAGTGGGACGGGAAGCAGTGGAAGGTGATCGCCGAGGGCATCGAGCCCATGCGGGACGTGGTGCGGCCGAAGCTGGAAGCGGCCGCGGTGGAGGAGGGCAAGAAGCTCGGCTACACCATGCGGGATTGCAGCAAGGAGAAGTAAAGGAACCACGTCGGTGAGCGAGCGCGCCCGGTCGCTGCTGTCGATCAACAACATCGAGGTGATCTACGATCACGTGATCCTCGTGTTGAAGGGCGTGTCGCTGCAGGTCCCGGAGGAGGGCATCGTGGCCCTCCTCGGGGCCAACGGCGCCGGGAAGAGCACCACGCTGAAGGCGATCTCGGGCCTGCTGCGAACCGAGCGCGGCGAGGTGACCAAGGGGAGCATCGAGCTCCGGGGGGAGGCGCTCCACCCGGGATCGTCCAGGTGATGGAGGGCCGCCACGTGTTCGAGCACCTCACGGTGGAGGAGAACATCCTGGTCGGCGGCTACACGCGGCGCAACGGACATTCGGTGAAACAGGATCTCGAAATGGTGTACACCTACTTTCCGCGCCTGCGCGATCGGCGCTCGGTGCGCGCCGGCTACATCTCGGGCGGCGAGCAGCAGATGCTGGCGATCGGGCGCGCTCTCATGGCCCACCCCCGGCTGATGCTGCTCGACGAGCCCTCGATGGGGCTGGCCCCGATGCTGGTGCAGGAGATCTTCGAGATCGTGGGGCGCCTCAACCGTGAGGAGCGCGTGGCGGTGCTGCTGGCCGAGCAGAACGCCAACATGGCGCTGCGCTTCGCCCAGTACGTCTACGTGATGGAGAACGGACATCAAGGAGTTCTATCTGGGGCTGTCCGGGGTGGGTCAGCGGAAGAGCTATCGGGACGTCAAACACTACAAGCGGCGGAAACGATGGCTATCGTGAGGGCCCAGACATGAGCGCGCAGCTCGAGATCGCGGAAGTCTCCAAGTCCTTCGGGGGCGTGCAGGCGGTGTCGCGGGTCAGCTTGGAGGTCCGCCAGGGCGAGGTCCTCTCCGTCATCGGCCCCAACGGAGCGGGCAAGACCACCCTGCTGAACATGATCAGCGGGTTCTATCACCCGGACTCGGGCCGCATCGTGCTCGAGGGGTCGGACGTCACGCGGCTCAAGCCGAACCACATCGCCGAGCGGGGGGTGGCCCGGACCTTCCAGAACATCGCCCTCTTCCGGGGCATGACGGTCCTCGACAACCTCATGCTCGGCCGGCACGTGCGGATGCGCTCGGGAGTGTTCGCCTCGCTGGTTTATTGGGGGCTCGCTCAGAAGGAAGAGGTGGCCCACCGCCGGCGGGTGGAGGACATCATCGATTTCCTCAAGATCCAGGACCTCCGGCGCCGGCCGACCGGATCCCTCGCCTACGGGCTCCAGAAGCGCGTGGAGCTGGGGCGGGCCCTGGCCCTCGACCCGAAGATTCTCCTGCTGGACGAGCCGATGGGCGGGTGCAACCACGAGGAGAAGGAGGACATGGCGCGCTTCGTGCTCGACGTCAACCAGGAGTGGGGCACGACCATCATCCTCATCGAGCACGACATGGGTGTGGTTATGGACATCTCCGATCGGGTCGCGGTGCTGGACATGGGGCAGAAGATCGCCGATGGTAGCCCGGACGAGGTGCGCGCGAACCCGCAGGTGATCAAGGCCTACCTGGGCGATGCGAAAGGTGGGCGAGGCGCAGCCGAAGGCGAGCCGAGCGGATCCACGAAGGGTGGGCGAGGCGCAGCCGAAGGCGAGCCGAGCGGATCCAAGAGCAGGCCCGAGCGGAGCGAGGGGAATGGAGGCCGACGTGACTGAGCCGATGACGCTGCCTCGCTTGCTTCAACGGAACGCGCGGGATCTCGGGGCCCGCCCCGCGATCCGCGAGAAGGACCGCGGGATCTGGCAGTCGTGGACCTGGCGCGAGTACCACGACCAGGTGCGCGAGCTCGCGCTCGGTCTGGCCGCCCTCGGGTTCCGGCGGGGCGACCGCCTGTCCGTCATCGGGGACAACCGGCCCCGACTCTACTGGGCGCAGGTGGCGGCGCAGTGCCTGGGCGGGGCTCCCGTCCCGGTGTACCAGGACTCGATCGCCAAGGAGCTCGCCTACGTCTGGAGCCACGCCGAGGTGAGTGTCATCGTCGCCGAGGATCAGGAGCAGGTCGACAAGATTCTCGGCCTGCGCGCCGAGCTGCCGACCCTGCGCCTCGTGGTGTACGACGACCCCCGGGGCCTGAGCGGGTACCGGCACGACTGGCTCAAGTCGTACGAGGCCGTGCAGGAGGCGGGGCGTCGATTTGCCGCCGAGCGGCCTGACTACTTCGAGGCCGAGATCGCGAAGGGCCAGCCGGACGACGTGGCCCTCATCTGCTATACCTCGGGCACCACCGGCAGCCCCAAGGGCGCCATGATCAGCCACGCCAACGCCGTCGGGGTGGCCGAGGCCTTCGCGCAGGAGGCGCGAATCACCCCCGAGGACACCTCGCTCGCCTACCTGCCAATGGCGTGGGCCGGCGACTCCGTCTACACGTTGTTCGCCAGCCTCGCGGTCGGCTTCTGCGCCAACTGTCCCGAGAGCCCCGAGACGGTGCAGCGGGATCTGAGGGAGCTGGGCCCGTCGACGCTCCTGGCCCCGCCCCGGATCTGGGAGAACATGCTGACCTCGGTCCAGGTGCGGGCCGCCGACGCGACACCGCTGAAGCGCCGGACCTTCGAGTATTTCCGCGCGGCGGCCGAGCGCGCGGAGATCCTTCGGTCCGAAGGCAAGTCGGTGCCGACCGCCCTGCGTCTGGCCACCGCGCTCGGCGAGTTCTTCGTGTACGGTCCCGTCCGGGACCAGCTCGGCCTCGGGCGGGCCAAGTTTGCGTTGACCGGTGGCGCGCCGCTCGGCCCCGACACCTTCCGATTCTTCCGTTCCATCGGAGTCAACCTGAAGCAGGTCTACGGCTCCACCGAGACCACCGGGCTCGTGTCGCTCCAGCCCGACACCGAGGCGAATCCCACGACCGCCGGGCGCCCGGTGCCCGGGGTGGAGGTCAGGATCGGCGAGCGCGGTGAGGTCCTCGTGCGGGGGTGCGCGGTGTTCAAGGGATACCTGAAGAACGAGGAAGCGACCCGCGAAGTCATCGATGCCGAAGGATGGTTTCACACCGGGGATGCGGGCTTCGTCGACCCGCGTGGACACCTGGTCATCATCGACCGCGCCAAGGACGTGGGCGCCCTCGCCGACGGGACGCCCTTCGCGCCGCAGTTCATCGAGAACAAGCTCAAGTTCAGCCCGTACGTCCGGGAGGCGGTGGCCTTCGGAAACGACCGGCCGTTCGTCACCGCCATGATCGCCATCGACCTCGGCACCGTAGGGAACTGGGCCGAGCGTCGCGGCCTCGCGTACACCTCGTACATGGATCTGGCCCAGAAGGCGGAGGTGCGAGACCTGATCCGGGAGGAGATCCGCACGGGAAACCAGACCCTGCCCGACGCCACGAAGCTCCGTCGCTTCCTCCTGCTGACGAAGGACCTCGAGGCGGACGACGCGGAGATGACGCGCACCCGCAAGGTGCGCCGGCGATTCGTGGCCGAGCGGTACGCTCCCGTGATCGATGCGCTGTACGGAGGCGAGGAGGCGGTCGAGCTGACCACCGCCATCACTTACGAGGATGGCCGGCAGGCCACCATCCAGTCCCGCGTCCACATCGAGGACGTGGAAGGAGCGCGCAGCCGTGTCTGATGAGTTCGGATTCTTCCTGCTCCTGATGTCCAACGGGATCCTCATCGGGCTGATGTATGCGCTCATCGCCCTCGGCTTCGTCCTCGTATACAAGGCGACCGATGCGGTGAACTTTGCCCAGGGCGAGTTCGTGATGATCGCGGGTATCCTGGTCGCGGCGGCGCTCGGCGTCTGGGGCGCGCCGCTCTGGCTGGCCGTCGGGCTCGGCATCGGTACCATGATCGCCTTTGGCTTCGGCCTGGAGCGCGTGATGCTGCGCAAGCTGATCGGCCGGCCGGTCATCGCGGTGGTCATGGCCACCATCGGCCTCGCCTCCATCCTGCGCGGAATCGGGCCCACCGCGTTCGGCGCCGGGTCCCGGCCGCTCCCCCTGCCCATCCCGGACGAGCCCTTCATCATCGGCCCGCTGTTCATCCCGCCGATCCAGCTCGTGGGCGGCCTCGTCAGCCTGTTGTTCCTCGCCGGGTTCGGCTGGTTCTTCGTGAAGTCCCGCAAGGGGATCGCGATGCGGGCGGTGGCGGACAACCAGCAGGTCGCCATGGCGATGGGCATCAACGTCGAGAAGTACTTCGGGCTGGCGTGGGCGATGACCGGCATGGTGTCCGCCCTCGGGGGCATCATCTGGGGGAACATCATCGGGGTCGACGTGAACCTCTCCCTGGTCGGCTTCAAGGTTTTTCCGGTGGTGATCCTGGGCGGGCTCGACTCCATCCCCGGAGCTGTCGTCGGCGGCCTCATCGTGGGTCTCGTCGAGAACATCGCGGCGGGCTACGTCGACCCGTACGTGGGCGGCGGCACCAAGGACTTCGCCCCGTACGTCCTGATGATCCTGGCCCTCATGATCCGGCCCTACGGCATCTTCGGCAAGAAGATCATCGAGCGGGTCTAGCCATGATCCAGCGCGAGTGCGGCGTTCTCAAGACGAGCTACGAGGCGGACATGGCGCTGTATCCGCTGCCCATCGCGAAGTGGACGGTGGCGATTCTCGCGGTGCTGTTCTTCGCGGTCATTCCGCTCTCGCTGCACGAGTACTACCTGTCGATCGCCAACCTCGTGTGGATCGCGGTCATCGGCGCCCTCGGCCTCAATATCCTGGTGGGGTACACCGGGCAGGTCTCGATCGGCCACGGGGCGTTCATGTCGGTGGGCGCGTACACCGCGGCGAACCTGGCCACCCGGCTCGACTCGCCGTGGCCGGTGAACCTCCTCGCGGGCGGGCTCATGGCCGCGGCGGTGGGGGCGGTGGTGGGCATTCCCTCGCTGCGCATCAAGGGGCTGTATCTCGCCATCGCGACCCTCGCCGGCCAGCTCATCATCGAGTGGACGATCAACCACGTGACCTTCATCAGCGGCGGCGTGCAGGCCTCCATCGAGGTGCCGCGGCCCCGCCTGGGCACGATGGTCCTGAGCTCCCAGCGCGACATGTACTTCTTCCTCCTCGTCTTCGTGGTCCTGGCGATCGTGGGCACCATGAACCTGGTGCGGAGCCGGGTGGGGCGCGCGTTCATCGCGATCCGAGACCAGGACATCGCGGCCGAGATCATCGGCATCGACATCTTCCGGTACAAGCTGCTGGCCTTCGCGATCTCGTCGTTCTACGCGGGCATGACCGGAGTGCTCTACACCTACTTCCTCGGCATCGCCAACTACGAGCAGTTCCAGATCGGCGTGTCCATCGACTATCTCGCCATGATCATCATCGGCGGGCTCGGCTCGGTCCTCGGGTCCATCTTCGGAGCCATCTTCGTCACCCTGCTGCCCATCGTGATCCGCCTCGGCATGGAGGCCTTCGGCGGCCTGTTCCTGCCGCAACAGGTCGTGCTCAACCTCATCCCCAACCTCCGCCTCATGATGTTCGGCGCCCTGATCGTCTTCTTCCTGATCGTGGAGCCGGATGGACTGAATCGCTTGTGGCGGAACATCCGAAGCTACTTCCGCATCTGGCCGTTCGCGTACTGAGTACGCGAAGAAAGGAGACACACTCATGCGACAGTTCGTGATCGGATTGCTGGCCGCGCTCGTCGCGCTGACGGGGGCGCTCGGGACGGTTTCACCGGGGGCGGCGCAGGAGATCGTCATCGGGTTGCAGTGTGATCGCACCGGCCCCACCCAGATCGTCGGGACCGTCCTGTGCCCCGGCTTCCACGACTACATCGGTCTCGTGAACTCCAAGGGCGGGGTCGAGGGGCGCAAGCTCCGGGCCCTCGAGATCGACCACGAGTACAAGGTGCCGCCGGCGGTCGAGTCCTACGAGCGCCACAAGAAAGAGGGCGCCGTCACCATGGCGGTCTACGGGACGCCCCAGATCTACGCGCTCGCCGCGAAGCTGACCGAGGACAGGATCCCCGGCACCTCCCCCGGCTTCGGCAGCGCCGCCGCCGCCGATGGGATCCGGTACCCCTACATCTTCCCCATCGCCGCCACCTACTGGTCGCAGGGCACCGCGGCGGTGCACTTCGCCAAGCAACAGCTGGGCGGTAGCCTCAAGGGCAAGAAGATCGCGTTCATCTTCTACGACAACCCGGCGGGGCGAGAGCCGATCGAGGTGCTGGAGGACCTGGCGGCGAGCGAGGGCTTCCAGCTCCGGATGTTCGCGGTGCCGCCCCCGGGCGTGGAGATGGGCGCCCAGATCCTGGACATCGCCCAGCGCTTCCGCGCGGACTTCGTGATCTCCCATCTCTTCGGCGGCGCTCCCTCGGTGTCGATCAAGGAGCTCAAGCGGGTGGGCTACCCGTTGCGGAAGGTCATCGGGTTCGTGTGGGCCTCGGCCGAGGCCAATATCGAAGCCGCGGGGGGCTTCGCCGCCGCGGAGGGCTACTACACGATGCAGTTCGCGGGGGTCGGCACCGACTACCCGGTGCTGGACGAGATCCGCGAGATGTACAAGAAGCAGGGCAAGCCCGCGCCCAAGGAGATGGCGTCCACGGTGTACTACAACCGGGGCGTGCTCATCGCCGCGCTCCACGTCGAAGCGATCCGCAACGCGCTCAAGGCGAGCAAGGACGGCAAGATCACCGGCGTCGACGTGAAGAACGGCTTCGAGAAGATCTCCAACTTCACCCTCGGCGGCCTGGTGCCGCCGCTCAAGATCACGCCGGCCGATCACGAGGGCGGCGGGCTCGTGCAGATCTGGCAGGTGAAGGGCGGGAAGTTCGAGAAGGTCACGGACTGGTACGCGGCGTACACGGACGTGGTGGCCAAGCACATCAAGAAGGCGGCGGCAAAATAGGCCGTTCCTCCTCATCCCCCTCTCCCCGGTGACGGGGAGAGGGCAGGGTGAGGGGGGCCGGTCTACTGGGAATATGCTGAACCTCAACAACGTCGAGGTGATTTACGACGGCGTCATCCTCGTGCTCAAGGGGGTGTCGCTCGAGGTCCGCGATGGGGGCATCACCACGGTCCTCGGCGCCAACGGGGCCGGCAAGACCACGACGCTCAAGGCCATCTCCGGCCTGCTCCGGACCGAGCGCGGAGAGGTCACGAAAGGCTCCATCGAGTTCGGGGGCCAGCGCATCGACCGGCTGCCCGCCTATGAGCTGGTGGGGCGAGGCCTGGTCCAGGTCTTCGAGGGGCGCCGGGTCTTCGAGCACCTCACCACCGAGGAGAATCTCGTCGCCGGGGCCCACACGGAGCGGGATCGGGGCCGGGTCAACGCGGGCATCGACCGGGTGTACCAGTACTTTCCCCGGCTCAAGGAGCGGCGGGGGGTGCAGGCCGGGTACCTCTCGGGCGGCGAGCAGCAGATGTTGGCGATCGGCCGCGCGCTCATGGCGAATCCGCGGCTGATGCTCCTGGACGAGCCGTCGCTCGGGCTCGCCCCCATGCTGGTGGAGGAGATCTTCGAGATCATCCGGCGGCTGAACCGGGAGCAGCAGCTCACCGTGCTGCTGGTGGAGCAGAACGCCACGCTGGCGCTCACCATCGCCGAGCACGGTTACGTGATGGAGAACGGGCGCATCGTGCTGGAGGGCAGCGCGGAGGCCCTGCGCGAGAACGCCGACATCAAGGAGTTCTACCTGGGGCTGACCGAGGTGGGCGCCCGCAAGTCCTACCGCGACGTGAAGCACTACAAGCGGAGAAAGCGGTGGCTGAGCTGACCGTCCACGCCTTCACGGTCCACGACATGATCGCGCGGGGCGCCGCGGTGTACGGCGACGCGCCCGCGGTCATCCAGGGAGAGCGGCTCCTGTCGTTCCGCGCGCTCCAGGGCCGCGTGGACGAGCTGGCCGCCGGGCTCGCCGCGCTCGGGCTGGCCCCCGGCGACCGCATCTGCGTGCTCGCCCAGAACGACGCCGCCTACCTCGAGCTCTACGGCGCCTGTGCGCGCCAGGGGATTATCGCCTACCCGATCAACTGGCGGCTCACCGCGCAGGAGGTCGAGCGGGTGGTGGAGCGGGCCCGGCCCGCCATGATGGTGGTAGACGCCTCGACGCGGCCCCTGGTTGGCGACTGGCTCGGGTCCACCGGGGTGATGCACCGGTACCAGCTCGGCGACGGCGCGGGGGCCGGCTTCGCGCCGCTCGCGGGCCTCTACCGCCCGGGCGCCGCGCCCGCGCCGCCGGAGGTCTCGCCCGACGCCCCGTTCGCGGTCATCTCCACCGCGGCGGTGGACGTGGTGCCGCGGGGCGCCGTGCTCACCCATGCCAACGTGATCACCGCCAATCTCACCACGATCGGCAGTCTCGGCTTGACCGCGCGGGACCGCTACCTGGTGGCCCTGCCGCTCTTCCACGTGAGCGCGCTCGCCATGGCCATGGCCCACATGCACGCGGGCGGCGCCAACGTCGTCGTCTCGCGCTTCGACCCCGCGGAGGCGGTGTCGCTCATCGACCGCCACCGCGTCACCCACGTCTCGGACTTCCCCCCGGTGCTGGCGAGCCTGCTCGACGCGGCCGAGAAGGCGGGCAGCGCGCTCCCGAGCCTGACCCACGTCTCCGGCCTCGACGCGCCCCAGACCATCCAGCGCCTGCACGAGAAGACCCGTGCCCAGTTCTGGACCGGCTTCGGCCAGTCCGAGACGAGCGGGTTCGTGACCATCCAGCGTGTGGCCGAGCGGCCCGGCGCCTCCGGGCGGCCGGTGCCCTGCTGCCAGGTGCGGCTGGTAGACGACTACGACCACGAGGTGCCGGTCGGCACGCCGGGGGAGATCGTGGTGCGCGGCCCGCTCGTGTTCCAGGGCTATTTCGGCCAGCCCGACGTGACCGCCTACACCTTCCGCAACGGCTGGCACCACACGGGTGATGTGGGCCGCTTCGACGCCGACGGCTATCTCCACTACGTCAAGCGCAAGCCGGAGAAGGAGCTGATCAAGCCGGGCGGGGAGAACGTGTACCCGGCGGAAGTGGAGGCGGTGATTCTGCAGATGGCGGGCGTCACCGGCAAGCACACCGCCCAGCAGGTGACCGACTTCGTGGGGACGAAGATCGCGCGCTTCAAACGGCCACAGGTGGTGGCGTTCTGCGAGGCCCTGCCGCGCGGTGCCGACGGCCTGGTGGACCGCGACGCGGTCAAGGCCAAGTGGGCATGAAGATCTTCGACGAGCACCACGAGATGTTCCGGCAGGCGGTGCGGGCCTTCGTGCAGAAGGAAGTGGAGCCGCACGTCGAGGAGTGGGAGCAGGCCGGCGAGATCCCGAAGTCCATCTGGCCGCGGATGGGCGCGCTCGGCTTCCTCGGCGTGGAGTACGACGATGGGCGCGCTCGGCTTCCTCGGCGTGGAGTACGACGAGAAGTATGGGGGCGCCGGGGCCGACGTGCTCACCACCGCGGTGCTCTGCGAGGAGATGGCCCGGGCCCGCTGTGCCTCGCTCGCGATGGCGGTAGGTGTGCACACCGACATGGCCTCCCCGCATCTCTACTGGACGGGCAGCGAGGCCCTCAAGGAGAAGTACCTGCCCGCGATCTGCCGCGGGGAGGCCCTCACCGCGATCGCGGTGACCGAGCCGGGCGGCGGCTCGGACGTGGCCGCCATCCGGACCCGCGCGGTGCGCGACGGCGATCACTACGTGCTCGACGGCTCCAAGATGTTCATCACCAACGGGGTGCTGGCCGACATCTACTTCGTGGCCGCTAGGATCCAAGGCCAGCCCCTCACCACCGGGCCCCTCACCACCGAGCCCCTCACCCTGCCCTCTCCCCAGAGGGGAGAGGGAAAGCGCCACCGCGGCATCTCGATGTTCCTGGTGGAGCGGAACACCCCCGGCTTCACGGTGAGCCGGAAGCTCGACAAGATGGGCAACCGCGCCTCCGACACCGCCGAGCTCGCCTTCGAGGGCATGCGGGTGCCCGCCGAGAACCTCCTGGGCGCCGAGGGCAAGGGCTTCTACGAGGTCATGCGGGTGTTCCAGCGGGAGCGCCTGGTGGCGGGCCTGCACGCGGTGGCCGG
>WNFC01014761.1_pt1 | contig 11056 bp, 18 predicted proteins | sample 5400541 | NCBI WGS metagenome assembly WNFC01 (sample SAMN13153342, study PRJNA577476) | soil metagenome | isolation source: 120 cm saprolite under Douglas fir tree site 2 hole 2 replicate 1 | place: USA:California | collected 2015-04-18
TGACACCGGGCGCCACGGCGTCCGCCGTCGCCCGCAGGGCGGACGCTACCGCCTGGCCCGCCTCCCACATCGCCGCTAGCTGCGCTTGCGTCTTGACCTGCACGTCCTCGCGCTTACTCCGCATGGTGCCTCCGGATCCCCTTTCACGGTACCCGCCGCTACGGCCAGGGTCAGCGCAGCACGAGTCAGCGCATGAAGCGGCGCAGGGCGGTCAGGGCCCGCTCGGTGATCTCGTCCACCGGCCCGGTGGCGTCCAAGCCGAGCAGCGTGCCTTCGTCGGCGTAGAACGAGACCAGCGGGGCGGTCTGCTCCTGGTACACCTCCAGCCGGTGCCTGATCGTCTCCTCGCGGTCGTCGTCGCGCTGGAACAGTTCACCACCGCAGTCGTCACAGATCCCGGCCACCACCGGCGGGTCGAAGGTGACGTGCCAGATCCGGCCGCAGCGCCGGCAGCCGCGCCGGCCGGACAGCCGCCGCACCACCTCGTCGTCGTCGACCACCAGTTCCAGCACCACGTCCAGCTTGGTGTCCCAGGCCAGCAGCATCTTCTTGAGCGTCTCCGCCTGCGGCACGTTCCGCGGGAAGCCGTCGAGCAGGAAACCGGCCTGCGTGTCATCGTCCGCCAGGCGGTCGGTGACCATTGCGATCGTCACCTCGTCCGGGACCAGGTCACCGCGCTCCATGTAGGCCTGCGCCCGGCGGCCGAGCGCGGTCCCGTGGCTCACGTTGTCCCGGAAGATGTCACCTGTCGAAATCTTCGGGATGGACAGGTGCGACGCGAGGAACTGGGCCTGTGTCCCCTTGCCCGCACCAGGGGGGCCCACGAGGACGACACGCACTACCGAAGGAAGCCCTCGTAGTTGCGCTGCTGGAGCTGGCTCTCGATCTGCTTCACCGTATCTAGGCCCACCCCCACCGCGATCAGGATGCTTGTCCCTCCGAACGGGAAGTTCTGCGTCGCTCCGACGAGTGCGAGCGCGATCATCGGGATCAGCGCGATGACCCCCAGGTACACCGAGCCGGGAGCGGTCAGCCGGTTGAGCACGTAGCCGAGGTACTCGGCCGTGGGCCGGCCCGGGCGGATGCCTGGGATGAACCCGCCGTACTTCTTCATGTTGTCGGCGACCTCGGTCGGGTTGAAGGTGATCGACACATAGAAGTACGTGAAGAAGATGATGAGCAAGAAGAAGCTCAGCATGTAGTACGGCGAGTCCCCGCGCACCAGGTAGGTCTGGACCCACGCGACCCAGCCCGTCGCACTGGTCTGGTTCCCGAACAGGGACGAGGCCAGCTGCGGTATGTAGAGCATGGACGAGGCGAAGATGACCGGGATGACACCGGCCTGGTTCACCTTCAACGGGATGTAGGTGGAGCTCCCGCCGTACATCCGGCGCCCGACCATTCGTTTGGCGTACTGGACAGGGATTCGGCGCTGCGCCTGTTCCATGAAGACCACGAAGCCGACGATCGCGATGCCCACGGCCAGCACCACGACGAAGGTGAAGGTGCCACGGGACTTGTAGATGTTGAGCAGCTCACCAGGGATCACCGAGATGACCGTGGTGAAGATCATCAGCGACATGCCGTTGCCGACGCCGCGGTCGGTGATCAGCTCGCCCAGCCACATGATGACCGCGGTGCCGGCGGTCATGCAGATCACCATGGTGGTGATCGTGAAGATGGAGTCGTTGATGATCAGCGACCTGGTGCAGTTGACGCCCTGGAACAGCTTGCCCGACCTGGCGAGGGCCACGATGCCGGTGGACTGCAGGATGGCCAGGCCCACGGTGAGGTACCGGGTGTACTGGGTGATCTTGGCCTGCCCGGCCTGGCCCTCCTGGCGCAGCGTCTCCAGCCGCGGGATGACCACGGCGAGAAGCTGCAGGATGATGCTCGCGGTGATGTAGGGCATGATGCCGAGCGCGAACACCGACAGCTTGAGCAGCGCGCCGCCGCTGAACAGGTTGACAAGCTGGTAGACGCTGCCGCCGGCGCGGGTGGCGAGGCCGGTGCAGAAGTTGACGTTCTTCTCGGAGATCCCCGGCGTGGGCAGGGATGCGCCCAGCCGGAAGACCCCGATGATGAAGAGCGTGAAGAGCAGCTTCCGGCGCAAGTCTGGCGTCCGGAACGCCCGGAGGAACCCGGTGAGCATGCGCCGTCCTAGGTCTTAGAAGGTGCCAGTGTCGCGCGGGGCAGCCACCCGGCTGGTGGCGCCGCGCCCCGCCGCCGCGATGTCACGCGCTCGCTGCACTGTAACAGCCCGCGCAAGGTGCCGGAACCCGGCCGAGCTTCCCCTAAAGGCAGGGGATACTACCCGGGAACCCGCCGTGAGCTGGGACGCGAGCCGGTCCATCGGCGAGCCAGTTACAGCGTGGTAACGGTTCCCCCCGCCGCGGTGATCTTCTCCCGGGCGGAGGCGGAAAAGGCGTGCGCGGTCACCCGGAGCGCGGCGGTGACGTCGCCGGTGCCGAGGATCTTGACCGGCTCGCCGGAGCGCACCGCGCCCCGGGCGGCCAGGTCTTCGGGGGTGACGTCGCCGCCCTCGGGGTACAGCCCGGCCAGCCTGCCGGTGTTGATGACCTGATAGGTGGTCTTGAACCGCAGGTTGGAGAAACCGGGGAGTTGTGGCACCCGCCGGTGCAGCGGCATCTGGCCGCCCTCGAAGCTGGCCGGCACCTGGTCCCTGGCCTTGGTGCCCTTGGTGCCGCGGCCGGCCGTCTTGCCCTTGGATCCCTCACCCCGGCCCACCCGGGTGCGCGCCTTGCGCGCGCCGGGCGCCGGGCGCAGGTGGTGGAGCCGCAAGCCGGCCCCGCCGGCCTTCGGCTTTCCCTCGCCTGCCATGGTCAGTCCACCTCCTCGACGGTGACCAGGTGGCGCACCGCGCGAATCATGCCCCGGAACTCGGGCCTGTCGTCCTTGACGACCACGTGACCGATCCGCTTGAGCCCCAGCGACCGCAGCGAATCCCGCTGCTGCTTGGTGCCGCCGATCCGGGACTTGGTCTGGGTTACCCTCAGCTGCGCCATCAGCCCGCCCCACTCAGCTCGTGCCTGTCGCGGCGCTGGCGGCGGCCGCCGCCGCGCGGGCGCGCAGCATGGCCGCGGGCGCCACGTCCTCGATCGGCAGCCCGCGCCGCGCGGCGATCTCCTCGGGGCGGCTCAGCCCCTTGAGCGCCGCGACGGTCGCGTGGACGACGTTGATCGCGTTGGAGGACCCGAGCGACCGCGACAGCACGTCGTGCACGCCCGCGCATTCCAGCACGGCGCGCACCGGCCCGCCGGCGATGACACCGGTACCGGGGCTGGCGGGCTTGAGCAGCACCACGCCGGCCGCGGCCTCACCCTGCACGGTGTGCGGGATGGTGCCGCCGATGCGCGGGACACGGAAGAAGCTCTTCTTGGCCGCCTCGACGCCCTTGGCGATGGCCGCGGGCACCTCCTTGGCCTTCCCGTACCCGACACCGACCATGCCGTTGCCGTCGCCTACCACCACCAGGGCGGTGAAGCTGAACCGGCGGCCGCCCTGGACCACCTTGGCCACCCGGTTGATGGTCACTACTCGCTCGAGATATGCGGTGCCCTTGTCTGCCCCGCCGCGGCGGTCGTCACGACGCTCCCGCCGCTCTCCACCGCCACCGCGTCGCGGTGCTGCCATCACAATTCCTTTCCAGTGTTAGCCCGGGGGGGCACTCTTTCACCCCGGGGGCAAGCCCCCGGACCCCATGGCCCGTAGCCCCCCGATGCGGCTGTCGCCGCGAGGGGGTTGATCTGAGCCAGTGGCGTGCAGGTCATAGCGACAGCCCGCCTTCGCGGGCACCGTCGGCGAGCGCGGCCACCCGGCCGTGGTAGGCGTAGCCACCCCGGTCGAAGACGGCGGCGGTGATCCCCGCCTCACCGGCGCGGCTGGCCAGCAACTGGCCCGCCTGATGCGCCCTGGCCTTCTTGTCGCCCGGCACCGCCCGCACGTCCGCTTCCAGAGTAGACGCTGACGCGACCGTCCGGCCCGCGCCGTCGTCCACCAGCTGGGCGAAGATGTGCCGGGCGGACCTGCTCACGGTCAGCCGCGGCCGGGCCGCGCTGCCGGTGACCTTTTTGCGCACGCGCAGATGCCGCCGCGCCCGCGAAGCCGCGCGGGCACCGGCTGGCCCGCGCCCTCTGCTGCTCTTGGTGACAGCCATGTCCTACTTCCCAGCCTTCCCGACCTTGCGGCGGATCTGCTCGCCGGAGTAACGCACGCCCTTGCCCTTGTACGGGTCGGGCTTGCGGAGCTTGCGAATGTTCGCGGCGACCTCGCCGACCTGCTGCTTGTCGATTCCCTCGACGACGAGCCTGGTGGGGGTCTCCACCCGCAAGGTGACACCCTCCGGCGGGGTGACCGGCACCGGGTGGCTGTAGCCGAGCGAGAACTCCACCCCGCTGCCCTTGGCCTGGACCCGGTAGCCGACCCCGACGATCTCCAGGGTCTTGCGGTATCCCTCGGTCACGCCGGTCACCATGTTGGCGACCAGCGTGCGCGACAGCCCGTGCAGGGCGCGGACCCGGCCCTCGTCGTTGGGCCTGGTCACGCTGATGACGCCGTCGGCGTGCTTGACCTCGATGGGCTCGGCGATCTCGAGCGAGAGCTGGCCCTTGGGCCCGCGAACGGACACCTCGCGCCCGCTGATCGTGACATCGACGCCCGCCGGGATCACCACCGGAAGCCGTCCGATTCGTGACATCTAAGGTCTCCTCACCACACGAAGGCGAGGACTTCCCCGCCCACGCCGCGCCTGACCGCCTGGCGGTCGGTCATCAGCCCACCCGAGGTGGAGATGATGGCTATGCCTAGCCCGCCGAGCACTCGCGGCAGGCTGTCCTTCTTCGCGTACACCCGGAGCCCCGGCTTGGACACGCGCTTGAGCCCGGCGATCGAGCGCTCCCGGGACGGGCCGTACTTGAGCGCGATCACCAGGTTCTTGCCGACCTCGGCGTCGCGGACGTCGAAGCCGCCGATGTAGCCCTCCTGCTGGAGGATCTCCGCAAGGTGAGCCTTGATCTTGGAATACGGCATGCTCACCGAGTCCTGGTATGCCGCGTTAGCGTTGCGCAGACGGGTCAGCATGTCTGCGATCGGGTCGGTCATCGTCATGGCCTGGTGGCCCTCCTCACCGTGGTTTCCCCTGCAGGACCTGCGGCGTGGTCGGTGGGCGCCGGTGGCGCCCAGTTCGGTCGGCAGGCGCGCGGCCGGCGCGCGCCCAGGTTCTCATCTGGTGCCGATGGGGCTACCAGCTTGATTTGGTGATGCCAGGCAGTTCGCCGCGGTGGGCCAGGGTCCGGAAGCAGATCCGGCATAGCCCGAACCTCCGGTACACCGCGCGCGAGCGCCCACAGCGCGCGCACCTGGTGTAGGCGCGCACCGGGAACTTGGGCGTCCGCTTCGCCTTGGCGATCAGCGACTTCTTCGCCAACTGTCAGCTCTCCTTGAACGGGAAGCCAAGTAGCCGCAGCAGCGCGCGGCCCTCGGCGTCGGTGGTGGCGGTCGTGACCACGGTCACGTCCATGCCGCGCTGGCGGTCCACCTGGTCCGGGTTGATCTCGTGGAACATCAGTTGCTCGGTGAGGCCGAAGGTGTAGTTGCCCCGGCCGTCGAACTGCCGGTCGGACAGCCCGCGGAAGTCCCGGATCCGCGGCAGCGCGAGCGTGAGCAGGCGATCGAGGAACTCCCACATCCGGTCGCCGCGCAGCGTGACGTGCGCGCCGATCGGCATCCCCTCCCGGAGCTTGAACTGGGCGATGGACTTCTTGGCCCGGGCCACCGCGGGCTTTTGCCCGGTGATGATGGCCAGGTCCTTCACCGCGCCGTCGATGAGCTTGGCGTCCCGTGCGGCGTCCCCCACGCCCATGTTGACCGCGATCTTCACCAAGGCGGGGATCTGCATCACGTTGGCGTACTTGAACTCCTCGCGGAGCGCGGGAGCGATCTGTTCGCGGTAGCGCTCCTTGAGGCGCGGCGGCACGCGCTCTGCTTGTCCCGCCCCCGCGCTCTGCTTGTCCCGCCCCCGCGCTTCGCGCCCGCCCCCGGCCTGCGCCCGCCCTCGCTCTGGGGTGCTCTGCTCTGTCGTCGTGGCTGACATCAAATTTCCTTACCGCCCGGGCGGGAAACCCGGATCTTCTTGGCGTCGTCGTCGACCCGGTAGCCCGCGCGGGCGGGCTTCTTGGTGTCCGGGTCGATCAGCGCCACGTTGCTCACGTGAATCGGTGCTTCCTGGGTGACGATGCCGCCTTCCTTGGCGCCCCTGACGCCCTGGAAGTTGACCTTCGTGTTCTTGCGGATCACATTCACGCCGTGCACGAGGACCCGCTGCCGGTCGGGGTAGGCGGCGATGACCTTGCCCTCGCGGCCGCGATCGCGGCCGGCGATGACCATCACGTTGTCGCCCTTCTTGATCTTCATTCCCGCTGGCTTGCCGTTCGCGGGCGGCTTTGCCTTCTTCGCCATCTAGAGCACCTCCGGCGCGAGCGAGATGATCCGCATGAACCGCTTCTCCCGCAGTTCGCGGCCCACGGGCCCGAAGATGCGGGTCCCGCGCGGGTCCCCGCCGTCCCTGATCAGGACGGCCGCGTTCTCATCGAAACGGATATAGGAGCCGTCAACCCTGCGGCGCTCCTTACGGGTGCGCACCACCACCGCCTTGACCACGTCACCCTTGCGCACCGCCGACCCGGGCAGGGCGTCCTTCACGGTGGCCACGATGACATCGCCGATGCCCGCGTATCGCCGGCCGGAGCCGCCGAGCACCCGGATGCACAAGATCTCCTTGGCTCCGGTGTTGTCGGCGACCTTAAGCCGCGACTCCTGCTGAATCACGTCAACTCCTGCTTCTGCGATGCCGGCCATCGTGGCGGCCAGGCGGGGTGGTGGTCCCAGGGCGAGTCCCCCGGGTGGTTACTTGGCCTTCTCCAGGATCTCGGTGACCCGCCAGCGCTTGGTTGCCGACAGCGGGCGGCTCTCCATGAGCCGGACCCGGTCGCCGACACCACAGGCGTTCTCACCGTCATGTGCCTTGTATCTCTTGGTCCGGCGGATGATCTTCGCGTACCTGGGGTGCTTGATCCGGTCCTCGACCACGACCACGACCGTCTTGTCCATCTTGTCGCTGACGACGTAGCCCTCACGGATCTTGCGGTATCCGCGCGCAGCCCCGCCCTCCTTGGCCGACACTGTCTTGGCGTCACTCACTGTCTTCCTCCACCTCTTCGGCCACGGTCACGATGCCGAGCTCGCGCTCCCGCTTCACCGTGTAGATGCGCGCGATCTCCTTGCGCACGGCGCGCAGCCGCCCGTGGCTCTCCAGCTGGCCGGTGGCGGCCTGGAACCGGAGGTTGAACAGCTCGAGCTTGGCGTCGGCCAGCCTGCTGTCCAGCTCTTCCTCGGTCGCGTTCCGCAGATCGACGGCGGTCAAGCCCTTAGCCATTACGCCTCGGCCCCCTCACGTGTGACGAATCCCGGCCTTAGCCAGCAGAGCATCGGGAGCTTGTGCTTCCACATCAGGCCTCCGCCCCCTCACGTGTCACAAAACCCGGGCTTAGCCAGCAGAGCATCGGGAGCTTGTGCTTCCACATCAGGCCTCGGCCCCCTCACGTGTGACAAATCGACATTTCATCGGGAGCTTGTGCATGGCGCGGCGCAGCGCCTCTCTGGCCACTGGCTCCGCCACCCCGGACAGCTCGAACATGACCCGCCCGGGCTTGACGTTGGCGACCCACCATTCCGGCGAGCCCTTGCCCGAGCCCATCCGGGTCTCGGCGGGCTTCTTGGTCAGCGGGCGGTCGGGGTAGATGTTGATCCACACCTTCCCGCCACGGCGGATGTGCCGGGTCATCGCGATACGTGCGGCCTCGATCTGCCGGTTGGTCACGTAGGCGTGTTCCAGCGCCTGGATGCCGTACTCGCCGAAGGCCACGCTGGTGCCGCCGGTGGCCTTGCCGTGGCGGTCCGGCCGGTGCTGCTTGCGGTGCTTGATCCTGCGCGGGATGAGCATTCCTCAGCCCTCCTCGCCCGCGCCGGCCGCAACCTCGACCGGTGCCGCGGCGACGGCACGGGCCGCGGCGTCGTCGGACCCGGGCCCCTCGCCGCCGCGGCGGCGGCGGGGCGGCGGGCGGCCGGAGTCCGGGCGGCCGGAGTCCCGGTCACGGCGCTGGCCTCCCGCCCGGAGCGCCGCCTGAAGGGCCTCGCGCTCGGCCCGGGGGGACGGCGCGTCGCCCCGGTAGATCCACACCTTGACCCCGATCCGGCCGAACGTCGTGCGCGCCTCGTAGAAGCCGTAGTCGATGTCGGCACGCAGCGTGTGCAGCGGTACGCGACCCTCGCGGTAGAACTCCGACCGCGACATCTCCGCGCCGCCGAGCCGGCCCGAGCACTGCACCCGGATACCCTTGGCGCCGCCCTTCATGGCCGTCTGCATGGCCTTGCGCATGGCCCGCCGGAACGACACCCGGCTGGACAGCTGCTCGGCCACGCCCTGCGCGACCAGCTGGGCGTCCGCTTCGGGGTTCTTCACCTCGAGGATGTTGAGCTGGATCTGCTTGCTGGTGAGCTTCTCCAGGTCGCTGCGGATCCGGTCGGCTTCGGCGCCGCGCCGGCCGATGACGATGCCGGGCCGCGCGGTGTGGATGTCCACCCGCACCCGGTCCCTGGTCCGCTCGATCTCGACCTTGGAGATGCCCGCGCGCTCCATGCCGCGCTGCAGCATTCGGCGTACCACCGGCTCTTGAAGTCGGTGGTGATACCTAGCCGGAACCCGTGCGGGTTCACCTTCTGCCCCACTAGCGGGTCCCTCCTTGGCTGTGTGTCGCACTCTGCTCGTCGGAGACGATGACGGTGATGTGGCTGGTCCGCTTGAGGATCCGGTAGCCACGGCCCTGGGCGCGGGGGCGGAACCGCTTGAGCGTGGGCCCTTCGTCCACCCAGGCACGGCTGATGACCAGCGCGCTCGGGTCGTGGGAACCGGCCTGCCCGGCGTTCGCGACGGCACTCGCCACCACCTTGCGCACCGGCGCGCTCGCCGCCTGGGGCGCGAACGAGAGGACGGCCTGCGCCTCCTCGGCGGGCATGCCGCGGATCATGTCCACTACCCGGCGGGCCTTGCGCGGCGTCACGCGGACGTACCGCGCCATCGCCCTAGCCTCCATCGTCTTCTTCTCCAGTCTCTGTCCGGGCAGGCGTGCCTAGCGCCGGCTCCGGCGGTCATCCCTGACATGGCTGCGGAACGTGCGGGTGGGAGCGAACTCCCCCAGCTTGTGGCCGACCATCGCCTCGGTGATGAACACCGGGACGTGCTTGCGGCCGTCGTGCACCGCGATCGTGTGTCCCAGCATGGCCGGGACGATCATGGAGCGGCGAGACCACGTCTTGATGACGTTCCGTGTCCCCTTGTCGTTCTGGCCGTCCACCTTCTTCAGCAGGTGGTCGTCCACAAAGGGGCCCTTCTTCAGGCTACGAGGCATTATGAGGTGCTCCTACCGCTTCTTCTTGCTGCGCCTGCGTACGATCATCCGGTCGCTCGGCTTGTGCTCGGGCCGGGTCCGGCCCTCCGGCTTGCCCCAGGGGCTGACCGGGTGGCGCCCGCCGGAGCTCTTGCCCTCGCCGCCGCCGAGCGGGTGGTCGACCGGGTTCATGGCCACACCGCGCACCGAGGGTCGCTTGCCCTTCCACCGGTTGCGGCCGGCCTTGCCAAGCTTGATGTTGCCCTGTTCGGAGTTCCCGACCTCACCCACGGTGGCGCGGCAGTTCGCGTCCACCCGCCGGATCTCGCCCGAGGGCATCCGGAGCTGGGCGTACCCGCCTTCCTTCGCGAGCAGCTGCACGCTGGAACCGGCCGACCTAGCGATCTTGGCACCGCCGCCGGGCCGGAGCTCGATGGCGTGCACCAGGGTGCCGGTCGGGATGTTGCGCAGCGGCAGGCAGTTCCCGGGGCGGATGTCGGCGCTCGGGCCGTTCTCCACCCGGTCCCCCGGCCGCAGCCCCTGCGGGCACAGGATGTAGCGCTTCTCGCCGTCGGCGTAGTGCAGCAGCGCGATCCGCGAGGTTCGATTCGGGTCGTACTCCACGTGCGCGACCTTGGCGGGCACGCCGTCCTTGTCGGCACGGCGGAAGTCGATCAGCCGGTAGGCGCGCTTGTGGCCGCCGCCTTGATGCCGCGCGGTGATCCGGCCGTGCACATTCCGCCCGCCCCGGGAGTGCAGCGGGCGAACCAGCGCCTTCTCCGGCTCGTCACGGGTGAGCTCGGCGAAGTCCGGGCCGCTCGCGCCCCGCCTGCCCGGGGTGGTCGGCTTGTACTTGCGGATGGCCATGTGCTGAAGCTCCTGTCAGTGTTCCGCGGCCTAGCTGACCGGCCCGCCGAAGACGTCGATCCGCTCGCCCGCCGCCAGCGTCACGATGGCGCGCTTGGTGTCGACGCGCTTGCCCCAGCCGTAGCGGGTGCGGCGGCGCTTGCCCGGCCGGTTGATGGTGTTGACGCCGGTCACCTTGACCCGGAAGACCTGCTCGACCGCCTGCCTGATCTGGGTCTTGTTGGCCTCGGGGGCCACCAGGAAGGTGTACTTGCCGTCGTCCACGAGCCGGTAGCTCTTCTCCGAGATCACCGGCTTGATCAGGACGTCCCTGGGGTCAGCGATCTTGCTCATTCCTCCTCCTTCTGCGCCGCGCCGCCATCGGAGGAAGCAGACTTACGGGAGGTACCAGAACTACGCCGCTTAACGGCTGGCGGTGCCTCCCCGGCGGCCGCGTCGTCAGCGGGTTCCGTGGCACTGGCCGTGGCGGGCTTGCGCGCCCGGCTGGCGGTGGCCTTGGCGGGCTTGGCCGCCGGTTCGTCTTCGCCCGCAGCGGCGGACCTGGCGGACCGGGCCGCCCTGGCCGGCTTGGCCGCGGGCTCCTCGGCGTCCTCGGCGGCGGCCTTGGCGGACCTGGCCGGCTTGGCGGGCTTGTCGACCGTCACCAGGTCGCCCGCGCCGGTGCGCGCCACGAACTCGGCCAGCGCGGCCTGGGTGAACACGACATGGTCACTAGCCAGCACGTC
>WNFC01008967.1_pt1 | contig 11055 bp, 9 predicted proteins | sample 5400541 | NCBI WGS metagenome assembly WNFC01 (sample SAMN13153342, study PRJNA577476) | soil metagenome | isolation source: 120 cm saprolite under Douglas fir tree site 2 hole 2 replicate 1 | place: USA:California | collected 2015-04-18
ATCTCGTCGCGCCCCACGGCCTGCAGCGTCGGCCTCACCCGCACGAACCCCGCGGGGTCACGCTCGAGCCCGGTGCCGTCGAAGAGTGGCAGGCTCGCCGCGCCCGTCACCCAGACGAGAGCGTCCGCTTGAATGATCTCGCCGCCCTCGAGCTCCACGTGATCCGCGCTCGCGCGCGCCACGGAGACCCCGCAGCGCAGCTCGATCCCGCGTGCGGGCGCATTGCGCTCGATCCCTCGCACCGCCGCGGCCGGATAGCCCGGCAGCACCGTCGGCCCGGCCTCGAGCAGCGCGACCGAAGCACCCCCGATACCCTCGCGCTCGAATCGTGCGGGGAACGCGAAGGCCAGCTCGACACCCCCGGCACCGGCGCCCACCACCACGAGCTTGAAGCCCGGCCGGCCCCGCGCGCGCTCGATGATGGCGTCGGCCGAGCGCACGAAGGCCCCGATGGGCCGCGTGGGGATCGCGTGCTCGGCGACGCCGGGCCGGTCCAGTCCGGCGATGGTCGAGCCGACGTCGAAGGAGATCGTGTCGTAGGCAAGCGGCGGCCGGCCGTCGAGAATGACACGGCGCTGAGAGGGATCGAGCCCCGTGGCCGCGGCCACGATGAAGCGCGCCCCCGCCCGCATGCAGAGCGGCCTCACGTCGATCTCGAGCTCGTCCTGGCGATACTGACCCGCCACGAAGCCCGGCACCATGCCCGAGTACACCGCCACAGGCCGGTCCACCACCACCGTGAGCCGGACGCCGGGCGCTGGATCCATGGCCCAGGCGCGGAGCACCTGGATATGCGTGTGCCCGCCGCCCACCAGGACGAGGTCGTGCCGGATCGCGCCCGAGGGATTCATCCGGCCAATCGTAACATTTGCGCTCCACGCCCACCGGCGCGGCCCTCCGACACGTACGCATAAATATGCTGTGCGCGCCAGTTAATGAGCGGGCGAGTGAGGTAGGAATCAGGTAGCACCTGAGTGAGGTAGCCCGGGTTTCGTGGACACCGAAAAGGGTACACTTCTGCGGGCCCATCACGCGTCAGTACGGGCGCGGATGGCCGCAGCCGTGCGCGTCTCCACACCAAGCTTCGCCATGATTCGCTCGACGTGCTTGGCCACGGTGCGGGGATTGGCGTGAAGGATCGTCCCGATGTCGTGATTCGACTTGCCTTCCGCCACCCAGTGGAGGACTTCCGCCTCACGCAGGGTCAGTCCAAACCGCTGGAGCGCGGCGTCGTCGGGGGTCGTCCGCTCTTCTTCGAGGATGAGGAGATCGTCCGGCGAATCAGGAATCAGGCGCACGCTGAGGCGCGTGTTCTTGCCCTCCACGAGCAGGGGCCGCGGCGGGCCCGACACGGTATCGTCGCGGCCCAGACACACGGACTGCCTCCGGATCCAGTGCTGAGATCGTCGGGCAGATGCCCGCCCCGCGACGAGCCATCCTGGGAGTACAGGTGCAGCCAGTGGCCGGCACGTGGAGACATGAGGTGTTGACCATTTCGCCGTAGCACGATGATCTCGCGCCGGCGGGTCTCGGGCGCGGCGCTGGTTGTGGGGGCGGTGCGGCGGAGGGCGGAGACGGTTTCGGCATTGCCATAGGCGGTCATCAGGTGCGGGCGGACGAGCTTCAAGATCGCCCGGTCACGTTCGGTGAAGTCGGAGTCGGCCCGACCGCGGTCCAGGGCGATGGCGATCGTGGAGGGGGACGGCCGCTGAAGACTCTGGACCATGAAGGTCATCTGGTGCTCCACCCCGGTGCGGCGATAGTTCTCGTTGTAGATGTCGAGGCGGTGGAATTCCTCCTGGGTGAGGAAATCCGAGAGCTTCCGCGGCGAGCCATCACCCGTCCGCCGGTAGTGGGCAACCACCGGCTGCTCATGGAGGTACTGCCGGACGATCAACTCCAGGTGCGGCACCTGGGCTTCTACGGGCTCGACGATGTAGCGGATCCGCGCCGCGCGGTGGTCGATCTCGTTGTACGAGCCAAACGGGGCGGGCACGACCCGGCGCAGCCCCGCCACCACCTGGCGCGGGAAGGCCTCCAGATCCAGCGTGGCATACGTCATCCGCAGGCAGTCCAGCACGGCCCGTTGGTCACGACAGCTCAGTCGTAACATTCCCTCTCCTCGGCACTCGGAGCGGTCAAGGTCCGCGATCGGTGGCGGAAGAATGTGGCACGCCATTGCCTGAGTCAAGCGGCGCCCTGGATCACGGACGGGGGGGAGCGTCCGACAAATGTCGTTTTGTAAGACCTGACCCCTAGCGAAGCGGCGTGTAACCGAAGAGGCGCTTGGCCTTGATGGCTTCGGCCGCCAGCGCCGGCACCATGGCTTCCCACGAGGGATCGCCCTTCTGGATGCGCGCCAGCACGTCCGGGGGGTAGATCGACAGGCAGCTCGCGTCGAAGTCCTCGATGGACTCGAGATGGCCGCTCTCGAGCAGGAGGTCGCGCAGGTGATGCCAGAGCGGCGGCGTCCCCGCGCTCGTCACCGTGACGATCTGGCCCGTGGCGGGATCCTTCGTCGGGTAGACGTACAGCTTGACCGAGCGCTTGAAGAGCCGGCCTGCCGCCTCGAGGAGCCCGCCGCCCAGATCCGTGTAGTACTTGTCCTGGGAGATCTCCTGCACGCTCGGCATGCCGACGGCGATGCCGATCATCTGATCGGTGAAGCGGGTGAGGTATTCGGACACGTGGTAGTACTGCTCGAAGCGCGAGATGAGCACGTTGAGGCCGAGGGCGCCCAGGATGTCCGCCCGCGCCAGGAAATCGGCGTGGTCGATCCCTGACGGCGAGGTCAGATTGCGGAGCGTCATCTCCATGAGGACCACGGGCTCCTGGCCCGCCACACCCGCCTCTCGCACGAAGCGCGCCCGCGCGCGCTCCACCAGGTCGAGGGTGAGCCTGGTGATGGGGCGGAAGCTGCCGCGCTCGATCACGATGGGCTTCTTGTAGAGCACCTCGGAAGGCTGCACCACATCCCCCGCCGCCGTGAACATGGCGGCGTCCGTGAGGCCCTGCTCGACGAGCTGCAGGCTCATCAGGCGGTTGTCCACCCCGGAGAAAGCAGGCCCGATGAGCTTGATCATGTCCACGTCGAGGCGCTCGCGGGAGAGCTCGTCCAGGAGCGCGCCGATGAGCCCGGCGGCGTCGCCATGGCGGAAGAGGGCGCCGTGGATCAGGTTGATGCCGAGGACGCCGAGCGCCTCCTGCTGGGCCACGGCGGTGCGGTCGTGCAGGGTGACGTAGACGATGGCCTCGGACGGCTCGGCCCGAGGCTGGTGCTGGAAGCGGATACCGACCCAGCCGCGGCCGTCGTCGTGGTGCTTGAAGCTGCGCGTGGCCACGGTGTTGGCGAAGGCGAAGAAGGCGGTGGTGGCGCCGCGACCCGGCCCGAGCGTCTGCACGAGGAGTTCGAACTCGCGGGCGAGCATGGACTCGAGCCGATCGCGGCTGACATAGCGCTTGGTGGGGCCGTAGAGGGCGTCGCTGACGCCCATGTCGTAGGCGGAAATGGTCTTGGCGATGGTGCCCGCGGCGCCGCCCACGTGGAAGAGCCAGGCCGCCACCTCCTGCCCCGCCCCGATCTCGGCGAGGGTGCCGTACTTGGCCCGATCGAGATTGAGCTCGAGCGCCTTCTGCTCGGTCGTGGTGTGGGTGTCGGCCATGCCCGGAATCAGGCGGTCACGCCGGAGGCGCTCGCGAGCTGGCGGGAGACGAGATGCGCGTAGAGGCCGCCCTTGGCGAGGAGATCGTGGTGGCGGCCGATCTCGGCCACGCGGCCGTCCTCCAGCACGATGATGCGGTCGGCGTTGCGCACCGTGGAGAGGCGATGCGCGATGACCAGCGTCGTGCGGTTGCGGGCCAGCAGATCGAGCGCCCCGCGCACCGCCTGCTCGCTGACCGCGTCCAGGTGCGAGGTCGCCTCGTCCAGGATCAGGACGGGCGCGTCCTTGAGAAACGCGCGGGCGATGGCTACCCGTTGCCGCTGGCCGCCGGAGAGCTGCGCCCCGCGCTCGCCCACCACGGTGTCGAGGCCCTCGGGCAGCGAGGCCATGAACTCGGTGAGCGCGGCCTGCTCCACCGCCGCCGTCACCTCGGCCTCGGACGCCTCGGGACGGGCGAGCAGGATATTGTTCCGCAGGGTGTCGTTGAAGAGATAGGTGTCCTGGGCGACCAGGGCCACCCGGCGCCGCAGCTCGTCCAGGCCGAACTCTCTCAGCTCGTGACCGTCGAGCCGCACTGAGCCGACTTCCGGATCCCAGAACCTGAGAAAGAGGCTGGCGATGGTGGTCTTGCCGGCGCCGGACGGGCCCACCAGCGCCACCGTGCTCCCGCGCGGGACGGTGAATGAGACTTCGGTAAGCGCGGGGCGCCGGCGACCCGGATAGGTGAAGGTGACCTGCGACATCTCGAGGGCCGGCCCGCCGGCATTCGTGCCGTGCACGCCGGCGCCGTCCGTGACGGGCACGCGCTCCGTGTGCACCGCGTGCACCCGGCGCGCCGCGCCCAGCGTATCGGCGAGCTGGCGACCGACCTGGGCGATCTCCCACACGGGGATGAAGGCGGACATCGCCAGGAGCGTGAGCAGCGGCAGGATGGCGGTATCGAGCCGGCCCGACGCCCCCAGCGCCGCGCCCACCACGACGACGGCGAGCCCGCCGATCCCCGTAGCGATCTCCTGCAGCGAGGTCTGCAAGGTCAGGTCGTGCAGGAAGGGCATGCGCACCCGGAAATACTCCCGCGCCTTGGCCGCGAACTCCTCGCCCCTCGCGCGCACCTGCCGGAAGGCGACGATCTCGCCGAGCCCCTGGACCGAATCCACGGCATGCGCGGTGAGATCGCCGGAGACCTCGCGCGCGCGTGAGCCGAGCCGGTCGATGCGCGAGCGCCCGAGGATGGGCGTGAGCGCGGCCCAGGCCAGGAAGGGCAGCAGGGCCAAGGCCAGGGGCCAGCCGAAGCCCGCCAGCACCAGGAGGACGCCGACGGGCACGAGCACCGCGACGAAGGCGGGCGTGATCGTGTGGGCGAAGAAGTACTCGATCAGCTCCACGTCATGAGTGGCCACGCCGACCAGATCCCCCGTGCGCCGTCGCGTCAGATAGGCGGGGGCCAGCGCGTCGAGCTTGCGGAACATGTCGAGGCGCATGTCGGCCAGCAGGCGATAGGCCATGTCATGGGCCAGCCACGACTCGAGCCAGTGCAGGACGCCCGCCAGCGGCGCGGCCAGCGCCAGCGCGATGAGCAGGCCGCCGAAGGGTGCGCCGTTCTTCACCGCGCGCACGATGAGCGCGCTCAGCACGCCCACTCCGATCAACGCGATCACGCGTGCCACGCCGAGCACGAAAGTGGTGATGAGCCGGGCGCGGTAGCCCGCGACCATGCCGAGCAGCACGCGGATCAGCTGCCCCCAGCCCATGCCCTGCGCGCGCAGGATCGCATCCGTCGGCTCGAAGTCCGCCGTCACCGACGACTCGTCCTCGCCCGTGGCCGGCGCTGCCGTGCTGTCCAGCGCCACGAGCGGCTCGGCGCGGCCCGCGCCGTCCTGCGCCTGCGCGGCCATGAGCCGGTGATAGGCGCCGCTGCGCGCCATCAGCTCGGCGTGGCTGCCGCTCTCCACGACCCTCCCCCCGTCGAGAACGAGAATGCGATCGGCTCCGATGACGCTCGAGAGCCGGTGGGCGAAGATCAGCGTCGTCCGCCCCTCCATGAGCCGGTCGAGGGCTTCCTGGATCACCGCCTCGCTCTCGGCGTCGACGGCGGAGAGCGCCTCGTCCAAAATGAGGATGGGCGCATCGCGCAGGAGGGCGCGCGCGATGGCAATGCGCTGGCGCTGGCCGCCCGAGAGCCGGACACCGCGCTCGCCCACCACGGTGTCGTAGCCCTGGGGCAGCCGGACGATGAACTCCTCGGCATTGGCGGCGCGGGCGGCGGCCTGCAGCTCGGCCGGGGTGGCGTCGCGCTTGCCCATGCGGAGGTTCTGCTCGACCGTTCCGTGAAAGAGATAGGTGTCCTGGCTGACCACGGCGATGAGCCCGCGGAGCTGATCGAGGGTGAGATCGCGGATGTCGTGGCCGCCGATCATGACGCGGCCCTCCTCCGGATCGTAGAAGCGGAGGAGCAGCCGGGCCACGGTGGACTTGCCCGCGCCGCTCGTGCCCACGATGCCGATGCGCTCGCCGGCCTTGACCTCGAAGGAGAGACCGTCGTGCGCGGGCTGGCGGCCGCCCGGATAGGAGAAGGACACGCCCTCGAAAGTGACGGATGGCGCGAGGGTGGCCGCGTCGAGCATCGGCGTCTCTCGATCGCGCACCTTGGGCTGCGCCTCCAGGATCTGGAGGATGCCGCCGGCGGCGGAGATGCCGAGCATCCCCTGGTGCAGGAGAATGCGCAGCTCGCGCAGGGGACGGAACACCTCGACGCCGAGCATGAGGATGACGAGGAGCGCGGCCAGGCTCATCTCCCCGGATGCGACACGCCAGGCGCCCAGGCCCAGGGCGGCGGCCGCGCCCACGGCCATGCCCGTATCGGTGATGCCGCGGGCCAGCGTATTCGTTCCAAGAACGCCCATGGTGCTGTGGAAGAGCGCGTGGCCCTTCTCCGCGAGCATTCGCGCCCGCGATCCGCTCTGGCCGAACGCCTTGAGGGTGGCAAGGCCCTGCACCGAGTCGAGGAACTCGGCGCCGTAGGCGGCGTAGGCCTTCTGGCGCGAGTGGCTCTGGCTGCTGTCCTTCCGGTGCCAGATCGCCGGAGCGACCAGCGTCACCAGGGCGGCGACGAGCAGGACCAGCGCGACGGGCAGATCCACGAAGGCGACGAAGGCGAAGATCATGACGGGGGTGAGCGCGGCGACGGCGAGCTGAGGCAGGTACTGGCCGAAGTAGACCTCGAGCTGCTGGACGCCTTCGACCATGGAGAGGATCACCTCGCCCGTTCGTGAGCGCGTGAAGTGGGCGGGGCCGAGGGCGGTCACGCGGTCATAGATCGCCTGGCGCAACGCGCCCTGCACGCGGGCGGCCGTGTGGTGGGCGGCCATGGCGCGCCAGTAGTCGAGCGCGCCGCGGACAAGGACGGCGGCGGCGGTGACGGCCACGAGGGGGAGCAGCGCGCGGAGCGACTCGCCCGCGATGACGCGGCCGAGCAGCCAGCCGAAGAGGGCCAGCCGCGCGATGCCCGCGGCCACCGCCAGGAGCCCGATGATCACGGTGCCCACGATGCGCAGCCGCACGCCGCGGGTGAACGCCCAGAGTCGCCGGTCGAGGTACATGGACAGGCCCAACTTTACCGCTTACGCGGTCTCGTGTGCGGCTGAATGAAAACTGCTACCTCTGCCTTGCTGACCCGTCGCGTCGCCACACCGACCACGAGATCGACCAGCTCATCACTGGACGCGTGAAGAGAGACTGAATTCAAGCCCAAAAACGCCAGCATGGCCATGAGGCCGATCCGCTTGTTGCCGTCGACAAAGGCGCTTCCCTGAACCAGGTGAAAGAGATAGGCGGCAGCCATCTCGGGCAGGCTTCCATGCAGCCATTGACCTGCATAGCTCGCCTGGGGCATGGCCAGTGCCGATTCCAGCAGGCCAATATCCCGAATTCCCCGACTGCCTCCATATCGTTCGATCTGGTTGGCATGCAGCGCCAACACCTCATCCAGGGTGAGGAAATCGACCTTCACTACTCGGCCAGCCGCCGGAACGCCCCCCCGTACCGCCGGTGCGCCTCCTCGACCACGCGCTTGAGCTTGGCCGTCCGCAGTCGGCTACGCACGGGCGAGATCAGAATGACTTGCCCGTCGGTCGACACTTCGAGCGGGGTGTTCGCATCTATCCCTAGCTGGTCAAGCAGGGGCTTGTCGAGCACGAGCGCCAGGCTGTTCCCTGTCTTCGTGAGTTTTTTCCGCATGGCCGGTGTCCTCCCGTCCGTACACTATGCCTTCTACGTTCGTACCGATCAAGCCTCGCCGATCCTTCACGCACGAACAACAAGTCTGCGGGTTTGACTCGAGCAACCCGCTCGCGTAGCGTCACATCTAGCATCGGGGATCGCTCCGTAGAGGATGCCTCAATCGACCAGGGAGGATCAGGGGTGGACGGCAAGTCTCTTCTCGCGGTCGCCGCGTGCGGCCTGGTGGGTTTCGCCGTCGCCGGGTGCGCGTCGAAATACGACAAGATCGAGAAAAGCTTCGCGCAGCCCATCAATTGCTTCACGGCCCGGGAAGACATTGATCAGCTCGAGAAGGACAAGGCGAGCAAGTCCGAGGAGGCCCTCGCGGGCATCAGCTAGGCGTTGCCCACCACCATCATCATCGGGGCCATCACGGGAACGGGAGGCGCGACGTCCGGCGTCTCGACGGACGACTACAACCGGAAGATCGACGAGCAGATCGCGCACATAAAGTCGACATGTAAGCTGGAGTAGGAGGCGCCGTCCTCACAAGGAGCGATCCCGCATGCTGATCGAGAAGAACGTGGCCATGGCGACGCGAGACGGCGTCACCCTCCGTGCCGACGTCTATCGCCCGGAGGGGTCGGGCCGCTTCCCCGTGCTGCTCTCGCGGCTGCCCTACGACAAGAATCTTCGCCGGCGCCCGGGCGACATCGACGTCTTCGTCGAGCGCGGCTACGTCGTGATCATGCAGGACACGCGCGGTCGCTTCGCCTCCGACGGCGACGAGTACTATCCGCTCGTGTGGGAGGCGCAGGACGGCTACGACGCCGTCGAATGGGCGGCCGGCCTCCCCTATTCCGACGGCCAGGTCGGCACCATGGGGCAGTCCTATCTCGGCGCCACGCAGTATCTCCTCGCCCCCACGCGGCCGCCTCATCTCAGGGCGTCCTTTCCCGCCTCCGCTCCCGCGGACTTTCACCAGTGCTGGGTGTATCACTCGGGCGGGGCCTTCGAGCTCGGCTGGCAGATCCCCTACGCCATCCTGATGGCGCGCGACACGATCGCGCGTCGGGGCCTTGCCGACACGCTCTTGCCCGAGCTCGAGCGCGAGCTGGCGTCCGCGCCCACGCCCTGGGCTCCGCCGCTGTCGCCCGAGGCCTACCGGCTCCTGCCTCTCGTGACGTGGGCGAAGCGGCTCGAGCCGGTGGCCGCCTACCTCGGCGACTATCTCCGCCATCCGGAGGACGGGCCGCCCTGGTGGCAGGTCAACGTCGAGCGCCAGCACGAGCAAATCGCCGTGCCCATGTACCACGTGACGTCCTGGTACGACATCTTCCTGCACGGCGGCCTCGCGAACTTCTGCGGGCTCCGCGAGCGCGCCACGACGGCGGAGGCGCGGGCCGCGCAGAAGCTTCTCATCGGGCCGTGGGGGCACCTGTTCCCCTACACCAGCCCGACCTCGACGGGGACGGGCGAGATCGACTTCGGGGCGGACGCGCTCATCGACCTGCACGAGATCCAGCTCCGCTGGTTCGACCACTGGCTCAAAGGGATCGACACGGGGATCCTCGACGAGCCGCCCGTGAAGATCTTCGTGATGGGCGAGAACCGCTGGCGTGACGAGCGCGAGTTTCCCCTCGCGCGGACGCGCTACACGCCGTACTTTCTCCACAGCGGGGGGCGCGCGAACAGCGACCGCGGCGACGGCGTGCTCGACCAGCGGCGGCCCGCCGGCGAAGCGGCCGACCGCTTCGTCTACGATCCCGACGACCCCGTGCCGACCCGCGGGGGCAACACGTTGATCCTCGCCATGGGCGTGCAGGACCAGCGCCCGGTGGAGGCGCGCGACGACGTGCTCGTCTACACGAGCGCGGTGATGACCGAGAAGCTCGAGGTGACCGGGCCCGTCACGGTGACGCTCTACGCGGCGAGCAACGCGTCCGACACCGACTTCACCGCGAAGCTCGTGGACGTGCGCCCCGACGGGTATGCCCAGAACCTGGCGGACGGCATCGTGCGCGCCCGCTACCGCGAGTCGCGCACGTCGCCCGCGCCGCTCATCCCGGGCGAGGTGGCGCGCTTCACCATCGACCTCTGGGCCACCAGCCACGTCTTGTTGCCCGGCCACCGCATCCGCCTCGAGATCGCCTCCAGCAACTTCCCGCGCTTCGACCGCAACCTGAACACGGGCGAGGACCAGGCCACCGGCACGCGCCGGCAATCGGCCCGGCAGACGGTCTTCCATGACGAGCGCTACCCGTCGCACGTCGTGCTGCCCGTCATTCCACGGTGAACGCGCGCCGCGCCATCTTCCGGACATCCGCCAACCTGAGGAGCCTACCATGACCGAGCAGCTCGTGACCTACGCCACCGACGGCCGCGTCGGGATCGTCTCGCTCAACCGGCCCGACAAGCTCAACGCCATCAGCCCTGAGCTCAAGCGCACGCTCATGGAGCGCTTCCACGAGGCCGATCGCGATCCGAACACCAGCGCGGTCGTGCTCCGCGCGGAGGGGCGAAGCTTCTGCGCCGGCTACGACATCGGGCCCAATCCGGCGCGGGCTGCGCGGCGTGGCAACGCGCTCGCCTGGCACGCCTCCCTCACCGACGACGTCGCCCTCGAGATGACGCCCTGGGACATGGTCAAGCCCGTCATCGCCTCCGTGCAGGGACACTGTCTCGGGGGCGGTTGCGAGCTCATGATGATGTGCGACCTCACCGTGGCCGCCGACGACGCCCTCTTCGGCGAGCCCGAGATCCGCTTCTCCAGCGTCGGTCCCGCGCTCATCATGCCTTTCGTGATCGGGCTCAAGCGCGCGCGCGAGCTGCTCTACCTGGGCGATCCCATCGACGCGCAGACCGCGCTGCAGTACGGCATGGTCAACCGCGTGGTGCCGCGCGCCGACCTGGGGGCGGCGACCATGAAGCTGGCGCGGCGGCTCGCCCTCATCTCCCCCGAGGCGCTGGCCGGCACCAAGCTTGCCGTCAATCGCGGCGCCGACGCCGCCGGCTTCCGCAACGCCATCCGCGCCGGTCTCGACGTGCTCGCTGCGCTCTATGCGGCGCGGACCGAGGTCGGGATGAAGTTCGACGAGATCCGGGAGAAGGAAGGCCTCGGCGCCGCCCTGCGCTGGCGCGCCGCCCAGTTCGCCGAGTAGGTCTGGATGCTTCG
>WNFC01022387.1_pt1 | contig 11055 bp, 16 predicted proteins | sample 5400541 | NCBI WGS metagenome assembly WNFC01 (sample SAMN13153342, study PRJNA577476) | soil metagenome | isolation source: 120 cm saprolite under Douglas fir tree site 2 hole 2 replicate 1 | place: USA:California | collected 2015-04-18
GCACCATCTCCGGCGGTGTCTTCGTCAAGTACAGTCGATGAAGCGCATCTTCTGCAGCCTATGACGTGACTGGTCAGTGGATCAGAGAGCTTGGTTGAGAGGGAAGCCATACTCGGTACTCTGCCATCCTCAACGAGCTTCCGAACCCTTCTCCAAGTTGCTCAATGCCAGAGTAGACCCCAACAACAAAGACGGGTGAGTTGGAGAGCCGACCGGTCTCTTTTAGTAACCTGAAGGCGACTCCTCAGCGCCGCAAGGTCATAGAACACGGATTACTGTGATGCACACCTTGAGATGGGCCTTTCGCGACCAAACTTGGCAACCGTTTCTACTAGGGCCACCTTGGGGTCGCTGAATTTTAACATTTTACGTAGGTCGACGCCTCGGCTTAGGAAGAATTGGTGCGCGAATTTACGCGCAGAGGACAGAGAGCGCCGTTGATATATGAGGGCAACGAGAGATCGTGGTATTGATGAGAGCGCATCGTGATGCAGCACTGCTGGTTTCAGCGGTGTCGACGGCTTTAAACAGAAGCAATTGAGTCTCAAAGGAGAAAAAAAGAAAGGGGTGATCCAGACGTACCGTTCTATACCAACGCAGTAAAGGCGCAGCGCCAACCTCCGTTGCAACATTGGCACAAGTGTTAGGTCCCACGTATGCGCTCACGGCTGCCTTTACGACGCGCGTCGGCAGGTGAGGATATGACACAGTAACAAACTCTGACGCGAAAAGGCCGAGCAAGGCATTGCCCAAGGTCGACAAATTGCCATTTGTCGGAGGTGGCTTTTGACTCGGGTGTCGTTTCGCAAACAGGGGGAGAACGGAGGGATGCGTGCAAGCCTGCTCGAGCTCCGGAAGTTGTAGCACTGTACCAAACCCGATGCGATGGCTCAACGCGGAAAGGGAGGAGGGGGGCGGAGGCTGCAAGGCCGCCCATGTTTCCGGAGAGAAAGTGGACGAACTAGCGGCGAGTGCCTCTTTTGGTGGGAACATTCTCACAGAGGAGAGTGGAACAGAGGCCAATTTTGTGGCGGCCGACGCGAGACGCCGTTGAGCATGGGCCATCGGGACGTGGCGTGCTAGGTGGGTGAGTGAGTACTAGTGAGTGAGCCTTGCCGCGTCAGGTGTCCGTCCCGTCGGGGCGAGGGCGAGTCTAAGCGCGCGTCTCGAAAATTGTTGCAGCCCGGTTGCTCGCGAGAAATACGCCTGAAAATTACACATATAACTGTTGATGCAAGCAGAGACGGCATTCAATAGAGCACATACTATGGTCTCTATTATTTGTTAGATAATGAATGGCAAATATGAGGGCCAGGGCTGACCGTGACTGGGATGACCACGTGACGTGAGAAGAAGGCAGGCACGAGTTGTTTAAACTAAACTGCAACTGCAACTCTCACTCTCTTCCCTCTCCCTCTCCCCCCAGACTATTGCCGCAATGGCCGAGTCCTCAATCAGGTTACGAAATAGAAACAGAAGAGCGTCCGCCCAACGCGAGCCTACCCCTGATCCGGATGATGAATGTCCCCCTCAACAAGACCATGTGCGCTGGACTCCCATCCCCTCATTCTATTGTACTCAATTTTCGATCTCCAGGATACTCGCACCCAACTCGAAATACTCTTAGAGACACATGAAATGAGCATGATAGTCGTCGGCGTTCTCACCGCGCTCGCGTTTGCTCTGCGTTTCTACAAAATCAACCACCCCGATCAAGTCGTGTTCGTGCAACCTCGCATACATCCATCTACCCACAATCTAACCATAAACTTATCCTAGATTCGATGAAGTTCACTTTGGGAAATTCGCCGCCTACTATATCTCACGAGAATACTACTTTGACGTCCACCCGCCATTCGCAAAGCTCCTTTTCGGCCTCGCTGGCTGGTTCGTTGGGTTCGATGGTCACTTCAACTTTGAGAACATTGGCGATAGCTACACGGAAAACCACGTCCCTTATGTGGGAATGCGTGTCCTGCCTGCAATTCTTGGTAGTCTCACCATCCCAGTTGTATACGGGATCATGAAGCAGTGCGGATACGGAACTGTGATTGCGGCATTTTCGGCGTGTATCGTCCTGTTTGGTACGTACTATACGTTGGCTATCGTGACGAAGCTCACAATATGCTTTTTTTTTTTCCTTTTTGGCATCTAGACAATGCGCATGTTGCACAGTCACGCCTCATTTTGTTGGACGCCACCCTCATCTTTTGCCTCTCTCTCACTATGTATTCCTACATTCGCTTCCGTAAGCTGCGGTATTTGTACGTTCAACGACTTGCAACTTTCCCACGGCCAATGCTTACCATCCTGTAGAGCGTTCACTCCTGAGTGGTGGGGCTGGTTAATCGCTACCGGTGTCTTCATGGCATGTGCCTGGGGCTCCAAAGTGAACGGTGTGCTCTCGGTTATTGCTATTGGCATCGCTGTCCTCGTCGACCTCTGGGATCTTTTGGACATTCGGAAAAACCCGTCTATGGTTGGTGTTGTTCCCTGGTGCCTGTCTCACCATCTCATCTCTTCCCAGGAACATTTCTGGCGCCACTTTGGTGCCCGTGCTCTTGGGTTGATTGTGATACCCATCATTGTTTACCTGTCGTTTTTCTGGGTCCATTTCGCCATTCTTACCCACTCGGGCACCGGCGATAGTTTCATGAGCCCCCGGTTCCAGGAAAGCTTGGCTGGGAACGAGATGCTGATGAACAGTATCGGTAAGTTCTTCTTCCTCGAATGGCTGCCGGGTATTTATAATTGTCCCAGAGCTCAAGTATTTTGACACCGTCACTCTAAAACACAAAGATACCAAGGTTTTCCTGCATTCTCATCCCGAACAATACCCATTGCGTTATGAAGACGGTCGAATCAGTAGTCAGGGTATGGCGCGCATGTTGTGACTTCCCGTTTGAGGCTTGTGTTTGTTGATTTTTGTAGGCCAGCAGGTCACTGGTTACGGCCATGCAGATGAGAATAACTGGTGGCAAATCATCCCGACAAAGGCAATTCCTGAGACCGGCCGTGGTCGTATTGTTCGCCATAACGATGTCATTCAACTCCTACATGTCTCCACGGAAACATATCTCTTGACTCATGATGTCGCTTCGCCACTTATGCCAACCAATCAGGAATTCACCACCTGGCCTAGGGACGACATTTCGCGTTATAATGACACTCTCTTCCACCTTTACCTGACCGGCGGGCACGAAGGCGAGCCTATCAAAAGCAAGAGCGGTTACCTCCGGCTTGTACATGTGCCGACCAAGGTGTCTCTCTGGTCTCACCGCGACCAGCTCCCCGACTGGGCGTTCCGACAGCAAGAAGTGAACGGCGATAAAAACCCTATGGACCGAGGTGCTACTTGGTATGTTGACGAAATCATCGCTGGGGGAGGTGCGTGCTCGTTCCTTGGTATCGTTTGTTCATCTGATGATCGTCGGTAGATGGCGAGGACGCGTCGAATAGAATTGATGCTCGCCAAGCGAAGGCCCCCAAGCCACTTGGTTTCTTCAGCAAATTCTTTGAACTCCAACTCCTTATGTGGCAACACAATGCCGGCTTGACCGCTTCACATCCTTACGCAAGTGCTCCCATTAACTGGCCATTCCTCCTGAGCGGTATTAGCTTCTGGACGCAGAATGAGGACCAGAAACAGATTTACCTTATCGGCAATATCGTTGGGTGGTGGACCTGCGCCCTTGCTTTGTCTCTCTACGTAGGTATCCTAGGTGCCGATTTGCTTGCAAAGAGGCGGGGTATAAACCCTATCCCATGTGGTAAGTGAACTGCTGTTGAGCGCCACAGATCAACCTCACTCAAGTGATCAATAGCCGTTCGAAACCGCCTGTGGAACTCTGCAGGCTTTTTCGGAGTTGTGTGGCTTGTCCATTACTTCCCGTTTTTCCTCATGAGTCGACAATTATTCATCCATCACTATCTCCCGTCTCATCTTGCATCTGCACTCCTTGCTGGTGCCGTGCTCCACTTCCTTCTCTCTGATGCTCTACTTTATCACACTACTTATCGCCTTTGTGTACCTTGCTCCTTTGACATATGGCACCCCAGGGTATGTTTCAGCTATCTATGCTATTTCTATCTGTGCAGGCAGCTTACACATTACAATTTTCAGATTGGATGGTGAAACGGTCAATGCAAAGCGATTGTTATCGTCCTGGACGCTGCACTTTGCCGCCAAACCGAACGAGATGGCATGATCCCAGGAAATAATAAGCCAGTTGAGGCGTGGGATGGGCTTGAATTTAATACGATCTGGTCTATCTATTATCGATTGTACACAGCGTTTTGTCACCCCTTCTTGCTTGATTTTGTGATAGTAGGTATCTTTTTTAAATTTACACGATTCCCTGGCCACGGACGATGATGACTGTTGTGGCACGCGTGTGTCCAATTGAGGATCCATGGCTGTGGGCGCACCGCAACACGTTGTCCTACTCTTGACCCTCAACGACAATAATGTTCAACGCCCCTCGGCCAACGCAGGCGTATGGCATCTCCTCTAGCTTCGGCGGCAACTTCGTCGACGAGAACCCGCTCGCCGCATCGACGTACGACGGCCTCGATCCCTGGAGCGCCGCTCCCACCCCCTCTCCACCCCCAGGCCGGGTCCCCTCGATCTTCACCAACGCCGTCGGTACGTACTTTTTTTATAATAAAAAAAGAGCTCGTGCGGACTGTCGTGTGATGCGGATCGTTTATAATTATACAGCGGAGGCCACGGTCCCGGCGATATATCAGCAGTCGTTTCGCGCGGTCGACCCGAGCAACTCGGGCGAGACGTCCGTCAACTCGCTCTCGCGCGTCTTGTCGACGTCCTTGTTGCCTGCTGCGACGATAGATAAGGTACTGTAAAGCCGCAATCTCTCCCTCCTCTCCCTCCCTCCTTCCTCGTCTCAACGATATATTGTCATTGTCTTTGCGAATGCGATGGGATGGGATGATCCTAGATCGTTAACCTCGTCAGTACACGGCCCCGTGTATCGAAACTCGAGTTCTTCGTGGCGCTGGCGCTGGTCGCGCTCGCGCAGACGGGCAAAGGTGCGTAAGGGGATTCCGTATCGATCATCAACCCCCCCCCCCCCACACACACACACACCACAGCGACACTGACTACTCCTTCCCTCCCCCCTCTCCCTTTCACTTTCAAATAAAAAACAAGACGTCAGCGTGGAGCAAGTCGCGCTGCTCGCGCAGCAGAACACGCTCCCAGAGCCCACGCTCGACATCAGCATGCTCAGCTACAGCGCCGCGTCGCATCAGAGCCTCACAGCGGCAGCGGCATATAGCAATAGCAATAGCCATCCGGACGCCGCCCAAAGCGTCAGCGCCGGCACCAGTAGCAGTGCTGGCTCCGCTGCGGTCCTGCGAAGCAGCACATCCGCAGCCGCCGTTGCCCCACCGCCACCCCCAGACGATCCGTGGATGACGGGGGCGCGCTATGGCGCAGCTGTAGCTGCCACTGCACCGTTCGGTGCTGGTGCGGCTGGGCTCAATGGAGGCGGCGCGCCGCCGTCGAGCGTCTCGGGGACTGGGCTGCCGTCTGGGTGGTGGAGGAGGCTGGAAAAGGTGACGGTTCTGTTTGCGGGGCAGCAGGGATTCGTTCTTAACAGGTATATGGTGTACGGGATCACCACCGAGGTTCGTCACATGCCCCCCATCGTTGGACTTTGGGCTAGAGACTGACGCCGGACTTTTTTTGCCCTGTTTATATTATGTGTGTGACTGTGTGTGCGCGCGCGGTGTGGGGACGTTGATGAACATCAGCGTGGCGGAACGGTGCAGCGGCGGTACTCTGAATTCGCTTTCTTGTGGGACGGTTTGGTTCGTCGATATCCTTTCCGCTTGCTGCCACAGTTGCCTCCAAAGCGAATCGGTCGTGCGTGATTGATTCGATCTTTTTTTGGGAGCCCTCATCGACTTTTTTTAGCCGATGAGATGTTCCTAGAGCAACGAAGGTATTTACGTCGCATTTCTTGCGTTCTGACTGACGTGGGACACTATTGACTATCGTCTCACAGGAAAGGCTTGGAGAGGTTCCTCCGTTTCGTGATGTGGGTCAACCGCTGAGACTGCTGCTGTCGATGATCGACGACTGATGTCCCGCTCCAAGAAATCACCCTGTTATCAAAGAAGACGCTTTGCTGGGCACGTTCCTCGTAGAACCGTCCTTTGAGCAGTGGCGAAAACATTCGTCGATTTCGCTGGAAGAAGAATCGGCGAGCAAGCGCATCGATCGCGTGGAAGAAATGACTATTCCCAGCGACTTGGAAGACAAACTCGGGTAACGTGATCGGCAATTTTACCTTCCGTTCGCCTGTTGCTAATTGTGATTTCCTCCTTTTGCGCGGTTACCCCCGTGTAGGCACGTCCGACAGAAGATCAACCCCTTGATCGAGGCCTGGCAGAAGATCTGTGTTTTAGGAGAACGCCTCATCCGGAAGCGCGAGGCTGCAGCGGTACGAAGCACCAGCCCTCGGCCGTCGTTCATACCTCATTTGCGTCTGCCACCTGCCCTCCGCGTGTCCTCCCCGCTATCGCCCTCCTACTCTTCCTCTTACTCCGCCGCCGAATCCCCCCGAATGCTCCCCACATTCTCGTCCCGGGATCCGGCCGTGTCCCTGTCGGCGCTTGCGACCGCACAGGCGGACCTGTCGCGCTTGACGAACACGCTCAAGACGTTGGTGGAGACGCCCGGGCAATGCTGGAAGGGCCAGGACTGCGATTTGTCTGAGGGCGTTAGGCAGGGCATAGATGTGGTGTCCGCGCATGCTCAGCGTCATACAGACTTGCTCGAGTTACGGGTGCGTGTCAGCCCCCCCCCTTGCTCTGATCATCGTTACCCTTTTTCCTGACGAGATCCCGTGGTGGGGCGGGGGATGTGTCTAGACTAGCGTGTTGATGCAGGATACGCTGGAAGGCCTGAAGGTTCGTCCAATCAATAAACACTTCTGCTGCACCCTTTCCTCTCCCGTCCCGTCCCCGTGTCCGTCCGTCTGCCTGTCTTGCCTTGCAGCTAATTTCTCTCGTGTGTGCTCCCGCACCGCCAGAGTCAACGTGACCTGTACATCGCGATGCGCGACCTCTTCTCCCGACACGACCGGCTCTCCGTCGACCAAGTCGACCGCCTGAAGAAACGCGTCGACACGAACGCGCTCAAACTCGAGAGCGTCAAGGCGGTCGCCAAGGAGGGCTGGGAGGAGGAGGCGGACAAGATCGCGGGGAACATCGAGAAGGACAAGGCGACGATCTCGGCGCAGCTCAATCGCCGCGTGTTCATTCGCGCGTGGTAAGTAAGGATCAACAAGCCCCCTTTTCGGTAGTATTCGTATCAATTGCTGATGGACTCGGACTCGGACTGGGGTTAATTGACAGCATGTGGCATGAGCTGCGCGTTGTGCTGCACAATAGGGAGAACGCGCTCCTCACGCAGCTCGTGCAGTCGTTTGCGCGGGAAGAACGGGATTATGCCGAGGCCGTCGCGGCGAATTGGGCGTCGTTGGTTCAAGGGGTGGAAAGTATGCCGTTTGAATGAACGCACAGTTTTTCGGGGACACTTCTTATGATAATCGCTCACGATCTGCTCTGATGTATACGTTTTGTCAATGACAAATAATATCATGCTCACGACCTTCCCCATACTCGCAGCGACGTCGCTGGTAGTCTGCATGGATGGTAGTAAGTGACTATAACCTCAGACTGATCTCCTCGCACAAGATGGTGGCCCTACTCGGCCGTAGCAAAGCGGTGTAAGGGAATTCAAAAAGCCAGTCTACAATGCATAGCAAATATGACCAAGAAATCAAATGATATCACCCCTCAGTAGATTCCAGGAATAAACCTCCATCTCACAATCTCGCAATAGCGTTCCCAGTCTTTGCCATACTTGGTGGCACATCTAGAAGTACGTTCAGCCAAGCACGTCTGGGCACAAGGAGATGGTTGGCACGCACCGCTCGAAATCACGGGTCGTGCGGTGAATGAGCACCGTGATGAAGAAGATACTGTAGAAGTAAGGGATGGGTGAGGCCGTGCCGATGACCAGGCCCCATGTGAAGCTCATGATCCAGTCGGCCACGTAGTTCTACATCCCAGGAACGTCATTTGAACCATCCACTCTAGGGTTTGTGGCTAGACTACGCACTGGTTTACGAGAGAACCGCCACCAGCCACTTGTGAGGAGACGATTGCTGCGGGTGACAGTCAGTCTCAGAGCGTTGATAACATCGAATTTGGTACCCGTGTGCCGTTTGGATATAGGTTGGATTCTTGACTGTGCCCCATGGCAGCTGGGGAAACGTCCAACGGTAGTTGCAGTTGCCTTGGGTCTGCATCTTAAAGCGGCTTTTTTGCGACATGGAAGTGTCCCACCTAGAGCCGAAGCGTTAGAATTCCTGTGCCAGTGGGAGAGCGTACATCCAACCCTCACACGTAGTACGCCGTGATCAACGTGGCGAACAGTGCCATGGACCCTGGCATCGAAAACCTGTACTTCTCTGGTTCATGGGACGCCATATAAACGACCGAGTAAACATAGGTCTGTCAAGATTTGGTATCAGAACGACGATGGAAACAACGCGATACGACAGGCTCACGAATGGGACCCCCGCAAGATTCCAAAAGATAACCATGAAGCCCCACTTTTCATGAAACATATCCCATGTCTGAGGGATACACTCTTCGCCTTTGCAGCTTCCATAGCAGGGTGAGAGCTGGAGAAGACTTCACCAAACTCACAACTTACCACGCATTCAGATAGAGCCAGGTTGCGAGACACATGAATGCTATGTTCTAGGAGCGTTGCTCAGCGCCAATCATCAGGGGTGAGGAAAGAACGGGACATACAGGTGTGACAGCACCATATTGTTCATACTGTTTGCATGCGCCCGAGACAGCCAGGAAGAACACAATAACCCAAGGAATGCGGACTTCCGCCCACATTTTCAAGTCAATGGGGCCGATACGAGGGTTGAGAGCGGCGCCCATGAACACGTCGTATAGGAAGTTGCCCGACATGCGCATCTGTTCACCACGGGCAACTGCCCAGAAATATGTCCCGAAGGATACAGCAAAGCCCCAGATTATGGCAACAGACATGAGGTGGCCGTAGTTGTCAATGATTTCCGTGAGGCGGAATATGTGATAGTGGTGAAGGACCGCGGCGGTGATGAGGGTGAAGTAGACCGAGAAGAGTGCGTTGCAGTTGTACATGAGAGTCTTGTATCCTAGAGATGGTACAGGCAAGCCTTCTTGCATATAACCCGGCATGACCCATGCAAGAAAGAGCTCGAAGAAAATGAGGCCGGAATACACCTTCCACGCGTAAAGGTTCGGGCTGGCATCCTACATGAAGGGAGATGGGTAAGATGATTAGGTTTCATCCGCGGGGCCGAGAAAGAGAACAGACATGACGAATGTGGGTCCACATTCTCTGGGCGAACGGTTTGATCCCCTCATCGGAAGTCGGGAAAACGAGCCGGCCATCGTAGAACCAGATACATATCCATAAGTAGTACATGAGCATTGGGAAGCCGATCATCATGGCAGTCACTCCCCAGGGACCACCAAACTCCCAACTGGGTAACATGAGATGAGCTGGGAGTTAAGAAACTTTGAGTAACACACCTCGTGTGAGAGTCAAGAAGCTTATCGGCTTTACGCCCTTCATCTGTGACGGCAATATCTGGTTGGTTATTGGTGGCCCTTTGACGGAGCTTGGTAAGTTTTGTCGTCGTCGAGGTTGCGGACATGTCGACAATTCGTACAATGGTACGATCTCTGGCCAGGAACGCTATATGGCTCCAACATCACGTGATCCCGCCTTCTTCTCTGCGCCTCTCGTCAGGTCACGGTCGATTCAGCTTGAAAACCAATGTCCCGAGTGGCCAAGGCTACATTGATCGCTTCCATTGTCATATCCTCGCTTACAGTATGGGGCGTGCATCACCTCCAGCAACAAGAGCACGATGTGTGTACTATTTTTCCTCGATTATTCCATGTGCTTTGCTAACTTCTCGCCCTCCAGACAATGTATCAGGGGGTCCTTCGAGATGACGAGAGACGGAGACGCAAAATGAAAGAAAGAGAGGAAGACTTTTTGCGATCCCAGCGAAAGAGGGAAATATATGAGGGAGTGCAACGGGTGGAGACCATCGCCCAATCAGACACGCAGGGCTCGTAGCACAACTGGTATGTCATCGCACAGTGCGTGGGCTAATCCAACCGCGTGATTACGGGCGTTCTCAACAGCATTTTGTCTATAAATATAGAGTATACACTGTTCCCTCCGCAACCCCACGCTCATTAGCGGCCGGTTATTGCGGTGCACGTGGACGTGAACTGTTTTGACACCTGGGCATTCGTCCGCGGTATCGATGGAAGGAGCACCGCTGGGAAGATTTACAGTAGCATAGTTCCAGAACGTGAGCTCGACGCGATAAAGGCACGCTTGCAGTGGCTGGTCTCCCCCCTCTACACGGTCAATTTTGATTTGCTTTAGCTATTCTGGGGCGTATGGACCATCGAGTGTGCCACTATCCCAATATTGGTATCTTCGGAAGACTTCTATGTCGTTAGGAAACCGTTCGGAGTGCTGTGGTTCTCTGTGGAGGATTCCGATGCATCTCAGTCCCGGGTTAGTAACGAAGGGCCCCACCTTTGCACACATGTTCGCACTCACCAGAGCTACAGTACTGGTCGCAATGTGACCGATGTCAGTTTTTAGGGGCGTGAATGCATGTGTACTTTATATTACGAGTCAGCACAGGGCGGTAGGCGCGGTGGGAACAATTTAGAAGCAATGGTTGTACGATATATAATACATCGATCATCGATGAGGCTGTGCACTTACTTTCGCCCCAACCCTCTACCCACCACATCCCGCTGTCTCCCTACCATTTCCTCACAGAGAACTAACCCCCCTTCTAAAGACCTACATCTATTGAGTACCGTTCTCTCTAGACAGAAAAGTATCGATGGACGGTGTCCAGGAAGGCCTCGGTACGTTCTGTTGGCGGCGAAAAGCTATTCAGCGTCTAACTCAGCTCT
>WNFC01038351.1_pt1 | contig 11055 bp, 9 predicted proteins | sample 5400541 | NCBI WGS metagenome assembly WNFC01 (sample SAMN13153342, study PRJNA577476) | soil metagenome | isolation source: 120 cm saprolite under Douglas fir tree site 2 hole 2 replicate 1 | place: USA:California | collected 2015-04-18
AGGAGTTGGACGTAAAGATCGGCGGGAATGAGATCGACCGGCTGCGGCGCTGGCACAGACTGGGAAAGCTTTCGAAGTCGCGCGGTCTACTCCGGCGTCATTTCCCGCAAACATCGTCGCCGCGCATGATCGCCAAACTCATTCGCAAAGGGATTCTGCAGAACGCGCGGTTCGCCGCCGCCGTGCTGGCTACCGGGGTTAAGCAAGGCAAAAAAGCGGATCTTCGCCTGCTAATCCGGAGCGACTGTCTGTTTCCCACACTGTTTCAGATTCGGCGGCAGGGGAAACTTACGACGCCGGTAGCGTACGCGACGGCGCATATTGCCGCACTTTTCATCAAATTTTTCCCGCGGGACCTTTCCGGCGTTTTCGCGCCGGAGATGCTGCCCGCCGAAACCCGGAGAACCATTCTCGCCGGAATCCGCAACAACAGCATCCGCATCACGCACAAAACAACGGTGCTCAAGCACACCAGTGACGATGAAGAAGAATTCTAGCCAGACAGCCGCGCTTTGCCGAAGAGCACGGCGCGGCTGCCTGGACCAACTAGAGCCGAGGATCAGTCCGCGGAAGCGGGCTTGGCATTACCAGAAAAGTGGATGGTGATCAGGAACCCGTTGGTTCCGTCGTAAGAAAACTTGTGACCGTCCCCTTCGAAGGCTTCGTGCTTGCTCTTCCACATGCGGAAGCCGTCGTTGGACTGAGCGCCCCAATATTTCAGGTTGTGAATGATAACTTCGTGGCTGGAATTATCGCCCTTAACCTTTTCAAGGATGACTTCGCCTTTGCCGTCGTTCATTTTCGCGTGCGCCACCCCGGTTTTGGTGTCCACATCCCATGAAAACGCAGTGGTGCTCACCGTTTTTTTCTGCCAAGGAATCGCCGAATAGAGCTGGGGGAGAATGTCAGCAAGAGCGGCTTGTTGCTCCTTGCTGACACTGGGATCGAAGTTCATCACGATCCAAGAGTCTTTGCCGGTGCTCCAGTCACTGCCAAGATCGCTCCCGAGCCAAACCTTGGCGCCATCCAGCTTGGTATCTTTGTAAAAGCCCTTATCTACTTTGAGAACGAGATTGGCGCGGCAAAAATGCTCCTCCATATGGTGCTCACCCATACCCATATGGTTCGTGGAACGGGTGTTGAAGTAGCAGGGACAGAACATATCGCAACTGCAGGCTTCGATGTAGCTGGCGGTCATATCAAAATCGGGTTTGGAAGATTTCTCCTGCGCGGAAGAAGTGAAGTAGATGAGGCAAGCGGCAAGCGCAAAGAGAGGAAGCAAAAGCAGACGAGGCATACGTCTCATTTAACCCTCCTGAGGAATTGTGATGCTTGGGCCCAACCGCGAATAGCGTGAGTCTACTCCTGCGACTGTACGCTAACAAGAGCTATATGAGCATGACCTCAGCAGCAGCGATTGGGCTTGGAATAACGGCGGTTGAGCTGTTCCACGTAGAACTCGGCCGGCGTGAGCTTGCGGCCCGAGCTGAGCTGCGTGCCTTTCGAGCGAAGGTAGCTTTCGTAGGCCGCATCTCCACACCATTCTCGAAGGCCGCGCCAGAAGCGGCGGAGGAAACGGGACGTGGTTTTTGCGGCGTGGCGCATCAGTCGTCGCCGTGGGCGGCGGAAAAGTCCTCAACCCACCGTGTGGCGATGTAGGGCGATTCGTGAAGCACGGATTCCTTACGGCGAACGAGAATGGCATACCAATGCGCGAGCGCTTCGACAATCAGGACGAGAATCATGACGGCGAGAACGCCGGTGACCGCGGCATCGAGGCGCTGGTTGAAGATGAGGCGCTGGGTTTCGGCAATTTTCTCGGCGGGAATTTTTCCGGCCGCGATTTGTGCAACCAGGGCATTCGCATAGGCGAGAAAGCCGATGCGCGAACAACGAGCGCGACCGCTGCGAGCAATTGATTGGAAATGCCAAAGAGTGGCCAGAGCGAATTGATGCCCCCGAGCGGATCGACAACACCCTGATAAAGAAAGTAGCCCCACAACGCGACGATAATGGCGCTAGACAACAAGACGCCGGGCGTCCAGCCGGTGCGGCCAAAGGGCTTCCAGACACGGCCACCGAGATCCTGTACCATGAATCGCCCCACGCGCGTGCCCGCGTCAAGCACGGTAAGAATAAAAAGCGCTTCGAACATGATCGCGAAGTGATACCAGATGCTGAGGAGGCGTTCGCCTCCGATGGTGCTCGAGAAGATTTGCGCCATGCCCACAGCCAGCGAAGGCGCGCCGCCCGCGCGGTTCCAGAGCGTGATCTCGCCGACCTTGTGGGCCAGATCGGTCATGGTCTGCGCCTGCAACGGATAGCCCCAGCCGCTGATCGTCGTGGCAGCCGCATCGCCGGCGCCCCCGACGATACTTGGCGGGCTGTTGATCGCGAAATAGACGCCCGGCGGCATGGCGCACGCAGCGACCATGGCCATTACGCCAACAAATGACTCGAGCAGCATTGCGCCATAGCCGATGAAGCGGGCGTGGCTTTCGCGCAGGATCATCTTCGGCGTGGTGCCGGAAGAGATCAGCGAATGGAAGCCGCTGATTGCGCCGCACGCTATGGTAATGAAGCAGAAGGGGAAAATCTTTCCGGCAAAGACCGGACCGGTGCCGTCGATGAAGCGGGTGAGCGGTGGCATCAAGACTTGCGGACGGACAAACAGGATTCCCGCGGCGAGAGAGAAAATGGCCCCGGCCTTGATGAACGCGCTGAGATAGTCCCGCGGCGCAAGAAGCAACCAGACCGGCAAGGCAGACGCCGCGAAGCCGTATGCAATGATGGCGAAAGCGAGCGCGATGCCGTTCAGCGTGAAAACGCGCGAGCATGATGGAGAATCGGCCACCCACTGCCCGGCAACGACCACAAAAAGAACAAGCGCGACTCCCATGACCGAAGCTTCCAGGACGCGCCCGGGCCGGACGAAGCGAAGATAGAGCCCCAGCAGCAAGGCGATGGGGATGGTCATCGCCAGCGTAAAAGTAGCCCACGGGGAGGACTTCAGCGCGTTCACCACGACGAGGCCAATCACTGCGAGAAGGATCGTCATGATCGCCAGGACCGCCAATTGCGCGATAAAGCCGCCTCGTTCGCTGACCTCTTCGCGGGCCATCTGGCCGAGGGATTTTCCGTCGCGGCGAATCGAACAAAAGAGAATCACGAAATCCTGCACGCAACCCGCGAACGCAGCGCCAGCAATCAGCCAGAGCGTCCCTGGCAAGTAGCCGAATTGCGCAGCGAGCGTGGGTCCCACGAGCGGCCCCGGGCCGGCGATTGCGGCGAAATGGTGGCCGAAGAGAACCCATTTGTTCGTGGGCACGAAGTCGCGGCCGTCATCGTGGCGCTCGCTGGGAGTAGCGCGCGTGTCATCGAGCGTGAGAACTTTGGCCGCGACAAGGGCGGAGTAGAGCCGGTACGCCACCAGAAAGCAGCAGACCGCCGCGACAACAAACCACGTGGCATTGAGCGGCTCGCCGCGATCGAATGCAATCTTGCCGAACGCTCCCGCGCCAAGCAGGGCGACTCCGAGCCAAACGACGATGCCGAATAGGTGCTTCATTTTGCGGAGTTCGCGGTCATGCTGGATTTAATGAACTGCGCGATATCCGCCTTGAGCTTGGCCAGCGACGGCGGGTGGACATACATCATATGGCCGGCTTCGTAATAGGCGCCGCTTAGATGGCCGCGCAACGTCGGGTCCAGCCCAAGGTGATCGAAAGTGTAGTCCGCGGCAAAAAACGGCGTGGCCAGGTCGTAGTAACCCTTGGCCACAAAAACGTGCAGGAACGGATTTTGCGTCATGGCGGAGCGCAGGGTTTCCGCGACGTTCACGTAGCGATTTTCATATGGCGCGTAACTCCACGGCCGCACGCGGCTGGTCAGAACTTCGTAGGGCAAGTCGCTATCGAACTTGAGGTCGTTGCGCACATAGTTGTTCAGCATGCCCGAATACGGGCCGATAATCGCAGCAATGCTGGGGTCGAACTCCGGCCGTTCGCCAGCGGCATCGCGATCGATGCCTGTGAAGCGCGCGTCGATGCGGCCAATGGTGCGGCGCTCGCTGCGCAGCAGTTCTTTCGTGAAGCGCTGGATTTCGATGCGCAGATTGGTGCGGTCGATGTAGTCCGGCGAAAGTCCGGTCAAGCGGGCGACCTTTTGCATGATCTCGGCGCGGCGGGAGGCGGGCAGAGCGTCACCAGTCATGAGCGCGTCAGCGTATTCGCCAACGGCGAATTTGCGCGATTCCTCGACGGCCTTCTGAACCTCGCCGTTTTGCAAATCCGCAGGGAGCTTCTTGTGATACCAGGCGATGGCGGTGTAGGTCGGCAAATAGAGGATATAGGGCAGATCGTTGCCGGTATCAAACTCCGCGGTTTCGAAATTCAGAATCGCCGAAATCAAAACAATGCCGTTGAGATACATGCCGTAACGCTGCTGGAGATAGCCGGAGAGGCCAGCAGCGCGCGTGGTGCCGTAGCTTTCACCGGCCAGGAATTTCGGCGAGGACCAGCGCTTGTTGCGCGTGGCATAGAGACGGATGAAATCGGCGACGGACTCGACGTCTTCGGTAACACCATGAAACTGCTTCGGCGCTTCGCCGGGAACGGCGCGGCTGTAACCGGTCGAAACGGGATCGATGAACACGAGGTCGCTGATGTCCAGGAGCGAAACATCGTTGTCCACCAACTTGTAAGGCGGAGGAAGGAGCGCGCCCGCATCGCCCATCTGCACGCGACGCGGGCCAAGCAAGCCGAGATGCAGCCAGACCGATGAAGAGCCTGGGCCACCGTTGAAGCTGAAGGTAAGGGGGCGCTGGCTGGCGTCGCTCACATCATCCTTGGTATATGCAACGTAAAAGATGCTGGCCTTGGGGGTGCCGTCTTCCAACTTGAGGAGAATAGTGCCAGCCGTCGCGGTGTATTTGATCTCCTGCCCGCCAATTTTGATTGAGTGTTTAGTCTGAACGATTTTTTCTTCAGGGGCGGGCGGTTTCTTTTCTTCTTTCGGCTTTTCCGCGCCCTTATCCGTCGCTGGCTGCGCGGGTGGCTGCTGGGCAAAGCTGCGATTCGTCACAAAAAGAAATAAGATGGCGGCGCTTAAATGACGAAATGGAAACTTCATAAGGGGCGGAGCTCCTTCTCAAACCTTCGGAAATACAAAAGTGTGACGTGCGGCATCGTATGCGAGAGTACGGGCAGCGTCAATCGTCCAGGACGCTGTGACGAGGCTAGCGCCTCGATTTCTTTTGCATTGAGCGAATTCGCGGATAGAATGCGGCCCTCGGATGGAATGAGCATTCAAAGGAGCGCCGCATGCGCCGCGTTGAATTGCCGGCGGTCATTTCATTGCTTGCAGTCGCGTCAGTGCTGTTCATTCCGAGCCTCGGCGCCGCGCAGCAAAAAGCCGAACTGCCACACCCGAAGACGCTCCCCGAATTGCAAAAAGCGATGAAGGACGTGCTGGACAGAGAACATGTTCCCGGAGCGGGCGTGGCACTGGTGGCAAATGGCGGGGTTCTCTGGTGCGGGGGAATCGGCGAAGCGGACATCGCCGCGAAGCGCGCCGTCAGTTGCGACACGGAATTTCGCGTGGGTTCGATCAGCAAGACATTTGTTGCGCTGGCTCTGCTGAAATTACAGGAAGATGGCAAGATCAATCTTTACGCCCGGTTGCAGGATGTCGCGCCGGAAATCCCGTTCAGGAATCACTGGGAAGCAACGCATCCCGTCCGCATCGTGAACCTGCTCGAACACACAGCAGGCTTCGACGACATGGAGCCGAGCGAAGTCTACAACGTGCACGATCGCTACGATTTTCCCCTGCTCGACGTTTTCAAACGATTTACGAAACCCCAGACGGTACGCTGGCCTCCGGGAACCCGGATGTCGTACTCGAATCCGGGCAATGCAATTGCTGGCTATTTGATCGAGAAGACTACTGGAAAGCCTTTCGACCAGTACATTCGCGAAACATTTCTGCGGCCGATGGGCATGGAACACGCTGACTATCCTTTTACCGATGCCAATAAAGCCCTGCTTGCGGCTGCGTACGAGGGCAATCCATCGAAACCTGCCGGATATCCATTCATCTATTTGCGGCCGGCAGGCGACCTAAAAGCTTCGCCCGGAGAACTGGCCAAGCTCGTGCAATTTCTTCTTCGGCGCGGGAAGGCGGGAGACGCGCAACTGGTGAATACCGAATCCATCCTGCGCATGGAAGCGCCGGAAACCACGCTGGCCGCGAAAAACGGCCTCCGGCTTGGCTACGGCCTCTGCAATTATTCGAGCGTGGAAGGCGGCGTGGTGACGCACGGCCACGATGGCGGAATCGACGGCTTTATTTCTTCGTATCGCTACATGCCGGAGCAAAATTGGGGTTACGTTATTCTACTGAACAGCGACAATTCGCAGCAGGCGCTCGAAAGTTTGAATCACCTGGCGATTGATTTTCTTTCGAAGGATTTCTCGAAACCGCAGCAACCGGTAACAGCTCTGCCCGCGAAATCCTTGAAGATGTTCAGAGGTTACTACGCGCCGCGCGCGCCGCGCAGCCAATTGTTTGCGTTCGTGGATGACTTGACCGGCGGAACGCGGATCCGCGTAATCAATGGCAAGCTGACGCGCTCCGGACTATTCGGCCAGCCCGAGGCGCTTCTCCCCGTCGGCAAGAACCTGTTTCGTGGAGAGAAAGAGCCGGAAGCCACTACCGTTTTCTTCGTCACGGAGACCGGCCATTGGGCGGTCGTAGGCAGTGGACTCGATGGCATCGGCTACAGCGAGCGGAGTTACGTCGCCTTCCCTTTCCTGAGGATTGCGTTGCTCTCGCTTTGCCTCTTCTTCCTGCTGACTACTTTGCCTTACGCGCTCGTTTGGCTTTTCATGAAGCTCATCGGCGCAATGAAGGATGTGCGCCACCTTTCCGTCCGCGTTGCGCCGTTGCATGAAACTGAGCGGCGCGCAAATCGGTTCGTTTAACTTCTGGACTGCGGGAATTTTCTTGGGAACATTTTTCTTTCCGATCCTGTCCGTGATCGGCCTGGTCCTCGTACTATGGGTTCCGAAGGAGGAAATTCACCGCGCCGTGAGGATTCACTCGCTCCTGGTTTCCTCCGCCTGCTGCGTGCTGACCGGCTTTTTCTGGTCGTGGCATCTGCTTGCGCTGCGATTGTGGGCGCCATGAGAGAACCTGCCGCTATCAGGGCGACCGATTTGGCCTGTGGTGAAATTCATAGCCGCTTTCCTCTTCCTACTCTGGCAATGAAGTAAAGCGCACCAGCGGATAAAGATCGCGAAAGACTTTGGCCGCTTCGCGCGGAAACGACGCGCGCATGGCCGCAGAGCGGGAAAACTTCCGGCGGACGATCCACGCTTGGAGCTTCTTCCAATCATCAGCCGAAACGGGCCAACCGGAGTGCTTCGTCCATTCCCCCTTCACCGTCTTGTACCAGTAGCTTTCGTAACGCCGGCCAAGGCGCGTTTTTTGCTTTGCTACCCAGCGTGAATCTGCCATCACGCGTGGTTCGGCGATCAGCGCAATCGTGGACTCTCTCCGCTTCCCGCCCGAATAGATGCGGAAACCCGCCGTGACTGTGTCCGTTGTGAGGCCAACATAAAGCCGGCCTGTTTCCCGCTTGACCGGCGGCGGAACGGAACTTCAAGTACATGTGCGTCTTGTAAAGTGTCTTGTCCTTCGCAAAACGAATGTCCCGGTTGATGCGCGAGAAATTCGCACCAATGCGGCCAGAGGTGTCGAAGCGCGAATCGAGCTCGAGCACCGCTGGCGCAAGCTCTTCCAGCAAGCGCCGGAAGGGTTGAATCAGAGTAGCCTGATAGCGGTCGCGGTTCGCTTCCATCCACTCCTTGTGGTTGTGGCGGCCAAGATCCTTGAAGAACTGAAACGTTTCGCGGGTGAACACCGGCTTCTTCGTTTCCATGGGGCCTCAGTTTCGAATATCGATGCGGCGGAGGTCCTACAGGGTACACGATTCCCCTATGGGGTCAATTCATCGGCTAATCCAGATTGGCTCTTGCCGCAGTGCACCGGCAACCGCTAGTCTGCATGGATGAGCAACTTTACCTCCACCGAAAGAACGAAAGTCCCCCGCAAGCCCGAGCGCGGCAGCTACGACCGCGAACTGATTTACCGCATTCTTGATGAAGCCTTCGTTTGCCACGTCGCATTTATCGTGGATGGCCAGCCTTTCCTGGTCCCAACGAATTATGTTCGAGTCGGTGACAGACTGTTTCTCCACGGCTCCACGGCGAGCCGCCTAATGAAAACACTCGCCAGCGGCGCGCCATTTTGTTTGAGCGTGACGCTTCTCGACGGCATCGTGCTTTCGCCCACGGCGACAGGCCATTCCGTCAACTACCGCTCCGTTGTAGTTATGGGTAAAGCCGAGCCAGTTGAGGGCGAGACTGCAAAGCTCGCGGCCATGCGCGACTTCGTCGAATATGTGATTCGCGGCCGGTGGGCCACGGTGCGTCGACCGAGCGAGCAGGAGTTGAAGGGCACCATGGTCGTTGCCGTGCCGCTCGTCGAAGCATCCGCCAAAGTGAGAACCGGCTTCGCCATCGACAATTGCGAAGAATACGCAGGCAGTGCTTGGACCGGGGTGATCCCCATGAAGTGGAGAGCAGAAGCGCCTATTCCAGACCCGCGCGGCAACCCGAAAAATCCAATTCCACCAAATGTGCTGAACTATTCGCGCCCGCAGTAGGCGAGACGCCGTATTATTCGCGTTCGTGCGGGACCTTGCGGAGACGCAGGAGGATGAACAATTAGGGGGCGGTGAGCAGGACTGGCTCGCCGCGCGTAATTACAATCGTGTGCTCGTAGTGTGCCGAGAGGCTGCCGTCCGCAGTGCGATACGTCCAGCCGTCCTGATCGAGCGTAACGTTGCCCGTGCCGGCCGCAATGATCGGTTCAATTGTGATGACCAATCCCTCGGTCAATTTGTCCTGCGCTGAGAAATCCGGGTAATTGGGCACCGAAGGCGGCTCGTGAATCGTGCGCCCGATGCCATGGCCGCCGAGTTCCCGCACCACATGAAAACCCCGCCTGCGCACCTCGCGCTCCACAGCGCGGCCGATGTCTTTGGTACGATTTCCCACTCGTGCTGCGTCCAGCGCTTGGCGAAACGCGCGCTCCGCACAACGCGCCAGCTCACGCGCCTTTGTGTTTGATCTCTCCGAAGGTACTTCGACGCTCACCGCGGAATCTGTGTGGTAGCCGTCTTTTTCAGCGGTCAGGTCGAGCTTGAATCCCATGCACTACCTCTTCATTCACACTGATGCACACATCGCCCGGGAATCCGTAAACCACTGGCGGTGAAGATCGCGCGCCATGCGCGGCAAGCACCCGCGAACCAGTCTCGCAAAGCTCCGCGGTCGTCACGCCCGCGCGAACTTCCGCAGCCATTGCGCGCAGCGCCTTCCCCACAATCATTCCGCAGGCGCGCAGCTTTTCGAATTGTTCTGGACTGTTGATGGACATCGAGACTCAATGGCAGCCGCAACCGCCCCCACAGCAACTACCGCCGCCCGAGGAGCCGCCGGAGGACTTAGCGGAAGCGCCGTTACTCGAACCGTTCGCCGTGCTGAACACCGAAAGCTGAATCGCGCTCTTCTTCCCCGCGCACTTCGGGCAGGCAATCTCCTGCGTCTTGTTCAGCACAATCTTCTCAAAGTGCGTCGATGCTCCGCAGGACGGGTACAGGCAAATCAAACCGGTTAATGCCTAGGAACCGTCACCGTAGTTGCGGTTTACCCGGGTGCTTCAATTGCGCATGACTCCCGCTCTGATGATGAATCTCGAAGCCGGCTTTCTGCAAGGCTCGCAACACCTCGCGTGGCTTGAGAATCGGGACACGTGGAGACATCAAGCACTAACTGCTACTCGAAGCTTTTCCTGAATTGTGCTTCTTTCATCCGGGATCCGCTCGCCATCTTTCTTCAGACCTTCCAGGTGGCAGAGAATCGCGTTCCGCGCCATCTCGCGAGCTTCCGCCAAGGTCCTTCCGTAAGTGATCAAACCAGGGAGTAGCGGTACCGTGACTTGGTATCCAGAGGGTTCCCCTTCTCGCGGATAGATACTCTCGCCATGATTCAAGTCTATTCCCCGACTGATAGAGCGTCAAACACTTCACTGTAAAAATGACAACCCCCGCCAAAGGTGAGGGTTGTCGTCATATCTGCGGAGTTGGACAGGATGCCTAGTCGCCGGCGACGGCTTCCGCGGCCTTTTCTGCCGATGGAGCGCCAGCCGGAGCGCCTTTGCCATTGCCGTTGGAATGGCCATTGCCATTCGCTGGGGCGATGGTGACTGGCTTGCCAGCATTTGCGAAATTGGCAGGCACCGCCTTCGCGATGTCGCTAACCGTGCCGATCTGCACGACCGTAGGCTGGGGCTTCTTCAGCACCAGCTCTTCGTAGATCGCGCGAACCTTGGCTTGTTCTTCGTACGCCTTCTTGCGGCGGGCGCGGTCTTCTTCCGCCGCCGTCAGCGGAACGTCGTGCTCCAGATGACGAACACGCGCCGCATCCTGGGAGTCGATCTTCAGGGAGTGCTCGAAGCTCTCCAGGTTGACGCTCTTGCCCTTCGCGTAGATTTCGTGCTTCCCGTGGTTCTTGTACCACTCGGCCACAGTCGCGTTCTTGTGCATGTTCTCGATAATCTGCCGCCAGCCCACACCGGTGTTGTATGCACAGAAGGAAATTTCGCCCTGCTGCGTGGCGTACGGGATGATGCACATTTCCGTGCGGCGGAAGTCATAGTTGAACAGATCCTGGAACCACATTCCCGCGATGAACAGGAAGTTCCACGGATCGGTCTGGCGGCGCTTCATGGCGTCTTCGTAGGTGCGGTCCGGAGACGTCTTGCCGTATTTCTTCTCCGCGCCCTTCGTGAGCGCCCAGGTCTTGTCAAATTTCTTGAAGAGGTCATACAGCTTAAGCCCCTTCGGGCCGCGGAACGGGTGGTAGTTCTTCAAGAGGGCCATGGCCATCATGAAGTTCGAAAAATTCTTGCCGCGCGCCGCGTCGGTAA
>WNFC01008971.1_pt1 | contig 11054 bp, 10 predicted proteins | sample 5400541 | NCBI WGS metagenome assembly WNFC01 (sample SAMN13153342, study PRJNA577476) | soil metagenome | isolation source: 120 cm saprolite under Douglas fir tree site 2 hole 2 replicate 1 | place: USA:California | collected 2015-04-18
CGCGCCGCACTATCCGGCCAGGCAAAGCTGCCCGCGCCTTCCAGAATCACGATGAGCTCGAATCGTTCGGGTTCGACTGGGATTTCGCATTTCGCGGAACACTCCCAGCGCTCCGCCGCAAAGTAGCGGCAAGCGGCGAGAAGTGATCTCGATCCGCCATTCGCGGGAAGAAGCAGCGAAGTGACTTTTCCTCCCGCGGGTTTCCCGAAGTTTGTCACCTGGAGCGCTTTCTCAACATGCAATTCGCGCAGTTTTCCGTGCGTATCGACGCGCCCGAAATCGTAAACACGGTACGTCAAGTCGGAATACTCCTGTACCTCGCAGATCACCATGTTTGGACCGATGGAGTGGGGCGTGCCCGCGGGAACGAAAAACGTGTCGCCCGTTCGGACCGTGTGCGCTTCGAAGAGGTCTTCCAGCGTGTGTGACGCCAATCCCTCGCGAAATTGTTCTTTGTTTACGCCGGGCTTCAGCCCGAGCTGCAATTGCGCTCCGGCCGTCGCGGAAACCGCGTGCCACATCTCCGTTTTTCCTCGGCCGCCGGCGGCCTTTTCGTGGACGGAGGCATAAGCGTCGTCCGGATGAACCTGGAGCGAGAGTTTTTCGGCAGGAAAAATAAATTTGACGAGGAGAGGAAAACTCGATTCGGCGGTGAGTCGGCCGCCGCGCCACTCCGCGGGCATTTCCGCCCAGGCCGCGCCGAGCGTCTTTCCGGCGAATGGACCGGAAGCGATGCGGCAATCCACACCCGTGAGCCAGGCTTCGCCCAGCGGCTCCGTCAAATTGGATTTTTCGGGGAAGAGCGGTGCTAACGAGCGCGCTCCCCAGAGGCGCGGGCTGAAGATGGGCTCGATGCGTGTGGGCGTGGGCCTCACGGTTACGATGCGGCTTCAGCGCGAGAGAAAAAACGTTCGAGGCGCCGCAGGCCTTCGTCGATTCGTTCGATGGAGGTGGCGTAGGAAAGCCGCAGGTAGCCCGGCGCGCCAAAGGCTTCGCCCGGCACGACGGCCACTTGCGCCTTTTCCAGCAGCATCTTGGAAATTTCCGTGCACGTCTTTGCCAGTGCCGGCCGGCCGGAAGCGTTCGAAAGGTGCGCGGAGATGTTGGGGAAGGCGTAGAACGCGCCGCCCGGCCATTCGCAGGTCACGCCGGGAATCGCGCGCAGGCCTTCCACGATGCGTTTCCGGCGCTTGGTGTACTCCTCGAGCATGATCGGCACGGTCTCCATCGTTCCGCGCATCGCTTCCAGCGCGGCGTATTGCGCGATCGATGTGGCGTTGGAGGTGGACTGACTTTGCAGTTTAATCAGCGCCTGGATCAGGGCCTCCGGTCCCAGCGTGTAGCCGATTCGCCAGCCAGTCATCGCGAACGTTTTCGAAACCGAGCCGATGATGATGACGTTTTCTTTGGAGCCCGCCGCGCTGGCGATCGAATACGGCTTGTGCGGCTCGTAGGTGAAGTGCGAATAACACTCGTCGCCCATCACCCACACGTTGTTTTTCTTGCAGACCGCCAGGATGCGTTCGTACTCATCCGGCGGTACGACGCCGCCCGTGGGATTGCTCGGCGAATTCAGAATCAGCAATCTCGTCTTCGGCGTGATGGCCTTTTCGATCGCCGCCGCCTTCACGCTAAAGCCATCTTCCGGCTTCGTCTCCACAAATACAGGCGTCCCGCCCGCGTACTTCGCGATATCCGGGAAGCTCACCCAGTACGGCGCAGGGATGATAACCTCGTCGCCCTGTTGAATCAGCACGCTCATCACGTTGAAGATGGAGTGCTTTCCCCCAACGCTGACGACGCATTCCTTCGGTTCGTACGACGAGCCGAGCTCGCGCTTGTGCCACGCGCAGATAGCTTCGCGCAGCGGCGTGATGCCGCCCGTCGGCGTGTATTTCGATTTGTTTTCCTCGATCGCCTTGATCGCCGCTTTCTTGATGTGGTCGGGCGTAGGGAAGTCCGGCTCGCCCGGGCCGAAGTCCGCGACGTCCACGCCGCGCGACTTCAGCTTGTCCGCTTCAGCGATCACCGCTGCGGTCGGCGAAATTTGTATGCGATTGATGCGGTCCGTTAGTTGCACCTTGGCTCCTCGAATGAAGTTCACAGTTTACAGCGAACAGCTCACAGTCAAGAAATGAGAAGAAATTCGAGGCGGTTCGCCGGGTTCGCGAGCACTCGCCTCAACCGGGAACTGGCCGCTGAACACTGAAGACCAATAAATATGGGAAATATCTCCAGTACAAAATCCACTACAAAACTTTGGCGCGCAGCCGCTGCTCAACGGCAGGGGGCACCAGCCCGTTCAATGGGCCGCCATGCTGGGCGATCTCCCGTACGAGCTTGGAGCTCAGATAGCTGTACGGTTCGCCGGGCAGCATGAAGACGGTTTCCAGCCTCGGCTCCAGCTTGCGATTCATCAGAGCCATCTGCAATTCGTATTCGTAGTCGGAGACGGCGCGAATGCCGCGAAGAATCACGCCCGCGCCGCGCTTGCGCGCATAGTCGATGAGCAGCCCTTCGAACACGTCCACTTCCACGTCGGCCAACTTGTTCGTGACCTCGCGCAACATTTCCACGCGTTCGGGAACGGTGAAGAGGGGCTGCTTTTCCGTATTCCGCAATACGGCCACGATCAGGAGGTCGAACATCTTCTCCCCGCGCTCGATGAGGTCGAGGTGCCCGTTGGTGACCGGGTCAAACGAACCTGGGTAGATGGCAATCGAAGTTTTCATCGTGGAATCATAGGCGCCGCACTTCTCCGCTTATTCTAACCCAGGCGGGGAAAACCGCAGCTTGCAAACTTGGAGAGAGGCCAAAGTGGATTCTTTTGGCGGCGCAAGGAATCCTCTTCGCAGGATGCTGAAGATATGACAGTATGCGAAAGCTGGTGCTACATAGCAGTCCTCAGAGATTTGGTACTCTGCGTGGGAGGATTTTCCGGACAATGGTTCAGAATGCGCGGTTGCAAGGTTTTGGCATACTTGTTCTTTGCGTTTTGTTGTACCCCGCGATGACTACAGCTCAACAGCCTGCATTGAATCTGATGCCTCTTCCCGCGAGCGTGCAGCCCGGTACGGGGAACCTTGGAGTGGACTCGTCGTTTTCGGTGGCCCTCACCGGCTATTCCGAGCCGCGGCTGGAGCGCGCCAGTGAGCGATTCTTGAAGCAACTCGCGCGCCAGACAGGTCTCCCGCTCTCCCTCAAGCCGGCCAAGGCGGCAAAAGCAACGCTCGTGATCCAGACCGATCACGCGGGCAAAGAGATCCAGGAAGTCGGCGAGGACGAGAGCTACGTTCTGGAAGTGAGCGCCACCGGCGCGAAGCTCACCGCGCCAACGCCGCTCGGCGCGATGCACGGTCTTCAAACCTTTCTTCAATTGGTGGATGTTTCCCCCGGCGGATTTGCTGCGCCTGCGCTCAAGATTCAAGACCAGCCGCGTTTCCCGTGGCGCGGTTTAATGATCGATTCCGCCCGCCATTTCATCCCGCTCGACGTCATCCGCCGCAATATCGACGGCATGGAAGCCGTGAAGATGAACGTTTTCCACTGGCACCTCTCGGAGAACCAGGGCTTCCGCGTCGAGAGCAAGAAATTTCCGAAGCTACACGAATTGGGCTCCGATGCCCTTTACTACACGCAGGATGAGATCCGCGATCTGATTGCCTACGCGAGGGACCGCGGAATTCGCGTGGTGCCGGAATTCGATATGCCGGGGCATAGCACCGCGTGGTTCGTGGGGCATCCCGAACTGGCCAGCGGAAAAGGACCTTACGAAATCGATCGGAAGTGGGGAATCTTCGATCCGGCGATGGACCCGACGAGCGAGAAAGTCTACAAGTTTCTCGATGACTTCATCGGCGAGATGGCCAGGATTTTTCCGGACCACTATTTGCACATTGGCGGCGACGAGGTCAACGGCAAAGAGTGGATCGCGAATCCGAAGATTCAGGCGTTCATGAAGGCGCATGCGATCAAGAACAACGAAGCGCTGCAGGCGTATTTCAGCGGGCGCGTGCAGAAGCTGGTGGTGAAGCATGGCAAAGCGGTGATCGGCTGGGACGAAGTGCTCGTGACGGGAGTGCCGAAGGATATTGTGATTCAGTCCTGGCGCGGACAAGCCTCGCTCGCGCAAGCGGCCAAACAGGGCTACCGCGGGATCTTGTCGAACGGATACTACCTGGATTTGGGTTGGTCCGCGGCACGGCACTATGCGGTGGACCCGATGAGCGGCGATGCGGCAAATCTCTCCGCGGAGGAAAAGCAGCGAATTCTGGGCGGTGAATCGTGCATGTGGTCGGAGTACGTGAATCCGGAAAACGTGGATTCGCGTATCTGGCCCAGGAATGCCGCGATTGCGGAGCGCCTCTGGTCTCCGCAGGAAGTCCGCGACCCCGCCTCCATGTATGCACGGCTGGATTTTGTTAGCGCCCGGCTGGAGTGGCTGGGACTCACGCACCGGACCGTCTCGCGGCAAATGCTGCAGCGCCTCGCGGGCTCCGCATCCGCGGCGGAATTTGCGGCGCTGCGCACTCTTGCCGATGTCATCGAACCGGTGAAGGACTACTCGCGCGAACAGACGGCTCCGGCGGAACCAACCAGCAGCACGCCGATGAATCGCGTCGTGGATGCTGTTCCGCTCGAGAGCGATGCGGGCCGGCATTTTGGAGAACTGGTCGATCAGTTCGTTGCATCCGCGTGCCATGATGCAGCAGCGGAAGCGCGGCTCCGCGCACAACTCATGACTTGGCGCGACAATGACGCAATACTCCAGCCGCTCGCGCAGCGCTCTTTCCTGGTGAAAGAGGTAGCAGCCAACTCTCAGGATCTATCCGCATTGGGGACGGCGGGGCTCGCCGCGCTCGGCGCCATCGCAAAGGGGCAGCCAGCTCCCGACTCGTGGAAACCCCAACAGCTCGCCATCCTGGAACAAGTCAAAAAGCCGAAGGCACAGTTGCTGCTGATTCCTGCCCCCGCCGTGCAGAAACTAATCGAGGCTGCTTCAGCGGGTGGTGCCTGCTCCGTCCCGAAGCCTTAGGCGTGACTTGCGCCGATGTAATGGCTACTCAGTTCGATTCGGTGGGATAGTTGTGGCAAACGCCGCTGCCGGAATCATGAAATGACTTCCCCTCTTCGGCGATAAATTCCCAAGTGTACTTCCCAGGCGAGAGCGTGAGCTTCAGCACGCCGAACGTGTCCCAATCCCGAATCTCGCTGTTCGGAGCGGCGAAGCCGAGCAGGTCGTGGCTGCGGCCGCCGGTCCCGGCGACAATCTCCCGGATTCCATTCGCAGGATCGGCTTTGCCCTCGGGGTCCTGTGCCGCAAAGCGTTCGTAGGAATGTTCGTGCCCGGCAAGAACCACGTCGGCGTGGGCGGCGTACAGGTCTTCCCAGAGCTGCTTCAACTCGGGATGGACGGCGTGCCTCCTGAAGACGCCGCTGCTAAAGAGCGCATGGTGGCCATAAGCGAGAATGCAAACGTTGGGATGCTTCGCAAGATCCTCTTTCAGCCAAGTCTCTTGCGGTGAGCCAGTGGCGCAGCCGCCCAAGTCCTTCGCGTTGCAATTGGTATTCAGCACGACAATGTGCCAGTCGCTCAGGTCGTAGCTATAGTAGCCCTTGCCCGGTGGCCCCGCCTGTGTTCCCCAGTATTGGAAATAGCCCGCCGCCGTAGGTTCTGCATACTCATGATTTCCTAGGGCCGGTCTCGTCCTGTCTTTGAAGCGGCCCCAGGCCGGGTCATAGCAATTCTTGAAGTCTTCCGCGCTCCCCTTTTCGTAGGCCAGGTCGCCTGCGGCAAAAACCGTCCCAGGGATTTGCTCAATCAGCTTGGCTGTTGCCCGGGCGCCTTCCGGATTCTTGCAACTGGCGATGTCGCCTGCTCCGACGAGAACAAAAGCCCGCGCCGGCGGCCGCTTTTTGGGCGGTTTGACTCGACTGCGCTTGGGTCTATCGGTTGGCGGCAGCGTTTGCGTTTGCGCTCGGGCAGGCGCTAGAACGAGGAGGACCAGCAGGATCAGCCCCCACATGAATCGGCCCCCCAAGTCTTTTCGTCTCCGGATGTATCCGAGCATCCCGCTCCTCCATCGAAGGTCTAGGCTACCATGCAGCGGCGGCAAACTCAGCGAATCGCACTTCATCTTAAGATTTCCGCCGTTTGCTGCAACTGGAGACCGTTAGCTGAAATTCGCTAGCAAATAAGACTAATTTAGTCTTACTCTAAGTTGAACGAAATACAGAGGTTGCATTGATGGCTAGGAAAGCTTTGGGTTGACTTTAGGGCGCCTCAGGGCCTATACTTCATATGCGACTGAATCAGTCGCATATTCTGGAGCGCATAGAAAGTCTTTCGAACGATGTTCAAGCTCTCCAAAAAAGCCGACTACGGTCTGATTGCCGTCAAGCACTTGGCCATGCATCGGCAGCAGCATGCTTGCAGCGCCGGCGAGATTGCCGAAGAGTATGGCATCTCCGCGACTCTTATGGCGAAGGTGCTGCAAAAGCTGGCGCATCATTCACTCGTGGCCGCGAAGCATGGTTCCAGCGGGGGCTACCAATTAGCCAAGGAGCCGGGGCAGATCAGCGCGCTCGATGTGATTTCGGCCATCGATGGTCCGGTGCTGATCACTTCCTGCGTTACGACCCACGGGAATTGTGACGCCACGGAGAAGTGTTCGGTCCGCGAGCCGCTGCGCCGTGTGAACGAAAGCATTTTGAATGTGTTGAACACTGTCACGATTGCCCAGATGAGCGAAGAGACGCACGAGCCTGCGCTCGTAGCATTGAGGACTTAGGAGAAGAGGGAATATGGCCGTCAAACTACCGATTTATATGGACAACCACGCGACAACGCCGGTCGATCCGCGCGTCGTCGAGGCGATGCTGCCGTACTTCACCGAGAAATTCGGCAACGCCGCGAGCCGCAACCATTCCTTCGGCTGGGCGGGCGAAGAGGCCGTGGAAACGTCGCGCCAGCAGATCGCTTCGCTGATCAACGCCACGCCGAAAGAGATCATCTTCACGAGCGGCGCCACGGAATCCGATAACCTGATGATCAAGGGCATCGCCGAGATGTTCCGCGAAAAGGGCAACCACATCATCACCCAGGCCATCGAGCACAAGGCCGTGCTGGACACCTGTAAGAACCTGGAGAAGCACGGATTTGAAGTTACCTATCTGCCGGTCCAGCGGGATGGGCGCGTAAACATCGAGGATTTGAAGGCGGCTATTAAGCCCACAACGATTCTGATCACCATCATGTACGCCAACAACGAAATTGGCGTGATCAACCCGATCGCGGAAATCGGCAAGATTGCCAAGGAGCACGGCATCTTCTTCGCCGTGGACGGCGTGCAGGCTGTTGGCAAGATTCCGGTTGACGTCCAGAAGGACAACATCGACCTGCTGGCCATCAGCGGTCACAAGATTTACGGGCCCAAGGGCGTTGGCGCTTTGTATGTTCGCCGCCGCAATCCCCGCGTGCAGCTTTCCGCCATCATCGACGGCGGCGGGCACGAGCGCGGCATGCGTTCCGGCACGCTGAACGTGCCCGGTATCGTGGGCCTCGGCAAGGCCTGTGAAATCGCGCAGAAAGAGATGCCGGAAGAAGGGGCACGCATGCTCGGCTTGCGCGAGCGTCTCCGAAAAGGCCTGGAAGCCAAGCTGGACGAGGTTTTCATCAACGGCTCGATGGAGCATCGCCTCCCGAACAACCTGAACATGAGCTTTGCCTATGTCGAAGGCGAATCGCTGCTCATGGGCATTAACGACATCGCGGTGTCGAGCGGCTCCGCCTGCACTTCGGCAACCCTTGAACCCAGCTACGTACTCAAAGCATTAGGCGTCGGCGAAGACCTCGCCCACACCTCGATTCGATTTGGCCTGGGGCGCTTTAATACGCAGGAGGAAGTCGACTACGTCATCGACAAGATGGTGCAGGTCGTCATCAAGCTGCGCGAACTGTCCCCGCTCTACGAAATGGCCAAAGAGGGAATCGATATCTCCAAAATGAAATGGCAAACCGCCTAAAGGACCGGAAGAGACACCATGGCAAATGAAGGAACAATTCGCATTCATCGCTCCATCGGCGGCACCGGCGCGGCCTTTCGCGTGACGTTTGTGCCCTACGGTGGGGAAGGGGAAGAGGCCGCCGTCGCCGGCGAGCGCTCTTTCCACGAGCTACAGCAAGTGCGCGCCTTTCTGAAAATGCTCGGGCTCGGCGCGGAGTTTATCAAGGACGCTCTTCGTCAGTTGACCGCGGGCCGCTCGGCTTCCGTGCCGAACGTTTCACTCACTGACAAAGCAGTCAAGAGCGCTGGTTTCGGGAATCTCGTGAATCTGGCAAGGAGCAATGGCTAATGGCATACAGCGATAAAGTGGTCGATCACTACAACAATCCCCGCAACGTCGGCAGCCTCTCGAAGGAAGACCCCAACGTCGGCACGGGTCTCGTCGGGGCGCCGGAGTGCGGCGACGTGATGAAGCTGCAGATGAAGATCAATCCCGATACCAAGGTCATTGAAGAAGCCAAGTTCAAGACCTTTGGCTGCGGGTCGGCCATCGCCAGCTCCTCGCTCGCCACCGAGTGGGTGAAGGGCAAGACGGTCGAAGAGGCGCTTTCGATCAAGAACACGGACATCGTGCGCGAGCTTTCGCTCCCGCCGGTGAAGATCCATTGCTCCGTGCTCGCGGAGGACGCCATCAAGGCCGCCATCGGCGATTGGAAGAAAAAGCACGGCGTCGAAGTGCCGGCGCACGAAAAGCCGTCGCACTAAGCTGTGGTTGGTTATAGGGACGATTCCTCATGGCTACTGACGTCGTAAGTCCGAATATCGCGAAGATCCACCTGACCGAGCGCGCCGCGCAGAAAATCCGCGCGCTGCTCGAAAAGGAAGGTGTGTCTCCCGAGGTCGGCGGCCTGCGCGTTGGGGTGCAAGGCGGCGGCTGCTCCGGTCTCTCTTATGCCATGCGCCTCGACACGCAGTCGCGGGATCGCGACAAGATCTTCGAAGAACATGGCGCGCGCCTCTTCGTTGACGCGAAGAGTTTCCTGTATCTGAACGGCACGACGCTCGAGTACGAAGAGTCGCTGATGCGCCAGGGATTCGTATTCCAGAATCCCAACGCGGCGCGGAACTGCGGCTGCGGCAGCTCTTTTACGGCCTAGTAGCACAGACTTCAGTCTGTGCTCTTCGCTGTTGACTCAGTTCCAGCGGGGGTAACGCACAGGCGAGCCTGACAAGTGGTTGGCAGCCGCACCCGCCAGCCACTTTTTTTGTGCCTTGTGGAGATTTTTGAAAAATAATTTATGAGCGCCGCCCCGACAACCACGACTCCCCCTCTCGTGTGCTGGAACTGCCACGAGCGCACGCTCGGCACGCACTTCTGCTCGAGTTGCGGCAAGCTCTTGCAGTCGCCCCAGGCGGTCGATTATTTCGCGCTTTTTGAAATGCCGCGGAAGCTTTGGATCGAAATGAGCGGCCTGGAGCAGAAATTTCTGCAGCTCAGTTGGATGCTGCATCCCGACAATTTCGTCAATGCGAGCGAGCAGGAGCGCGATCTCTCCCTCAAGCGCAGTTCGGAATTGAACGACGCCTATCGCACGCTGCGCGATCCGGTCGGTCGCGTCGAATATCTCCTCGGGATCGAAGGCACGCGCAAGGAAGGCGAGCACAAACAGCAGGCGCCGCCGGAACTGCTGGAAGAGGTTTTCGAGTTGAACGAGTCGCTCGATGAACTTCGCGAGGCGAAGGCTTCGGGAGCCGACCTCGCCGCGTTGAAATCGCGCCTCGAATCCGCCGAGAAGCATTTTCAGGAAAAACTCGGCGAAGTGGATTCGCGGCTCCAGGAGGCGGCCCGCGAATGGGACGCCGCTCTCAGCGGTGACGCCGCCACGCGAAAAAAAATCATGGCGCGGCTCAACGATTTGCTCAACCGCCGCTCCTACATCCGGAATTTAGTTGCCAACGTTCAAAAGGAGCTTTTGTAGCGCAGGGGCTTTAGCCCCTGCGGATGTTTATCATGGGCAGAATCGTAGGAATCGATCTCGGTACCACCAATAGTCTCGTCGCGTATGCGGATCCGCAGACGGGACAGCCGAAGTGTATCCCAGGACCTTACGGCGATACGCTTTGCCCCTCGGTCGTGAGCCTAGATTCCGACGGAAGCATCATCGTTGGCGAGGCTGCCGTCCGCCGCCTGCTCACGCAGCCAGAGCGCACCATCTATTCCGTGAAGCGCCTCATGGGCCGAGGCCCCGCCGACGTTCAAAGCGAACTCAAGCTCTTTCCGTTTCGTATCGATCCCTCGAGCAAAAACGTCATCCGCGTGATGCTCGGCGAAAAAATTTTCACCCCGCCGGAGATTTCCGCTTTCATCCTGCGCGAACTGAAAAACTGGGCTGAAGCCCATTTCGGCGAAATCGTCGATCGTGCGGTGATCACCGTGCCGGCCTATTTCAACGACGCCCAGCGCCAGGCCACCAAGGACGCCGGCAAAATCGCCGGCCTTGAAGTTCTCCGCCTCGTCAACGAGCCCACCGCCGCGGCGCTCGCCTACGGCCTTCACGAGAAGCAGCGCGGCAAAGTTGCCGTCTACGATCTCGGTGGCGGCACGTTTGACATTTCCGTCCTCAAGCTCATTTCCACGACCGAGGGCGATATCTTCCAGGTTCTTTCCACCAATGGCGACACGCACCTCGGCGGCGACGACATCGATAATCTGCTGCAGGCTTTCGTCCACGAACAGATTCTCCAGCACGACCAGCTCGATTTTTCGCCCCATGGCGAACTGGCCCAGGAGCTTCGCAAAGCGCTGATCGAAGTAAAGCATCAGCTTTCCGAATTGGAGGCCGCCACGCTTCGCTTCCCGTTGCCGGACGGCAAACTGTTCGTTCACGAATTCACGCGCGGCGCAATCGATGCCCTCATTCGCCCCGTGGTTGACCGCACCATGGGGCCCGTCAAGCAAGCGCTTGCGGACGCGCAGCTTAAGCCCACAGACATGGACGAAGTCGTGCTCGTCGGCGGCACCACGCGCACGCCGCTCATCCGCCGCAC
>WNFC01029689.1_pt1 | contig 11049 bp, 7 predicted proteins | sample 5400541 | NCBI WGS metagenome assembly WNFC01 (sample SAMN13153342, study PRJNA577476) | soil metagenome | isolation source: 120 cm saprolite under Douglas fir tree site 2 hole 2 replicate 1 | place: USA:California | collected 2015-04-18
AGCATCTGAGCATACGAAAGTGTAGGCGTGGTCCTCCACCAATGACCGCGACACGAAATCCTGTCTGGGGTTTAGACTCCATTCCCCTTCGAGACATGGCGGACGCAGAACTCGTACGGCTGCTGACGCAGCGTAACGCTGATGCCATGGAAGTGATCTTCGATCGCTACTACCGGATGGTGATGCGTGTCGCCTTGCACATCGTGCGTGACTCCGGTGAAGCACAGGATGTCGTGCAAGTCGTATTTACAGATTTTTACCGCAACGCCAAACTTTTTGATGCTCAGAAAGGTAGTTTGAAGGGCTGGTTGCTGCAATATGCATATGGGAGGAGTATCAATCGAAAGCGTAGCCTCAAGTCGCGGAATTTCTATGACTGTGCTGAATTGGAGTCGTTGGACGATGCCACGCCAAACGCCAAATCAAAGCTCTTCGATCTTGAATCACCCGAGGTGAATCTTTTCGTTGAACAGGCGCTCGGGACATTAGGCGAGAAGCAGCGAACCGTGATTGAGATGATCTGCTTCCGGGGCATGACCTTATCAGAAGCAGCCACGGCAACCGGGGAATCGCTCGGCAATGTGCAGCATGCTTACTACAGAGGCATAGAGAAACTGCGGGTGCTTCTGAGCGCATCCCGGCAGGAAAAAGCTCAGGCCGGATCCTCAGTACGGCCGACTATTCTTAGGAAGTGGCACCGTGCAGCGGAGAACCAAAATGAACGCAAAATGGACATTGTCAAGGCACGAGCACTATAAGCAGCTGTGCGTCCTTGCTTCTCTGGGGGAACTTCCGGCCGACGAGGGGAGAAAGCTCAGGCGCCACCTTGCCGATTGTGAGCAGTGCGGGCAGGCCTATTCAGATTATCTTGCTCTTCGTGTCGGGCTAATACCTCACTCAGACGATGCGGGAACTATTGCAGCCTTGAAGGAAAGTACTCGGGCTGCCGTTTTGCACGGCATTGTTGACTTGGAGCAACGTGGGACTGCGAGCCCGCGGAAGCCAGAAACGGGGGTTGCACGTCCTCTCTGGAACCAGACACTTCCACTATTCGGCTCGGCTGTTGCATTGGCTGCTGTCGCTGTTTGCTGCTTCTGGCTCGGCATGCGGTACCAATCTTTAAGGAACGTCGCTTCAGCCGGGAGGCTCCAAATTCAGATTCCGGCAGTTCCTGCACCGACACCAGCGACACAGTCGGAATCGACAGAGACATCGGTGAGGCAAGAGCAATTTAGTAAGGCTTTCCATCGAGAACATGAACACAACGTTCAATTACGTGCCGCTCTCGAAGAGAAAGAGAACCATCTCTTGGCAACAGAAGAACAGAACGCCACTCTCCAGCATCGAATTGCGGTTGAGACGAAGGAATTGAGTGCCACGGAATCGTTGCTCTGGTCGAAATCGGGGGAGTTGAAACAGCTCCAAGAGACACAATCTTCCGACAAGATCACCATGATCGCTCTTCAATATCAAGGCCAGGAACTCACTGATAAATTGAATTCCCAAAACGCAAATCTCCAACGAGAGCACGACTTGCTGGCGAAGGGAAGGGAGATTCGAGACATTATCGGGGCTCGCAATCTCCATATAGTCGACGTATACGATACTGATGCCAAAGGTCGCACCAAGAGGCCATTCGCTCGTGCTTTTTACACTGAGGGAAGGTCCCTTGTCTTCTACGCGTACGATCTTCCTCTTCAACGTGCGGATGGAAAGCCCACCTATGTGGCCTGGGGCCAACGGAACGGGAACAAGTCCTCGATCAGGAACCTGGGAATCCTGGTCAACGATGATCGGGGACAGAAACGCTGGCTTCTGGACTTCAATGATCCGAACGTTTTGGCTGAGATTGACTCCGTGTTCATCACACTTGAACCCAGCGGCGATGCGGAGAGGCCCAGCGGCAAGCGCATGTTGACCGCATATCTAAAGGACGAAGTCAACCACCCTTAAGCCCTCCTCACACTTCACCCTTTACCCTTTCCTACATACTCCTCGCCATTTCGGCTGGAATTCCCATGATTTTTTCTCTTTGCTGGTAGGAAACCGACACAACCTCTGTAATGAATGTCAGAGGGAACAAAATCGATGGCCTCCACAACTCGGTTAAAGTGCGACTTCTTTTTATGTGGTCAAGCTTTGCTTGTGTTGACGCTACTCGCTGCAGGATCGACCCCTATGCTTGCGCAAACAGAGACCGCCACGATTTCCGGCACGATAACCGACCAGAGCGGCGCCTTCGTTGCCCGCGCCGACGTGATGGTCACGAATGAGGACACAAACATTGTTGCTCACACCAGAACGAACGGAGCTGGTGTATATAACGTCTCCGGGCTGAAGCCCGGCCGCTATAAGGTTGCGGTGGAGAAAGAAGGCTTCAAGCAAGTTGTCGTGCGTGAGATTACGCTGAACGTGCAAGACGTCCTTAACAGGAATTTCAGTTTACAGGTCGGCGGCACGTCTGAGACGATCCAGGTCGAAGGTAATGCGGCCAATGTCAACACGATAGATGCTACAGTCAGCACGGTGGTAGATCGCAACTTTGCTGAGAACCTTCCGCTGAACGGCAGGAGTTTTCAAACGTTGATTCAGCTCACGCCAGGGGTGGTACTTACCACCAGCAACTTCGGCGACGGTGGACAATTCAGTGTAAGCGGACAACGGGCCGCTGCCAACTACTGGATGGTGGACGGGGTGAGTGCCAACATCGGTATGAGTTCGACCACGATTGCAGGAAACGGGCTAGCAGGTTCGCTTGGTTCTTTCAGTGCTCAGGGTGGGACGAACAGTTTGGTGTCTGTCGACGCCCTGCAGGAGTTCCGCATCCAGACCTCCACATATGCCCCGGAGTTCGGCCGAACGCCAGGAGGTCAGATTTCCATTGTTACCCGCTCTGGAACCAATCAGTTTCACGGCACACTGATGGACTATTTCCGGAATGACGTCTTGGATGCCAACGACTGGTTCAACGGTTTCACCAGACCATCACAGCCCAAGGCGGAAGAACGACAGAATGATTTCGGAGGGACTTTCAATGGGCCGATCTTGAAGGATAAGACCTTCTTCTTCTTTTCGTATGAGGGGCTTCGGCTTAGGCTGCCACAAACTGCGCTCACGACTGTTCCTGACGCCAGTTCCACAACTGGAGGTTTGAACTCGCGTGACAATGCCATGCCGGCTCTGCATCCTTTCCTGAACGCGTTCCCTATGCCAAACGGTCCCGAAGTCCTCGCGCCGTGTGATCCGGCAACTGATCCCAGTTGTCCGCCTACAGGCCAGAAACCAACGGGGGCCGCACAGTTGAATGCGAGTTTTTCGAACAGTTCCACGCTGGATGCATACAGCATTCGTATTGACCATAAACTGCCAAGCCGGCTGACCCTTTTTGGTCGGTACAACTACTCGCCCTCAGAAATTGTTCAGCGCGGGCAATTTGGTATTTTCCCGCTCAGTACGCTGACTCCAAATCGCATTACTACGCAAACTGCAACAGTAGGAGCTACTTGGGCTATATCTCCCATCATGGCTAACGATCTGAGATTTAACTATAGTAAGACACGCTCAGATAGCTACAATCATTTGGACAACTTCGGCGGCGCTATCCCATTAACGACCCTGCCTCTGCCAAGCCCATACACCGTTCAGAATGCATATCTTGCGTTCGACATCTTCTCTTTGACGAACGGTCAACTACGGGTCGGTAAGAACACGAGTAATCTGCAGCGTCAAATAAATATCGTCGACGATGTATCCTTGCAGAAAGCCTCGCATAGCCTTAAGTTCGGAGTGGACTTCCGTCGACTAACCCCACTGTATGGGCCACCGCAATATACCCAAAGTGCTTATTTCTCCGATGTTGGATCCGCAGCAGCGGGAACGCTTCTTCCCTTTAGCACAATAGTATCCGCAACAGAGGTGCCTTTGCTGTTTCGAAACCTTGGTGTCTTCGCACAAGACACTTGGCGAGTCGTTCCGCGTCTGACTGTTACCTATGGCTTGCGGTGGGATGTGGATTTTGCCCCCTCGACGACAAGCGGCCCTGCGTTCCCAGCAGCAGTCAACTTCAAGAACTTGGCGACCTTGGGTTTGGCGCCAGGTGGAACGGCGGCCTTCAAGACCCCGTACGGCAATGTCGCGCCGAGAGTTGGACTTGCCTATCAAGTCTCTCAGAGCCAAGATTGGGGCGCCGTACTTCGGGGTGGAGTCGGCGTCTTTTTTGACTTGGCAACCCAGGAAGTCGGCAACACCTTTCAGGGATCGTACCCCTTTGGAGGCTCAGCATCCGTCGGTGGGAGCTTCCCAATCGACCCTGCGGCCGCCGCACCGCCGCCGATTACACCTGCTAACCTAGCTTCAGGCGCGCTATCGGCGTTCGACCCAAATCTGAATCTGCCTTATACAATTGAATGGAATGTTGCGTTTGAGCAGGCTTTTTACAGGCAGCAGACCCTATCAGTCTCCTACATTGGTTCCGCAGGAGGACGCTTGATACAGACGTCATTCGTATTTTCACCGAACCCTAACGTCGGAGCCGCAGATCTAATAAGTAACGCGGGCATTTCCGATTACAATGCGCTCCAAGTTCAATTTCAACGACGGTTGTCGCGTGGTCTCCAGGCACTCGCTTCCTATACGTGGTCGCATTCGATTGATACAGCTTCCGCTGGGTCATACGCGAATGCGTCCAATACTATTGTGCCGACTGTCAATCCAAACGCGAACAGGGGGTCTTCTGACTTCGACATTCGTAACGCGTTTTCTGCAGCCCTGACATATCAGATTCCGTCGCCCGAAATCAATGTTTTAACTAACTCACTTCTGCGCGGTTGGTCGCTCCAGAATATTGTCCAAACTCGGTCCGCCCCGCCAGTTAATGTTTCTGACGCTCTTTTTGTCGCGCTTTTTAATGGGCTCACGCAAGTCCGACCCGATGTGGTTCCCGGGCAGCCTTTTTATCTAAATGGATCTCAATATCCCGGAGGAAGGGCATTCAATCCAGCCGTGCTCACGGACCCGCCGAGCGATGCGAACGGAAATCCTTTACGCCAGGGGAACTTGGGACGAAATGCGTTGCGAGGCTTTGGTGCCACCCAATGGGACTTTGCAGTTCACCGCGATTTTCCCATTCGCGAGTCGTTGAAGCTGCAGTTCCGGGCGGAAATGTTCAATGTCCTGAATCATCCCAATTTCGGGCCACCGAACGGAAACTTCGGCGTTGGCGGATTCGGCATTTCAACGCAGATGCTCGCACAAAGCCTTAGCGGCGGCAATGTCGGAGGCGGAGGCTTCAGCCCTCTCTATCAGATAGGCGGTCCACGGTCGATCCAGTTGGCATTAAGGCTACAGTTCTAAGAGACCTCAGAGACACACAGAAATGATCACGAATACCATTGGAAACTCTATGGCGCTGGTGACTCTTCTTTGTGTGCTGAACTGTGTACCAGTCCGCGCACAGCGCGTTCAACACCCGTTGCCGATTGAAGACTTGCTCTCATCGTCGTCGCTAATCGAGGAATCGGCCACTGTATCTCCGGACGGTCAATGGCTCGCCTATACGCTTCAAGACCTACGGAAGAGGGGAGTCATCGATTCCGAGACTCACCGTTTTTTCACTAACACCGGAGTTCCTACCGAGAACGTAGGCACTGATATCTGGATAACGAGTGTGAAGTCCGCCGAGTCGAGAAATCTTACCCAAGGAAAGGGTGCCAATTGGGGACCCGTATGGTCCCCCAATGGCAAATATTTGGGATTCTACTCAGACCGCGGGGGGAAGGCGCACTTGTGGATCTATGACAGAGGATCGGCCGCAATGCGGCAGGTATCCGATGTGGTCGTCCGCCCGCTCGATGAGTGGCAGGTCGTCTGCTGGAGTGCTGACAGCAAGAAAGTGTTGACGAAGATCTTGCCGACCGGGCAAAGACTCGATCAGGCAAATAGAGCAGTTGGCAATTCAGAACCCAAAGCGAGTAGAGAAGAGAACCAACCACAATCTGAAATCCTCATTTATCGCTCATCCAGAGACACCAAGGTCCCGAATGACACAGCAAATGCCCCCTCGCTTCTCGAAGATTCTCAAACAAAGGCTGAGCGAGCCGATTTGGTGGTCAGGTCGAAGGAATTGCGCGTGGATTCAATCCAGTCTGGTACAGCATATCCCCTGACGGATCGCGCTTTGCCTTCGCCACATGGAAGGGCCTGGAGAGGGGCAACATCTACAGGAACCTGTTCGACTTGTTAGTAGTTGTCCAGAAAGAAGCAAGAACAGTTGACTCAGATATTCCGCGAGATGCGTGGGACTTTTCCGCAAGCTGGTCGCCTGACGGAACACTTCTGAGCTATGTGATTGCAGGCGGTGACGCTGATGGAGAGTGTTACCTTGTTTCAGTAAGTGGGGGCCCTCGGCGCAAAGCGGCACAGAAGTTACATCCATCCTTCAACAGCTCGTTGCGGCGACCCCCGTTATGGGACCCATCCGGGCAGCACTTGTACCTTTTGACCTCCAGTAATGTGTTGTGGGAGATCTCTCTAAAGGACGGAGGGGGGCAGGAAGTAACCCGAATTGCGGACCGTACAATCACTTCCATCATTGCGCCGTCCGGCAGGGAACGCCTGTCGGCGCACGACGATGGTCCCTCACTTATTGTTAGTACTGTTAATGATTCTACGAAGCAATGCGGCATTTACAGAATCAACCCGACCACAGGAGCATTTGCCAGGCTTCAGGAGGAAGACAAGAAATACGATCTCTCGAACATCATTTATTCGGCTGATACTCGAGAGTTGATCTATCTGGCGGAAGATGTCGCTCACGAATCGAACTTGTGGGCCGCTGACTCAGGCTTCACCAAAGTCTTGCAGCTGACTGACCTAAACCCTCGAATGAGAGGCTACTTGCTAGGCGAGAGCCGGCTTATTGGCTGGAACGGTCCAGATGGCCAACTACTACACGGTGCATTGCTTCTACCGAGTGGCTACCAAGAAGGAAAGCGATACCCTCTAATTGTAGATGTATATCCGGGTGTTTTGGCCTCGAATTGTTTGAATGGCTTTGGCCTTTGTGCGAGCTCCTTTTTCCCCAATAAGCAACTCTTTGCTACCCGAGGATACGCGGTACTCTTGCCAGATGCTCCTGTGGGAGTCGGTACATTCATGAGGGATCTGGCCCAGACAGTTCTCCCTGGCGTAAACAAGGCGGTTGAGCTCGGGGTCGCCGATCCGGAACGGATTGGTTTAATGGGGCACAGTTATGGAGGCTATGCCACACTCTCCCTGGTTGTTCAAACAAAGCGGTTCAAGGCTGCCCTGGTTTTGGCAGGAACAGGCGACCTCATGGGTCTTTACGGTGAGATGGACACAGATGGCTCGAGCCTCGGCATTGGCGTCTTGGAAGGGAGCTACAACCCACGCATGCCCGGAACCCCATGGGAATTCCGCAATCTGTACATTGAGAATTCCCCGATATTTTACCTCGATAGGGTACAGACCCCTCTGTTGATGGTGCATGGAACTAAGGACACTACCGTGAACCCATTTCTAGCTGACGAAGTATTCGTCGGCCTCCGTCGTCTTGGGAGAGAGGCAGTCTATGTTAAGTACGTCGGCGAAGACCATGACTTTGTGAGCTGGAAGGAGAAAGATCAAGCTGATCTGTTCCATCGGATCATTGAATGGTTCGATAAGTACCTGAATTAAGATACAATACACCGCCGTGTTCAGCATCATCGCCGTCAGTGAATCCGCAGTAGTCCTCCTGTAGATCACGCTTCTGCCGAGCCAAGTCACGGGTGAGTCCATGACGTTGATTGAAGGCACGCAACGTGCTCCTTCAGAATGCCAACGATCTGCTCCTCGCTGAATCAGACCTCTCTTCATGGCTCCTGGTCCTCCTTCGTCGCTATCGTCACAACGTGAGGTCCCCAATTTGACCTGTCCCCGTTTTTCGCGCATGAGATCATACGACACTTGCTAATTCTAGCTGGTGAAGTGTTTCGAGGGCAGGTCACACCACCAGACGCAAGTCGGACTGTCCGATGGCACTGCTTTGGTGGTCGGGGCAGCGCTATTCGTGGCCATTCTCTGGATCCACATCGTAGCAAAGCCCGCTTGATACAATGCTGGGTCTGCCCGGACCTATGCACACATACTCCATTTGCCCATCAACAAAAGCAAGCTCTACGCACATTTCATCCTCGCCAAATGGATCATCGTAAATCTTAAGGCTCTTCACGGGTTTACCACCAAACGTCCGTTCATGAAGTACTTTTAAGTTCGCCAAACGGAGCCTCCTGTATGTTGGGCCTTGTCATCTTCTGTCGGATCCTCATCGCGGTCAAAAACAACAAAACCCACCTGACAGCATCTCTGGCAGGTGGGTTTGGGGGAGCTTTTAGAATTGCCTCTTAATCAGCTCACGGTCGCCCTCCAGCCCGAGACGGGACCCGCACTCGTATTCCAAAGACTCGAATGATAATTGGCTGTAGGCTGTAGGCGCTTTGACTGCATGAGCGTTGTATTCACGGGACGACAGAAACAATAGCTAAATCTATGCTCGGCGCGCAAGAGGTCACATTTAGGTCACATGTTTAGTACCTAGTCCGAATCGGGCTTCACCCGTGCCAGAGAAGCGTTAGCATCGGCTTAGATACCGCCCACTCGTACTGAGGGCGGCCTGCACCCCATCTCCGCAGCGATTTGCTCCTCGGCTTCCCGACGGCCGATCAGTCCTCTTCCTCTCATCCGTCAAACGCCATAAAACTCCCCGTGCCTGTGTGCAAGATGTGTGAGTGAACCGGTCTAACCTCCGGTTTGCGGACCCTCCGGGAGTTAGCACCGTCCTTCTGCTGCCGCGCGGCGGGTGCGAGTTTTGCGGCTCGCCGCGCGAAGTAGCTTTTTTGCCGACCTGAGAAATCATGTAGCTTTTGAAGGACCCAGATCGTTCGCGAGTAGCTGTCGGACGGCTCTCCGAGCTTCCAGTATCGAATAGCGGTGATCCATCGCCCCGGCGAGATCGGTGTTCGCAAAAGGCTGGCAACTTAATCCGCTGATGATCGCAAGTATGCCAGCGGTGGGCCACTGGAATCTTTCGTAAGAAAACCAGTTCCCTGAACCTCTAGCTGCGGCTCCAGCCCTTGTTGTTCACAATTCCGGAGCCTTCGCGGAGGGTTATGAGCTGGTTTGCGGGAATCTTTTTGTACTGTTCGTGCAGACCATTGGGCCAGTACACATCAACGTCGGCCAAACTGGCTCCGCCCAGGCCAAAATGGAGGCGGGGATCGTTGCAGGAATAATAGCTTGACTGGCTGAGTACCGCTTGCGCCTGCACCTTGCCCCCGTAGTGCGCCAACACTCGGGCTCCGATCGCACTGCGGTTTGATTTCACACCTTCCAGCTTTACCTTGAGCCAGTTCTGTTTCCCTTTCATGTCGTTCCGCAAAAGGGAAGGTGGTTCATTCAGATTTACGATAAGAATGTCCACATCGCCGTCATTGTCGAAATCGCCGAACGCACAGCCCCGGCTACAGTGGGCGTCCGTCACGCCGGGGCCAGCCTCCTCCATCAACTCCTCGAATGTACGGTTGCCCAGGTTGCGAAATACCGCGCGCGATGTTTTGTTCGCGTATTGCGGCAACTTGCGCTCAATCTCGGGATACACGTTGCCTGTGACCATGAAAAGATCGGGATAGCCGTCATTGTCGAGATCGACGATGCCGGCGCCCCAACAGATAAAACGGGTCTCAACGGCGAGGTGAGCCGGGCGGGTCACGTCGTCAAAGCTTCCCTTCCCGTCGTTGCGATAGAGGCCATTCGCGTCATCCGCGAAGTGGGTCTTAAAGAGGTCGAGATGACCGTCCAGGTCGTAGTCTCCAACGCCGACGCCCATCCCCGCCTGTTCTACCCCATCGTCGCTCAGCGCTACGCCACGGACCACGCCTTCTTCCCGAAAAGTCCCGTCGTGGTTATTCATGAATAGCAGACTGGGCGTGGAATCGCAGGCCACGAAGATGTCGGGCCATCCATCTTCATCGAAGTCTGCAGCCACCACCGTCATGCCGTAGCTTTCGGTTGCAGTCGCAATGCCGGCCTGTTGGCTCACGTCGGTAAACGTTCCCTCGCCGTTGTTGCGGTAGAGAGAGTGTCTTCCAGTGGGCAATCCGCGTGGCCCGCACTCCACGGGAATCCCTTTCCAATTGCAGTTGACGTTCTCTCCAGGGACGGGCGCGTGCTCCAACGAGAAGCGAACATAGTTGGAGACGAACAGGTCGAGATGCCCATCACGGTTGTAGTCGAGGAAACTGCAACCTGCGCCCCATCGTGGCTGATCGTTCCAAAGGCCTGCGGCTTTGGTCACATCGGTGAAGGTGCCGTCGCCGTTATTACGATAGAGGCGATTTTGTCCGAAGTAGGTACAGAAGATGTCCTCAAAACCGTCGTTGTTGTAGTCTCCGATGCACACCCCGGACGCCCAGCCTGCCATCTTGAGACCCGCTTTTTCGGTAACGTCTGTAAACGTGCCATTCCGGTTGTTCTTGTAAAGGCGGTTGGTAGTCTCGGGCGGGGCGTCGCCTAAACGAGTTCCGGACAACAAGAAAATATCCATCCAGCCATCATTGTCATAGTCGATGAAAGCGCAACCGCATCCAGTGGACTCAAGAATGTATTTCTTGGTTTCAACCCCGCCATAGATGACAGGGGCGCGCAGGCCCGCAGTGGAGGCTACGTCGACAAAGTGCGCATTGAAGGGGCGACCCGAGAAAGCTGGTTTCGCCATTGGCTTTGTCGTGTGTTGGGACACTCCCTGCGCAAGGAGCCGTCCCGTCGTTGCCGAGATCATCGATCCCAGGGAGAGTTGCAGAAAGTTGCGGCGAGTAAAGTTCTTCACTATTGGCTTCGCTGACAGATCGTTGGAAAACGAAATCGATTATCTTCGCCCAGCGCTGACGAGTAAAGGCTTACTGAACGCCCCTGGGCTGCGGATCAGGGCTGTTCCGGCCGGTTTGCTGGCTCGCCCTCCTCGATCAGTTTGTACCGGTAACGCTCTCTCTCTTG
>WNFC01009760.1_pt1 | contig 11048 bp, 11 predicted proteins | sample 5400541 | NCBI WGS metagenome assembly WNFC01 (sample SAMN13153342, study PRJNA577476) | soil metagenome | isolation source: 120 cm saprolite under Douglas fir tree site 2 hole 2 replicate 1 | place: USA:California | collected 2015-04-18
GCAAGATGGCGGAGAAGATCCAGCAGTACGGCACCGACACCGTGGTCGACTACTTCGTGAACCTCCAGGTGTGGGGCACGCCCGAGCAGTGCTACGAGAAGATCCTCGACATCCACGCGCGCACCGGCAACAGCCACTATGTGGGTGTCTTCGGCTACGCGGGCATGCCGTACGACGAGGCCGAACGCAACCTGCGCTTCTTCGCCAAGGAAGTGATGCCGGTGCTCCAGAAGCTCGACACCGCCGCGGCGGACGCCTGGCCGGCGCCGGCCGCCGAGAAGCCGGGCATCGGGCTCCTCGGCTCGTAACCGCGCGGAGCCCGCGCCGGGCGGCTCAGGCCATGGAGCCGCCATCCACCGGGTAGATCCCGCGCGTGATGTAGCCCGCGTCGGCGCTGCAGAGGAAGGCGACCAGCGCCGCGACCTCCTCCGGCTGACCGGAGCGTCGGAGCGGGATGGAGCCGGCCAGGCGCTCGTGGAACGCGGCGGGATTCGCGGGGCTCGCCCGCGTCTCGAGGTCCCGCACCATCGCGGTATCGATGGGGCTCGGGCAGACCGCGTTGACCCGGATGCCGGAGGGGGCCAGCTCCAGCGCGGCGGTGCGGGTGAGGCCGACCACCGCGTGCTGGCTCGCGGTGTAGGCCACCAGGTTGCGCGATTGACCGCGAGCACCCGGTCGAAGGTCTACCGCCCGCCTTCTCGACCGCGGCGAGCGTCTCGCGGAGTCCGTCGGGCGCGCGGTCGACGAGCCCGAGGCGCGCGCCCTCCGCCGCGAAGCGCACCGCGGCGGCGCGCCCGATGCCGCCGGCGGCGCCGGTGATCAGCACCACCTTGCCCTCGAATCGCCGGGCCGCCGGATCGGTCATCCGATCGCCGCCACCGCCATGATCTCGACGAGGTACTTCGGAGCGGCCAGCCGGGCCTCGACGGTGGCCCGGGCCGGGGTGTTGGCCGGATCGATCCACGCGTCCCACGCCGAGTTCATCTCGGCGAAGAGCCCCATGTTGGCGACGTAGATGGTGGCCGAGAGCAGCTTGGACTTGTGGCTGCCGACCGCGGCGAGGTGCTCGTCGATCTTCTTGAGGATCTGCTCGGTCTGGCCCTTGGCGTCCGCGGAGGGGTCCCCCGCGATGATGCCGGCCAGGTACACCGTGTTGCCGTGAACGACCGCCTGGCTGAGCCGGGGGCCGACGCCGTGCCGCTTGATGCTCATCGTGATCTCCTTTGGGTGATGGTCGTCGCTTGGCCGGAAGCGCCCGAGCGGCGTATGATTCTGTCACAACTCGACGGCCGCGTCGGATTTTCTCCGGCGGGAAAGGGCGGGCGCGTGAGGACTCTCGGCCGGGTGGTGATCGTGGCGGGACTGCTGCTCGCGCTCTCCGGGTGCGAGCGGGAGGAGAAGGCGGTGCGCGAGGATCTACCGCTGGCGCGCACCACCAAGGCCCGCACCGACGCCCAGACCATCGCGACCGCGGTGAACACCTATCGCGTGACCTGCGGGGCGCTGCCCGAGTCGCTCGAGGCCCTCGTGACGCAGACCACGGTGGGGGGCGCGCCGTGCGGCCCCGTGCTCGGCTCCATCCCCGCGCCGCCCACCGGCTGGTCCGCCTACGTCTACGCGCGGCAGGGCGACTCGTTCACCGTCACGTCGAGCGGCAACGGGCAGACCGTCGCCGCGCCCTAGGAGGCCCCATGATCGTGGTGACCCGTCGTCGTTTCGTGGCCGGCGCGGTGGCCGCGCTCGGGGCGGGGCTCGCCGCGCCGCGGCCGGGCGCCCCGCAGGCCGCTTCCGCGGGCCCACCGGACCCGCAGCTGCTCGAGGACCTGGTCGCGGCCAACCGCATCCTGGTCGACCAGGGCGTGCTCGACGGCTACGGCCACGTGAGCGCACGCCACGACCGGGATGCCGGTCGCTTCCTGATGTCGCGCTCGCTCGCGCCGGAGCTGGTCACCGCGGCCGACGTGCTCGAGTACGGCCTCGACAGCGAGCCGGTGGCGGCGGGTGGACGAACGAGCTATCTCGAGCGGTTCATCCACGGCGAGATCTACCGCGCGCGGCCCGACGTGCGGGCGATCGTCCACAACCACTCGCCCTCGGTGATCCCGTTCGGGGTGACCGGCGCGCCCCTGCGCCCGCTCTACCACATGAGCGCGTTCCTCGCCGGCGGGGTGCCGGTCTGGGACATCCGCGCCGCGGCGGGCGACTCCGACATGCTGGTCCGCACCCCCGCGCTCGGGCGGTCCCTGGCCCAGGCCCTGGGCGCGCGCCCGGTCGTCCTCATGCGCGGGCACGGCGCGGTGGTGGTCGGCGCGTCGCTGCCGCAGGCGGTCTTCCGCAGCGTGTACACCGAGGTCAACGCCCGCCTGCAGGCCCAGGCCATCGCGCTGGGCGGGGGCGGCGGCGTCACCTACCTGAGCCCGGAGGAGGCGGCGCGGGCGGAGGCCGCGGTCGCGGGCACGCTCGGGCGGCCGTGGGAGCTCTGGAAGCGGAAGGCGACCGGCCGCTAGCCTACGGAAAAGGCTCGGGCTACTTGTGCCCGCCGGCCCACTCGAAGCGATAGCCCAGGATCATCTTGATGATCAGCCGGTCGGTGCTCGGCGTGAGCCCGAAGCCGATTCCCGCGTTGAACTCCCAGCGGGGGCCCAGGTCGAGATCGATCACCGGGAAGATCTGGTGCTGCTGGTCGCGGCCGCGGTCGAGGTGGGTGACCGGTCCGAGCGCGGCGTAGTACTCGAGGCCAATCGCCACCTTGGGCGTGACGCCGTAGCTGACCTTCGCGGCGGGGGAGAACGCGAAGCCCCGCCCGACGCTCTCGCCCTCGATCGCCCGCTCGAAGGTCGGGTTGATCGCGACATACCAGCGCGACCACTGCTTGTCGATGATCGGGCGCAGCTCGACGGTCCACGTGTCGGGCGAGAAAGCCCGTCGCTGGTACCCGATCTCGGCGGAGAGGCTCAGCCCGACCGGTAGCTCCCAGCTCTCGGGCGCCCGCACCCGCGGGCGGATGTGACTGCCCACCCACTCCCACGTGGTATCGGGCTGGATCGAGGTGAACACGTAGAAGCCGGTCTCGAGCCATGACGTCCAGCCCTGGGTGATTTCCAGGGTCTCGTGGAAGGCCCCCTGCGTCCGGAGCACGTCGTTCTCGGTGCGGGTCGTGCCGACGGCGGCCACGTTGCTGTGTAGCTCGACCATGGTGGAGCCGGGTGCGACCGTCTCCGACCCGTAGACCTGGATCTCGAAGTTCTCCTGAGCCGGAACCTGCGCGGGAGCGACGAGCATGACGAGAACTACGAGAACGCCCACGCCGATCAGCGCTCTGGATGACCTCGAGAGCATGGCCGAGTCTATGCCGGGCCTCGTTCGAGGCCAAGGTACTTCTGGTATAAGAGAGCGGGGCCGGGCCCGCAGCGTCGTGGCCGGCCGCGAGGAGGGCTTCCATGACCGCGATCACCGATCTCGAGACGCCGGCCGTCACGGTGCACCTGGACGTGATGGAGGACAACATTCGACGCGTGCAGGCCCACCTCGACCGGCACCGGATCGCCAACCGCCCGCACATCAAGACCCACAAGATCCCGGCCATCGGCAAGATGCAGATGGCGGCGGGCGCGGTCGGCATCACCTGCCAGAAGCTCGGGGAGGTGGAGGTGTTCGCGGACGCGGGGGTGGCCGACGACGTGCTGCTGACCTACAACATCCTCGGCCCGGCCAAGACCGAGCGGCTGATGGCGCTGGCCCGCCGGGTGCTGCGCCTGACGGTGGTGCTGGACAACGACGTGGTGGCCGCCGAGCTGTCGGAGGCGGCGCGCCGCGCCCAGCACGACCTGCCGTTCCTGATCGAGTGCGACACCGGCTTCCGCCGCACCGGGGTGCAGACGCCGGACGAGGCCCTCGCCCTCGCGCGGCAGGCCACCGCGCGGCCCGGCCTCCGCTTCAAGGGCCTGATGACCTTCCCGAACCGCGACCCCGACACCCGCGAGTTCTTCGAGGCGGCGCTCCCGCTCTTCGCGCGCGCGGGCCTGCCGGTCGAGGTGGTCTCGGGCGGCGGCACGCCCGCGCTCGCCACGGTGGACCGCTTCCCGATGCTGACCGAACATCGCGCCGGCACCTGCGTCTACAACGACGCGATGGTGGTCTCGAGCGGGACCGCCACGTGGGACCAGTGCGCGATGCGGGTGCGCGCCACCGTGGTCAGCCGGCCCACCGACGACCGCGGGGTGCTCGACGCGGGGAGCAAGGTGCTCACCTCGGACCTCTACCACATGAAGGGCTACGGGCACGTGATGGAGTACCCGGAGGCGCAGGTGACGCATCTCTCCGAGGAGCACGCGGTGGTGGACTTCGCGGGATGCGCGGAGCGGCCCAAGGTGGGCGAGGTGGTCAGCGTGGTGCCGAACCACTGCTGCGTGGTCACCAACATGGTGGACGAGATCTACGGAGTGCGGCGCGGCGCGGTGGAGGTGACGTGGCCGGTCGCGGCGCGCGGGCGGGTGCGCTGAGGCCGCCGCGGCGACCATGACCCGCACCGGCGCGCACCTGGTGGTGGAGGCGCTCGAGGCGGCGGGCGTCCGCCATCTCTTCTCGCTCTCCGGCAACCACATCCTGTCGCTCTACGACGCCACCCTCGGCAGCCGGCTCTCCATCCTGCACACGCGCCACGAGGCGGCGGCGGTGCACATGGCGGACGCGTGGGGCCGTCTCACCGACGAGCCCGCGGTGGCCCTCGTCACCGCCGGTCCCGGCCACTGTAACGCGGTCTCCGCGCTCTACACCGCGCTGATGGCCGAGTCGCCGCTGGTGCTGCTGAGCGGCCACGCCCCGCTGGGGCAGCTCGGGCGCGGCGGCTTCCAGGAGGTGGACCAGGCCGCGGTGGCCGCGCCGGTGGCCAAGGCCTCGTGGATGGCCAAGGACGCGAGCCGCCTCGGCGAGGACATCACCGCCGCGCTCGAGCTGGCGCGGAGCGGGCGGCCGGGCCCGGTCCACGTGAGCCTGCCCGGCGATCTGCTCGAGGCCAAGGTGGGCGACGGCGCGCCCGCGCGCGCCCCGCGGGACGAGACGCTCGCGTCGGCGCCGGCCGAGAGCGTGGAGCGGGTGCTCGCGCTGCTCGCGGCGGCGCGGCGACCGCTCGTACTGCTGGGCCCCGCGATGGCGCGCGGCCCGCGGGCCGCCGCGGTCGAGCGCCTGAGCGAGGCGACCGGGGTCCCGGCCCTCCCGATGGAGAGCCCGCGCGGCTTCAACGACCCGTGGTTGCACCTGGCCGCGCCGCTCCTGAAGCAGATCGACCTGCTCCTGCTGCTGGGCAAGAAGCCGGACTTCGTCGTCCGCTTCGCCCAGGCGGCCAACCACGCGCCCGGCTGCCGCGTGGTGCAGGTGGATATCGACGTCGCGCCGCTTCGTGGCGGGGCGGTCCAGGGCATCGTGGCGGATCCCGCGGTGGTGGCCGATCAGCTCGCCGCCGCGGCGCGCGGGCGGGCGTGGCCCCATCGCGCGTGGGGCGAGGAGGTGCGGCGGGCGCGGGCCACCGTGCCCGCGGGATGGGAGGCGGCGCGGCGGTCGGATCAGGCGCCGATCCACCCGTTGCGGGTGTGCGCGGCGCTCCAGCCCCACGTCGACCGCGGCGCGATGCTGGTCGTCGACGGCGGCGAGTTCGGCCAGTGGGTCCAGGCGGGGGTCGAGGCGGCGCCGCGGCTGATCAACGGGGTGGCCGGCGCCATCGGCGCCGCGATCCCGATGGCGCTGGCGGCCCGGCTCCGGCACCCCGACCGGCCGGTGATCGCCGCGCTGGGCGACGGCACGTTCGGCTTCCACGCCTTCGAGCTGGATACCGCCGCGCGCTACGGCCTGCCGGTGGTCACGATCGTCGGCAACGACGCGCGCTGGAACGCGGAGCACCAGCTACAGCTGCAGCACTATGGCGCCGACCGGACGGTGGGCTGCGCGCTGCGCCCGTCGCGCTACGATCAGATGGCCGCCGCCCTCGGCGCCCACGGCGAGCACGTCGAGCGCGCCGCCGACCTCGAGCCCGCACTGGACCGCGCCCTCCGCGCCGGCATTCCCGCCATCGTCAACATCTCGATCGCCAGCCTCGCCGCCCCCACCTACTGATGGGGTCAGGTCTTACATTCCGACACTTCGCGCGAAATGTCGGAATGTAAGACCTGACCCCGAGCTAGATGGAGAGGCGGCGGCGGGCGGTGGCGCGGTCCCACTTGGTGGCGTAGTCGTCGTCGAAGAGGATGTCGGGGTCGGAGGGTACCGTGATCCAGGCGCCCGCGTCGATCTCGTCCTCGAGCTGCCCGCCGCGCCAGCCCGCGTAGCCTTGCAGGAACCGGTACCGGCGCGGCCCCGTCCCGCGCGCGATGTCGGCGAGCACCGTCGGGTGCGAGGTGAGCGCAACGTCGCCAGCCAACCGCTCGGTCCCCGCGATGGCGTACTCCGCGCTGTGCAGCACGAGCCCGCGCCCCGGCTCCACTGGACCGCCGCCGTGCATGCGGATACGACCGGTGACGCCACGGTCGTCGAGGCCGAACTCCCGGAGTAGCGGGCCGAGCGGCACCTCGGGCCCGGGGCGATTGACCACGAGCCCGAACGCACCGCTCGCGTCGTGGCGGACGACGTAGACGACGGTGCGCGCGAAGGGCGAGCCCTGGAGCCTGTCGGTGGCGACGAGGAGCTGCCCGGTGAGAGTCGAGCCCATCCCGCGCTCCGCGGAGGGTGGCGCGGAGCGCGCGGGCAGCGCGACGAGCGCGATCAGCGCGAGCGCGCAGAGGAGCGCGCCGAAGGGGACGGCGACGACCCGGGGCATCCGTGGCACAGTATAGCGGACCATGGCCGTTCCCGCGGGCCTGCGCGCCCTCCGCCATCGCGACTTCCGGCTGTTCTGGAGCGGGCAGCTCGTCTCCCTGATCGGCACGTGGATGCAGAGCGTGGGCCAGTCGTGGCTCGTGCTCGAGCTGACCAACTCCCCGTTCCGGCTGGGGCTCATCGGCGCGCTCCAGTTCGGCCCGATCCTGCTCTTCTCGTTCCTGGGCGGCGCGATCAGCGACCGCGTGCACAAGCGGCGCATGCTGATCGGCACCCAGACCGCGCTGATGATCCAGGCCTTCACCCTCTCCGCCCTGGTGTGGAGCGGCCACGTGCAGTTCTGGCACGTGGCGGTGCTGGCCGCGCTGTACGGCCTCGCCAACACGCTCGACATGCCGGCGCGCCAGTCCTTCATCGCCCACCTGGTGCCTCGCGGCGACCTGATGAACGCCATCGCGCTCAACTCGGCGGTGTTCAACGGGGCCCGGGTGGTGGGCCCGGCCGCGGCGGGGCTGCTGGTCGCGCGCTACGGCACCGCGGCCGCGTTTCTCTTCAACGGGCTGAGCTTCCTGGCCGTCATCGCGGCGCTGGCCGCGATCCGCACCGAGGGGGCGCCGCGGCCGCGGAGCGGGCTCGGCATGGGCGCGGAGATCGCGGAGGGCGTGCGCTACGCGCTCGGCAACTCGCGCATCGCGCTCGTCTTCGGCCTGCTCCTCTCGGTGAGCCTCTTCGTGGTCAACATGAACGTGCTGGTGCCGCTGATCGCGCGCAACGTGCTTCACGAGGGCGCGCACGGCTTCGGCCTGCTGATGGCCGCGCTCGGGGCGGGCGCGGTGATCGGCGCGCTGGCGGTGGCCACCTTCTCGGTCGGACGCCCGCCGCTCTGGGCGGTGGTGGCGCCCGCGCTGACCGCGGCCACCCTGCTGATCGCGCTCTCCTTCGTGCACCGGTTCGGGCTGGCCGTCGCGGTGCTGATGGCGCTCGGCTTCGCCCAGATCGCCTTCATGACCGCCTGCAACACCACCGTGCAGATCACGGTGCCCGACGAGCTGCGGGGCCGGATCATGGGACTCTACGCGCTGGTCTTCGCGGGCATGACCCCGATCGGCGCGCTGATCATGGGGACGGTGGCGGAGCGCTGGGGCGTCCTGCGGGCCTGCGCGGTGGGCGGGACGATGGGCCTGCTGCTCATCACCACCCTCACCCTCGCGTGGCGGCAGGCTCTGCGGCGCGCCGGGACCTCGTCGCCGGGCGACGGCGCGCCGTCCGTACCGTGAGCACCCAGTAAGCGCACCACCGCACCTCCGTCGTGCCCGTCATCCGGCCCGTTCGGGCACAAGTCCCGAGCGAGGAGCGCCTTTGCCCGGATTCCGACGGAGCCCGACGCGAGAGCCGTCTCCAACCCGGCGCAATTCCGAAGCGCGGTCCGTGGCATCTCGCTTGCCTTCCGTTTCCGCGGCGGTCGAGGAGGTCCAGCCGAGGATGAGCTCCATCGCGAGCATGAGCGGGTTGACGATCAGTCGACGGGGATTCCTGCGTGGCTTGGTGGGCGCCGGCCTCGCCGCGCCGCTCCCCGTCGAGGCGCAGCAACCGGAGAGGCTCTATCGCATCGGCATGATCGAGAGGACACCGATCGGGATCAACGCCGCCAACGTCCAGGCTTTTCGACACGGGCTGCGGGAGCTCGGGTACGTGGAGGGGGAGCACTTCGTCCTCGAGTACCGATCGGCCGACGGCCAGGACCAGCGATTCCCGGGCCTGGCGAGTGAGCTGGCGCGGCTGAAGGTGGACCTGATCCTGACGCGGGGCACGCCGGCGGCACTGGCGGCCAAGAACGCCACCGGAGCGATTCCGGTGGTGATCATCGGGGTCGGCGACCCGGTGGGACAGGGTCTCGTCGCGAGCCTCGCCCACCCGGGTGCGAACATCACGGGGCTGAGCGCCGCGGTGACGGAGATCTACCCCAAGCGAGTCCAGCTGCTGAGGGAGCTGGTGCCCCGGGCGGCCCGGATCGTGGGGCTCTTCAACATGAGCAACCCGGCTCTCCCACCGCAGTGGAAGGAGATCGAGCGGGCGGCCCGCTCCCTGGATATCGAGCCCATTCTGCTCGACGTGCGAAGAGTGGAGGATCTGGAGCCGGCGTTCCGCACCGCCACCCGGCAGCGGGCCGACGCGCTCATCGTCGGGCTCGACACCCTGACGCAGGCGCATCAAGGGGTCATCGTCGACCTCGCGGCGAGGCATCGGCTCCCGGCGATCTACGCATCCACCGAGTTTGCCCGGGGCCTGGTCGCCTACGGAGTGAACTACCCCGAGATGTATCGTCGCGCGGCCGGTCTCGCGCACAAGATCTTCAAGGGGGCACGGCCGGCCGACCTGCCCGTCGAGGAGCCCACCGCGTTCGAATTCGTCATCAACCTCAAGACCGCCCGGGCGCTCGGCCTCCGGGTCCCGCCGTCTCTTCTGCTGCGGGCGGACCACGTGATCGAGTAACCGAAGTTCCCGCCGCGGGGCAAAGTTGCGGTTGCCCCCGCCGCGACCGCACCGCATAATCTGAACCCGCCGCCATGACGTCCTCCGCCCCGCGCGACGCCGCCGAGGTGAGCTCCACCGCCGACACCATCCCGGTGCGCGAGACCCACCGCTTCGACGTCGCCGCGCTCGAGCGTTACATGGGCGGGCACGTCGAGGGCTTCAAGGGTCCGGTCACGGTGACCCAGTTCCAGGGCGGCCAGTCGAACCCGACCTACCGGCTCTCCTCGCCCGGCGGGGAGTACGTGCTGCGCCGCAAACCGCCCGGCAAGCTCCTGCCGTCTGCGCACGCGGTCGACCGCGAGTACCGGATCATCACCGCGCTCGCTCCGACCCGGGTGCCGGTGCCGCGCACCTACGCGCTCTGCGAGGACGACTCGGTGATCGGCACCGCGTTCTTCATCATGGAGTGGGTGCGCGGGCGCGTGGTCGCCGATCCGCTGCTGCCCGGGATGAGCCCGTCGGACCGCGGTCGCATCTACGACTCGATGAACGAGGTGCTCGCGACGCTTCACCGGGTGGACCTCGAGGCGACCGGGCTCGCCGACTACGGCCGGCCGGGCTCCTACTTCGCGCGGCAGATCCACCGCTGGACCACGCAGTACCGCGCCTCCGAGACCGAGGGCATCGAGGCCATGGAGCAGCTCATCGCCTGGCTGCCCGCGCACGTGCCCGCCGACGAGCGACCCACCGTGGTCCACGGCGATTTCCGGCCCGGCAACCTGATCCTGCATCCGACCGAGCCGCGGGTGGTGGCGGTGCTCGACTGGGAGCTCTCCACCCTCGGGAGCCCGCTCGCCGACCTGGCTTACAACTGCATGCCGTACCGTCTCGAGCCCAGCACGCTCGGCGGGGTGCTGGGCGCGCCGCTCGGCGAGATGGGCCTGCCCTCGGAGGCCGACTACCTCGCGGCCTACTGCCGGCGCACCGGCCGCTCGAGCATCCCGGACTGGGAGTTCTACCTGGCCTTCGCGATGTTCCGGCTGGCCGCCATCGCCCAGGGCATCATGGGCCGCGTGATCGCGGGCACCGCCAACGACGTCAACGCCCGCGCCCGCGGCGAGCGGGCCCGGCCCCTGGCCGAGACCGGCTGGGAGACGATCACTCGGGGGCCGGGGGCGGCGGTCGCTGGCTGAAGCCCAGGCGGCCCAGCACCGGCAGCTTCAGCGCCGGGCGCTTCACGTCCACCCCGAAGGTCAGGCTCAGCACGTTCAGCTCGAGCCCCTCTTCCACGCCGGCCAGCACGCCCAGCAGGCCGAAGAGGGAGAGCTGCACCCCGGTGCCCGACGGGCTCAGGGCGACCGGGAGGCCGCCCGGGATGAAGTCCTTGCCGATGGCGGTGGCGGGCAGGTCCAGGCGCAGCTCGGGGACGGCCCGCCCCAGGTATGCGGTGAATGTATTGCTGTTGGGCCCGGGCCAGGTCCGGTAGCTGGCCGCATAGGGGTAGCTCTCGACGGCCGCCTGGACGCGGGCAATCAGCCCGTCGACGCCCTCCCCCCGGCGGTCCACCAGCACCTCGGGCCGGCTGCCGAACCAGTAGTTGTCGGGCCCGCTGCGGTTCACCCGGATCGCCGGCGCCCCGTTGCCGACCCCCCAGCCCATGACCTCGTACCGGGTATAGGTGAGCACCCCCGCCGGTTTGAGGGTCACCCAGGTATGGACGGCCATCACCCCACGCCAGCCGACGGTGCGGGCCGCGTAGATCTGGA
>WNFC01009397.1_pt1 | contig 11047 bp, 17 predicted proteins | sample 5400541 | NCBI WGS metagenome assembly WNFC01 (sample SAMN13153342, study PRJNA577476) | soil metagenome | isolation source: 120 cm saprolite under Douglas fir tree site 2 hole 2 replicate 1 | place: USA:California | collected 2015-04-18
CCAAGCGCGAAGTCATCTTCATCGTCCTCGCCGACTCCCTCGACGAGGCCCGCCAAAAATTCCGCGCCTCCGGCCGCCCCGATTCCGACGCAATCTTCATCATCAAAACCGAAACCGAAATTTACCTCGCCTAATCTTTGAATTTGTAGAGGCGGCTTTATGCCGCCATCTTTGTATTCGCCTTTCTCTCGTGATCTAATCCCCGCGTGGACTTGCATCTCCCCAACGCTGGCCTCGACCGCTACAAGAGCGCATCCCAACGCGCCCGCATCGGTACGGAATCTTGGGGCGCAGCAAATTTCTTCTGCCCCGCCTGCGAATCACCGCGCCTTCAGTCTTCGCCGCAGGGCGCCGCCGCGATTGACTACGTCTGCCCTTCATGCGACTCTCCGTTCCAACTGAAGAGCCAGTCAAAGCCGCTAGGCGGCAGAATCGTTGACGCGGCCTACTCCGAAATGAAACGTGCCATTCTCGAAGACAGAACACCTAATCTTTTTGTTTTGCACTACGACCTCGACACGTGGGCCGTCCGCTCCGTTCTTCTCGTCCCTCATTTCGCTTTTGCGTTATCCGCGGTCGAACGCCGCAAACCTCTCGCGCCGACGGCTCGTCGCGCTGGCTGGGTTGGCTGCAATATTTTGTTGGATAAGATTCCAGTGCATGCCCGCATCTCTCTCGTCAGCGAAGGAACCCCACATACCTCGCGCGAGGTGCGCGGCTCTTACGATCGACTCCGCCCCCTGGAAAAATTAAAGGTAGAGAAACGAGGATGGACCCTAGACGTGCTTCAAATCGTTCAGTCTTTGAGTAAAAGGGAATTCACTCTAGCCGATGTGTACGCGCACGCGGATGTTCTAGCCAGGCTCCATCCAAAAAACGCCCACGTCCGCGACAAAATCCGTCAGCAATTGCAGGTTCTTCGTGACCTTGGGCTGCTGGGTTTCCTCGGCTCTGGCTGCTACCGTTTACACTGAGCCATGTGGAAAGGGTTCATTACTTGCATACCTCTACTCCGTCGATTACGATGAACCGAATGACCACACGTGATTTCAAAGTCTTTCTCGAACCCGACGCGGACTACGGCGGCTACGTCGTGGTTTGCCCCTCCATCCCCGGCTGCTACTCTCAAGGCAAAACCGTCCCCGAGGCCCTCGCCAATATCCGAGAAGCCATCGACCTCTGCCTCGAGGACATGGAAAGCCGCGGCGAAGAAATCCCTGATCCCAATAATGTGCTGATTGGAAGCGTCGTCGTCACCCGATGAGCCCGAAGCTGCCCGTCATTTCGGGCGCCGACCTAATTCGCGCGCTCGGAAAGTTTGGCTATGTAGCCGTCCGCCAGAAGGGCAGTCACGTCCGCCTTCGCCATCCCTCCGACCTTCGGCGCCTCCCCGTCACGGTTCCCCTTCACGCTGAAATTGCCTTCGGCACTCTTCGCCGCATTCTCCGCGACGCTTCAATCACCGTGGACGAACTCCTCTCCTCACTCTAGCGGCTTTTGACTTTTCCCCCGCCATTTCGCCCGCGCCCCGCCTTCGTCCCTTTCCTCCGCACCAATTTGATTTCGACCCTGCTGTTCCAACGCATGCGCCACCCGGATCAACGTCCCAATCGACAGATTGCGCGGCTCATTCTCCATCGCCGAAATCTTTGGCGCGCTCATTTCCGCCTTCGCCGCCAGTTTTGTCTGGCTCAGATTCTCCTCCGCCCGCAGCTTCGCGATCTGCACTCCCAATTGCAGATTCTCAAGCTCACTTTCCACCAACTCCCGAAGCTTCTCATCCTCCATCTGTTTCCGATAGAACCGTTTCCATCGCGTCGTCATTTCTTTCATTACCGCAGCAACTGTCCCGCCAATTTCAACTTTCGATTTTCCAATTTCTAGCCTTTGCCCCAATCTTCCCAAACCAGACCCTTCACCCGGCCAAACTCTTTTGCGTTCGCAGTCACCAGCGTCAGTTTGTGGCACAATGCCTGCCCCGCGATCAACACGTCGTACGCCCCAATTGGCTTGCCCACCATTTCCAGTGCCGCCCGCACCGCACCAGCCTGCCGCGCGTCCTCCTGTTCAAACGTCAGCAGCCGCACTGGCCCAGCTAAAAAAGTCTCCACGGCCTTGGCGTTCGCTTCCGGCCGTGCGCTCTTGGCAACCCCATACCACAATTCGAAGACTACCACGCTCGGCACCAGCACCTCCGCCCCCGCGTCCACCGCCTTCGCAAGACGCGTACGCACCGCAGCAGGTTCACCATTGATCAGCGCTATACAGGCGTTCGTATCCAGCAGGTAGTTCACGCCCCGCCTCAATCGACCTGTCCCGACCCTGTCGGGAAGACCTTCCGCCGCGGCGTCGCCGGTTGCTTTCGCCCCTTCTTCATAAAGGACCCTCCGCCAGCACGGTCCAGTTCGGCAAACCACTTCGCCGCGTCCGGAATGAGCGGTTCCAGCAGAACGCCCTCAGGCACGCGCCGCACCCGCACCGCATCTCCCTCAAATCGAAACTCCCGCGGCAGCCGCACTGCCTGGCTGCGCCCGTTGCGAAACAGCTTCGCCACTCCGCTCTTCTTCATTTGCGGCCACCTCCTGACCGATATATATCATAAATATATACCACTCGGCAAGAGTATTTTTCTCTGTGCGTTCTCTGGTGCGGTTGCAGCCTGCGGCCGCAAACTTAGCTTCAAAGGCTGCGGGTTTTGACTTTCCCCCCGCCATTTCGCCCCCGCCCCGCCTTCGCCCCTTTCCTCCGCACCAACTTGATTTCGACCCTGCTGCCCAATGCATGCGCCACTCGGACCATTAAAACTCTTCAGGCCACTTTCTCGCCGCGTGCATCACCGCAAGTATCCAAACTTCTTTCTTTTCTATCCGGTAGCCGACGATAAACGGTGTGCCTGGAATGACCAACTCCCGCGTTCCTGCGATGCGCCCCTTGCGGCCCGCCATCGGATGCCGGGCGAGCACTTCTACCGTTTCCCAGATATGATTCGTGATGCGTCGCGCTGCGGCAGGGTTCTCGGCCGCGGCATATTCGTAAGCTGACACCAATTCTTCTGTGGCGGGCGTCGTCCACTGGATGACCATTTGCCGGAAGCTACTTCGAGCGGCCCATTTTCTGAATCATCTTTTTCACTTCGGCATGCGCCACGAATTTCCCTTCCTTCGCTGCGCGCAGGCCCTTGGCCATCAGCTTGGCGTGATATTCGTTGAGTTCCAGATAATGCTCGACGGCTTCATTCAGCAAGTAGCTGCGATCCCGATCCAGACTCTCTGCCAGCGCATCAAGAGTCTCGACTGCGCCGGACCGCATGCGGAAACTGATCGTTTTCAAGGTGCTCATAATAGCATATAATACGCGGTAACTTGCTGTATTGCAACCTCTTTGCCAGGTGGCGCAATCATGGGATTAAAGGCTGCGGGTTTTGCCTTTCCCCCTCCGTGACCGCCCGATTTTTCCCCAAGTTCAGTACTAGCGACTCCCCTTCCGGGCCCAAATGCCCCCAATTTGCTCTTGACAAATTCTTAGCTTTAGTCTAATATACAGTCTGGGTAAACTTGTCTTTGGAGTGCGGGAGACTTGCTCCCGCTTTTCTTCCGTCCGGCACACGTTGCTTAGCCAAATCTACTTGAAAACATAGTCTTTAGAATCAATCGCTTACGAAATGCAAATTTCGTAAGTCTTTTGTTTTGATATTCATCCATCATTGATGGGGGGTAGGGGGTACATGATCCATCGGCCCCAATGGAACTCAGGGATTAACATCATCATCTCCATGCAACCCTCTTATTTTCTGCAGCTTACGCACTCTATGTCGCGACGGGCGGGGCTTAAGCCATTTGGAATCAGTGCTTTCCGCACTCTTTTCATCACGACGGGGGTGCACCCCCCCGTTTCGGCTCAAAATGAATAGCGGGCGCCCTCGGCTCCCTTGGCCGATCCTGTGCCAGCAAGCTAGTTCGACGGGTCGTTAATCTTTAATTTAATTTCCGGCTTCGGCAGGGGCTTCCGCAGTTGCAATTGAGGACGCATAAACTCCACAAGGATGACTACGAAGACGCCAACCATCAGCACTTCGGCAATGACTGCGAATCGATGCCCCCGCCCACCTAGCAGAATGAAGACTATTAAGAAAGGACCCAGCGCAACAACAAAGCGTGGATTCTTCCTTTCCAGCCTCGCCGCGCAATGAGGACAAGCAAGCCACCGCCACCCGTCCACATTCAAAAAGAACGGCGTAGCAACGTCGTGCTCGCAATTGGGGCACTTCGCCATGGCGGATACCCCTCCCTACACCTACTGTGCCGTGCCTCTTCCATCGCGTCAATGGAACTAAGAACTAGGGAAGTACTCCCAAAGCAACCTGGAATGAGACAGAAAAAAGTACTCTGCATGGGGGCGGGCGGCTGGGTCATAAGACGGAGAGACACACTTCCTAACACGACGGAAGTGGATCTCCCCGTTTCGCACTACCAATGAAGAATCAACTATTTATGGCCGGAGTGCGTGATCCGCGCCAGGATGTCGCGCCGGCTGTCAAGCACGGTGGAAGCTGCGAATTCCGCGCGTTCCGCCGGACTCCACTTACTCATCGTCGTGCTGATGGCTGCCGCCCACTTGTCCATGCCTTCGGCATTGGGGTAGGTGATGACGACGCAGCGCGTCGACGGCGCCGCAGTGTTTACGTACTGCTCGTCAACGCCGTAGTACGTCGCCACGCCCGCCTTGAGCTGTTCCTCAAACGTCGGCACCAGGAGCTTCTTGAGCGTTGCGGCGTACTCGCCCGGCTTGTCAGCCTTCGCGTTCGAGCAGACCACGCGCAGGTACGTCGGTGTTCCGCTACCGGCGTGGTACATCGACGTTTGCATCAATAGGTCTTCGTGCTTGGTGGCTGCGATTTGCCCAGGCCGTGGCCCGGTTTTGCGAATTTCGTCGAGCACCTTCATCAGCCCCGCGATGGAGTTCGATGACCACGCCGCGCCGTGCGTATATCCGTCGGGTGTGTGAATGACTTGCTCAAAGGTGGACCAGCTAAGGATGGTCCCGTCGGCCATCATCTTCTCCGCAACCGGAACGACCGTCTTCTCGGTATCCTCCGAGTATGCCGCCCAATTCGCCCGCGGCACTTGGAACTGGCTTACATACGTGTATACAGTCGGCGTCGGTTCCATTTGGGGAAGAGCCGCCGGTACAAGCATCGCTGCTACCACGATTACAAGCAGGCCTACTATCCGTTTCTTCATTATTGTGTCCTCCTGGACTCACTGGCAGGCCGCGCAATGCAATTCGTTGGAAGGTCGTTCCTCGTCGCTCACTCGCGGGTTCGCGGATGGTGAGGGGATACGGCGTTCTGTCTAGTGGGTAACCTGGAATATAGGGCTTGCGCCCGCAGCACCGGCCAGTGTGCGCTGACAGTATTCCCTAACCCTATCCTTGTCAACGCAATTCTGCCGCGCCACCTATCCGCACCGTCAGCTTCGCCTGGTGCGGCAGCTGCGCCCGCCGACTTCGCCGCCAGTCCAGTCCCGGGAACGCCAATCTCCGGATTGGCGTTTGTGCTATACTTGTATAGCGAGGTTCCCATGCTGGCCATTCGCCTCCCACAATCCATCGAAAAACGCCTGGAAAAGCTCGCCCGCCGCACCGGCCGCACCAAGACTTTCTACGTCCGCGAAGCCATTCTTGAGCACCTTGACGACCTTGAGGACTTGTATCTGGCCGAACGTACCTTGAATCGCATCCGCACCGGGGACGAGCAGACCATCCCACTCGAAGATGCTCTGAAGCGGCATGGCCTGGAGGATTGAACTCTCCGCCCAGGTTGACCGCGAACTGGGCAAGCTCGACCCGCAACAGAGCAAGCGCATCCTGAAGTTTCTTCACGAGCGCGTCGCTCGATTGGACAATCCGCGAAGCATCGGACAGGCCCTGCAGGGTTCAAAGCTCGGGGAATTTTGGAAATACCGCGTTGGCGACTTTCGGCTCAACTGCAAGATCGAAGACGATCGGCTGCTCATTCTGGTTCTTCGTGTCGGACATCGCAGAGAAATCTACCGTTAACCCCGCACCGTCGAGACAGGCCCGCAGTTATGGGTTGCACTTGCCGGTGCCGCAGCCTTCGCTTTTAAAGGCTGCGCGTTTTGACTTTTCCCCCGCCATTTCGCCTTCGTCCCGCCTATCAGCCGTCGGCGCGCCCGTTTCCGGCGCGCTTGCCGGAACCCGATTACCCGGAGAACATGCTGGTGCTGCAGTGTGCGGCCGCATGGTCACTTTCGTTGGAAGAAGTACGACGTGTTTTTGAGCGAAGTGCTCTGGGGCGAGCGCGTGGGCTTGTTGCCCGAGGACGACCGTTGGTTCACCATCTACTTTGCGCAACTTCCCCTGGCTCGCTTTGACAGCCACAAGTTGCGGGTGACGCCATTGCCAGAAACAGGGGGCTGCGATAACGTGACTGCAGGGGAAGGGGCCTCGGCCCCTTCCCCTGCACCCCATCCCCCTACCGGGCCGGACCAGAAAGTGTCAGGTATGTGCCCGGTCTAAAGTGTCAGGGATCCCCCCGGCCGCACACATCGAGCCAAAAACTCTTTCCTTTTTGTCCCTCGCTGCTGGCCCGCTCTTCGCCAGGCTTGGCATCCTTTACCCACTGTGCTCTCCTATGGATGACACCATGCGACGCGCTCTCCACTCCCGCTTCGTTCTTTTTCTCGTTACTTTGCTACTTCTTTGCTTCTTTCCATCCTTCTCTGCCGCCCAGGACCAGCAACCCACCATCCGCTTCGTCCGCAATCCCGATCCCGCGCCGGATTTCAAGCTCACCAGTCTCGATGGCAAGCCAGTCACTCTCGCCGGCTCCAAAGGCAAAGTTATCCTTCTGAATTTCTGGGCCACCTGGTGCGGACCGTGCCGCGCCGAAATTCCCGACCTCGTCGAGCTCCAGAACAAATACAAAGACCGCCTCCAGATTCTCGGTCTCGTCGTCGATGACGACGACCAGGACGCCATCAAGGAATTTGCTGAAAAATTCGGCATCAACTATCCCGTCGCCATTGCCGGCGACGACATTCGCTTCCAGTACGGCGGCATCGCCGCGCTTCCCACTTCTTTCGTGCTGGATGCCGAAGGCCGCATCGTTCAAAAGCACGAAGGCCTGCGCGATCCGGTTCTTTACGAAACGGAAATCCGCTCGCTCCTCGGCCTGCCCATCGGCAACGTCAAAGTGGAAACGTTCGAGGACACCGGCCAGATTTTCCTGAAAAACGCCGACCGCGCCAGCGAACTTCCCGGCGTCGATCTTTCCAAGCTCACGCCCGAGCAAAAAGTCGTCGCGCTCCACAAATTCAACGCCCAAACCTGCACCTGCGGCTGCAAGTACACTCTCGCGCAGTGCCGCATCTACGACCGCAACTGCCAAATCAGCAAAGCAGCCACCTCCAAAATCGTCGCCGCCTTAGCGCATCCCACGCCCTCAAAATCGGTGCCCCCCGCTCCTCCTCCGAAAGAGAAAGAAAAATGATGCACGCTGGGATTCAGCAACGGGAGACGGGCAGCAGCTACGCAACGTTTTTTCTCGTTCTTGCTGGCCCACCCGGCTCCCGGCCTGTTACTCTTTTCCCGGTCGATGCCTACTCTCCCGAAAATTATTTTTGTTCTCGCGCTTGCAACTTCGTTCACGGGATTGCTTTCTCCGCCAATCGCTCTCACCGTTGGAATTCTCTTCGGTCTCAGTTTCCCGCATCCGTACGTCAACGAAAGCCGCGGCGTTGCGCGCACTCTTCTCCAATGTTCCGTCGTGGCCCTCGGCTTCGGGATGAATCTGCACGAAGTTCTGAAAGCGGGCCGCAGCGGATTCATCTACACCGCGCTGGGGATTTCCTTTGCGCTGGTGGCGGGTCTGGCGCTCGGCAAGCTCTTGCAGGTGCGCGGCAATTCTTCCTTTCTGATTACCACCGGCACGGCGATTTGCGGCGGCAGCGCCATCGCCGCCATCGGTCCTATTCTTCAAGCCGATGAAGAAGAAATGGCGGTATCGCTCGGCACGATTTTTATTTTGAATTCGATCGCCCTGCTGATTTTTCCGCCGATCGGAAGCGCGCTCCATCTTTCGCAATCGCAATTCGGGCTCTGGGCCGCGCTCGCGATCCACGACACCAGTTCCGTCGTCGGCGCCGCCACGAAATATGGCGCGCAGGCCCTGGTCATCGGCACCACCGTAAAACTCGCCCGCGCTCTCTGGATCGTTCCCTTCGCGCTTGCGACTGCGGCCATCAAACACAACCGCTTCCAGAAAGTTCCTGCTAGTGGTGGCAGCCGTCCCCACATCCAGTTCCCCTGGTTCATCGGGCTCTTCGTTCTCGCTGCGCTCGCCAACACATACCTGCCGGCACTACCTTCGGCTACCAGAACATTTTTCACTCTCGGCCGACTCGGCCTCACCGCAACACTGTTCCTCATTGGCAGCGGCATCTCCCGCGCCACGCTGAAAGAGGTGGGATGGCGGCCGCTGCTTCTTGGAGTGATTTTGTGGCTTGGGGTGGGACTCACTTCGCTGTACTTCATTCGAACGGGGTTTATCGCTTTCTGATTCGAATGAGTTCCGAGAAGCGATGGAGATGGTTGTTTGCCGGGGAGCGAGGTTTCGGCGGACGGCTTGCCGAAGGCGAAGTTGGGTATTACACTCGCGCGGCATATCGAGAAGGTCATTCGAATGGAGGCAAAGTATGAATCGTCGCATCAGTTTCCTCGCTGTGGTCTTGGCGGTGGCGGGAATTCTCACGGTACGTGGCGCGTTTTCGCAGGTTACGATACAGCCCACCAGAAAGGCGATCAATCTTCCGGATAAGCCCGCACAGTTGCCGTTCAGCGACGCAATCCTTGCGGGGAACACCCTGTATCTGGCTGGGAGGATCGGACTGGATCCGAAGACGGGAAAAGCACCGGAAAAGATTGAAGATGAGATCAAGATCTTGCTGGATGGCGAGAAGGATGTGCTCGCCGCGGCAGGCATGACCATGGACGATTTGGTCTACGTACAAATTGCGTGCACGGACCTCTCGCTCTTCGAAAAATTCAATCCGATTTACAAGAGCTACTTCACGGCCAAGGACTTGCCGGCGCGGGAATTCATCGGAGCGGGATCACTCCTGCGGGGCGGGCATTTCGAATTGCAGGCCATTGCGGTGAAGAGGTAAGAGAGCGGCATTCGAAACGCTCCGGCAAACTGCGGAAAAAGAACGGTTGACAAGCGGTGAGGTAGCCCAGTACAGTTAACGCTGTTAAGTTAGTGAGGCGATTGGAATAGATGGGTGTTAAGGAGCGCAGGGCGAGGCAAAAGAAGTTTTTGCGGCAGGAGATCCTGGATGCCGCGAGCGAATTGTTCGTGCGAGATGGATATGAAAATGTGTCCATGCGGCGGATTGCGGACAAGATCGAGTATTCGCCGACGACGATTTACATCTACTTCAAGGACAAGGCCGAACTGCTGGAGCAGGTGTGCAAGGAAACTTTCGCCCGGCTGGTGAAGAGGCTCAGCAAAATCATGGAGCAGCCGGGGGACCCGGTGGAGCGGCTCAAACGGGGGCTGGTCGCGTACATCGAGTTTGGGCTGGAAAACCCGCATCCCTACAGGGCGACGTTCATGATGCCGCTTCCCGAAGGATTTGATCACGAAAAGTACCATAAGGAAGATTCACCGGGGATGCAGGCGTTTGCCTTCCTGACGCGGGGGCTGACGGAATGCATCAAAGCCGGGAAGATGCCGGCGATGGACGTGGAACTGGCGAGTCAAACGCTATGGGCGGGAATTCACGGGCTCACCTCTCTGCTGATCACCCACGCGACGTTCCCCTGGGCGAGGCGGGACAAAGTGATTCATTCCACAGTAGATACGCTGGTGGCGGGGTTGGAGGCGTAAGAAAGATTTTTTTTCTTCATGGGTTAACAGTGTTCATTGGAAGAGCGATGTAACTTTTCAGGTAGATGTTACGTATCCCAGGCAGGAGCAGGCGAGATGGGTTTACTGGCGAGACGGAATCTGTTCCACGACCGAGTGCGGTTTGCGGTGACGCTGACGGGCATTGTGTTCGCGCTGGTGCTGATCATTATTCAGTTTGGGCTGTTCCTGGGCTTCACGACCACGACTTCGAACAACATCGATCATTCGAATGCGGATCTGTGGGTGGTTTTTCATGGCGTCGGATATTTCGACACGGGGCGGAATTTCTCCGAGCGGAAGTTTTATCAGGTGCTTTCGACGCCGGGCGTGGCGCAGGCCGAGAAGTATATGCAGGCGTTCGCGCGGTGGAAGCGCCCGGATGGACGGGTGGAAAACGTACAAATGATCGGATTTCATCCGGGAAGCGGACTGGGGGAGCCGTGGAACGTGGTGGAAGGAAGCGTTGCGGAATTGAAGCAAGAGGACTCGGTAATTGTGGATGAACTGTACCGCGACAAGCTGGGAGTGCAGAAGATCGGCGACCGGATTGAAATCGGCGACCACCGGGCGCGGGTGGTGGGATTCACGCGGGGGATCCGTTCGTTTACGACGTCTCCGTTCATCTACGCCAAGTTCAAGAACTCGCTGGACTACACCAATCCGGAATCGAGCGAAGACAGCACGGCGTACATCCTGGTGAAAGCGGCGGCGGGCGTTTCGCTGAGAGAGTTGCAAGAGAGACTGCGCGCGCGGCTGGCGGATGTGGATGTCTACACGACGGCGGAATTCAGCCGGAAGACGCGGTTTTATTGGATGTTTACGACGGGCGCGGGCCTGGCGGTGCTGACGGCGGCGCTGATGGGATTGATCGTGGGAGTGGCGGTGGTGGCGCAGACGATTTAATTGTGCAGGCGAGCGAGAGAGGCGGCGCAGTGATCCTGATGCCGTGGCCGATGAGCATCGGCATGCTGTTTCTTGCGGTGGTGATGTGCGTGGCGGCGGCGCTGGTTTCGATCAACAAGGTGACGAGGATTGATCCGGCGATGGTGTTTAGAGGATGAAGGAAAGAAGTAATGAAGTAACGAGGTAAAGAACGGAGGGTAAGGGCCATGGATGGTG
>WNFC01035596.1_pt1 | contig 11046 bp, 11 predicted proteins | sample 5400541 | NCBI WGS metagenome assembly WNFC01 (sample SAMN13153342, study PRJNA577476) | soil metagenome | isolation source: 120 cm saprolite under Douglas fir tree site 2 hole 2 replicate 1 | place: USA:California | collected 2015-04-18
GCTCGCCGCCTATAACGTGATGAAGCGGCAGAACCGCACCAAGATCCTGATCGGCGGCGTCGATGCCATGCCGCCGGCGCTCGACGCCGTCATCGACGGCCGCATGCACGCCACCGTGCGCAACCCGTCCTGCCGCATCCATGGCGGCGCCATCATCGCCGGCGTCGCCGCGGTGGTGAACGGCGAGAAGACCGGCGCGGGCGGCATCCCCAAGCACGTCGTCACCGACGGGCCGGTGGTGACCAAGGCCAATGCGCCCGGCATGCAATGGATGGAGAGCCATCTGCTGATCTGACCGCGGTGCGGCTTTTGGACAGTTCCGCGCCGGCACTCGAGCTGTACGGCATCGGTAAGAGCTTCGGCGGCGTCGAGGCGCTGCGTGACGTCGATTTCGCGCTCGCCGCCGGCGAGATCCACGGGCTGGTCGGCGAGAACGGCGCCGGCAAGAGCACGCTGATGAAGATCATCGCCGGCCTCCATGCCGAGTATCAGGGCGTCATGCGGCTCGACGGCGCCGCGATCCGCCTCCACTCGGCGCGCGAGGCCGGCGCCGCCGGCATCGGCATGGTCCATCAGGAGCTCAGCATCGTCCCCGAGCTCAGCGTCGCGGAGAATGTCTTCCTCGGCGCCCAGCCGACCGGCCGTCTCGGGCTGGTCGATTGGCGGCGCATGGCGCGCGAGGCCGGCGAGCATCTCAGCGGCCTCGGCATCGCGGTCGATCCGCGCGCCCGCATGGGCGCCTTGCCGATCGGCCTGCAGCAGCTCGTCGAGCTGAGCCGCGTGCTGTTCTCGGGCGCGCGCATCATCATCCTCGACGAGCCGACCTCGGCGCTCTCGCCGCCGGAGGTCGAGCGCCTCTTCGCGGTGCTGCGGCGGCTCAGAGATTCCGGCAAGAGCATCGTCTTCATCTCGCATTTCATCGACGACGTGCTGCGCATCGCCGATACGATCACCATCCTGCGCAACGGCAGGAAGGTGACGAGCGTTCCCGCCGCCGGGACCGACAAAGGCTGGGTCATCGAGCGCATGATCGGCGCCGGCCATGACCAGCTCGAGGAAAGCTATACCGGCGAATTGCTGCTCGACAGCCGGCCGGAGGCGCCGATCGTGCTCGAAGCCGCCGGCCTCTGCCGCGGGCGCGCCTATCGCGACATCGCCCTGACCGTGCGGCAAGGCGAGGTGCTCGGCATATACGGCTTCATGGGATGCGGCCAGATCGAGCTCGCGCGCACCCTCTTCGGCAAGCTCAGCGCCGATCGCGGCGCGCTCAGCATCGCCGGGCGCGAGATAAGGCTGCGCAGCACCGCCGCGGCACGGCGCGCCGGCATCGCCTTCGTGCCGGAGAGCCGCCGGCTCATGCTGTTCGCCCACGAGCCGGTCTACAAGAACATCTCGATCAGCATCCTCGGCCGGCTGTCGCGCCTGCTGCTCAAGCCGGCGCTCGAGCGGCGCATCGCCGATGAGCAGGTCGGCCGGCTGCATATCCGCCCGGCCTCGCCGGAGCGGTTGCTGAGCACGCTGTCGGGCGGCAACCAGCAGAAGGTCGGGCTGGCCAAATGGCTGACCTATCCGCCGAAGGTGCTGGTGCTGAGCGAGCCGACGCGCGGCATGGATGTCGGCGCCAAGGACGACGTGGTCAAGATCGTGCGCGGGCTGCGCGATCAGGGCATCGGCATCGTCGTCGTCTCGACCGAGCCCGAGACCGTGCTCGCCCTCGCCGACCGCATCGTCGTCATGAAGAAGGGCACGATCGTGCGCGAGTTCGCCGGCGAGGCGATCAGCAAGGATCGCCTCCTTGCCGCCGCCTGAGGCGCGAGACCGGATGACCGGGCAGGCCGCCGAGCGGGCGCCGGCGGCGACCGGCGGGCGGGCGCGCTGGTTGCGCGGCCAGCTGCGCAACATCGCGCCGTTCCTGACGCTGCTCTTCCTCGTCGTGTTCTTCAGCGCGGCGAGCCCGTCCTTCGCGACGCTCGGCAACCTCGCCAATATCCTGACGCAGGTCTCGGTCACCGCGATGATCGCCGTCGGCCTCACCTTCGTCATCCTGTGCGCCGAGATCGATCTCAGCGTCGCCGCCATCGCCAACGCGACCGGCATCGTCGTCGCCTTCTTCACCCTCCAGGATGCCAGCGTCAACATCGCCAACCTGCCGCTTCCCGGCGCGCTCGCCATCGTGCTGGCGCTGGCGAGCTGCCTTCTCCTCGGCGCCATCACCGCCTTCGGCATCACGCGGATCGGCATCCCCTCCTTCATCATGACCCTGGCCATGCTCCAGATCGGCGCCGGGATCAGCGCCATGCTGGTGCGCGGCCAGATCGCCTATGCCGTCCCGCCCTTGATCGACACGCTTGGCGGCGGCTCGCTCGGGCCGGTGCCGTGGCTCGTCATCGTCGCCGCGATCATGCTCGCCGGCGGCCATGTCGTGCTGACCTATACGCGCTTCGGGCGCTACGTCTACATGGTCGGCGGCAACCGCGAGGCGGCGGAATATTCCGGCGTCAACGTGCGCGCCATCATCGCCGCCGTCATGGTCATCTCGGCGGTCTGCTCGGGCATCGCCGGCATGCTCGGCGTCGCCCATTTCGGCAGCGCCCAGCAGAACGAGTTCGACAACTACCTGCTCGATTCGATCTCGGCGGTGGTGGTCGGCGGCACCAGCCTGTTCGGCGGCCAGGGCGGCATTCCGAACACCATCGTCGGGCTCTTCGTGCTCGGCGTGCTCAATAACGGCCTCGACCACATCAACATCGACAGCTTCCTCAAGATCCTGATCCGCGGCCTGATCCTGCTCGCCGCCCTGGTCATCAACGTCTACGCCCAGCGCCTGCGCGCCGCCGCGCCGCTCGCCTGAGCGCGGCTTGTACATTCCGCCCGACGCGATTAGCCTCGCCGCTCAACAGCGAATGTCGAGGGGCGGAAGCGATGGCGACGATGATCCTGCAGCACAAGGTCCGGGACTACGCGGCATGGCGCCCGGTCTACGACGCGCACGAGGCGAGTCGCGTCAGGGCCGGCATCACCAATGGCCGCGTCTATCGCAAGGCCGAGGACGCCAACGATATCGTGATCCTGTTCGACGCCGCCGATGTCGCCAAGGCGCGCAGCTGGTCGTCGAGCGAGGATCTCGCGACGGCGCTGCGCAAGGCCGGCGTCCGCGGTGCCCCCGCCATCCACTTCATCGGCTGACCGGCCGGCGGATTTCGGCCGCACGCCGCGCTAGTCGACGCCGATGCCGCCGAGTATGCCGTCCTTGGCGATCGCCGGGTTGACGATGAGATAGAGCAGCTTTCCGGCGACCGGGGCGGCGACCTCGCCGAGCGTGGCGCCGAAGAAATCGGTGAGGCGACCGAGACTCTGCCCGGCGGTCACCTCGTCGCCGAGCTTGACCGCTGCCGTGAAGAAGCCGGCGACCGGCGCGAAGAACGAGACCGATCGGGCGAAATGCCGCGCCGGCGGCGTCGGACGCGCCCCGCCCGGCAGCACGGCGAGGTGGCGCAGCACGTTCTCCAGCCCCCAGAGCGACCGGCTGCACGGCATCGCTCTGCGCGATGACATGCGGCGAGCCGAAGGCCACGGCCATCGCCCGGCTGCGCGCGTCTATGGTGCCCTCGCCGCTGGCGAAATGGACGCTGAAGGGCAAGAGGCTCTCGGGCAGATCGCCGCCATGCAGGTCGATATAGGCGTCGGCCCGGCCGATCGCCCGCGCGAAGGACTGGTAGGCGAGACGCTGGCTGAAGCTGCCTTGCGGCTCGCCCGGGAAGACGCGGTTGAGATTGCGCCCGTCGAGCGGCGTCAGATACGCCATGCGCTGCCAGAAAGCGGCCGGGTTCATCAGCGGCAGGCAAAGCACCTGGCCGCTGACCGTCGCCGGATCGAGCGTCGCGCCGAGCCGCACCACGGCATCGATCGAGGGGTATTCCGAGCCATGATAGCCGGCGGTGATCACCACTGCCGGGCCCGGACGGGCGCCGTGCACCGCGACATAGGGCCAGTCCCAGCCGGTCAGCACGGGATCGCCCCAGACGACGTTGCCGCGCGCGACGCTGCCTGGCCCCGGCGCCTCGCCCAGATCGAACCGCCACGCCGCCATCGCCCGTCCCCCCCTCTGCCGTGCGCCCATTGCACCACGCGATCGGCATCGGGGCAATCGCCGGAAGAAACGTCGGAAGCGTTTCGCGTCGAACCCATGGTTGAAAGACTTCACGTCTGTTACGTCGTTATGGTTAAGGCTGATTTAAGCTGCGCTTGCTCTCCTCGCTCAGCCGCAACGCCAATCGTGGAACGTCCGATGAGCAACCCGCACAGCGCCGCGCACCCGCCGACCAGTCCCTTGCCGATGCTTGCCCGCCGACCGGTGCTGGTGATCGGGATCAGCTCGCTCGGCGCCCTGGCGATCGGCATCGCCGCCGGGCTCGCTCTGGTCGCCTGGCTGGTCGGCTCGGCCAAGGCGGCCGACAAGCCGGGCGGTTTCGATGGCGTCTATACCGGCACCGTCGCGGTCACCAGCGTGCGCGCGGTGCCCTGCGAGACGAAGGATTTCACCCCATCGATCTCGATCGCCGACGGCGTCGCCTCGCTGGTCTATCTGCCCGACGCCGCGGGCAAGAGCGTCGTGCTCAAGGCGCCGGTCTCGAAAGGCGGCATCTTCGCCGGCGAGGGCAAGGGCGAGTTCGCCATCAACATGTCGGGGCTGGTCAATCGCGATCGCATCACCGCCAAGGCCTGGGCGTGGAATTGCGAATACGCCCTGACGATGCAGAAGAGCGACAAGCCGGGCGTCCTCACCACCACGGCAAGCGTGCCGAAATAGCCAGCGCGTAGAAATAGACCGCCGCTCGCCGGCGCGTTCCGACCCCCGGCGCGTTCCAACCGCCGACGGCCCGACCCCGCAACCGCTGCTTGCGCCTGACTTCGCTTTGTGTATAGTGCGCGCCCTCGCTCCTTGCCGGGCTTGTCCCGGCTAGACCCGAGCGGCTGCCGTCGAATGTCGACCAGCGTCGGGTCGCGAATATCCATAAGGGGTCACACGGAATGTCGTTGTACGAGACCGTCTTTATTGCGCGCCAGGATATCTCGGCGTCGCAGGTCGAAGCGCTCATCGAAACCTTCGCGGCGTTGATCGCCGAAGGCCAGGGTGAGGTCAAGAAGCGGGAGTATTGGGGGCTGCGCACCCTCGCCTTCCGCATCAAGAAGAACCGCAAGGGACATTACGTGCTCTTCAACATCGACGCGCCGCCCGCGGCGATCGCCGAGATGGAGCGCAACATGCGCATCAACGAGGACGTCCTGCGCTATCTGACGGTGCGCGTCGATGCGCTCGAGGAAGGTCCTTCGGCCGTCATGCAATCGCGCGGCAGCCGCGACGACCGGCCGCGCCGCTCCTATGGCGGCGACCGCCGCGACGAGGGCGGGCCCGGACGCGACCGCGACGAGCCGCGCGAAGCACCCGCCGCCGCTGAAGGAGCCGTAGCATGAGCGATCATCGTGATTCAGGGCGCGATTCCGGCCGCGACGGCGGCGGGCGCGGCGGTGCCGGCGGCGGCTCGCGCCGGCCGTTCTTCCGGCGCCGCAAATCCTGCCCCTTCTCGGGGCCGAGCGCGCCCAAGATCGACTACAAGGACGTCAAGCTGCTGCAGCGCTTCGTCTCCGAGCGCGGCAAGATCGTGCCGAGCCGCATCACCGCGGTCTCGACCAAGAAGCAGCGCGAGCTGGCCCAGGCGATCAAGCGCTCGCGCTTCCTCGCCCTCCTGCCCTACGCCCTGAAATAGGCGGCGGGCAGGCGGCACCCCGGTCCGACAGCGCTCGACAGCGGAGGACACCATGCCGCTCGCGGCGGCGATCGCCAGCGGGCTGGTTGCGGCACTGCTCTATCTTTCGGTGCTGACCGGCTCGCTCGGCGCGCTCATCCTCGTCTATCTCGTCCAGCTGCCGCTCTTCGCCGCCGGGCTGTCGCTCGGCACCAAGGCGGTGCTGTTCGCCGGCGGCACGGCGACGCTGGTCACCGGCCTGATGGGCGGCGCCTTGTCCGCTCTGCTGTTCTTCCTCGCCGAGGCGCTGCCGGCGATGCTGATCGTCGGCCAGGCGTTGCGCTGGCGCGAGGACGAGAGCGGCACCATCGCCTGGTCGCCGCCCGGTCATCTGGTGCTCTGGCTTGCCGGCATCGGCGTCGTCGCCCTCATCGCCGCGGCGCTCTGGCTCAGCGGCATGCCGGAAGGGTTTCGTGGCACGGTGCGCGGCTTCCTCGCCGGTCAGCTCGACGATCTCCTCGGCGCCGGCGCGGCCCCGGGCGCAACGGCGGGTGCCGCCTCGGGTGCGGTCCCGGGCGCAACTTCGGGAGCGAAATCGCGCACCGCGGTACTGGCCGAGACGCTGAGCGCCTTCTTTCCGGCGATGGCGGCCGGCTCGTGGCTGGTCATGACGACGATCAACGGCGTCCTCGCGCAAGGCGCGCTCGCCCGCTTCGGCCTCGCCCTGCGCCCGGCGCCCGACATCGCCACGCTGACCCTGCCGGGCTGGGCGGCGGCGCTCCTCGCCGGCGCCCTGCTGGTCGCCATCGTCGCGCCGGGCGATCTCGGCTATCTCGGCGGCAATCTCGTGCCGGTGCTGGCCATCCCTTACGTCTTTGCCGGCCTCGCCGTGCTGCATGCCGTGGCGCGGCGCTATGCCGGGCGGATCTTCCTTCTGATCCCCGCCTATCTCACGCTGCTGCTCGGCTGGCCGGTCCTTCTCGTCGCCGCTTGTGGTATGATCGATCAATGGTTCGGCTTGCGGCAGCGCTTTGCCGCATCCCTGCCCCGCCAAGGAGAATAGTTATGGTTGCCGTCGTTCTGCTCGAACGTATCGAAAAACTCGGCCAGATGGGCCAGGTCGTCAACGTCAAGCCGGGCTTCGCCCGCAACTACCTGCTGCCGCAGAAGAAAGCGATGCGGGCGACCAAGGCGAATCTCGCCTATTTCGAGACCCAGCGCGCCCAGCTCGAGGCGAGCAACCTCAACCGCAAGGTGGAGGCCGAGGCGGTCGCCGGCAAGCTCAACGGGCTGCGTGTCGTCGTCATCCGCCAGGCCGGCGAGAGCGGCCAGCTCTACGGCTCGGTGTCGTCGCGCGACATCGCCCAGGCGGTGACCGAGGCGGGCTTCACCGTCGAGCGCCATCAGGTCGTGCTCGGCCATACGATCAAGACGCTCGGCCTCCACCCGGTGCGCGTCGCCCTCCACCCCGAGGTCGCGGTCAGCGTCAGCGTCAACGTCGCGCAGTCGCCCGAGGAAGCCGAGATGCAGGAAAAGGGCGTCGACCCGCTCCGCCACGAGCTCGAGCGCACCGCCGCCGAGGACGCCGCCGCGGCAGCGGAAAGCGCCGGCGAAGCCAGCGCCTAGGACCGGCTAAGGGGCGCCAACCCCCCATAGAGACTGCCAAAAGCGCATAGCTCCCCCTTGTGGGGAGCGGCAACTCGTACGATAGAAAGACTTGTCGCCGTTAACACCAATGGCGATAGTAAGGGTCCTTGCGGTCTTGCGAACCGGAGAGACCCCGATGCTTTTGGCGCATCTGCTCCGCCACCTCATCACCATCGGCACGCTGCGTGTCATCGATGCGGACGGCGAGATCTACGTGTTCGCCGGCGAGCCGGGACCGGAGGTCACCATCCGGCTGCATGACCGCGCCCTCGGCCGCAAGCTCTTCCTCAATCCGCGGCTCAATGTCGGCGAGGCCTATATGGACGGCACGCTGACGGTCGAGAATGGCGGCACGATCTACGATTTCATCGATCTCGCCTCGTGGAACATGGAGCGCGCGCCGCTCCACCCCTTGCGGCCGTTCTATGCCGGGTTCGGCAAGTTCCTGCGCGGGCTGCAGCAATATAACCCCGTGCATCGGGCGCGCGAGAACGTCGCCCATCACTACGATCTCTCCGAGCGCCTCTACGAGCTCTTCCTCGACAAGGATCGGCAATATTCCTGCGCCTATTTCCGCAGCCCCAACGACGATCTCGAGACCGCCCAGCTCAACAAGAAGCGCCATCTGGCGGCCAAGCTGCTGCTCAAGCCCGGCCAGCGCGTCCTCGATATCGGCTCCGGCTGGGGCGGGCTCGCGCTCTATCTCGCCAGCGAATGCGACGTCGACGTCACCGGGCTGACACTATCGGTCGAGCAGCACAAGCTCGCCACAGAGCGCGCCGCCACGGCCGGCCTCTCCGACCGCGTCCGCTTCCACCTGCGCGACTATCGCGAGGAGAAGGGCAGCTACGACCGCATCGTCTCGGTCGGCATGTTCGAGCATGTCGGCATCGTCCATTTCCAGGATTTCTTCAACACGGTGAAGGGGTTGCTGGAAGAGGACGGGGTCGCCATCGTGCATGCGATCGGGCGCGGCGACGGGCCGGGCGTGACCAACCCGTGGATCCGCAAATACATCTTCCCCGGCGGCTATTCGCCGGCGCTCTCCGAGGTGCTGCCGGCGGTCGAAAAGTCGCGGCTCTGGGTCACCGATATCGAGATATTGCGTCTGCACTACGCCGAGACGCTGCGCGCCTGGCGGCACCGCTTCGAGGCCCACCGGGCCGAGATTCGCAAGCTCTATGACGAGCGCTTCTGCCGCATGTGGGAGTTCTATCTCGCCGGCTCGGAGGTCACCTTCCGCCGCCACGAGTACATGGTCTGGCAGATGCAGCTATCGCGCACCATCGATGCCGTGCCGCTGCAGCGCGACTATATCGTCGACTGGGAACGCAGCCACATGCCAGGCGCCGCCGAGCGCGCGGCCTAGGGCCTGCGCCGGGCGTTCATCGAAGCCGGAATTTCAATCGAGATGGCGCGGCGTTTCCTTGAGCTCGCGCAGCAGGCCGCTTTCCGGCGCGGTCTTCGGACGGTCTCCGCCATAGGCACGGTCCGCGTTCGGCCGACGCGGCGTTTCGCTCTGCCCCGAGTCACGCTGGGCCGAGTCGCGCTTGCTGACCCGTCTCCTCCCACCATCCACCGGCCTCTCGAGCGAGGCGCTTCTACTAAACGTGGGGCGACTGGGGACTCGGCACAAGGTCCACCTGCCTATTTTTTAGGCCGGTATCTTATTAACCATGTTTTTCAGCTTCTTACTGTCCGATCCTGAATCGATCGGCGATGCGACACGCCGCTTGCGCCATAGCGTCCCCGTGTTGCACAGCATGTGGATGGAATAGCCGATCCCAATCGGCGAAACAAAAATGGTAACCTCGCAGTCATGGAGACAGCTCTGTCGAGCGGCAAGGTGACCGTCCTGCGCGAGGGCGATCTCGCGCATTACCGCACCCCGCCGCATAACAACGAGGCCGAGCAGGCGCTGCTCGGCGCCATACTGGTCAACAACGCGGCCTATCACCGCGTCGCCGAGTTCCTCCTGCCGGAGTATTTCGCCGACGGCGTGCACGGCCGCATCTTCGCCGCCGCCGGCAAGCTGATCGAGCGCGGCCAGGTCGCCAATCCGGTGACCTTGAAGAACCTGTTCGATCAGGACGGCGCGCTGGCCGAGATCGGCGGCGCCACCTATCTCGCCCGCCTCGCCGCCGCCGTCGTCACCATCATCAACGCCGAGGATTACGGCCGCACCATTCACGATCTCTATCTGCGCCGCCAGCTCATCACCATCGGCGAGGATGTCGTCAACGACGCCTATCGGCACGATCTCGATCAACCTGCCGAGCGCCAGATCGAGCAGGCCGAGCAGCATCTCTTCGAGCTCGCCGAGAGCGGCCAGATGGAGGGCGGCTTCCAGCCCTTCCATGCGGCGCTTGCCGGCGCCATCGTCGTCGCCGAGGCGGCCTTCAAGCGCAGCGGCCGCGTCACCGGCGTCGCCACCGGCTTCATCGACCTCGACGAGAAGCTCGGCGGGCTGCACCCGTCGGACCTCATCATCCTCGCCGCCCGCCCATCGATGGGCAAGACGTCGCTCGCCACCAACATTGCCTTCAACGCCGCCAAGGTCCATCGCACCCGCAAGGGCGAGGACGGCCGCATAATCACCGAGGACGGCGCCGTCGTCGGCTTCTTCTCGATGGAAATGTCGGCCGAGCAGCTGGCGACGCGCGTCCTCGCCGAGGAATCCGGCGTACCCTCCGACCGCATCCGCCGCGGCGATGTCGGCAACGAGGATTTCGAGAAATTCGTCCAGGCGAGCCGCCAGCTCGCCGAAATGCCGCTCTATATCGACGACACCCCGGCCTTGACCATCGCCGCGCTACGCACGCGCGCCCGACGCCTCAAGCGGCAGAAGGGACTCGACCTCATCATCGTCGACTATCTCCAGCTCATGCAGGGCAGTCGCGAAGGGCGCGGCGCCGAAAATCGCGTGCAGGAGATCTCGGAGATCACGCGCGGTCTCAAGAGCATCGCCAAGGAGCTCAACGTCCCGGTCGTGGCGCTGTCGCAGCTGTCGCGCGCCGTCGAGAATCGCGAGGACAAGCGGCCGATGCTCGCCGATCTGCGCGAATCGGGCTCGATCGAGCAGGATGCCGACGTCGTCATGTTCATCTTCCGCGAGGAATATTATCTCGGCCGCGCCGAGCCGATGCGCCGGCCCGACGAGGCCGACGACAAGTTCAACGACCGTTGCGATCGCTGGGCCAAGGATGTCGAGCGCGTCGCCGGCCTTGCCGAGATCATCATCGGCAAGCAGCGCCATGGTCCGATCGGCACGATCAAGATGACCTTCGAAGGCAAGATCACCAAGTTCGGCAACTATATCGCCAACGATCACCTGCCCGATGAGCGGTGAGCCGACCGCCTACGCGGTGCTCGACATCGACCTCGACGCGCTCGTCGGCAATTGGCGGTCCCTGCGCGACCGTCTGCCGCAAGGCGCGATCTGTGCCGGCGTGGTCAAGGCCGACGCCTATGGGCTCGGCATGGCGACGGTGGCGGTGGCGCTCGCCGCCGCCGGCTGCCGGCTCTTCTTCGTCGCCCAGCTCGGCGAGGCGGTGGCGCTGCGGCGCCTGCTGCCCGACGCCGAGATCGCCGTGCTCAATGGGCTGCTGCCGGGCGAAGCCGCCGCGTTCGCCGCCCATCGCCTGATCCCCGT
>WNFC01008986.1_pt1 | contig 11045 bp, 11 predicted proteins | sample 5400541 | NCBI WGS metagenome assembly WNFC01 (sample SAMN13153342, study PRJNA577476) | soil metagenome | isolation source: 120 cm saprolite under Douglas fir tree site 2 hole 2 replicate 1 | place: USA:California | collected 2015-04-18
CGATTGCGCAGCTTGCGATAGGCCGGCCGCTTTTTGTCGACGCGCACGACGACCAGATCGCCGTCCATCGCGCCTTTCATCGAGCGGCGATCGATGTAGACGTCGAATTGATCGGCACCGCCGGCGACGGTGCCGTAACCGTCGGGGTGCACGCGCACGCGGCCGGTGTGGTAAGGCGTGAACTCGAGAAGCGAAAATCTTTTTCCGCGAACGGCGATGATGATGCCGTCGCGCTCCATCTCATCGACGGCGCGTTCGACTTCATCGCGCGTGACGTCAGGATCGGCGAGGCGCTCCCAGATTTCTTTGATTGCGAGCAGACGATTGCCGCGCTTGCGGAGAAGATCGACGATCGACTGTTGAAGGTCGGTACGCTGCGGAAGCATCATCCGGCGGGCTGAAGCCCGCCGCTACACTACACCCTTCGCGACTTCGGCTTCGATGGTGCGCTCACGCGCTTCGCGGAGAGGCGCCGCCGGGCAGGGCGAATCGACTCCGCGAATCCATTCAGCATGGATTGCGTGCGCAACTTGTTGTGTAGCGTATTCCGGTGCACACCAAGAGCCTTCGAGGCTTGCGTGACGTTGCCGCGACTGGCTGACATCGCCGCGACAATGTACTTCCCTTCGAATGCCTCGACTGCCTGCTCTAGTGTGATGCCGTTTCCGATTAGCTCACGAATGATCTGGTTTAAACGATCATCGATGCTGCTCACCATGGAACGTTCCTCTGGTCCGGAAGTTTTGGAGAGCGGGATTCTACACCTGCTGACGATGGAGACTTCAAGAGAAATTTTTTTTTCGCGAAAAAAAATTTTCGTGCCACTTCCTCTTGACAAAACCTGTCGAAAGGAGCATGCGCGCGAACGCGATGAAAGTCAGCGCAAATCCGATCCGCAGTGAACGCGGACGAAAGCGCCACGCGATCGCGTGATGACCGGCGCGCACGCGCACGGCGCGAAAGACTCCATCGCGCTCCGCGGCGGCGCGCACGCCGTCGATCTCCACTTCCCATCCCTTCGAAAATTGTTGCGTGACGACCACGACCCCGTCGGAGGGCGCATCGATCGTCACGAAAACCGCGCTGGTGGTGCACGCCAGCAGCGACGCCTGCGCGATCCGGCCCGAAGAATCGTGCCAGTACGCCATCGGCCACGCGGTTGGGTTGTGATTCACGACCACTCCACTCGGTCCGGCGGTCAGGACGTACGCCACCGACATGCGATCGAGCAGATCGCGCCGCGCCAGCGCCGCCGCATACGCTCGGGTATACGACTCGGACACGATCGGCGCGGCTGTCCAGGCGTCGAAGCGATGCTCGAAGAGATTGAGATAGCCCGCGATCCACGCGCGGCGGTCGAGGACCCGCAGATTCGGAGGCATCAGGCGCACGATTTTTCCGTCACGGCCAACCGTCCTGGCCCACGGCACAGGATGGAGGTTGAACTGCGCGCTCTCCAGCAGCGGCGCGATCCGCGGCACGAGGTCGACGATGATCAGCGCCACCACCGCCATCGGAAGCCATTGGAACGGCAGAAGGCGGCGCACGCGCTCCCATCCGATGACCGCCAACGCGACGATCGCCAGCGCGCCCAGGGGCACAACCCGGGCGGGATAGCGAATGATCGTGAGCGGCAGGCGCGTCAGCACATCGCTCATCAGCGCCGATACCAAAACGCTGGCCGCCAGAAGAAGCAGCCAGCCCACCGCGCGCCGGCTCCAGATCCCGACGATTGCCAGCAGCACGGCCGCGATGCCCATGTAGACCGTCGGAATGAATTGCTGATGCGTCGTCCCCGACGGAACCGCGATGCGCAACCAGTCGCCGAGCGACATGGAATCGCGCAGGATCTCTTCGCGCGGCACTGCACCGGCACGATCGCTGCCGGCGATGAGCGCCAGAAACGGAAGGAGCTGGATTCCGGCGAGACAGAACGCTGTGATCGCGATGTCGACCGTCATCCTGACCCTGAGCGCAGCGAAGGGGAAGGATCTCGTGATCGGAGATCCTTCGCCGTCTCCGCGGCTCAGGATGACGAGACCGAACATCAGCGCGCCGGCCGCTGCGAAGAACGGCTCGCCCGCGAGAAAGGACATCGCGATCGCCGCCGCGCTCGCCATCGGAGACACTTCCGCCATCGCACACCAGAGAACGAGCGGGATCCACGCAAATGTGGTCAGATTATTCGACACGTCGAGCATGGAGAGCGCTGGCCCGCAGAGCATCACCATCACGCTCCCGATGAACGCTCCCCCCGGCGATCCCATGCGCGAAAAGAGCATGAACGCGCCGCAGCCGAGGAGCGCGACGTGGAGGAGGAGATAGAGAACGTAGGCCGGTGCAAACGGCACCACCAGAAAAATCCACGCCGGCGGATAGAAGACGCCGATCTGCGGATTGGCGAGCCACGGTTCGCCCGAGGCGTTGTACGGATTCCAGAGCGGCAGACGGAAATTTCGCAGCTCCACGGCGGTGAAGTACCGCATCGGCTGAAAGTAATCGCTGTGATCGCGAAAGGTCAGGACCTCGCCGCGGAAAAGCGGACGCGCGAACATCGCCAGCGCCAGAAGAGTGATCAGAAAAAATGCGACGCGGCGGCTCATGGCCTCGCGCAGAAATCGCGGACGATCTGCCGCGTCAGACGCACGCCGGGCGGAAAAAAGCTGGCGCGAATTCTCTCGTCGCTGCCGTGGACAGTATCGGCATCATAATAGTTCACCTTAAATGGTGCGATTCCGTACGCTACGATCCCGCGAGAGCGAAAGTATCGGCTGTCCGACGTCCCGGCGCTGACCACCGGCCCGGCCACCGAACCCGGCTCCGCCTTCTGCATTGCATTGACAAGCAGGCGAAACAGCTCGGTGTTGCTCGAACTTTCAGGCGATGGTTCTCCGGCCAGCAGCACCTCGACCTCCGGTCCTTTTGGAATCACCTGCTTCACCTTCGAGAGCATCGGGTCCGTTTTCTCATCATCGAGAACGCGAATGTCGACATCGCCAAATGCGGTCATCGGCATGCAATTCGTGCAGACGCCACCATGAATCTGCGTGATGGCGATCGTGTCATGCAGCAGCGAACGATAGCCGGCGGGAAGAATGTGCTCGACGCGATTCGGATCGACGCCCTGCACCACCGTGCGCAGCGCCTCACCTTTGTAGTCGTGTTTCGTCACAGCCAGTGCCGCGAAATAGCGGCTGACGGCCGGCGTCAGACGATACGGCGTCGGAATCTTGCGGATGGCGTCGAGTGCCTCCATCAGGGTGACCAATGTGCCGCCGTCGTCAGGGGGCGACGCCGAATGTCCCGCCTGACCTTTGACGTGAATCCGCAAAAACAGCGGCACCTTCTGTTGTACTTCGATCCCCCAGAAGATCACTTTGTCGACCACGGTCTCGTTGTAGCCCGCTTCGTTGAGGACGAAGCCGACGTTGGTGAAAAGCTCCGGCCGCGTGTCGACCAGCTCCTTGCATCCGTGCAGTCCGCCGAGCTCCTCGTCGGCGACGCCGAGGTAGATGATGTCGCGCTTGAGCGGGATGTGACGCCGCTGCAGCTCGATCATCGCCATGGCCTCGGCAATCCCGAGCGACTTGATGTCGAGCGCTCCTCGTCCCCAGATGTAGCCGCCCGACCGCAATCCGCTGAACGCCGGCTTTGTCCACTCGTTCGCCGCCACCGGAACGACATCGATGTGATGCAGCAGCAGCAGCGCCTTTTCGTTCGTCCCGGATCTGAGTCGTGCGTAGACCGACTGCCGCGCAGGATTCGATCCGACCAGCTTCGCATCGATTCCTTCCTTGAGCAGAAGCTGTTGGAGAAAGCGCGCGCCGGCGGTTTCGTTTCCGGGAGGATTTGCTGTGTTGATGCGGAGATACGAAACCAGCGCGTCTTCCGCTTCGCGATCGAACGGATCCTGCTCGACGCCGGTGGCGCGCCGGCAATGAAATGAAGCCAGGACGAGAAGCAAGACTGAGAACAACCCTGCTTTCAGCCCCGTCCTCAGTCGTCAGTCCTTTCTATTGCGTCACACCGGCTGTGGAATGCTCAGTTGAACCGCGGGCTCCTCTTCCGCAGCCGACGCCGTGTAAATCTCGTAGCACGATCGGCAACGGGCCTCATACGACGAGTCGCCAACCTCGACCTGCGCGTTCCCGCCTGAGACGCGTTGCGAGTAGTGCGCGGCGCCACGGCAGCGAACGCATACCGCGTGCATCTTGGAAACATCCTCGGCAACCGCGAGGAGTGCAGGCATCGGACCGAATGGCCGCCGCATGTAATCCTGATCGAGGCCGGCCGCGATCACGCGTATTCCGGCATCGGCGAGCTGCATGCAGACTTCGACCACGCCGGGATCGAAAAACTGCACTTCATCGATTCCGACCACCTGCACGCCGATCTCGACGCGCGCGAGCAGCTCCGCGCTGGTGCTGACCGGGATGGCCTTGAGCCGGCGGTCGTCGCGCGACACGATGTCGTCAGTGCTGTAGCGATCGTCGATGTGCGGCTTGAAAACCTGCACGCGCTGCCGCGCGATGACCGCGCGCCGCAACCGCCGAATCAACTCTTCCGATTTTCCAGAGAACATGCCGCCGGCGATGATTTCGATCCAGCCGCCTTTGTAACCGTCCAATGGACCCTCCGGGACGTGATGTCATTTAAGGATAACAAAGTTCACACGCCTGCTATCATCGATTGTGCTCCTCGCCATCTGCGTGCTCGCGGCGACGGTGAATTCGCAACCGTTGCACGTCGGAACCATCACCGTCGAACCGCTGGACGTCTACTCCTCGACCGAGCAGGAACGCGGCTACTTCTACCGGCTGGCGGACCGGCTGCACATCGAGACGCGCCGCTCGGTCATCGAGCAGTTCCTGTTGTTTCATGAAGGCGATCCGTACAACCCGGAGCGATTGGCGGAAACGGAACGCAATCTTCGCGCCCTCGGGTTTCTGAAATCGGCGTCGGTCATCGCATCTGCTCCGCACGACGGTGTAGTGGACGTGCGAGTGATCACGCAGGACGCGTGGTCGATCGCGCCGGAAACCAAAGCGGGAAGCGGCGGCGGAATGAAAACCTACGGCGCCAGCATCTCCGAAACTAACCTCCTCGGCCTCGGCAAAGACGTCGAGCTGGGGTGGAACAAAGGAGTCGATCGCCGGCAACTGGCGCTGAACTACAACGACCCGGCGTTTTTCGCGCCCTATCTCCGCTCGCACTTCGGCTACGCGCACACATCGGACGGATACAACCGCCAGATGCAGATCCGGCGGCCGTTCTTTGCGTTCTCGACACCGTGGGCAGCCGAAATTTCTTTTAATGGCGTCAGACAAAACGACCGGCTCTACGAGAACGGAGTGGAGATCGCACGGGTCCAGGAGCGTCATCGCGGATTCGCAGGCAACTACGGAATCGCTCTCGATCCCAACGACGAGACGGCCCATCGTCTGCTGCTGGGCTTCCGATCCGTCGACGACGACTTTCATACGATCCCGGATCGTCGCGGATTCGAAAGCTCGCGCAAGTTTCGATACGTCACGCTGCGCTACGAAACCGCCACAAACGATTTCGTGAAATTGAACTTCGTCAACAAGGACCTGCGCTACGAAGACTTCAACCTCGGGCAGAGATATTCGGTCGAAGCCGCGGTGTCGCCGGCCGCGTTTGGCGCACGCTCGACGACCGAGTTCTTCCACGTGCGCGGCGGCAGGGGCTACCGGCTCGGCGAGTCGGCGTTCGTCATGCCGTCGCTCGGTTTCGCAACGCGGGTGGCTTCCGGGATCCAGAACGCGATCGCCACCGCCCGAGTGCTGTACGTCAATCGACAGGGTGACAATTATCCACACACGCTCGTTGGCCACTTCGAGATGACAAGCGGGTGGCGAACAGATCCCGAAGTGCAGTTCTTCGCCGACGGCCTCAATGGCTTGCGCGGATATCGGGCGCACATGTTCGCCGGCTCGCGCGCGATCCTCATCAATGTCGAAGAGCGCTTTTACCTCGGACACGAGATCGCACAACTGGCGTCGCCGGGCATCGTGGCATTCATCGACGCCGGCAATGCCACTCGTGAAGGGATGCTTTCGCTGCTCAATTTGAACACTGATATCGGATTCGGATTCCGGCTCGGCCTACCGCGGACCCCGAAGAATCTTCTGCGCGTCGATTTTGCGTACGCCTTGAATCCCGATCCGCTCGGACGCCGCGGCTGGCTGGTTTCATTTTCGAGCGGACAAGCGTTTTGATTTTGGATTTTGGATTGCCTACAAAATCCGTCAGCTCGTCCACCCTGACGCCTGAGGCCGCATGCCTGGCGCCTGATCGCGCACTTCGCTGATCCGCGACCGCAGTTGCTCCGTGATCGCCAATCCCCGCAGCAGTGAGGCAGTCTTCTCGAACTCTTGGATCATGACATCGATGGCGCGCTCGCCGTTGCCGCTCATGATGCCGTCGAGCGCGTGCAGAAAGTGCTTCTCGATCGTCTTCCGCGCCGAATCGCCGATGAACTCCTCGGCGACCGCCCGAATGCGGGCGGCCAGGTCGATCAGCTCGCTGTTTTCCTGGTCGGGGGCGCGTTCACGCTTTTTTTTTAAGGCCACCAGCTCCGACGTGATCATGCCATAGAGGATTTTGGCGACGTCGAACGCCGACATGTTCAAGGTCTTGCCAATGTCGATGATCGACCGGCGCCCGTCGATGCGCGTGATGATCATCCACTCCTGCGGGTTCAGCGTGATCTGCTCGTGCCGGTTCTCGCGCGTGAGCAACTCCGGCACGTACTCGACCGACGGGATCTTTTTCGACAGCACCCGCCATTCGTCGAGACGCCGGGCGGCCTCCATCAGCAGATTGGTGTTGGACTTCGTGATCGTCTGCCGGTCGGGCTCTTCGCCGGGATCGAATTGGAAATCGCCATGATTCCAGATGGCGAGCGAGTAGATCGCCTCTTCGCCGGTCAGATCGCCGACCGAGGCGTGCACCATCTGTCCGTTCTTGAGAAAAATGAAGCCCCGATCGGCGTCCCGCGTCAGGGTAAATTTGCCCGTCTTTCCTGAAACACTGACCAATTGGATGATGTCAGGAAGGGGCAGTTCTTTGAGCGATCCCTGGAAAGCCATCTCTCTCTCATCGGGTGCGCAGCGTGGGTGGTCATCGAAGGGTAAACCAGCGGTCCCGAAGCGTCAAGCAGTTGAAAGGACATGACTTTCGACCGCGCTCAGGGCCCAGAACGTGAATGCCGCGCCCGCGAGAAGGCCGGTTTCGATCCGAAGGGGATTGGTACTTTCACGAAAAGTCGCCAGTTGTGTGATCCCGTCGATGAACATCGGGAAGGCGGCAAACCCTAGGATCCACCGGGCGGTGAGCTCCTGAACGCGCGGCAAAACGAAAAAGAGAAGAATGCCCGCGATCAGGCCGGCGTAGATTGCGAGGCAGCGCGAGCAGATCGGCATGGGCACGTTCCACAGCTCCAGGCACCGGCTCGGAATGCCGTGACAGAGCGCGCGGAACATAAGGCGCCATCGCATCGATGCTCCATGCGCGATCGCCCAGGTGCAGAGCGTGCTGGCGCCGAGAATCGCTGCGGCGATGGAGGCGATGAGCGCCGCAACAATCCGGGTGTTGCGTTTCATCGCACCTTGGACATGCGGTACACCTCACCGAATGCGTAGGCGGCGACGCAGAATGCCCAGAAGGCCGTGAAGAACACGCCCACGCACAGCAGGATGAAGCCGAAGCTGGCGGCAAACCGCGCCACCAGCCAGACCACGAACGCCAGAATGTAATTTCCGACATTCGCGCGGATGAATTGCCAGATGCGTCTGAAATCGAAACCGGCTGAGAACTCGCTGGTGACCACCACCATCAACAAGGCGGCCGGCATCCAGACCGCCAGCGCGAGGCTGAGCGGAAACATCACACACCATACGCAGGATGCCGAAATCCCGGCGAACGCGTGAAGCGCCTCGTTGTCGCTGGCGCCCGCGTTGACGATGATCATCGGAACGATCGCGATTGCAGCGATCAGGATGACCGGGATGGCGTAGACCAACGCCACCGCAAAGAGCTTCAAACCTTCGGTGAAATATTCGCCGAGGTCGTCCCACTCCGGCAGCGGATACTGCACGCCTTTGATGACGTTGCGCGCGAGCCTCGCCATGTATCCGTAGATGAAAAAGATCCCGATGAGGAAAATGCTCGCCAGCGCGAACAGTCCTCCCATGAGGATTTTGGGGAGCCAGCGTGGGTCGTCGAACACGAATGTGAACGGGCGCAGAAAATCGAGCGACGGCTCGGATGAGGGTGGCGGGGGCGGCGGTTCGAAGGCGGCCGCTGACATTCAACGGAAGTGTAGCAGCGAGCGTAACGTGGAAGAAAACTAGGCCGTCGAACCTTCTAGAAAAGACCTTGTCAGAGGAACTTCAGTTCGTTGTTGAGGGTGACTCGCGGCGCGGTGGAGTCTCAGCGGCCGTAGTGGTATCGGTCATCCTCCACGCGCTTTTCATCATCTATTTCATCCGCAATTACCAGCCCGTCACAGCCGCCGATCGCACAACGCCGATGGCGCACTATATCGAGCTGATCCGGCAGAACCCGCAATTTACTGAGGCGCCAGGCGCAAAGGTCAAGTCCTCCGCGCCGATCAACGCTCCATTTTCCGACGCCAACCGTCGAGCATCGACGCCCAACCCGAATGGCGACAAGCCGACTCCGCGGCCCGGCGTGGGCGGTTTTTACACGCCACAGACCAAACCTGGAGCCGAACAGAACGCTCGCGCCCGCCAGATGGCGGCCGCCGAGTCGGAGCTTTCGTCACCGGCGCCTGCCGCGGATGCGGCCGCTGCGAACAGCGGGACGTTCACCTACCGGCCGACGCAGGCCAATGCCGGTGTCAATTGGCGTAGCGCGATTCGCGAGGTCGGAAAGATCGCATCCATCGGCGCCGGCCAGCAGGGCATGGACCTCGGCAATCCGGGCGGTGAAAAAGGATTCGCCGAATCGGGCCCCCTGTCGTTCGAGACGCAATGGTACGACTGGGGTGACTACGCGCAGTCCATGGTCAGCAAGATTCGCGTGAACTGGTACAACAACATGCCCCAGCTCATCCAGACGGGACTCAAGGGCGTCGTGACGATCCGTTTCACAATTCAACGCGACGGCTCGATCACCGACCTGACGATTCTGAACAGCTCCGGCATCCCGCCTTACGACTTCGCCGCGAAAAAAGCGATCGAGCTGTCGTCGCCGCTGAATCCGCTACCCAGGGATTTCCCGAATCCGTCTGAGCGCGTGACGTGCATGTTCTTCTACAACGAGGAGCCGCCGAAGCGTTAGAGTTGTCGGGTTGTCAGTTCAGCGCACACTTTCCCGTCTCGACGTCAATTTACTGACCACCGCCCTGCTCATTGCGGCGATCGGCTGCATGCTGGTGTACAGCGCGACGCATTTCAGTCCTGACGCGCCGCTGTTCCGAAAGCAGGTCATCTGGAGCCTCATCGGAATCGGGCTGATGATCGTTTTCATCATGGTCGATTATCACGCTCTGATGGAGATCTCTCCGTTCCTGTATGGCATCGGAATCGCGCTGCTGGTCTACGTCTTGATCTGGGGACGCCTGACGCGCCATGTGCGGTCGTGGATTCACATTGGAGGCTTTCAATTCCAGCCATCAGAATTCATGAAGATTTTTACTGCACTATTAATAGCAAAATACTTCGACTCCAACGACCGCGCGTATCTGAATCTGCGCAACTTTCTTGTGGTGATGGCCATTCTGGTCGTTCCGATGTTGTTGATCGCGCTTCAGCCGGCAGCCGGCTCGGCGGCCAGTTTTCTTCCGCTGGTCGGAGTGGCGATGTTCTTCGGCGGAATCAAGCCGAGGTTTTGGTTGATCGCGGTGCTATGCGGACTGATGGCCCTTCCGATCGGTTGGCACTTTTTGAAACCGTTTCAGCGCGAGCGCATCAAGATTTTTCTCGATCCGGCGCGCGATCCGCTCGGCACCGGATATCAGGTGATGCAGGCGAAGATCGCGACCGGATCGGGCGGCATCACCGGCAAAGGATTCCTCCACGGAACGCAGGTCAATCTCGAGTACCTCCCGGCGCGCCACACCGATTTCATTTTCTCGGTGCTCGGCGAAGAGTGGGGCTTCGTGGGCGTGCTGGTGGTGCTCACCCTGTATCTGTTTCTGATTCTCGAATCGCTCTCGGTGGCGAAGGCGGCGCGCGATCGCGGCGGCACGTTCCTCGTGCTGTCGTTGGTCGCATTTTTCATCTATCACGTCGTGATCAACGTCGGGATGCAGATCGGACTTCTGCCGGTCACCGGCATTCCGCTGCCACTGATCTCGTACGGCGGCTCGGCCACCATGATGTTCTTCATGGCAGTTGGATTGATTCTGAATGTCGATTTTCGGAAATTCGTGAACGTCTGATGCAGACGACCATCGTCGTCAAACGCCCCGTCACAATCCTTCTTCTGCTGCTGGTGACCGTATGCATCGCGGGGACCACCCTCTGGATGGCCGGAAAGAGTTACTCGAAGGTCGATCCCGTTCCCTTCGAGGACTTGAGGCATCTCGCGCATCGCATCGCGCACCGGCCGGTATCGACGCGCGTGCTCGCACTGATCATCGTTCCCATCATCGCGAACGTTCTTCTCTTCGTGCCGTGGGGATTCCTGATGTTCATCTCGCTTTACACGGTCGAGCGTCCCACCGTTCAGACGTACGTCCTCACATTCTTATTGGGCCTTACTTTTTCGTGCATTATCGAGGCCTGGCAGTACTTCCTTCCCGACCGCGTCGCCGACATCAACGACATCATCTGGAACAGCGTCGGAACTTTCGCCGGGGCGATCCTGGCCCACATGCGCCTTCGCCTGCGATTCGAGTTCGACTGACGGGTCTATACTTATTTCCATCCCATGATTCACGAAGTGAAGGCGTTACAGGACCAGCTCAAGCAGATCCTTTATGGATGCGTGGAGCACGTCCAGGCCACCCGTGCTGCCCTCTACCTCGCCGCCACCACGGATTTGAACGATAAGCG
>WNFC01008987.1_pt1 | contig 11045 bp, 10 predicted proteins | sample 5400541 | NCBI WGS metagenome assembly WNFC01 (sample SAMN13153342, study PRJNA577476) | soil metagenome | isolation source: 120 cm saprolite under Douglas fir tree site 2 hole 2 replicate 1 | place: USA:California | collected 2015-04-18
GTGGGAGGTTCAGATGGCTGTCGGCGCAAGGGCGCCGGCGGCCGGTCCGAAAGCCAGGAGACCTGCCCGAGAGCGCGGCAAGAAATTGCCGCTTGGCCTTCTCTTTCCGACGGAGAGAGCGGAAGGCGGACATGACGCTTTTGCGCCCGGATGGCGAGCACGCCCGGCGGCGGCCATCCACCAGCACCCTGATCACGGTTGTCGTTCTTGGATTTCTCGGCGGCTGCGCTCGAGAAGGTCCGGTCTGTGGCGAAGGATTCAAGCGTTGCTCTTTGACCTGCGCGGATCTGGCGAGCGATGCGCTCAATTGCGGCGCCTGCGGCGCGGCGTGCGGCGTCGGAGAGCTTTGCCAGGGCGGTCGGTGTCAGTGCCCGCCCGGAACCAGCCTTTGCGGTAACCGGTGCGTCTCGACCCTATCGGACCCGGCCAATTGCGGCGGCTGCGCCGGGACCGTTGCCGGTCGCGCCTGCACCGCCGACCAGGTCTGCGATCGGGGCCAATGCCAAACAACCTGCGTCACGCCGGGCTCGACTCAGTGCGGCCAGTCCTGCGTCACCCTCGCGTCTGATGCCAACAATTGTGGCACTTGTGGGCATTCGTGCCCACCGCCTCAGAGCTGCCACGGAGGCAGTTGCAGTTACGATCTGGTCGCCGCGTGCTTCAACACCGGTCAAGTCGTCGGAGTTCAGGGGAACACGGATCTAATAGGCGGTCGGGCCCGGGTCGGCGCTTTCCCCCAGGCGCTGGGAAGTCTGTCCGACGTGCTCCTCGTCGCCGATGGGATTGATCAACGCCTGCGCCAGGCAAGGCTGGGCGATCTCTCGCCGTTACCGGGCGAAGTCAGGCTGGGCGCCTCGCCGAATCACGTCTGGGTCGAGGATCCCTACGTCTACGTGGTGAATTCCCTCGGGAACACGCTTCAGGTTCTTCGGCGAGGCACCTCGGATTCCCCGGGGGGGCCCGCGACTCCGGGCGGCGGTTTTCCCGGCGGCTTGAACCTCACCACCATCGGCGAGCTCAACCTGGGACCGACGAGCTCGCCCCAGGCGATCGTCAAGCTGGATCATGACCTGTTCATCCCCCTCTGGGGCGGCAGCGGTCGAGTGGCACAAGTCGACGTCGCAAATCCCCGCGCCCCCTCACTGACGAGGATGTTTGATCTGAGTCACCTCGACCTGCGGCCATTTGACGGAAGAAGAGCGTATGCGCACCCGGGTGCGGTCGCTTCCGCCTGGGGAAAGATCTACGTCGCGCTCGAAAACCTCGACGCCGGTTTTTCTCCCGCGGGTCCGGGGATGCTGGCGAAAATCGACCCCGTCTCGGGAGACGTCACCGCCGTCGAGCTTGGGGCGGATGTCTGCTTGAACGCATTCTGGATTTCATTCGCGGACGACGCGCTGTACGTCAGCTGCGCGGGAAAAACCGTATACGGTCAGGGCTGGACGCCGCTCGTCGTCGAGAAGAGCGGCGCCGTTGTTCTCAACCAGCGCGAGGAGCGAGTCTCCACCTGGGCCGTGTCCTGCGCACCCGGCAGCACCGGCTGCCTGCCGCCGAGCGTCGGGCGGTTCGCCATCTTCAATCATCGTCTCTATCTGGCAGATCAGTCGGCGGGGAGGATCTTCGTCGTCGAATCGCAGACCGATCATCAGCTCGTCGAGCGAAAAGGTCACAACCCCGTGGATGGCGGCCCACCGATCATCGCCTGCCCCCGAGACGGAGAAATGCTGTCGCTGGTCATCGACATCATCGCAGTCCCGTGAAGTTGCTGGAGTTGTCTGGTCGCAAATCTCATCACTGGAGGGTGGTCATGGTTCGTTTGAAAAATCGAAGCTGGACAGTCGCGGTCGTCCTGTTTGCAGGAATCGTCGGATGTGGCCTGTCGCCAGATCAAACGCGCATCGGCAGCGCCAAGCAAAAGCTCAATGCGGATTGCTTCATTACCAACGTGGTCTCCTTCACCCCGGGCCCCAACGCAGGGTTTGGTCAGGATCGCATGCCACAGGTCGTGTTTGGGCCTCCGGTGGGAACGGGAGACTTGTTTGGGTCGTTCGACGTCGTCTCGCTCGGTGACACGGGCGAGATCATCGTCGAATTGGGCCACTACATCGTGGATGGCCCAGGACCAGACTTCATCGTGTTCGAAAACCCGTTCAACATCGGCGGTGACCCGACCAATCCGTTCGCCGAACCAGGAGAAGTGAGCGTCAGCGAAGATGGCGTCACCTGGACGGCGTTCCCTTGCGTAGGCCCCTTCCAGTGCGACATAAACGGGTTCCCCTATGGCACTTGCGCGGGTTGGCATCCGGTCTACTCGAACCCGGACAACGGCATTTCCCCGTTTGACCCTGCCAGCGCCGGCGGCGACCCATTCGACCTCGCGGACATCGGGGTAAAGCGCGCGAAGTTCATCCGGATTCGGGATATGAATCGGGTGTGCGGCCCAGCACCGACCGCCGGGTTCGATCTCGATGCGATTTCAATCATCAACGCCGAAGACGCAGATTGCCCATCGTCGTTCTAGATTCAATCGCGGCGGAGCGGCGGCGACGCGTCACCCGGTCGCCGTTGCTCCAGTCCATGGAGGGTGAAAGTGCAGCCAGGCACAGAGCTCAGCGACCAGGTCCGACTCCATGTGATGCGCCAGGTGATCGAAACCGGCCGCGTACCCAAGGTGCACGAAACGGCGCTCGCGCTGGGGCAGCCATCCGAAGAAGTACGCAAAGCGCATCAGCAGCTGGCCGAGGCCCACGTTTTCGTCCTCGAGCCCGGCAGTTTCGAGCTGCGCATGGCCAGTCCATTCTCGGCGATTCCCACTCCTTTCGAGGTGGCGATCGGCGACCGCAAGTGGTGGGGCAACTGCATCTGGGACGCGATGGGCATCGCCGCCGTGCTCAAGGCGGAGGCCCGCATTTCCACGAAGTGCCCCGATTGCGCGCATCCGTTATCTCTCACCGTCAACGGCCCGGCCGTCTCGGGGGATTCGGGGATTGTTCACTTCGCCGTCCCCGCCGCCCAGTGGTGGAACGACATCATCTACACTTGATCGACGATGCTGCTCTTCCGGTCGGAAGAACATATCGAAACGTGGTGCTCGGCACGCTCGCTTCCAATCGGTGGAACGCTGTCGCCGGGCCAGGCGTCAGAGCTTGCGTGGATCTGGTTCCGCGATCGCCTCGAGCCATCCTGGAAGCGAAAGAGCGTCGAGGAGGCGGAATCGATCTTCGAGTCTCTCGGGCTGAAAGGAGATTTCTGGAAGCTGCGCCCCTAGCTCGCTTGGCCGACACCCACCGTGCAACATCGCCTCGCTGGCAGTGTCTTCAGATTGGGGCCCCGGCGCTGATTCCAACGGTTCGCCGGACGGGGAGGATATTCACATGGCAAGGTTCGTTTACGCCGAGCTTACGCAAACAGTGACCTGCGTCCTCGCGCTGTGCGCGTTCTTCCTGGTTCCCGGCGGTCGGGCGATGAGCCAAACCAAGCTCATCCGGCTGGAGGTGGTCCGGGTCGCGGAACAGAGCGGGTTGCTCGCGCATCTATTGCCCGACTTTGAGAAGCTTTCCGGCTACCGCGTTCAAGTGCACTCGAGCACCACCGACGTCTTCCAGCGGGCGCGGAGCGGCGAAGCGGACCTGGTGATCTCGCACTATGGCTTCGATGAAGTCGAAAGGTTCGTCCAGGGAGGATTTGGTTTCTGGCCGCGGTTGTTGTTTTCAAATCAGGCGGCCATTCTGGGGCCGCCGGATGATCCGGCGCAGATCCGCGGCCTCTCCGACGCGGTGGAGGCCTTTCGGCGCATCGCGCAGGCCCGGGCGCCCTTCGTCACCAACGACCTTGCCGTTCTTACCTACCTCACCGATATCCTCTGGGAGGGCGCCGGACGTCCGGACCGGACGGGCTGGTACTTCGACCTTGGCTTGTCCGATCAAGCTGCTGTCCTGGCGGCATCGGACCGCGGCGCCTACACGCTCTGGGGCGTGGACCCTTTCGTACGTTTCGTTGCCGGCCATCCGCTTCAAGAAGAGATGCTCTGCGTCGGCGATCCCATCCTGCAGCGAACGATGTCCTCGGTCGTGGTTAATCCCGAGACGGTGAAGGGCGTCAACGTGGAAGGCGCTCGAGCGCTGGAGCGATACCTTCTGTTGCCCGCGACACAGGCGCGAATCCGGACGTTCCGATACGAAGGTTACGACCCTGCTTTCTGGTGGCCTGCCGGCCTGCAGAATTGACCAGCGCGGGCCTTGAAGGGCCCGCTCGTGTCACCTGTTCGCAACAGAATTGTTTCGCAAATGTGCGAACGTCTTTCGCGGGATTCGCCATTCTCGACCCTCTCGTCATCAGCCAGGGGGTCTCATGAAGCACTGTCGAGTCTTTTCGATCCTGAGCGCACTGCTCTTTGTGGCCTACGCCGGCGGCGCGTCCGCGTCGCTCGAGGTCCAGAACGATGAACGGGGAGGCGGGGAACACCGTGGCTCCTTCTCATTCGTTGTCATCGGCTGCAATCGGGTGGACGCGGCGGATGTTTCGCCCGACAACCCCAGTACGGCAAACCTCGAGCAGCTGAATCGCACGTTCCGCGAGATTGCCGAGCTCCGCCCGCCTCCAAAGTTCCTGTTCTTCGCCGGCGATATGGTTTTCGGCTACAGCTCGGACGTCAGCGTTACCCAGGCACAGCTCAAAGCGTGGCGCAGTGTCTATGAGTCGTCTTCCCTTCCCGACCTGGGCGTCGAGCTCGTCGCCATCCCGGGCAATCACGAGGTGCAGGGCGACGCACCGCGGCACGCCTATCTGGAAGCAGAAAACGCCTGGCTCACCGTGATGGCGCCGTTCATCACCCGGGGCGGCAACGGCCCCCATGCGGGCGAAGAGGACCAACTGACCACCGATCAAAGCGCCCTCACCTATTCCTTCGATTATCGCTGGGTGCACTTCCTGCTCCTCGACACCGATCCGGTCGATTGGGATTGGCGGGTTCCGGTGCGTTGGATCGAACAGGATCTTCGCCGGGCGTCGGAAGGCGGCGCTCGCCACATCTTTGCCATCGGTCACAAACCTGCATTCCCCTGGCCGGGATCGCCCATGGATGGGTTGGCGATGTACCCGAGCGAGCGGGACGATTTCTGGTCAAGCCTGGAGAACAACAACGCGGAGGCGATGTTTGCCGCGCACAACCACGTCTGGTTCAAACAGCAACCCAACGAGGGTGGCACCTGGCAGATCATCGCCGGCAATGGCGGAAGCATCTTGGAGGCAGGCGTACCGGCGATGACCGGTATTACGGATTCACCCTGGTGACCGTGGGGCGACGCGGGAGCGTGGTGGCGGAGAGCTTTGGGCGCGACGTTCCGGCGGAGGGCTACCGCGCCCCTTCCGATGCCTATCCCACGACCATCCGCGACACCGTGTCGCTCAGCCGCTGAAGCGGAGCTTCACGCACTTTCCTCGGGGCGGACCGCATCGCTTCCTCGCTGACCCATCCCGCCCCCAGGAAGGTGCCATCCGGATTTGCGCGTTCGGGCAGCGCTTCATCTCGCGTCCCCCCAATGCGGTCGCATACCTGCGAGTGTGGGAACGGACGCAGGTCCTACCACCCATGCCGTGAACGATCGAGGACCGGCCAATGACAGGGTGGACACGACTCATTGATACACAAAGTAAAAGATGTCACGCTTGATCTCTGAAGCAGGTTCGATTCCATAGATAAAAATCCGTCTTACGACATCACCCCGAAACGAGAACGAATAGAGGCTCCGGGTTTGGGCTCGACCTGCGCCCCGCTCGTTGGGCCTGTGTGAGGATTTCGGTTTGGCACTCACAGGGAATCTTGCCGAAACGCCGTTCGCCGACCTGATCCAGTTCTACTGCCTGAAGCGGGAGACCGTCGCAGTGAAGATCGAGTCGCCCCATCCGGGTGCGCCCGATGGCGTCTTTTATCTCGAAGGCGGGGAGCTGGTTCATGCCCGGTTCGGCGACCACATCGGAATAGATGCGCTGCGCGAGGCCCTGAAGCTGCGCGAGGGCCCGTTCCGCGTCGACGTCAACGTCAGGCCGCCAAAGCGAACGATCTTCGAAGCCTGGAACAGGCTCCTTCTCGAGGAGGCCTGGCGCCAGGACGAAGAGGGACGACGGGTGGGCAATGGACAGGTACTGCGTTCGGCGAGGCCATCGCCGGTATTGGAAATGAAACCTCTGGAAATCAAACCGCTGATCGAGGGAGACTTGATGACTACCCCATCAACGCCCCAAAAAGGCCTGCCACCCAACCGGCGCGGAGCGCCGCTCGTCGCCTGGCGACCCGGCGCCACTCCCCCCGCGCCACGGAATAAAAACAACATGCGGCGCAACCTGTTCATTGGTGGCGCGGCGGTTCTGCTCGTGGTCGGAGTCGCGGTGCCCTACATTCGCTGGCGCACGAGGGAGACTCCGCCCGTGGCCAGCGCGAACGCGATGCCGGTGCCGGTGCCGGTGCCGCAAGTCGTTGCGGCAACCCCTCCTCCTTCGTCGATCTTGCCCCTGGTCCAGGGCGTCACCGAGAAGCAAATCGTCTTCGGGCAAGCGGTTCCACTCTCCGGCAGCGCCAAGGAGCTCGGCCGGCAGATGAATACCGGCGTCGAGATCGCATTCGCGGGGGCCAATGACGCGGGCGGTGTCCACGGACGCAAGCTCAAGCTCATCGCGATGGACGACGGCTACGAGCCGGCCCGCACCCAGATCGTGATGAAGGAACTGGCCGAGCATCAAAAAGTATTTGGCTTCATCGGCAATGTGGGTACCCCCACCTCGGCCGTCGCCATCCCCTATGCGCTGGAGAAAAAAGCGCTCTTCTTCGGCGCATTCACCGGAGCGCCCCTCTTGCGCAAGGATCCGCCCGATCGCTACGTCTTCAACTATCGCGCCAGCTACGCCGAGGAGACGGCCGCCGCGGTCCGGTACTTGATCGAGGTCCGCCGCATCAAGCCATCCGAAATCGCGGTTTTCGCCCAGAATGACAAGTACGGCGACGCCGGCTTCGAGGGCGTGGCGCGCACGCTGCGCCGGTATCGGCGCGACCCGAACAAGATCCTGCGCGTCGGCTACGAGCGCAACACCGCCGATGTCCATGTGGCGGTCAATGACATCCTCCGGAGCCTGCCCTATCTGCGCGCGGTGGTGATGGTGCCCACCTACCGCGCCGCGGCTCAGTTCATTTCGAAGCTCAAGGACAAAGGAGCAAACCTTATCTTCACCAGCGTCTCCTTCGTCGGCAGCAACGCGCTCGCCGAGGAGCTGATGCAGCTGGGCAAAGGCTACACCGAGGGAGTGATTGTCACGCAGGTGGTTCCGCTGCCGGACTCGAAGTCCTCCGTGGTGCTGCGCTACCAGGAGCTGCTGCGCAAACATGCGCCGGGCGAGAAACCCGATTTCGTCTCACTGGAGGGATACATCGCCGGGACCCTCCTCATCGAGGCCCTCAACCGAACCGGACCCGAGCTGACCACTGAAGCACTGGTCAATAATCTGGAGAACATCCGGGGGCTGGACCTGGGGCTTGGCGCGCAGATCAATTACGGACAGTCCGAGCACCAGGCCTCTCATAAGATTTGGGGTTCGATGCTCGACGCAAACGGAGTCTACCAGAGCCTGGAGCTGGACTAAGCCTCTCGCCTGCGCCCACCCCCGGCAAGCGGGGAGGTTGTACGGCAGGCCCTGCGAACCGGTTTGCTCTCCCTCCGGTACGTCTGATACTTAAGGCGCCCATCAACAACGGGGGCTCCGGGGAAACAACATGAAAATACGCAGCGCAACGAGGCTGGCGATCGCCCTCTTATCGGCCATGGGCGCAACCGCCTACGCACAAGAAAATCCTTTCGACGCCGTCTTCGCGCTGATGACTCAGGACCGCGCACCGGATTCACCGGGTTGTCGCGGTTGTCACATTGGACCCGGACCGGCCATCGGCACTTATTTCGGAAATACGCAGGATGAGGTCGAGATGACGTTCACGGTCGACCGACCCGATCTGATCGAGGGCGGGCGTGGCAGCACCCTCGCCAGTTTTCTGCGAGACGGGCTGATGCCTCTATCCGGTTCCCTGTGGACTGATTGCGAGCTCGAATTGCTCTACACCTGGCTGGACCAGGTCGCTCCCACGCTGCCGGTTGCAGTGGCGACTGAAGCCACCCGCTAGCAAGAACAATCGGGAACAGCAGCCAGCGGCACACAACAAAAGCGCGCGGGCGACGTGCCCACGCGCTTTCTGTTTCAAAGAGATAAAACCTGATTACAACGGACAGACCGGATCAAAGCTGTATGCGGTCACCACGTAGGTCGGGCAGGTGCTCAGTCCACAGGGTACGCCGACGCCATCCCAGCCGAAGTAGACGTAGGAGATATTGTCATCGTGCGTCGCATCGGTCTCCTCGGGGAGCAAGTCATCGGCCTGCAACAGCTGGTCGGGATCGAGCTCGGTGGTGAGCAGGAAATCGCCGGTGTTGGAACCGACCGCCGCCCACTGGCCGGCGAGGCCGCGGAAGTAGGAGTCGGACCAACCCATGCTGACGCCATTGCCCCTGCCGGGACCATAGAAGCCACCGCCGCATGAGCAGGGGAAGCGGACGGTTTCGTGGTCCGCAAGGCAATGATTCTGGGGATCCCTGCCGCGGCTCGCATCATCCTGAATGCAGATGGTGCTCTTTCGCCGCTGGTCGACCAGCGTGTAGTCGCCCAGGTCTGGATCGTACCAGTACACGGTGTACTGGTGCGTCTGCGGCATCCTGAAGTACTGAGTGCTGCTGATACACGAGACATCGCGGCGGATCGGCGGACGAATCCAGTCCTGCCCACCAATGTTCGAAGTCAGAATCTCGAATTCTATCGTCGGCTGGCCCAGACGATTGGTGATGACGAAGTTGTTCGCGACGCGCGATGTGTCGGGGAACATCGGCACCAGATTGGGCAGCGTCGGATCAACTTGCGCAATAGCAACGCCTGATACCGCTCCCAGTGAACAGCAAAGAACCAACGCGGTGGCTTTCATAGCAGCTCGAATCCTCATGGTTACCCCCAGCTCCAGGTTGAAAAACGGCCTATCTGGACCGACCCCGAGGCGGCTGTCAAGAGCAAAGGGGAGACTTGGGGAGCGGAGTTAACCCGCCTCGTCAGCGAGGGCTCCACAATCGGATGGTGACGTCTTCGGATGACGAGGCAACGCTGTCATCCGGCAACCAATCGGTCTGGTACACGTAGCCGACGTGTCCCACCAGAGTGTCGAGGAGCTGCTCGCTGGCAACGTTCCAGATCCTGACCTGATGGTCGACCGAAGCGGCCGCGATCTTGCTGCCATCGTCCGACCAGGCGACGCCAAAGGTCCAATTCGAGGGCTGGTAGAGGGTCTGCAGAAGCTCGCCGGTCGAGGTGTCCCAGATCCGCACCGTATAGTCAAAACCACCGGAGGCGAGCTTGGATTGATCCGGAGAAAGCCGGATGGACAGGATTTCCGCGGTGTGCCCCAAAAGGTCATGCAGCATCTCCCCGCTATTCGGATCCCAGATCTTGATCGTGCCGTCGAGCGAACCGGACGCAACCCTGTCCTGGCCCCCATCGACCCACCACTGAACGGACTCGATGGTCCAGGTATGTCCGCGCAGCGTCCGCTGCTCTCCGCCGCTCTCGAGATCCCAGATTTTGACGGTTTGATCGTCGGACCCGGAAACGAGGCGGCGACCATCGGGTGAGAAAGCCACGGTGTTGACCCGCGCAATGTGCCCGTCAAGCTCCAAAAGCAAATCACCCGTCTCCGAGTTCCAAACCCGGATCGGTCCGTACAGGAAGGCACCGGCCAGAAGGCTGCCGTCCGGCGACCATGCCGCCTCGTAGGCGAAGTCAAACGGGCGCGAAAACATCCGGATTACCCTCGCTGTGGCGGTGTCCCAGATGATGACCGACCCATCGAGCGACGCCGAAGCTAGCCTCTTGAAGTCGGGCGACCAGGCGACGCTGTAGACCAGATTCGTGTGCGCTTGAAAAATCGCGGTCTGATTTCCGTTGCTCGCGTTCCATTGGCGAAGCGTCTGGTCCAACGAGGACGACGCGATGTTGTCGGAGCCGACGGGAGACCAGGCGACGGCCAACACCCAATCGGCGTGGCCTGCGAGGGTCGTCAAAAGCTCGGCGGTGCTGGCGTTCCAGACATTGATTTCGTTCATCGAGGCTCCGACGACAATTCGCTGGGCATCCGGGGCCCAGGCGATCGACCAGACGGAGGTTGCGTTGGTGAGATTCGCGCGCAGCTCGCCGGAGTCCGGATCCCATACCTTCACCGTCCTATCGGAGGAGCCAGAGGCAAGTCCGCCGGTCGACCACGCCAGCGACGTCACCCAGGTTGAGTGGCCGCTGAGCGTCGTATTCAGAGCGCAGTCGGATCCCCAGATTTTGACGGTCGCGTCCCTGGATCCTGAGGCCAGGCGATCGCCCTTGGGGGACCAGGCAACGGACAGTACAGGGCCGGAATGAGATTCGAGCAGGCAAGCCGCTGAGCCGGTCACCGCATCCCAGAGCCGCACCGTGGCATCGGCCGAGCCGGAAGCCAGCGTCGTCCCATCCGGCGACCAGGCCACCGCGTAGACGGTGCCCGCATGGCCGGTCAGCGTGCTGAGGCGCTCGCCCGTCGATGGATCCCAGATTCCGATCCTGCCGTCCTCGGAGGCCGTGGCAATCCGGCTCTGATCCGGTGACCAGGTCGCCGAGTACACGATGCCACGATGCGAGAGGAATTGAGTCTCGACCGTCCAGGTGGCGACGTCCAACAGCTGCGTTCCGGCCACTCCGGAAACGAGCAACTTGCTTCCATCCGGGGAATAGGCGAGCGAGTAGAGGGCCCCGAGCCCATAGACGCGACTGGTTTGCCAGGTGGGTTCCGCCGCGCAGACCGTGGCAACGAGCGCGGCGAGCAGGGCTGAACTCTTCATTCGGTCACTCCGGATCGCGATGGTGACGCTGCCGCCCGGATAGCTACCTCAGGACGGCCCGGCGGACAATCCTCAAGGCGAAACCCCCGCTCGAGCCAAAGC
>WNFC01008989.1_pt1 | contig 11045 bp, 10 predicted proteins | sample 5400541 | NCBI WGS metagenome assembly WNFC01 (sample SAMN13153342, study PRJNA577476) | soil metagenome | isolation source: 120 cm saprolite under Douglas fir tree site 2 hole 2 replicate 1 | place: USA:California | collected 2015-04-18
CCTGGTATGTCCTTCACTCCCTGATTCCAGGCGGCATCTTTTGGCCGGCCGCTCGGAACGCGCCCCTGGTGGGGCCAGATCCTGGCTCAATCGCCGCTAGCGGCTTGCTCCAGGTACGCCTTCAGCGGTTGTCCGACAGCGGCCAGCAGGTCGTCACGCAACTCATACACGGTCTGGTCGCTGCAGGTGATTCCGACCAGGCGAGCCGCTCGCAAGGTCGCCAGGTGCGGACGGAGCGCAGACTCAGGCTCCTCGAGTTGGCGGCAGAGCTGCTCGATGGTCAGCGGGCTGGCGGCCAGGCTCTTAATCAGGCGCAAACGGGTGACGTTGGCCAGGGCCTGGTACGTCCGCACCATCGGGGCCAGCGGTAGGTCCGGGCGATCTGAGGCATCCTCAGTAATCGCGTAGCAGTAGATTCGCAGCCGGCGGTAGTTTGTGGCTATCACCCAGGGTCGCAGCACGACCGTCGGGATCAGCACTACACCCTCGATCCACGGCTTGGGGACGTATCGAATCCCCGTCGCGATCCGGATGAGGAGTTCCGGACTGGAGGTGAGGAGAACCCGCTTGGCGCTGGCGTCTCCGGCGAGCAGCGGCGCGACCGCCGCCTCGACTTGCGCGAACACCTCCTCGTGCCAGCGCCGGACGGCCTCGACGGTAAGGGCTTGCACCTGGCCAGCCGGCATGGCCAGCAGCTGGCTGGTAACCGCCTGCCTTTGGGGATCGCCCTGGGACAGGGTGTGAGTGACCAGGTCGCGGGCGGTCCGGCTTCCGTCCGCGGCGTCGGCGATCGCGGCGCGCACGTGCTCCGGGAACCGCTCGGCGTAGAAGCCGAGCATGTGCGACAGGACTTCGAGCGCGTCGGCGTGCTCCAGCTCATCGAGGAAACGCGCCACACTTCGCGGCCGTGGCATCTGCGATGCGAAGCCGATGAGCTGATCCCAGGGATACGAGCCGCCACCCAAGAGGGTGATGACTCGCTTCAGGCGCGGCGAGGCCACCGCCTGCGTAATGCCGATACTCGGCGCCTCGGCGTCGCTCGCTGCGAACTCGGCGGGACGGCTGAACGCGAACAGCCCGAGGAGGACTTCATAGACCGGCGAGTCGTCGACCTCGACCCGGAGCTGTGCGGTCATGCCGAATGCCTCTGCGCAATCCTTCGTCAGCGAAGTCTGGACGGTGAGGAAATTGTAAGTCGCTCGCTCCGCAATAGTCTCTAATCCGGGTTAGAAGTTTCGATGCTCTAACGATCGTTGGGCACGTCTGAGGCTGCGTTAGAAAATCGGTCATTTCATTGACACCGCGCAGGGGGCCACCGTAGGGTCGCGGCGTGTCGAGTCTTTGTCCGCTCGATGGACGGGCGGGCTCAAGGAGAACGAAATGATCGCACCTCACCCCCGTGGCGCGTGGCGCCCCATCCTCGCCGTAGTCGGCGGAGTTCTGCTGGCGGCCTGCAGCACCGCGGGGCCACCCGGTACGTCCACCAGCCCGAAGTCCGGCGGCTCGCTGACGGTGGCGTCGTGGCAGGAACCGGACACCCTGCTGGCGGCGGGCATCACGGACAGCATGACGCACGCCTTCGCGGATGTGAATCCGGTGATGGAAGGGCTGCTCCGTGGGAGGGCCGCTGTAGACGTTCCCAAGAATCCAACGATTGCGGACTACTGGGAGCCCCAGCTGGCCACCAACGTCCCGACGATGGAGAACGGCGACGTCAAGGTCAACGGCACGACCATGGACGTCACCTGGAAGCTCCGCCATGGCGTGAAGTGGCATGACGGCGTGCCGTTCACATCCAAGGATGTCAAGTCGACCTTCGATTTTTTCTGGTTGAAATATCGAGACAAGAACCCCACGCCCATCCTGTCCACCAGCGGATGGGACCAGGTGACGGGCGTCACCACTCCGGATGACTACACCGCGGTCGTCCACTTCAAGAGCGTCTTCGGGCCCTATCTGGCGGTGGCAACCGGACCCTACGGCATCCTGCCCGACCATCTGCTGCAGCAGGTCTGGGCGAAGTCTGGAGACATCACCAAGGAGAAGCTCAGCATCGCCATCCCGAACGGCTTCAACGGCACCGACACCTGGGACAAGTGGATGGTGGGCACCGGGCCCTTCATGTTCAAGGAATGGGTCACCGGCGATCATATGACCCTGGTGAAGAACCCGCATTGGTGGGGGTCGCACCAGCCCTACCTCGATACCATCACCATTAAGTTCGAACCCGACACCAATACCCAGCTGGCCGATCTGCGGACCAACACCATCGACATGGGGCTGGACTTCCGGGCGGCCCTGCTCAGCCCGCTGTCGCACCTGGACGCGGTGACGACCACCATCCTGCCGAACAGTGGTGCCGAGAAGATCGATGTCAACCTGCACAACGCGTTTTTGCAGGACAAGGCGGTACGGCAGGCCATCCTGATGGGGATCGACCGGCAGAAGATCGTGGACACCCTGCTAGAGAGCAAGACCACAGTCCCGCCGGACTCCTGGCTCTGCCTGGGTACGGGGGCCTGGTGCCAGGACCCCAGCGCCACGCACACCAAGTACGATCCCGCGGCGGCCCAGAAACTGCTGGACAATGCCGGGTACAAGACCGACAACAGTAAGTGCGGCTCGGGCTTCCGGTCGTCACCGGCCGGGGCACCCACCAACGGCAAGTGCCTGGAGATCAAGCTCGTGACGACCTCCGGTAACGCCCTCCGCGAACAGCAAGAGGTCGTCATCGCCTCGGACCTCAAGCTGATCGGCATCAAGGTGACCCAGCCGTTCAACAACCCACGCGCCGGCAAGCTGTTCGGCTCGTACGCGAACGGGGGTACCCTCTACACCCATGTCTTCGATCTGGCCATGTACACCAACACCTACAGCACACCGGCTGAGCCGGACGCCATGTACCCGGGCTACGTGAGCTCGCAGATTCCGAGCGATGCCAACGGCGGCCAGGGCCAGAACGACACCTTCACCAACGATCCTCGCATCGATGCCGCCTTCACCAAGGGCCGAACCGCGGTCGGGCAACAGGACCGCAAGCAGGCCTACATCGACGCCCAGAAGGCCTTGGCCGATGTCCTTCCCGAGATCCCGCTTTACCAGCAGCTGACCGTCATCGCCTACAACAAGAAGCTGCAGGGATACAAGGGCAACGAACTATTCTGGCTCGATAACGCCGAGGATTGGTACCTGTCGTCGTAACGGCCATCGCAGTCCGGGGGCGCGGTTTCTGCCCGCGCCCCCGTCGTCAAGCCGGATTCCGGCTAAACCTTTGGCCATAGCCAGCGGGTCGCGGTTCCCGGGAAGTCCTTTTCCAGCCACCTGAAAGCGCGCGCCGGTAGGACCCGGTACACGCCATGGGCGGGATTGCCGGGATCGGGGCGAAAGTCGTACTTCGTCTCGTAGGCGTCGGCGAAGCGCTGGAGTAGGGCGGGGTCGGTGACGACCTCGGCGCGGCCCTCCAGAATGACGACGTCGTCGCCGCTCTCGAGGTGAACAGCGACCTCCGGGCGCGCGGCAAGGTTGCGACCCTTTCGCGAGCTGGGATCGGTCGAGAACATTACCGCCTGGTCGAGCCACAGCCCCCAGACCGGCATGACGTGGGGCCGGCCGTCGGGTCTGGCGCTGACGATCCAGTAGTTGCGGGATTCCGCCAGCTTTTCTTCCAGCCGGGACAGCGGCAGCATCCCCGATTCGTCTCGCCGGATTCCATAGTCGGTAGGCATCACCGGACGCGACCGCAGGGGTTCATTCCGGTCTATGTCGGCAGGCACGGCGCCGCGTATTGTAGCGCGAGAGATTTGTTGGCCCCTCCCTTCAGTTCAGGGAGGGGTAGGGGAGGGTGCCGCAGACTAGCGGTAATGGCATCGGTGCCGCATCTGGGACTAGTGCCGGCGGGCGCCTGCCGGTGGGAGCTGCCCCAACACCCGCCCATGCGCGTGCCCGGCGTGGTGTTTGCCTCCGAGGCCTTGCTCCCCTCGGCGACGGGCGACCAGTCCCTTGCCCAGGTCGCCAATGTGGCGACCCTCCCCGGCATTGTCAAAGCCAGCTACGCCATGCCCGACATTCACTGGGGCTATGGCTTCCCCATCGGCGGCGTGGCCGCCACCGACGCGGACGCCGGAGGGGTGGTCTCCCCGGGTGGGGTCGGCTTCGACATCTCGTGCGGCGTACGGCTGCTGGCCGGCCGCCTTGAGGCGAAGGTGATTCGCGAGCGCATCCGCGACCTGATGCACGAGCTCTCCCGCGCTATCCCAACCGGTCAGGGAGCCGGCGCTATCTGGGCGCTGCGGAGTTCGGCCGAGCTCGATCGTGTGCTCCAGGACGGAGCCCGCGCGGCGGTAGCCGCCGGTTATGGCACGGATGATGACCTGGCGCACTGCGAGGATTACGGGGCGCTGGAGCTCTCAACGAAGGACCCCGTGTCGTCCCGCGCCATGGAACGCGGGCTGCGCCAGCTCGGCAGCCTGGGTTCCGGCAACCATTTCCTCGAAGTCCAGGAGGTCGAGCAAGTCATCGACCAGGACGTCGCTCGCGCCTTTGGCCTGGAGGTGGGCCGGGTGGCGGTCATGATCCACAGTGGCTCGCGCGGGCTCGGCCACCAGGTCTGCACGGACCATGTCCGCGAGATGCTCACCGCGCTGACCTCCTACCGGATCGACCTCCCCGACCCGCAGCTGGCCTGCGCGCCAGTCGACTCCCCGCACGGCACCCGATACCTGTCGGCCATGGCGGCCGCCGCGAATTACGGTCGCGCCAATCGCCAGGTCATGTCCCACGGCATCCGGCGGGCCTTCGAGCACGTCCTGGGGAAGTCCGACCTGCGCCTGGTGTACGACGTGTCCCACAACCTGGCCAAGCTGGAGACGCACGAGGTCGATGGGCGCGCGCGGCGGCTGTGCGTCCACCGGAAGGGGGCGACTCGGGCCTTGCCTCCGGGGCATGCCGAGCTGCCTCCGGACTTTCAACAGACCGGACAGCCGGTGCTGGTACCCGGCTCGATGGGCACGCCGTCCTATGTGCTGGTCGGGGAGAAGGGCGGCGAGGCCTTCCACTCCACCTGCCATGGGTCGGGCCGGGTCATGAGCCGGCACCAGGCCATGAAACTCGTCGGCGGCAAGGAACTCGCGTCCCGGATGGAAGCGCAGGGGGTCGTGGTCGTGGCGCGCTCGGTCAAGTTTCTTCCGGAGGAACAGCCAGACGCGTACAAGAGCGTGGATGAGGTCGTCCACGCGTGCGAATGCGCCGGCCTCTCCCGGCCGGTTGCCCGGCTTCGACCCCTGGGCGTGCTCAAGGGCTGACGACCCGCTGGGTTTCTCCCTCCCCTCGGGGGGAGGGTCGGGGTGTCGTTGGGTTTTCTCCCTCCCCCTCAGGGGGAGGTCGGGGGTGGGGGTGAGCCAAGGCGTAGTTAGACGTCCAGGATCACGTGGGCCCGCCAGGTGTCGCCCTCTTTGCGCACCCACAGGTCGTGCCGGGTGACGCCCTTCACTGGAGGCTCTGCCACCTCCTGCAAACCAGCCACCCGGGCCACGGCCTGGCCGCGAAGGCTAGTGTCGTCGACGGCGTCGGCCCTGAACGCGGTAAACGATAGATGGTCGGCATCTGCCCGGTAGAGGAGTTCTTCCAGCCAGAGAACGAGGAGCTCCTCCAGGCTGGTGGCGCTGAGCGACACCGTGATCGTGCGCTCCTCACCTGCTGCCGCCGCCTCCTCCGCGAAGCTGGAGAAGAGGCCAGCGGCAGCCCGGGCGAAGCATTCCTCCAGGGACCGAGCCTCGACCTCGATACCGATATCCGCGGTGTGCTCGATGAAGCGAACCCCGTCTGGACCGGCCGCGGGGTTGACGGCGACCCAGGCCGAGCTGGTCATGGCCTGAGGTTATGACACTCGCAGCTGTGTGGACTGAGCCGAACTGGCGATTGGGCCGAGGGCGGCTCCGTGCGAACTGCCTATTGTCAGGGCAACGTATTGACATCAGACAGGCGGCCTGTATCCTTGGGCCCGACCGACTGGTACGGAGGAGGAGCCCGATGCCGGCCAACCTTGCACTGACCCAACTCGACCAAAGCGGCCGCATTCACGTGCTCGTCGACCAACTGGTGGCGGCCACCAGCCTGGCCGACGACCCCCGGGCGAGCTCGCAATCGCCCAGCTATTCCCGCCGGGGCTGGCTGGCGGCCCGCGAGCAGGCGATCGATCGTTTCGTTCAGCAGGTGCTGCAAGAGTTCCCGCCTCCACCGGACGCCGGCCCGGACGTCGAGGTGCAGCTGCGGACGCTGGCGACTGACCTGGCCCGACATAGAGTCAGCCGCTAGGGCCGCGACGATAATCCCCCTTCGCTCGGGGGGAGGGTCAGGGTGGGGTGTCGCCCAGCCCGCATACTGCCGGGCTGGCCCGCCGTTTTACCGGCCAGCCATGTCTTTTGCCCACCTGGAGCCGGTCCGCCGCCGGATCCTGATCATGATCTGGCTGGCGGGCGCCGTTTCCCTGGCGGCCACCATGATCTTCTCGGTCACTTTCACGACCCCTTACCGGACGACGTGGGCGTGGATCAGCTTCATCGCCATGGTTGTCGTCGAGGATGTCGTCCGGCGTCGCAGACCTGGCTGGGGTTGGCGCCTGCCGATGGTCACGCTGGTGGCCGCCACCATCGCGTTCCGGAAGCACCCGGATGTGAGCGTCCTGGTGGTGCTGTCGGCCGCTCCGCTGGCCAGCCTGCTAACGCGCCAGCCGTGGTTCACGCTCCTGGGCAAGACCGCGAGCTGGATCACCGCCGTGGCTCTGGGGTCAGCGAGCCTGGGCCTGGTTGGCTTTGGCGACACGCCGCACTTCGTGGCGGCGACCGCCGTGCTGATCCTGGTGGTCGCCACCCTGGACTCGATCTTGTGGTGGTTCTTGGGGGGCGCCGCAGGGCCTGCGATGACGCTGAGCTGGCGGGCGATCGTCCAGCGGTTCGCCGGTGCCCTCGCCCTCGGTTCGATCGGGGCCGGGCTGGCACTCGGCTGGCGCACCCCATCGGTCGGCCCGGTGATGCTCAGGCTGGGCGAGATCTGCGTGCTGGGCGTCGCCGGCATGCTCATCGGTTTTGTCCTGGGAGGCACAGCACGGGGCCCGGCAGGGGAACGGTTATCGGTTCGGCGGCTGCCTGCGGCCGTCGCGCTGGGCGGGGGCCTGATGCTGGTGAGCACCCGTGTGCCGAACGTGATGTCCGCGACTCTGGCGGCGGCCGGCCTGGTCGCGCTCGGCGTGTGGGTTCTTCGCCACCGGGCCTATCACGGGGCCTGCCTGGTCCTGGGAGGACTCTGCAACGAGATTGCCCGGGTGGCCAACGGAGGCCGGATGCCGGTCGAGACGGCGGACCTGCCGCCAGCGTTGCGAAATGATTTTGCCGGCTTGACTCGCGATTCCACTACCTACCTGGTGGCCGGCCCGGGCACCGCGCTTCGCTGGCTGGCCGACCGGTTTCCGGTCCCCGTCTTTCCGGGTGTGGCCAGCATTGGCGACGTCCTGGTCGCCATCGGCATCGTTTGGCTGGCCGCCGCGCTGACGATGGCGCAACCCAGCCCCGATCTTGCCGCGGACCGTGGCGCCCTCGCTGCTTAACTCTCCTCTCCCGCAAGAGAGGGTGCAGCGCTGCAGCGCGTCGCACTTAGACCAGACCGTGCTTCGTCGGCCGCTTAATCTCGTGAATAGCCGACTCTTCGGCACTCAGGGCGCCAGCTTCGTCCCCGGTCTCCGGCTCGAACTCGTTGCGGTCCTCGAGGTCGCCCGCCTGCGGGTCCATCAAGCGCGGAGAATCCTCCGGCAGGGTTAGCCGGTCCGGCTCTTCCTCGGCCAGTCGCTGATCGAGGGTGTCGCGGGCGTAGATGTCGTCGGCACCCTGCTGGTAATCGCGGGGTGGCACCATGCCTTCCTGCGGATCACCGGTGATTTCCTTGGCACGCAGTTCATCATCCAGGTCGGGAATGCCCTCCGAATCGAGGTCTTCGCCGTGCGGTCTGACTTCGTCTTCTAGCTCTTGTGCGGCCAGCTGTGGATCCTCTGCCGTCCGCTGCTCCAAGAGCTCGTCTTCGAGGTTCAAAGTGCCGTCCGAACCGCGTTCGACACTCCGGCTACGGACGTCGTCGTTGTGCTTCCTTGCCACTTCGATCCTCCTTTACCACCCAGAACCCCGTGCGGGTCGGATGTATTTCAAGCATGCACCCTAAAGGGGCATGGCTGCTGGTGGCTACAAGGCGACACTGATCGGGGGTGGTCAGCGGTCCGAGGGAATGGCCGAGCGTGGGTGGGGGATGGTGAGCAACGCCAGGAACATGATCAGGACCGGGCGGAAGACCAGCGGGAGGTAGAAGGGAGCCGCCCCGAAACTGATCACCACGGACGCTTCAATTGCTAGCGCCAGCCCGCTGAGCCAGAGGCGTGTACCGTGCTCACGCACGAATCAGGCGCCCGCGAACCCAAGGAATGGAGCCAGGGACCAGACGACGATAAACAGATAGGGCGCGGGGAACCCGGAAAGGCCCTGGAGCTCCCACATAGAGGCCTGGTGGCAGACCTCGCTGCCGATCACCGCCCCGGACGCCGTGATCACCGGCGATTGGCAGCCCGTGTAAGTCGGGCCAAGTACCAGGAGCAGGCCAGTGCCAATCCCGGTGACCACCGAGACGGCCGAGGCGATTCGAGCAACTATCCTCGCGATGAGCGCAGGCTAATCGGACTCGGGCGCGCACGCAAATCGGGTCCCCAGTGGAGGTGCAAGCGCTACAGGACGACTTTTTGCATCAGCGGCGTGGCTTGCCCGTCGGATCCGATGACGTAGAGATCGGTCGGAGTGAAGCCCGTCGTCTGCTGGTAGTCCGGATTGCTCAGCGAGACGCCAACCCGCAGCCCGCCCGGCTCGGGCATGGCCGCATCAAGGGTTTGACCCTGGGGTGCGCCCCAGATGTGGCTCCCGTCCCGCCAGCGGATCACCGAAACCGAGCCCTCGGGACTGGTGACCACAGCCAGTGTCCCGTCCCACGAGAAGCTGGCAACGAACATGGTCAAGTGACCGAGCACCGAGCCGCTAGGGCTGTAGACGGTCGTGGCCGGCGTCTGCCCAGCCCCGGAATGCGCCTCGGTGATGTATTGGCCATCTCGAGATGCCACGATCGTGACAACGCTGGTGGAGTCCGAGATGTACGACCGGGTCCAAAGAATGTGCCCGGTAGACAGCTGGACCACCCAGAGCTGCCGCGCCCCAATGCCCTGGCCACCCGACTGGACGACGACCGCCCGATCGCTGAGCTCGCTGCAAGCCGCAACCGCGATCGTCGCTTGCAAACCGACGGTGCCGACCTGGGCAACGGTGCGCGTCGTCTCGCCGGGCGCGCCGACCTGGAGGCTTGCCGGCTCGCCGTTCAGCGGCGGAGTCGCGGACCGGCCGACCATCTGGCAGTAGTGGCGTTCATCGTCGGCCCAGGTGCCGAAGCCCTTCATGTTGCCGCCATATGAACCGACCAGGTGGCCCGAGCGGTCATAAATGGCACGATCGCCGAACGTGGCATAGAGTGTGCCTGCCTGGTTGGAGATAAACCCGAGCTTCGCCCCGCTAGCAACCCGTCCGCTGGCTGTTCCATCCCAGGTGATGCCGTCGACCTGATCTGGATTGACCGGATCGTGAAAAAGTATCACCGGCGTCGTCAGCGGCACGTGCAGCGGCTGGGCGAGTGGGGTGGACGATGCATTGGCCGATGGACTGGCCATTGGACTCGCCGTCGACTGGTCGGGGGCCGTTACTGACGGCATGACGTCTCCGGTTTCCGCGCACCCGGCGAGTACCGACGCCAGCAGCATCCCTGCCAAAGCCCGGGCAGTTCCAAAGATGACACGTCGGGGCGGACGAAGCACGAGTCTAGAACTCTACGCCAGCTCCCTTCCTTACGACATCGAACTCTCAACCGATTGTCCCTCCCCCCTGCGGGGAGGGGTAGGGGAGGGGTAGGGGAGGGGGTCTCGAAGCGCTTGCAGTCGTTACTGATTCTTCACTTGCGCCCAGATCCTGAGTGGGGTAATATTGAGGCCCCTCACTATGAGCCAACTCGAAAAGCTGCCTTTAAACACGCCGATCAAGTTCCCAGCTGACGCGGCCGGTTGCCTATACGACCCCCGGGTGCGGGAGTTGATGCGCCAGTTCGGCGCGCATGTCCCGCAGGCGCCGGCCGAAGCCTTCAGCGCACTGCGACTGGCCGCCAAGAAGCTGCATCGCGCTATGGAGCGGTACGCCGACGAGCGGGGGCTGAGTGAGGGGCGGCTGCAGATCATCATGCGGCTGGCCTCTCAGCCAGAGCACCGGCTCGCGTTGGGTGAGCTGGCCGAGATGATGGAGGTGGCCCCACGCACGATCACCGGGCTGATCGACAACCTGGAGCGTGACGGGTGGGTCGCGCGGGTCCATGACGGATCGGATCGCCGCTCCATCCAGGCCCAGCTGACCAAGAAAGGGCTCGACCAGGTGCTGGTCTTCCGCCGGGAGGCAGTCCGCGTCCAGGGAGCCGCGACCAGGGGCCTGACCGCCGGCGAGCTCGTCCAGCTCCGTCATCTGTGCCTGCGTGTGATCCAGAACATGGACAAGGCACTAGGAGCCGAACATGCCCGCTGAACTCACCCGCCGCGTCAAGATCCTGTCGACCGCGGGCGTCATGCTGGCCCTCCTGCTGGCCGCGCTCGACCAGACGATCGTGGGCACGGCGCTGCCGCGGATTGTGGGCGAGCTGAACGGTCTCGACCGCTACTCCTGGCTGATCACCGGGTACCTGGTCTCCTCCACTGTGATGGTGCCGATTGCCGGCAAGCTGGGCGACCTGTTCGGACGCAAGCCCTTCCTGATCGCCGGGATGGTGGGCTTTGTGGCCGCCTCCGCGCTGTGCGGGCTCTCCCAGGACATGAACCAGCTGATCGTCTTCCGGATCATTCAAGGGTTGTTTGGAGGCATGCTGTTCGCCTCCGCGTTCACCGTCCTGGCGGACATCTTTCCCCCGGCACAGCGTGCCCGGATGCAGGGCTTCTT
>WNFC01029554.1_pt1 | contig 11044 bp, 4 predicted proteins | sample 5400541 | NCBI WGS metagenome assembly WNFC01 (sample SAMN13153342, study PRJNA577476) | soil metagenome | isolation source: 120 cm saprolite under Douglas fir tree site 2 hole 2 replicate 1 | place: USA:California | collected 2015-04-18
CACTTGACGTTTAAAAGCGCCTGCACGGGGGCATTGGAGATGACGTTGAAGGAATCCTGATTCGCAACGGGTAACAAGCGCTGCGCCATAAAATACACCGTTACAATGGCGAGCGGCGGCCCCAGGACGAGCGCAACCAGGCCAAGGCTGACGCCCTGGGCCAGGAATGCACCGAACACCTGGCGTCTACTCGCGCCCCGGCTGCGCAGTACTGCGATAGCGTCGGCCTGCCGGTCAACCAGCAAGACGGCCATCAGCCCGACAAAGAAGAGGAGCAGGGCGAGGACCTGCACGGCGAGAATGGTAACGGGAATCTGTACCACGGCGAGCTGGTCGCGAAAGCGCTCCAGCGCACTGGGAATGCCGGGCAGGGGGAAGACAGCTCCGGAGAGAGTAACGATCTCTATATACGGGGAAGTACGGACCAGGGAGGGATTGCTAAAGTTCGTCGTGATCGCTGCCTGCGCGGCATTTAGCCGGCTCATGAGGTCATTCAGCTGGTCGATGGAGATCCTGGAGGGATCGAGGTGATAATACCAGGTAAGAAAGGATGGCGGTATAAAGAAGACCTGGGGGATGTGATGGCTGGCAGCGATGCGATCAAAGGAGGCAAGCAAGTTTTGCTCGGAAGCGAGCACGGTATACTCTGTGGGGGTTTTATCGCTTGACGCTGGCAGGAAGTTATCGCCATGCCAGTACGGGTCACCTGGCTTCACGTTAAAGATACCAACGACACGCATGGTGAATTGTTGACTGAAGGACGGTAGGGTTGAGGTTTCGGGCAAAGATGCGATAGTCCAGTTCAGGAGTATCACCGAACCAATGTGCAGTTGCAGGGGCAAGGCCGTTGCAAGGGTCAGGTGCGACGCAGCCGCGTCCATCGACGTGCCATAAATTGACATCTGGTCAGCACTCCCTGAGTGGCCAGGTGAAGGAAGGTCGAAAAGCGGGGTCTCAATATCGAGTCGCGGCGAGCTGTTCAGATAGGTTCCCAGGTGCTGGCGGAGAGGCTGTTTGACATCCTGATAGATCTGCTCAATGCCCTGCGTAGATAGCCCGCCAACAGTAGCGCTGAGGGTAATCTCGGAGCTAGTGGGAGATGCGCGCAGGACACCGCGCAACCCGGCCGTCAACATGGTTTGTGAGAGAAGGGGGACTGCGCACGCGATGATCACAGCGGTGATCATGCCCAGGCCGGTCATCAAGAGCAGGAACCAGTGCTGGCGCCAGCGCCAGAGTGCAAGTGTTACTACCGAGGTTACGAGATGGCGACCCGTGGGCGGCTGCAAAGTGCTCGTTGCGCGATTCATCTTACCCCCCCTGTGAAATTATCACGACAGTTTACTGTATAAGGTTCCACCAAGAATCAGGGCTGGCCAGCAGGGCAACCGCAAGGGCCTTGTAAAGATACCCCGTATCTTTCTTGCCCCACCACACCCCTCCACCCTTGCCCCTACTATACTACGACTTCACCCCCGACCCCCAATTTGTGCTAGAACCACTGAATAATTGTACGTTGCCAGCGCGCCAGGGCATCACACGATGAGCTACTCCGGTGCGCAACCTTGATTGTCTGGCTTGACCAGTGTAACATAACAACGAAAGATATTCTCCACAATCTTGAAATGGGTCTTGCCAACGACGCTGCGACCCTTGAAATGGGTCCTGGCAACGACGCTGCGCGTCTACGGACTGCGTCCGTCAGCCAGGACCACAGGAAGTGTCTACGGACTGCGTCCGTCAGGCAAGACCAGAGGCAGTACCTTGAAATGGGTCTTGCCAACGACGCTGCGACCTCACCCTCTGCTCCCTCTCCACTGCGTGGAGAGGGAAGGGGTGAGGCGTCCGTCAGGCAAGACCCAAGGCAGTACAAAGAAGCAGGGCAGCGAGGGAGATACAACCATGAGCAGCAATTATAACGATGGGGCAGAGCAGCATTCTCCTACAAATGCCTGGAATCTCTATCTTGGTCGCGATATCTGTAGCGATGTAGAGGCTGGCCTTAACCGCGAATGGCTGGTAACGAATGGCCTGGGTGGGTATGCCTCTGGCTCTATCCTGGGAGCCACGACCCGTAGTTATCATGGTCTGCTGGTGGCTGCACTCCGTCCTCCCGTCGAACGCACCGTGCTCGTCACGAAGATCGATGAGGAGCTAGAACTCCACGACGGGCAGCTGCTCAAACTAGGCGTCAACGAGTATCATGATGGCAGCATTGACCCACAGGGCTACCAGTACCTCGATACGGTTTCGCTGGAAGGCGATATCGTTTGCTTTTCATACCAGGTACAAGACGGTCTGAAGCTGGAAAAACGTGTATGGATGGAATATGGGCAGAATACAACATATGTCCAATACAGGTTACATGATGAGGAAACCGGTAACGCGCCGGTGACGCTCAGATTGTCACCATTCTGCCTCTTTCGCGATCACCATAGAACGACTCAAGGGGCGAACGACTGGCACTTTCTGGTGGAGAACCTGGGTAATAGCTGCCGCGTGCGCGCTTATGAAGGCGCAATCTCTTTTCAGCTTATTGCAGGGCTAACGGCACAATTTACTTCTACAGGAGTGTGGTACTGGCGTGTATTACATCGACGCGACAGGGAGCGTGGGCTGCCTGAGTTGGATGATGTTTACCAGCCTGGTATCTTCGATGTGAAGATTACCCCCGGCGGGTGCATCACGCTTATTCTCAGCGCTGAGAGCGATCTGCTGGGTAAGTCCGGCTTTGGCGGACCACAACACGAAGAGGCCGTGACACAGGCGCACACCCGTCATAAACGCCGCATTAGGCAGCTTTTGGACATTGCTGACCGTTCAACCGATAACCTACCCAAACGCGACCCGGTTCACGCTCGCCTGGTCATCGCCGCCGACCAGTTCATCGTTGCCCGCCCGCAGTATACCGGCAATACCACTGATATCACGGCAATCCGGCTCTCTCCAGACCGTAAGACGGTAATCGCGGGCTACCCCTGGTTCACAGACTGGGGACGTGATAGTATGATCTCTTTACCGGGCTTGTTCTTATGTACAGGCAGATACAGCGAAGCGCGTGGCCTGCTGAAAGCCTTCGCGGCCTACACACACCAGGGGCTTATCCCCAATCGTTTCCCCGATAGCGGAGAGGCCCCGGAATATAACACCGTAGACGCCACACTATGGATGTTCCATGCGCTCCAGAGCTATACGAAAACTACCGGTGACTGGTCTTTGCTGAAAGAACTCTTTCCCAAATTGAGCGATATCATTTCATGGCACGTGCGAGGCACGGATTACGGTATCGGTGTTGATCCGAGTGATAGTTTGCTGCACGCAGGAGTGCCAGGCGTACAGCTCACATGGATGGATGCGAAGGTTGGCGATTGGGTGGTTACGCCGCGCCGTGGGAAGCCGGTGGAAATCAATGCTCTGTGGTATTGTGCGCTGGCCTGCATGGAGAGCTGGGCGATGCATCTTTCGATTGACGCGCTCCAATATGGCCAGATGCGCGTGCAGGTTGGCGAAAACTTTGCCCGGCGATTCTGGTATGAGGAGGGCGGCTATCTCTACGATGTAATAGATGTTGATGGTGTTCCCGGGCAAAACGATGCTTCACTACGCCCCAATCAGTTGTTGGCAGCATCGCTCACACACAACCTGCTTTCCGAGACGCAGACCCGCAGCATGCTACAACAGGTGACCGATCATTTATTGACCTCAATGGGTCTGCGCACCTTAAGCCCCGGTGATCCGGCTTATCGCAACCACTTTAATGGCAACCAGGTACAGCGCGACAGCGCCTATCACCAGGGCACGGTCTGGCCGTGGCTAATCGGTCCGTATATCGATGTCCACCTGCACATTTACAACGATTGCGCGGCTTTGTTGCCGCTGCTACAGCCACTGGTACGCCATTTGTGGGACGACTGCATAGGTACGGTCTGTGAAGTTGCGGAGCCAGAACCGCCTTTTGCCCCCGCAGGCTGCTTCGCACAAGCCTGGAGCGTAGCCGAATTGCTGAGAGCATGGTTAGCTGTTGCCGGGTGAGAGGACGCATCACTCACCACTCCTAATAAGGCGGCTGCAGTTGCGGAGGCATTGGATAGGTTGCCCCTGGCTCGGGCAAAAGGGGCTGCTCACCATGCGGCGATACATTCAGATGCGGCATGCCTGCCAGAATCGATGGCGACTCGTACTGGCCATTGTCAATTGGCTGATTGAAGAGCGCCTCGAAGAGAGGACCCTCTAACGTCTCTTCTTTAATCAGACGCTCGCTAATCATTATCAAGCGAGTCTTGTTCTGTAGCAGCACACGATACGCTTTATCGAATGCTTCCTGGATAATACGACGTATCTCTTCGTCGATTTCGCGTGCGGTCTGTTCACTGTAGTTACGTTGTTCGCCAAAGTCACGCCCCAGGAATACCAGTTCTTCTTTGTGGCCCAGGGCCATCGGACCAATACGACTACTCATGCCATACTCAGTAACCATCGAGCGAGCAATCTTAGTCACGCGCTCGATATCGTTCGATGCGCCGGTCGTCACCTCGCCAAAGATAATGAGCTCGGCCACGTGACCGCCAAGGGCGTACGCGAGCATATCTTCAAATTGCGGCTTGCTCCACAGGTAGCGATCTTCGGTAGGCAATAGCATAGTGAAACCGCCGGCCTGGCCTCGCGCTACAATTGAAACCTTGTGAACCGGATCGCAGTTGGGAAGCATGCGCGCAACCAGGGCATGGCCTACCTCGTGGTATCCAGTGATAGCTTTTTCCCGCTCGCTAATGATGCGGCTCTTGCGGGCAGGGCCAGCCACGACGCGATCTATGGCCTCCTCGAGTTCGCTCATGCCAACTTTGCGCTTGTTACGTCGCGCAGCTAGAATAGCTGCCTCGTTGAGGAGGTTAGCAAGATCAGCACCGGAAAAGCCCGGAGTCTGCTTCGCCAGGGTTTCCAGCGTCACACTCGATTCGAGGGGTTTGCCCTTGGCATGGACCTGTAGAATGGCAATACGTCCACGAATATCGGGACGGTCAAGCACCACCTGTCGATCAAAACGTCCAGGGCGCAGCAAGGCGGGGTCAAGCACATCGGGACGGTTTGTGGCAGCAATCACAATCACATTGGTGTTTGTGTCAAAGCCATCCATCTCTACAAGAATCTGATTCAACGTTTGCTCGCGCTCATCATGCGAGCCGCCCAGTCCCGCACCACGCTGGCGACCGACCGCATCGATTTCGTCAACGAAGACGATACAAGGGCTATTGCGTTTAGCCTGGTCAAAGAGGTCGCGCACGCGACTGGCGCCAACTCCAACAAACATTTCCACAAATTCGGAACCGCTGATACTGAAGAATGGCACGCCAGCTTCACCAGCCACAGCACGTGAGATGAGCGTCTTACCCGTTCCTGGAGGGCCAACGAGCAACAGCCCTTTAGGGATGCGCGCGCCAAGGGCGGCAAATTTGTCGGGGAATTTCAAAAACTCTACGATTTCCTCCAGTTCCTGCTTGGCTTCGTCAACTCCGGCAATGTCCGCGAACGTCACCGTCGGTTTGTTGCCCATAAACATACGTGCACGGCTCTTGCCGAACGATAACGCCTGGTTGTTGGTACCCTGGGCCTGGCGCATCATAAAGATAAGCACACCCGCGATCAGGATAAAGGGAATAAGCCCGCCCAGTATGTTGAGCCACGCGCCTAAGGCGCTGGGCGGCTCGTACTGAAGCACCAAGAACTGGTTATTCGTATAATCGATATTGTTGTCTTTGAGCACTCTCGTTATGTCAAAGGTATCGTTGATGGTGGCTACCTCTTTATTTGAGGTCCCTCGCGCGAGTGTAATAGTATTGCTGGCGACTGTGAGCGTGTCTTTCTGCCCTGTGCTTATATCCATCCTGATATGATCCAAGATGGTAGACACATTGACCGGGGCTGTGTCTGATGGCGGACGGAAGAAGACCACGATCACCAGCACGATGGCCAGTGCCAGGACAAGCCAGATAAAGCTAGTTCTCAACCATTTCCCACTACTTGACATGGGAGTTCCTCTCTTATAGCAGACAAGCAGTCAGGCTCTGCCAAACTTCCCTTCCGATGATTCACAAGCTCTGGCTACCTGCTGTCGGTGTTTAACTCTTTTTGGGGTTATTATAACACACTTCTCTCTATCTCATGTAGCAACGCCGGGCGACCATAAAGGCCCACCTCACCACTCCTCACCTCCCTCGCCCCTACGAAGACATTTCCCCTAGAGGGCTACTTTCATAACTATATTCTTATGCTACCGGACGAGCCAGGACAAGACCCCAAACCATCTCCGCACCAGCTGCAAAAAGTGGCATAGCACAGGCCTCTAATGTAGCACAAGTGGTGCAGACATCATCAATGATAACGATTCTACGTCCGCAGAGCGTACCGGTTGCAAATGCAGGGGTACAGTGAAATGCACCAGCAACATTTTGATGACGATCTTTGGGATTCAAGTCTACCTGCGCAAGCGTCGCCCGGTGTCGCACCAGGATGTTCTCGTATAGCGGGACGCCTAGCTGGGTAGAGCAAACCCTTGCCAATAGCGAGGCATGGTTATAGCCGCGCTGACGTTGCCGCTCGCTATGAAGAGGAACCGGTAGGATGATGTCGGCATGTAGCCCATAACTGGTATAAGCCCGTGCCAGCAGTTGACCCAATGGCTCCGCCAGCCGGGTGTTCCCATTATATTTCAGGGCATGAATACACGCACGCAAAGGCTCTTGATAGGCGCTTACGGCGCGCAGCCCACTCATGCTGAGTGGACACTGGCAACCGGCGCAGTGTACCGGAAATAAGATATCGAAAAACTGCTGCATGACAGTTCGAGAGCGTTGCCAGATGATCTTTGTATTCATTTCCTACGCTCCGCACAACGAAGGTCGGCTGCTTGATGCAGCCGACCTTCGTTTCTCAATGAGTTGACTTGTGCACTAGCTGTTAAACTTGAACCTGGCTGATACGCGTGTACCAGTTCGCTAGAGCAGTGCGGGTCATATTGCAGCTAAACAGTGGTGAGGTTGGAGTGTTGGTGGTGTACTGCCCGAACGTGCAGGTCTGCCCGATGTACTCCGAGGCGATCCAGACAGAATTCCCTACTGGCACAGCAGCGCCGTAGTCACCCCAACGAGGGCGTGGAACCCCATTTCCCGTGGGACTGAAAATCTTGGTCTCAGTGAAACCATCTTGTGGGCCTAGCCCTGCTGCAGCGATATTGATAGGACCAACACCATTCTGCGCGTCAATCGAAGCATAGGCGGCGCTTGGAAAATCGTTTGGTCCAACGAGCGTAAAGGCCATTACGCCATTACCGCTTGTTGTCACGCCGATGGCCGGGTAGAGCAGATTTGCATTGTTCCCTCCAAGGTAACCTTGCTTAATCACCCTGGATGCCACGGGATTCACAATGAACCACTCGATGCCGGCTTCGTTGACATTATTGACTGTCAGGGTTGTATCGAGAGCGCCCCAGAGTTTTCCGGCCGCATAGGTTACCTGCTGCATACGGGTGTCGTTGCTATCCAGCGGCCCCTCGGCTTCGGTGAAAGGATCTGGCGCACCAAGGATTAAGGTGGCACAGGAAGGCGTGTTGAGGCACTTAATTAAGGGAGTACTGCCTTTCTTCTGAACAGCCTTCGGTGGAATGCTATACGGATTGACCGTGAGTATGACATTACTCAACAAGAGCGCAGGAGTTGCTGTATTGAGCGATGCCGTGTTCGAAAGCGTCCAGACGACCAGGTCACGCGAAGCTCCATCTCCATTAGCCTCCGCGGCAGCATCCGAACTCATGAAGTACTCGGTCCCATTGAGATTCGTGGCATATTGAGTATCAGGAGAGGTTGCGGGCCAGACTGTGAATCCAGGGTTGCCTGGTAGACCAGCGCCAGGGCTGCCGACTAGACCGATCGTATCTATTTGGACGAACGAGATCTTCGAAGCATTTGATGCGAGAAGCAGCTTTGGAAAAGCATAGATCTGTGCCGCATGGAACCCCAACCCCGGTGCGAAAAATCCGTATTCATTGGTGGTGATGTAGAAGCCGTTGGCGTCGGCACCCAGATGTGGATAGTCGCCAAGGCACGGGCCTAATCCAGTTGGGGGTAGGCCCTGGCACTTATGGTTCGGCGTCCCTTGCGTGCCGTCATCCTGAACGGGTATCCGGTAAATCGTAAACAAACCTAGTGGGCTAGAGGTCTGACTCACTGCAATGTCGAGATGGTTGGGCCCTAGAAACGCACCAGTTTTCGGATCGACTTCGATCGTCAGCACAATGTGAAACCAGCGCTGCGTCGGCTTATCGAAGTAGCAACTCGGGTCGGTGACGAATTGGCCGAAGGCACCAGTTGTGCGGTTGATGGCAGGCGGGTAACCATAGAACGTGTTGAGGTCTGTCACGCCCTTCAGTGAATTTCCTTTAAGGTCATACACGTTTAATGCGTCGTTAATTGTTTCCAGGATAAAACCATTGCCCACGCACAGTCCCTGGTCAGGTGGCTCGAGCGAAAACTGGTTTCCGTTGTTGGCAAGGCGCTGCTGGCGGTGGTTAATGCCATTGAAGCTTATCTTGAGTGCTGTGCTTGATGTCGCCACCGCGTCAGCCTGGGCTGATGGACTCACGGCCGAGAAGCTAGATCCGCTACGGTTGACAACGCCGTACTTAAACTGGGGAACTGGGGCGTTACCAAGACCAGCGCTTGCGCTATTGATCTCAGGAGCCTGCAACCCATCTTTGCCAAGCGGAGTCGAGGTGATGGAGGTCGTACCGGCACTGGAAATTTGCCGGATGACTTGATTTCCAGCAGCGTGAGCACTAGAGGTAGATCCGCGCAATGCTGCCGACGCCAATAAACCAGCAATGACGGCGGCAAGGGCGAACAAGGTGAACGCGATGCTCATCTTTGAGCGGGAAGAGACGCGCATAAGCTTGCCTCACTTTCATGTGGGCCCTCATCCTCCAGAGAAACACGATGGCAGCCTGTCTGGATCAGCGGGGTTTTCAAAGGTCACAGGCACCAGTGCCCTTTTCCCCATGCTCCTGAGAAGACGGAGAGCCTCAAAATACATTGATAACCGTAGCGAATATAAAATTAACCATAGCAATTATGGAAGCAAAACACGAGCAGAAGAAGGGAGATAAAGTTGTGATGTGGTTAAGATCTGGTTACAGTTTATCAATCTGGTGCCCGATATGGTTATGATTTTGAGCGAGGCGAATAAGTCTAGTGCCTGGAATTGAGAGAGCAGCTTTGACAAGCTGCTCTCCTGACAAGAAGCTGAAGCGGAACCGCCATTATGATACGGCTATCCTCTGGTCGTTTGCCACATGACTATACTGGCGGTCATAGTGGGAAACGGTCAAAAAGAGAGGGCCACTTCTTCTGAAGCAGCCCTCTTTCCAAGCTCCTGAATAAAGGCTAGCTCGCCTTGCAGGGGTTGCTGGAAAGTATCTGGCGGAAGTCGTTGTAGCGGGTGGTCGGTACGCCGCCGCCACCAACTAATGTATACGTCAGATTGAGCAGCTGGCCGTACTGGTTGTTCTGCCCAAAGTCGTTCAGACTCCCGGGGATGTGGTTGCCGAGCTGCCAGACGCATCCGTTTGCCGTACTGCGGGTGCTGAAGAACGGGTAGAAGGCAGCAGGCGTAAAGCCCGTCCCACCAATAGCCGGGTCATCGGTCGTCGGGATCAATTGGCAACCTACGCCGGTGAAGCGATCGCAGACCGCAGGATTCTCGATGCGTGGCAGATCCGTTTCGAATGCTGTGCGGCTGTACTGCACATTATAGCCGCTTCCGGTCAATGGGCTGCTGAACAGGATCGACGTTGGGCGCAGATTTGTGTTGCCATCGGGCCAGAGCGGCTGGTAGGGAACCCCATCAAAGCCCTGGTTGACGGCTGCGAAGTTGAAACAGCCGGTCACCTGCACCAACAGCGATGAAGAAGCCGGATAGCAGTTAAGATCGTCGCTATCGGCTGGCTCCTGGTCGTTCTTGATCCCCTCGAGTCCTGTGCAATTGCCACCAGGACCCGTGACGGCGGTACACAGGTCGAAGTGCCCGGTCTCATCAGAAAATGCGATATTGTACGAGTGCGCTGCCCATGGCACACGGGTCTTCTCAGACGAGGTGCTGTACATCGGGTGGAAGTCAAAGGGAATGTTGACGCAGGTGGTCGAGGGGGACGGTGCAAATTGCACCATGCCAAACCCATTGGCTGCACTGGTCGTCATCGAGCCACTCTGCCCGGTCGTCGCATCATTGATGCCGATATTCAGTCCGTGAGCTGTATCGTGCAGGGTAACCGCCAACTGATCCCCCGAGTTCATGAACAGGTCTGCACTCGGGTTGGGGGTAAAGGTGCTGAGAGTCGCATTGACCGGATTCGGTGGTGAGCCTGGCTGTGGAACGCCACTCGTGGTGATGAATGCAAAGTTGACGTACTCGAGGCCGGTGGTAGAAGCACAGGTGGAATTCAATACCTGGCCCGTGACCGGATTTTCCGAAAGGCTATCGATGTTGAGTGCTGCGCACCACTTCGTCGGGTCGCAACTATTGCCAGCAGGCCATGATATCCATCCGGGAGGATAGAACTGCATCTCCATAAACGCCGTTCCTGGATGTCTGGGGCTGAGCGCAGGATCAACGATATTCTTATCGCTGTCCGGCGTACAGGTGCTCAACTGTTCGGGATAGGACTGTACATCACACATCGCCATGCCGAACCAGAAGGCGGGATGGAGTTCAAAGTTAAAGGATTTACCGGGCTTGGTTGGATTGACTGGGGAGGGATCCTTGGGCAGCGTGAGTTCATATCTCATCTGGTTGCCTGAGCCGGCTTGGCCGGAGTAGAACAGCGTCGATGGCTCATCGTGTCCGACGTATTTTCCCTCACCGAAAACCGCCTCGGAGTCATAGACTTCCGTACAGGTGGTGGCTCCCGCTGCACAGTCGATATGCATGTGACTAGAAGAAGCAGCTTTGACGGCAGAGCCACGCAACGCTGCAGTAGCTACTAATCCAACAATAACGG
>WNFC01008990.1_pt1 | contig 11042 bp, 9 predicted proteins | sample 5400541 | NCBI WGS metagenome assembly WNFC01 (sample SAMN13153342, study PRJNA577476) | soil metagenome | isolation source: 120 cm saprolite under Douglas fir tree site 2 hole 2 replicate 1 | place: USA:California | collected 2015-04-18
CGAACTGACTGACACCGCGCCGTTCTAACTCGCCCGAGCCGATAGATCGCCCAGCTCTTGATCCAATTATTGGATACCCTTCCCTTTCCCAATTCGGGAACCCTTGTTCGTTTTTCCGAACTTTTAGAAAAACTTTTTAGCAAGCCAATCTCCCTCCGCTAGAATTCCCTCACTTTTAACTAGCAGCCACGTTCCACAACGCCACCGAGAAGCGCGCCACTGCGGGAAGAGCGCGCCGAGAAGCAAGAAAGAAAACATGTAACCCATTTCAATACCAGGAGAGAATCCATGCCCACCCCCAGTTGTACCGACAGCCGGCGCTATGCGCTGGCGGTGATTCTGTTGCTCTCATTCGCAGTCTCTCTGCTTATTCCCGCAGCTTCGGCGCAATCCGGCGCATCCTCGGGACCAACCACCATCCGCCGCGATATGCATCACGACGTTTCACCGCCGCTCCGCGAGATGATCAAGTACGCTCCGCCGCCATCTCTGGTGCGCAAAGAAGTCGAGCCCCTGAAGCGCATTCCGCTTCCTCCCGGCCTCTCCCAACTCGAGGAAGATCCAGTGCGGCAAACCACCACGATACCGCTGCCCACGCCGCCCGTCAGCCAGAGCTTTGAAGGACTGGGCAATGGCCAGTATGGCTTCAGCGTCACCGGCGCTCCGCCCGACACCAATGGCACCGTCGGCGCCACGCAGTATGTGCAATGGGTGAACACCTCGTTTGCCATCTTCAGCAAAGCCAACGGCGCTCTGATTGCCGGACCCACCGCAGGCAACACGCTGTGGTCCGGATTCGGCGGTGGCTGCCAGACCAATAATGATGGCGATCCTGTCGTCCTCTATGACAAGCTGGCGCAGCGCTGGGTCTTCAGCCAGTTCTCCGTGTCGACCACTCCCTACCTGCAGTGCATCGCGGTCTCAACCACCTCGGATGCGACCGGCACCTACAACCGCTACTCCTTCCAGTACACGGATTTCGACGATTATCCGAAGATGTCCGTGTGGCCCGACGCCTATTACGAAACCTTCAACATGTTTGCCGGCGGCACCACCTTCGCCGGCGCCGATGCCTGCGCTTATAATCGCGCGGCCATGATGGCCGGAACCACGGCCACGCAAGTCTGCTTTCAACAATCCACCGCGGTCGGAGGACTGTTGCCTGCCGATCTCGACGGCACCACCGCCCCACCCACGGGTTCCCCGAATTACTTGCTGTATTTCGGTACGAACAACTTGAATCTTTTCAAATTTCACGTGGACTTCAGCACTCCAGCCAATTCAACTTTCACCGGGCCCACGGTGATCAATGTCGCGGCGTTCAGTCCGCTCTGCAGCGGCGGCACATGCGTTCCGCAGCCCGGCACCACCAACACTCTGGACTCGTTGGCTGACCGGCTGATGTACCGGTTGGCCTACCGCAATTTCGGAAACCACGAGTCGCTCGTGGTGAACCATTCTGTGGTGGCTGGCTCCGCAGGCGGCGTCCGCTGGTACGAAATTCACAACCCCGGCGGCACTCCCGTGGTCGCGCAGCAAAGTACCTTCGCTCCCGATTCCAATTACCGCTGGATGGGCAGCGTCGCCATGGATCAGGCGGGCGACATGGGTCTGGGCTACAGCGTATCGAGCAGTTCCGTCTCACCCTCGGTGCGTTTTACGGGACGGGTTCCCACCGACCCCGCCAGCACCATGGAAGCCGAGGTCAACATCGTTACTGGATCGGGATCTGAATCCACCGGCCTCACCCGCTGGGGCGACTACAGCGCCATGCAGGTCGATCCCGTGGACGATTGTACGTTCTGGTACACCCAGGAATACATGAAGACCACCGGGACGTTTAACTGGAACACTCGCATTGCCAGCTTCAAGTTCCCCGGCTGCGGGAGCACGGCCTCGCCCGATTTCTCAATCGCAGCCTCGCCCAGTTCCCTCACCATTACGCAAGGCGGAAACGGCACGAGTACAATCACGATCACAAGCCTGAATGGCTTTAATTCAGCGACCACACTCAGCGCTACTGGTTTGCCTAGCGGCGTGACTGCGGCGTTCTCAACCAATCCGGTCACTCCTCCGGCGAACGGCACTGCGACCTCAACTTTAACGTTGACGGCTTCCGCCACCGCAACCACGGGACCGGCCACGGTCACCGTGACCGGAACTTCCGGTGCACTGACGCACAGTGCGACGATCGCCCTGACCGTAAACTCATCGACAGGAACCCAGACCGCTGTTTACGACTCCACGCTGAAGGCGCCGAACTGCGTGAACGTGGCCTCGGGCTGCGATTCCGGTCCATCGCTGCTGCTCGGCCGCGACACGCTCGCCGGAGGCACCGAGCCCAATCAACCTAACACCATCAACAACTCCTGCGCCGACGGCACTTCGGGAACGTTTCACTCCGACGAGTCGAACGATCGCCTCGTCGTCGCCACCACAGACGGCAGCGCCTTGGCTGTGGGCAAGACTGTAAAAGTCAGCGCAACGGTGTGGGCCTACAGTGGGTTCACCTCCGACCATCTCGACCTGTACTCCGCCGCCAATGCCAACAGTCCGGCGTGGGTACTGATCGCAACCATCACTCCCACCGCGGCTGGAGCGCAAACCTTGTCGGCCAACTACACTCTGCCCAGCGGCAACCTGCAGGCGGTACGGGCGCAGTTCCGCTACCTGGGAAGCGCCTCGTCGTGCAGCACGGGCGCGTATGACGACCACGATGATTTAATCTTCGCCGTGGGCGCTGGAGCTCCCGGCTTCACCGTGTCGGCGTCGCCGAGTAGCGTCAACGTGCAGCAGGGATCCACTGCCACCAGCACCATCACGGTCACCAGCCAGAACGGATTCAACTCAGCCACAACGCTGAGCGCTTCCGGACTTCCCAGCGGCGTCACGGCGGCGTTCTCTCCCAACCCGGTCACTCCTCCGGCAAATGGCAGTGCCACCTCAACCTTAACCTTCACCGTTTCCGCCTCGGCTGCCTCGGGCGCCAGCACGGTTACGGTGACGGGTACCTCGGGTTCACTAACGCAAAACACAACCATCACACTGACTGTGGGCACGGCCGGGCCGCAAACCGCGGCCTTCGATTCCACACTCAAGGCGCCGAAGTGCGCGAGCGTGGGTTCGTCCTGTGACTCAGGTCCGTCTCTGTTGCTGGGAAAGGACACGATGTCGGGCGGCGCGGAACCCAATCAACCCAACACCATCAACAGCTCCTGTGCAGACGGCACGTCGGGCACATTCCACTCGGATGAGTCCAACGACCGCATCGTGGTCTCTTCCACGAGTGGCGGCGCGTTGACTCACGGCAACACTGTGACCGTCACAGCAACCGTATGGGCCTGGAATACCGGCTCGTCCGACTCTCTGGACCTCTACTACGCCGCCAACGCCAACAGCCCGTCGTGGGTTCTGATCGGAACGATCGTGCCTCCGGCCGGCGGAGTGCAAGCGATCTCCAGGACCTACACTCTCCCCACCGGAAGCTTGCAAGCCGTACGAGCGAATTTCCGCTATCTGGGAAGCGCCTCGTCGTGCAGCACTGGCGCCTATGACGATCACGATGACCTGATCTTCGCAGTGAACTAACTGCGAATCGGGCCGTCAACAACTCGAGCCGGTCCCGCCACGGGGCCGGCTTTCTTTTTTCGCGCCGTTGCGCACGGGGCGACCCGTGTAGGATTTCCGTGAAAGGAAGCGACGCCAAGTCATGAGAACTGCGCCTGAGGTCCCGCCATCAAAACGGTAAACCTCAAATCCGACATGCCCCTCGTCCGTGAGGCCTTGCAGCGGCTGGAGCGCGAACTGTCGCTCGCGCGGCAGGAGAAAACAACGCTGCTGAAGATAGTTCACGGCTACGGTTCGACCGGCGAGGGCGGCGATATTCGCATCGCCGTACAAAAGAGTCTGGTGGAGATGAAGCAGAACGGGCTGATTCGCGTCTGCATCTTCGGAGAAAACTGGTCGAAGTCCGACGAGGTGAGTTGGAAACTTCTGCAGTCGCGCGCGGAACTCAAGAGCGACTCCGACCTGGGCCGCCGCAATCGCGGAATTACGATTGTTCTACTTTAGAAAGATCTGAATCGCGGGGATTTTCAGGACTTCATTCGCGTGCCGGATCGCTACGAAAAAAGCATCGAGCTGCGCTCGAATGGACAGCCGGAAAGCCTGCCCTGAGCTTGCCGAAGGGCGGCTGTTCCCACATGGGCAATACCTGCCGGCACTCTTCAAACCTCTAGCTTCCAGTTGCCTCAGGCGGCGTAACCGGGATAACCGGCGCGAGAACGGATTCATTCACCACCGGCGCAACTATCGCCACCGGAGTGAAGGGCTGCACCGCGATTGGTTCCACCATGTTCTGCAGGTAGTAGGTCACCACAATTCCGCGCTGCCAGAAGCGCGGAATCAATAGCAACAGCAAGGTTAATTGGCTGATGAAGAACGCGCCGAGGACGCTGGCGGGCGGGACAAACTTCATCCATGCCCACACTCCCATCACGAGAACGATCGCGGCCACGATTGTGGTGACGACGTAACCGCCCAGCAATCGTCCCAGGTTCCCCCACGTGTGACGGAAACCCGCGCCAATGGATTTCCGTATTGCTCGTTGATCGCTCAGCACTACATCCACCTGCGCCAGATCAAACCAGATACGCACCGCTGCCATCACCAGAAAGATGACCACCAGGCCCGCAAGCCGCACCTCGGGCAAGAGCAGTTCGTTCGTGCTTTCTGCAGCCTTCTTTTCCAGCACGCCATGGAGACCGAAAAGCGCTGAAGTCAGGGGTATCATCACGATTCCGGCGACCAGCAGCAGGCGGATAAAACGCCACAAGTTTCTTCCGCAGGCGCGAAAAAAATCTTCTCGCGGCAGCCGGTAGGTTGAGGCATACCCTTGCAGCACTCCGGGCAAAAACAGCGTGGTCGAGACCAGGAAGAGAAAAGCCAACAACATCGCCGGCAATCTGGAGGCGATGGTCGGCCCAAACTCCGGTCGCGCAAACATCTCCACCAGCACGGCAACGTCAAAGCCGTGGAGCAGGCGGTCAGCCTGCAGGCTGTGGTCCAGAATCGTCCCAGCCTGGTTGACGAAAGCGATGGTGCCGAACAAGCCTAGAAGCAGATTCAGCACATAAAACCATACGATGTAGCGTTTGTTGCGCAGCACCATACCCAAGCCGCGGCCCAAAAGACCTATATTCTCACTCATGCTTATTTACCCTCACTCCGAGTGGATCAACGTCGTGCGAGCGAAGCGTCCAGCCCAAGAACCTAAGCGCGTCCTTCACACCGCCCACCATGCCAGCGCCTGGCTCAACCACTGTGTCAAGAACAGCCAGTAATTCGCCACTTTGTGTACCGGATTCCCATTGGCTTCGGCGGTGTAGCTGTTGTTGAAGTCATTGCGATCAAGCTGAATCTTGTGGTCAGGATCAATCTCTGCCGAGACCACCTTCGCCTTCTTCTCGTAAAGGAACTTGGTCCACCGGGCCGCTCCGTCCCAGCGCTCGCGGACCGTTTCGCCATCGTCGAACTTGATCTCCACCTCTACCGGCATGACGAAATCTTCCTTACGCTGCAACCAGACGTACGAGCGGTAAACCGTATTCTTGGCATCCTTCGCGCTGGTATTTTTTTTCTCTTCGTACCAGTTCACCGGGATAGATTCTACCTTCAGCACCTTGTAGTCCATTACTGGCGAGCCGTACACGGCCTGGTTGAAATACCAGCGCAGGTCTCTGCCCGAGACTTCCTCGACTGTCTTCAGGAAGTTCTCTTTCGTGGGATGAGTAAAGCGATACTTCATGAAGTAGACGTGCATCGCCTTCTGCATCGCGTCTTCGCCAATGATGCCTTCCAGCGTCAGCAGCACGCTCGCCGTCTTGCCGTAAGTGACTCCGCCATAAGAATTGAAACTGTAATAGTCGTAGGCCTTTTCAGCCATGGGATCGAGGTCGGCTACCCCGGTGTAGTTCAGCCTCTGTCCCTCCCGCTCGCCTAAGGTTGCGCCGGCCACATTCAGCATGGAGGTATTCCGGCCGAGAATCGAATCCAGAACTTTCACTTCCGTGTAACTGTTGATGCCTTCATCCATCCAGGCATCTTCAAATTCATTGGTCGCGACCATGCCGTACCAGTACTGGTGACCGAACTCGTGCTCCACTACCAGCTCTGGCAGATACGCTCCTTTCGGCATGAACCAACTCGTTTCGCCTGTAATGAATGTGGGATACTCCATACCCCCCGCCGCCGAATCCGGCTCGGGATCAACCAGGGTGATGGTCTTGTAAGGATAGGGCCCGTACCAGCGTTCGAAGTGGTCGAGCGATTCTCGCAGAATTTTTTCGTGGCGCTCCACCTGGCTCCAGTGCGCCGGCTGCATCAGGATGCGCATTTGCACCGGCCCCATCTGTCCCTGGTAAACGCCATCTTCTTTCACCTTGTAGCGCGGACTCGCCGTCCAAGCGAAGTCGTGAATGTCATCTCCGTGATAAATGAGCGTTTTCGTGCTGTCGGGATTGCTCACTTCGCTGACTTTCACGCCGCTCGCGCCCACCACCTCATACGTCGGCACTGTCAGCTTGACGTCATACACGCCGAAGTCGGCGAAAAACTCGGTCGTGGCATGGTACTGGTGACAGTTCCACGCCCCCTGCCACCACACACCGACTTTGGGAAACCATTGCCCGCCCAGCACGAAATCGCGCTTCCATCCTGAGCGCGCTTGCGTCTCCGGCATCAGGTCGTGGAACGCAATCTTGAACTGAACGAACGCGCCTGGAGCGATCGCCTTCGGTAGCTTCACGTCGACTACAGTCTTATCGTCCTTGTTTCCATCATCGGGCTGGATGTACTGCAACTGCGAGGTCAGATCACCCTGCCCCACGACTTCGAGCCTCTTGATGTCCTCAGATCCGTTTTCCTTGTCTTCCCACTTCTCGTAACCGACATCGCGGCTGCCGGCAACTTTGGCCTCGCGCACCCAGGTGGCTTTCGGCTGAAAGGCATTCTGGTAGAGATGAAATGGGAAATGGTCGAGTGCCTGCCCCGTCAGGTTGTGATAGGTAAGAACCTCGGTGGCATCGACGGTATGTTTCGTGGCGTCGTAACGCGCATCGATCTCGTAATGCACCACGCGCTGTGACATAGGCGTCGGCGAATTGATCGCCGATGTCGTGTCTGGAATCGCGAGCGCCCCAACACTGGTTGATACGGGAGTGATGCTGGCGGCGTGCGGCGCTGAAATTGGAGCCGTGGCCTGTGGTGAGGCTGCTCTCGCTGCATGTTCCTTTACGGCCAGGGAAATCGCGATTACCGAAACCACTGGCAGAAACACAATGATCCACCGCATTTTCATAAAGCAAAACCCCTGTTCTGGCTACGGGAGTGAATCATACCGCAGGCAGCCGAATGCCGCCATCCGCCATGCGTACGGCGCTGCCCGTCGGCAGATTCCCTTGACCTTTTGCGAAGCCCAAGCGCACAATCCCAACTCCAGGAGAGGAGCACATCAATGCAACCAGTTCGTCAAGGAGATCTTGAACTGCTTCAGCATCCTGCTTCGCAGGAATTGCTGAACTCGAAGATTCCTGCGCGCCTCGCCTATATCTGGACCGACGGAACGCCGCGGGTGATTCCCATCTGGTTTCACTGGAATGGACAAGCATTTGTGATGGCGACCCCGCCCAAGGCGCCGAAATTGAAGGCTCTTAAGATGAATCCCAAAGTTTCCTTCACCATCGATGACAACGTCTTTCCTCACAAGGTCCTCTTGGTTCGCGGCACCGCGCGACTAGAGAACGTCAACGGGATTGTGCCTGAATACGCATCTGCCGCCCAGCGCTACTTCGGACCCGAACAGGGCGAAGCCTGGGTCAAACATCTAGGTTCGCTGATTTCAAGCATGGTCCGCATCACTGTTACGCCAGAGTGGGTCGGTCTGCTCGACTTCCAGACTCGTTTCCCCAGCGCTCTGTCGTCCTGATCTCTGTAACCTTCTCTTGGACTAAAAGTAATTCGTTCGTCCCGGATGGCAGGGCGTTGCTCTCCGAATGAATGCGTTACGCCGCGCTTGCACAACTCCCTGCTTGCCGACGATACTGGAGTCACACCAAAACTTCAGACGAAATCATGAAAACTATAATTTCTCTCTCTACTCCCGCCGAACTCGAAACCGAATCCCTGGTTGCGATAGCGCTCAACCAAGCTGACCCATCTCAAACCGAAAAAAACAAAGACTCAAAGCCTCAGATTAAGCTCGCGACCGGCGACTCTGCCGTGCAGTCCGTCACTGCCGACCTGTTTTCAAGCGGCGAAGTCAGCGGCAAGCCTTTCGAAATCAACCTGCTCCATAAGCCCGCAGGGCTGAAAGCGAAACGCCTGTTGCTGATCAGCGGCGGGGCTGCAAAAAAATTCACGGGTTATGATCTGCGCCGCATTGCTGGTACCGCCGTCCGTACCCTGAAGTCGCGAGGAATCCGCAGCTTCGCCTTCATCGCCCCGCCCAGCATTCCCGCGGAAGAAGCCGTAAGGGCGATCGTCGAAGGCGCGCTGGTGGGCAACTTCGATCCCGACTATTACCGCAGCGATCGCAAGGATCAGAAGATCGATACCCTTACCATCCTCACCGCAGGTGACAAGGCTGCTCTGGAAAAAGCCGCGAACCAGGCGCAAGTCATCGGCGAGTCGCAAAACTTTACGCGCGATTTGGTGAATGAGCCTTCTAACCGTATGACTCCGACTATTCTCGCGGACCGCGCTAAGAAGATGTGTCAGGAAGTCGGGCTGAAGTGCGAAGTTTATGGCGCGGACAAGATCAAAGAAATGAAGATGGGCGCATTCTGGAGCGTGGCGCAAGGTTCCGACGAGCCGCCCGCGCTGATCGTGATGCGCTACGAACCCGCCGGCGCTCCGGAGAAACCGGTCTTAGGATTAGTAGGCAAAGGAATTACTTTCGACACCGGAGGCATTTCGATCAAACCGGCCGACGGCATGGAGAAGATGAAATACGACATGGCCGGCGGCGCGACCATGATCGGCGCCATGCGCGCCATCGCGCTGCTGAAGCCTAACGTCAAAGTGATCGGGATCGTGTGCGCCACGGAGAATATGCCTTCCGGCAAAGCGCAGAAGCCCGGCGACGTGCAGATCGCTATGTCGGGTAAAAGCATCGAGATCATCAATACCGACGCCGAAGGCCGGCTCGTGCTGGCTGATGGTCTGTTCTACGCGCGACAGCTGGGCTGCACTCATCTGGTGGATGCGGCAACGCTGACCGGCGCGGTCGTGGTCGCACTCGGCTACGCCCACGCGGGAATCTTCGCCAATGACGATGCGATGTACGATCGTTTCCACAAAGCAAATGCCGAAGCCGGCGAAAAAATGTGGCGGCTGCCGCTCGACGACGAATACAAAGAGAATATCAAGTCAACCATCGCCGACATCGTCAACTCCGGCGGACGCTGGGGCGGTGCGATTAACGCGGCCATGTTCCTGAAAGAGTTCGCCGAAGACACACCGTGGATTCATCTCGATATCGCGGGCACAGCCTGGATGGAAGATCAGAAGCCCTGGATTGCCAAGGGCCCCTCGGGAATCGCGTTGCGCAGTCTGGTCGAGTTCGTGAAGAGTTTTGCCAATTAGAAAATTGCCGGGATTTTCTTTGGAGGACAATCGATGAAAGCTCTGATGCTGGTTGGAGTTGTCTTGGTGGTGCTGGGAGTTCTCTCGTTTTTCGTTCCGGTTCCGCATTCCGAACATCACGGCGTCGACCTTGGAGATGCGCACGTGGGCATTACAACTCACGAGGACGAGAAGGTCGCGCCGGCCGTGAGCATCGTTCTGGTGGTTGTCGGGGCAGGCTTGATGATTGCCGGCAGGAAGATTTAACACTAAAGAAGTGGGCTGCGGAAATTTCCGCCTTCGTCAGCCCCTGGAGTAGGGTTTCCGCGGCGAAGGCGTCAGTTGCGGTAAGCAGACGGAGTTTGCTATGGATGGCGTGTGATCGCAACAATAGTAAGAACGGGGTTTCGTTTCTTACCCCTGGTTTCATCGGGGCCGTAGTGCCAGAAAATGCGGTAAGCGCCGGGGGTATTGTTTTGAGCGTACGCCTCGAACACCTTCTCGCCATTTGCCCCAGTCAGGGAGGTGAATTCGTGCGTATTAAGACTTGGATGGTGTGGGTCTATTTCCAAATAACCGACGGCCTTCCGAACTTGCTCCAAGATCGCAGCTTTCGAAGGGGCATTTTTAAGCGCCGTGTATTGCCCGTCTGCCGTGGGCGTGAACTTAATTTTTCGCTGCACGCCTACTCCTTGGCGTGCTTAGCAAATGAGCCGCGATAAACGCTCTTCCCTTCCGCGGATTCCCTCAAACCCCGTTTTACGCTGGCCAAAGCCTGGGGATTCTCGTAAAGCCACATTTCAGAGGCAGGTATAGCTTTTACCGGATCGAGAATGATTTGGCCGAGGGTATTGCGGTAGATGTTGTACGCCGTGACGCCACCGAGGGCCTCCCCGAGCGACAGGCGTTTTTTGGCATCGGGTTGTGCGAACTCTGAGATTAACCGGAAATCTTCGTTCTTAATGACCGCGGAAGTCGGCATAAGAACTAAAGATAACACTGGTGGGCATATGTGTCAAGTGGGCTGCGCCCACTTGGAGCTGAAGCTGATCTTCGACAGCACCACACCTCTCTTGGGACCTTGCTTTTCAGGCGTAAATCGTGTCCCTTCACTTAGGTGCTGTTGCCTGATCAAACGCGTTTTCCAGATTCGTGACCAACGGAGCCTCATTCTGCTGCAAGCCGCTGCGGCCCATCATGCGCCACAGGTATTGGTTCCGCGGCCAGCCGTGAGCGTCGTAAACCGCGAGAATATCTTCCGAAGGCCGGCTCGTCACCATCAGCACAATATCCGCTTGTCGCGGTTCATACACCACAACAAATTTTCCCCACTTCTGCATCGCGTCCTGCACCGTGGCGATGGCCTGACGATCTTCGGGAAGCAGATTGGAATCGAACTGGTCGCCATCGTAGCTGGTCAC
>WNFC01008991.1_pt1 | contig 11042 bp, 12 predicted proteins | sample 5400541 | NCBI WGS metagenome assembly WNFC01 (sample SAMN13153342, study PRJNA577476) | soil metagenome | isolation source: 120 cm saprolite under Douglas fir tree site 2 hole 2 replicate 1 | place: USA:California | collected 2015-04-18
GTCTCTTGAATTTAGCGTCGTCGGGCAGAACCTGCTATCGCCAGCCCACGCCGAGTATCACGACGCGTTCGCGATCCTGCATACCCTGGTGGAGCGCAGCGTCTTCTGTAAGGCCACGTGGCACTTTTAGGCGCGGGATACATGGTGATCCGCCTCTATTTGATGTCACTGTTCGGGACCGTGCTTCTTTCCCATGCCGGGGAACCCGCGTTCGACGAGTACCAGGTGAAGGCCGCCTTCCTCTACAACTTTGCCAAGTTCGTGGAGTGGCCGCCGGGTACCTTCGCGAATTCCAGTGACCCGATCGGAATCTGTATTGTCGGACAAAATCCCTTCGGTTCCACGCTCGAGGACATGGTGAAAGGCAAGAAGATCGGGAACCGGACCTTCGTGGTTTGGCGGCTACGGGACACTCAACAGGCAAACAAGTGCCAAATTCTGTTTATCGGCGCCGCGGATTCGAAACGAATTCGTGCATCGCTCGAAGCGCTGAAGAGCGCCGACATTCTGACGGTGGGAGAAACCGAAGATTTCGTGGCCGCGGGCGGGATCATCGGCTTCAGGCTGGAAGGAACGCGCGTCCACATTCAAGTCGCCCTGGACACGGCGGAGCACACCAAGCTGCGAATTAGCTCACGCCTTCTCGGCCTGGCGGAGATCGTAACGAAACAACAATGAGCCTATTTCGCGAATCTCTCAAACGTCTGAATAATGCAGTGCGTGTCGCCGAGGCCCCTTCCCATTCATTCAGTTTGCGTCGGAATAACCGCTTCCATGCGCGCGAAATATAACTCCACCGCTCGCTCGAGCTCCGACCGGTTGAGTTGCGCAGGCCGCTCCTCATACTCGCTGATCCACCCCAGAATTTGGAAGATATCGTTCGGCTGGCATGCCCGGAGTTCGTGGCCGCTGCGCCTCAAGCATAGGCCGCGCAAATATTCCGCGCTGGCTGGGTCGGAAGGAAAACCGTGCTGTGCGGCCGCCCTCTCGAAGATCTGATCAAACACCTGTTCGTTCACCCTGTCGACGGATATTTTATTAGGTATGCGTCGTAAGAATGCCTCGTCGGCCAAGTCGGCGGGTTCCAGATTCGTTGCGAAAACGACCAGCAGCTCGAAGGGGATTTCAAATTTCATCCCGTACGAAAGGGTCAGGTAATCTACTCGGCGGTCAAGCGGCACGATCCAGCGGTTTAACAATTCCTGGGGCGAGATCATTTGCCGCCCAAGATCGTCGATGATCAGCATTCCATTGTTGGCTTTCATCTGCAAAGGAGCCAGATAAGTGCCGGATGCTCTGTCGAATTGCAAGTCCAGCAGATTTGCGACGAGTTCCCCGCCAACCGTTATGCAAGGCCGCTGACACACGACCCATCGCGGATCCAGGCCGTGCGTGGCGAGCGCGGTTTTGCGATGCACGACCGGATCGTGGAGGATGACAATCTGGCCGTCTACTTCCACCGTGTAGGGCATGACCACCGTGTCCCCATATAGGCGCACGAGCCTTTCGGCATAGCTGGTCTTGCCGTTCCCTGTGGGCCCATACAGAAACAGGGATTGTTGGGAAATAAGCGCTGGGCCTAATTGGTCCAGTAGCCGATCGGAAACGACAAGATCTGATAGTGCCGCTCGCAACCGCGCGCGATTGACCTTGACCTTGGCCGCCTGGGCCCGAATGGCCTGGTAGTACTCAGCGAGTGAAACCGGGGCCGCACCTGCGTAGTTACAGAATTCCGAACTATCGCTGGCCTGACTGCGGCCCGCGGCGGTTAGCTCGAAGGCATAGTCGTTTCCAACCATCCCCTTCACGTGGATCAACTGCAGTTTGCGCAGTTCTTCGAACAGGCTTTCGATCACGGCGACCGAGAGCTTCATGGATTCGCTCAGCGAGGCAAGCGTGCTGACTCCACGTGTCCGGAGATGACGCAGCATCAGGTTGGTGATCAGCGTGGGCGGAATCTTCAGATCCGCGAGGTTGCGGGGCGCCGACGGCCAGTGGGAGGGCTTTTCGAATTCACCCGGCGCGGCTTCCGGTGATGAACCGTTAGTCGCAACGGTGGACTCAGTCATGCCGGTGTCCTTATCGGAAGACATGGAACAGAGACCTCTTTCTTGTATGCAATAAGCGGAATGGCGGGATAAGCACCGAAACCTATTCTAATTGATACCGGGCTCCCGCTGTCGCGAAGTAGGCTGTGCCCGCAACCACCGGCGTTCAAAACCTCTCGCGATTCCGCAGTGCGAGAGCAATCGCCACGGTTACGCAAATCCCGAGAAAGGTGAGTGCAGACGTGAATGGATAGAACTCGTGAGCGCAGGAAATGAGCGAGCTATCCACCCGGCAGGCGCCTATATAAAAATCCGCTGCCAAGACCACTACCACCGCCGGAGGAGCCATAGGCGAAATTCTCCAGTTGGGCTAATTCTACTCGAGATGCGAGCCGGTATCAATGGATTGGCGGCAATATCGAGTGGCGGCGCTGTCGGCGTTAGGAATGCAGGTTCCAGGCGCCGCAGTCATCCTCATTGGGCAAGCGGCTTCCCACATGTCTGGGACTGACATCTCCAGTTCAACTACAAGATGGAATCGCGCAAAATTCCGTATTCTCGCCCGTCCGGAGATTTCGCGCGATTCTTCGCCGCACCTCGCCGCTAATTAATTCACTCCGGCGAAACTTTTACAACCCATTTGAAGGTGCGGGAGCCGGGTAAGCTCTCAACCTCGCCAAGCCATCTACAAGTTGTTCGAGTTCAGTTTCACGCTGAGAGTAAGTAGAACACATGGAGCGCAGGACATCTGCTTGCTTGTCCAGTCGTTCCACGAAGGCATCTGCCCTCGAAGAGAAGCCACACAGCGTGGACTTAATGGCGGCTATATCCTCCTGCTGAACGCCTAGTTCTTTGAACAGCAGGTCTACGCGTTCGGAAATCATCGTCGAAAACGTTTTTGTCTCGCTGCGAAGAGCTGCCAGTCCCGCCTCCTGGCGAGCATCGGATGCCTGCAACAATTCGGTGGCAGCAGCCAACTGCTGACACTTTTCCTCGACCACAAGACTCTTCGAGCGTTGTTCCGATACTGTCTCAGTCAGATCCTGGAAGCTGGTCTGAAGTGTATCCAGCCGCCGGCCAACGGTGTCTCCGACGTTGCGAGTCTCGCTAGCGATGTGCTTCTCCAGATCCCGCACGGCAACCACGAGCACCTTCGCGAGGCCATACGCAAGCCGGTCCACCAATGGCGCAAGCGCGAAGTCCTCAATAGCCTCCACGGAGTTGCCGCCATCGGCCTGCCGCAGCTCCTCCGCCTCCGATCTCCTACCATCGGGGGCGCGTCCCGCTCCTGGGCGTTCTGCCTCTGCTTCAACACCGTTCTCCGTGTGTTTCTTGTTTGACTCCCGGTCTGCTTTTTGCAGACGAAATACCTCTTCCGCGATTTTTAAGCGAAATACCTCTTCTGCGAGATTGCGGTCGGCTATGATGTCGGTCGTAGTTGTTGCCATATTTTCCTTTCTTGTTTCTCGTCACACTAAAAAATGCTCTGCCAGGTCCACGTTGCTCCGGAGCGCAGCCTGCCAGCAGGAATGCGCTTCTTCGTGGTTCCCCAAGGCCATCAGCGCATGCCCCAGATTCAGGAACGCCTGCGGGAAGTCGGGCCGATGATCGAGGCACCGCCGGTAGTAGGTCACCGCCTCTGCGAAGCGGCCCAGCTTCTGCAGCAGTAAACCCGTGTTGTACAGCAAATCGGCGCTCGGCTCACTGAGCTCCAGCACCTGAACATGCAGCGCCAAGGCTTGCTCGAAATCCTGACGCTCCAGGGCAATCGCAGCTAAGCAGCGCAACGCCTCGACGGATTTCGGCGAAACCGTCAGTATTTGCTGAAATGCCTCCCTAGCCAGTTCCAGTTTTCCCATCCGCCAGTGGGCGATGCCGAGGTTCAGCAGCACCTCGGGATTTTTCTTTTGGAAGGTCAGACAAGACTCAAATGCCTGGATACTCCCAAGAAAATCGCCGCGCTGGAGCCGAACATAGCCGAGGCGGAACCAGGCATCCTGACCATTCGGATGCCGCTTGAGCAAGCTCGAATAGAGCTCCTCGGCTTTGCTGAGTTCCTGCCGGCGTTCGCAAAGCAGCGCCAGGTTCCAAAGCGCGGCCTTTAGAGTTGGATCGAGAGCGAGGGCCTTCTCATACGCTGCCCGCGCCGGCTCCCACTGTTCGAGTTCGTGAAGCACCGTACCCAAGCTTAGGTACGCCTCAGAGGATTCCGGATCCAAGAGCACCGCTCGGGAATACACGTCGGCTGCTTCCTGATATCGGCCTAGCTTCTGAAGAGCCACGCCGCAGTTAAACCAGCCCGCGAAATTGTCTGGGTGGCTTTCCAGGAAGGCCTGGCACAACTGAACCGCTCCATCATGGTCCCGCCTTGCAACCGAGGCGAACGCAAGGCACTCCAGTGCCGCCGGAGAGCCTGGACGGATCTCCAGCAAACGCCGGGAACATTGGATCAGAAGTTCGTAGTCGCCCTGAGCGATTGCCAGCGCAATCATATTGGCGAGCAACTCTACTGAATGAGGATCTCGAGACAAAAGTTTTTGATACAGCTCCGAAGCCTCCTGGTACCGGTTCAGCAGTTGCAGAGCCAGGGCCTTGCCGCGGAGAGCGGCCTCACGGAACGGCTGACGTTCCAGGCACCTCTCAAAGGCGTGCAAGGCTTCTTGAGGCTGCTGCATGTGCAGCAAAGAAATCCCAAGGCCTAGTTGCGCGCCGGTCCGGCGCGGGTCCATCTCAGTCGCCTGTTGGAAAGCCGAGGCGGCCTTCTCCCAATCGCCAAGTTTCTCCAGACATACGGCCAAGTTGTAGTGAGCCGTGGAATCATCACTAGCCAACCGCAGAACGTTTTCGTACGCGGTTGCCGCTGCTTGGAACTGCCCCAGTTCAAACTGGAGATGGCCGATCGCACAATACAGCTTTGCAGATTGATAACCCTCGTCCTGAGCACGGCTGAGTTCCGCGAGGGCTTCGCCAGCTTTTCCAGTGATTTGAAGCGAGGCTGCCTTGACCATCGATTCGGCAAGATATGAGCTCATTGGTTGCTCCCGTTCCGGTGCTGTGCACCGTTCAATCGCATGGGTGAAGGGCCACTGTCTAGCGGTCTTTCCGGCGGAATACTGGCACCGGAGCCGGAGGCGGACCGGGGGTCCCACCCGAGTGGTGTAAGGTCGGTCTGCGGAAGCTGCGGCTGCGCTCCTGGCGGAAGCGGAGCGGGCGGTTCAAGAATGTCCGTATGAGATGTTGGAGGAACGTCGAAGTACAGAAAATCAGGAGCAGGGACCTTATAGTGGCGTTCGATGCGGAGGCTGCTCGACCCGGGAAGCTCCGGCCTCAACTCCGGCTGCAGCCAGACCACCGAGTGAATGGGCCACATCTGGGTGTCAATCGCCTGAATTTCCGTGGCGGTGAATGGCGCCAGCTTTTGTGAGGGAAGTGCGGGCTCTGGGTTCAGCGACCCACGAGACTTGCGCCGGGTAGTCGAGCGCTTCCGCGTCACTCCGGCCGCACCGGAAGCGCTGGCGGCGCCGTTTGGCCGCGCCGGTGTTCCATTTCGCGGGAGGCGCTGTATGTCTGTCGCTCTCATATTCGTAGACTCCTCTTTACCGCAATTGCCAGCGAAGTAATGTCGCAGTGTGCTGAACTCTGGGGAGCGTAATCACCGATCCATTGTCCGGCGCCAAAAGCTTCGACAAATGCGGTCCGCTGATGGATGGTAGGACCCACCGATTCACCGAAGGAGTGCAATTGTGCTTCGATCTGACGGCCGGCATCAGTTCGCCGATCGATTTTCGAAGGCACAATCAGGCACCTGGGGCCGCCACTGCGCCGGATGGTGCGTGCCTGCCGGATCAGATCTACCGCGGCGCGCGTAGCCACAAGATCCACGCCGCTGGCGGTCACGGGAATCAAGATCAGATCGGCGATCCTCCCCGCGGCCAGCGTGGCAGCTCCCACATGCGCCGGTGCGTCCAGCACCACGTAGCGCTCACCCTTGGCCGCCGCCGCACGAATAAGCCGTTCGCCGTCCTCGTCATTCTCCAAAGGCATGAATTCGCCCCGAATCGGTAACCGGCCGTGACTCAACCAATGATTCGATGTCCCCTGAGAGTCGTTGTCCAGCAGCAAGACCGAATCCCCGCTACTGGCAAGCTCACAAGCCAGGTTGACAGCGATTGTGGATTTGCCGCAGCCTCCCTTCAGGTTCACCACTGCGATCACAAGCGTCGGTGCTCGGAGTGTGTACCTAACGGAGGTGAACAGGAATTGGGTAGGTGGATTACTGAGTTGAGTTAGGGGTTGACTAGCCACGCTGATTTCTCCTCTGAGCTCATTCCGTCAGACACATCTTCAGCTTCCTCGAATATCACGTAAATCCGAATCTTGACCTCAAGCGGTTGCCCGTTGAGTGAAGCCGGTTGAAACCGGCGCTTCAGCACGGCATCTGTAGCAGCCTGGATAAGGAGCGGCTGGCCACCCTGAAAAGTCGCGCTGGTGACTCTACCATGCCTGTCAACGGTAGCCTCCAAAATGACATTGCCGTGGATGCCGAGTAACCTTGCAAGGGGAGGGATCACCGGCGGCGGGCCGCTCAGGAGCCTTAATGCTTGAAAGTTGCCCGGATCCATTGGCCCAGGCGCTGCAATACTCCGGGGCGGCGGGCGAGGATTGACGGGTCCGAACGACGCTTGCATGAGTGTCGCCAACGTCTGTGATAGCGCTGGAAACTCGTTGCGCGAAAACTTCCATAAGGCGGCGCTGGTCGCGACTAGCAGGAACAACGCCGCTGCAGCGATCATGGCCCAATGAGCATGCGCAGGAGGCCCCGTCCGGAATCTGGTTTCCACGAGCTGGACCACAAGCTGGACAGGTGGCTTCTGGCACAGAGGCTCTGGCTGGAACTCACACGGCTCCGGTTGCCGGCGTTCCTGGGGTTCGGCGAGAGTACTATCGTGCCGGTCCTCCAGGTTTTCTTGGGCGCACCGCAAGTCTCGCTCCAGGATGGGATCGCCCGGAAACAGGGTCAACAGGTTACAGAGCAGATCGGATGCCTGCTCGAACAGGTTCTCCTGAATCAGTTTCAGCGCCGTCGCGCGGCTACGCTTGTAAAATTGCTTTTCCTCACTGGCATCGCGCGCCGCACGGACCGTTTCCAGCAGCGCCTCGACATCAGGGCGATCCGGCGCTGCCAGCCGGATCAGGATCTGTTCAGCCTCCTGGAACTGGCCTCCGCCGAAAAAGGCCTGCGCGGCCCGCCATTCGTCTTGATACTCTTTGCGGTCTTCCGGTTCTTGCCTGAGGTCTTCGGGGATAATTTCTTCGGCCTGTTTCGTTTCACAATTGGCGAGACATTGCCGCAGATGCTGCAGCTCAAGTTCGTCCGGAAACTCCATTTCGGCGCCTTCAATCAATGCAAGAGCCTGTGGCCAAGCCTGGGCGGCGATTTTCTCCTCGATGGCCGCCAGCCTGGAGCGAAATGGCTGACGGCCTTCGTCAAGTACCGGGCGAGCTGTAGCCGTGGATTGGAGCTCCTGGCCTTGCTCCTGAGCTATCGCCCAAGCCCGCTCTATCGCCTGACGAGCTTGTACCAGCAGATCCCGGACGTGCCCTTCTTCGGACAACTCCGTGCTCAGTGCCTCCAGTTGGGCGAGCGCCTCGGTATACCGTTGCTGTGCCGGCAGAGCATGGCTTGCATATTGCCCCTGGCCGGGACAGTCGTCCGCTCCAGCGAATCGGCCTGACCGTCGTTCGCCCAAAGCAATGCCGGGTGCGCCCGCGATATCCATAGATGGCACAGTGGTCGATGATCTCAATGACTGAGTCGTTTGCCCACGATTGCGCTCGGACGAGCAGGAGGAGTGAGACCGTCTCGAACTGGAAATTCGATCAGGTCCGATCGCAACCTATTTCCCTGGGGAATGGCAATTTTGTAACAGTTTGTCGCGACTGTCCAACGGAAAGCCGGGCGCGAATTGAGTTTTCCACAAGTTTGTTTATGTCTGAAATGAGACATTTCCATGGCGCCGTATGTTCAAAGACTGTGTATAAAACAGCAGGCCGCTTGGATGTGTTACGGAAAAGCGGGTGAGCAGCGAGATACGCCGAGAAACCGCATCCAAAAGTAGGGTCAAATGGTGACAGGAAGGCTCGGAAACAGCTCCTTATTGCGAAAGAACTTACCGAGGCGCGAGTGTGAATGAGCGGTTGTATGACCGAGTTTCTACAGCTTCCGCACACTGAAGTGCCCGGTTCGTACAATGGGACCGTCACTCAGGCGAAACCATATCGGAATTGCCGAGCAAGAGCATCTTCGTTCCAGAAGGGGTTTAGACTTGAGAGCACTGAACGCGCTCATCGCCTCGTGGCTGCCGATTTTCACATTGAGCACCCCCTCGTTCGCGGGAACAATTCGCGAACATCCCGCGCATGGAATGTCCATCGTTCGTTTCGCAGAATTGGACTCTGGTGTGTACAAAGGATCGAAGCCAAAAACTGACGCCGATTTCGCCTTTCTGAAATCCAAGCACATCAAATACATCTTGCAACTGAGGTTTCTACCGCTCCTCTCGCGGGCAGAACAGAAAAGAGCTAGACGCTATGGGATTTCTTTGATCTCGGTGTATATTAACGCTTCTCCCAAGTCGCCCTCGGAGAAACATGTCAATCGTATCCTGGAAATCCTTCACGATCGTTGCTATCGACCAATCTATTTTCATTGCGATATTGGTCGTGACCGATCCAGCCTGATCGCAACTCTATATCAGGTGTATTTCAAAGGGCTTGCGCCAGAAGATGCCTGGCAGAAAATGAAAGGCTTTGGCTTTAAGGACTCCTGGGATCTGAGCGGCCTCAAGAAGTATCTTGTGAAACACCCGACGCCGCCGGCATCCCTGGCTGTGCCCAGTCACACCTGTGCCCCCGCGCGATAGTATCCTGCCGTAACTAAATACTCCGCCCGCCCATGGCCACCACGTCCTCAACCAGCATGGTCTCTTTCACCACGAAGGGCTCGCCGTATTTCACTCCCACCAGGTTGCCGTAAAACCGCGCGATGGCGCCCAGCCGTTCGTGAATCTCTCGCTCGTCGGGAAACAATTCGCCGCCTTCGCTACCGCCGCCGTACTGCGAGCGATAACTCAGCAATGCAGCCATGCGGCGTTCGAACTGCCCGGAGATGTCGACGACAAACGATGGTGTCACGTTGGCGTAGATGGATGAGTAAAGGATCTTGTACGGCCGGTGCGGCTCGGAATATTCGTCCAGTTTCTTGAGACCCGCGAGAAAGCATGCCTCGTAGCCGAGCTCCGCCGTGCGATAGTGATCCGGGTGGCGTCCTTCCCAATAAGGAAGAATCACAACGCGCGGGCGCGTCTCGCGAATCTTGAGCGCCAACGTCATGCGGGCTGAGATGGTGTTTTCCAGGCGCGCATCGGGGAAATGCAGATTGTCCCGGTGGCCTACCAGCATGATCTTTGCCGCCGCCAGAGATTCTTCGATCCTCTTCTCCGGCGTCCCCCGCGTGCCCATGTCGCCCGCAGTAAGGTCCAGCACTCCGGTACGATAACCTTTTTCGGCCATCTTGATTAGGGTTCCGCCGCAAGTCTGCTCCACGTCATCCGGATGTGCGGCGATCGCCAGAATATCCAGGCTCATACGCGCGCCGCCAGCTTCTTCAGAAATTCTTGCTCGGTCACGCGATATTTGAAGGCTTTGCTTCCGTTGATGGCGATCACAGGGACGTCGTCGTTATAGGTCCTTCGCAGATCGTCATCGCCATCGATATCCACTTCATCCAGCTCGAAGCGCGTGCGTTGTCTTGCGGATTGCAGCACGCGCTTAGCCTCCTCGCAAAGACAGCAGCCTCGACGAGTGTAAAGGGTGACTTTGGGATCGCCTGGCATTACCAACTGACGTCGCGCTGCCGCATATACACCTGCCGCGTTCCCATCACGCCCACCAGGATCATGCCGGTGATGAAGCCGCCGATGTGCGCAAAAAAAGCCGTGCCGCCCTGGGAGACATGCGAATAGCCGATCGTGCCGACCCCGCTGAAAAACTGGATCAAGAACCAGTAGGCCAGCATGAGCCCCGCGGGCACTTCAATTGTCGTGAAGAAGATGAAGATGAACACCAGGGTGACGATTCGGGATTTTGGGAACTTGATCAAGTACGCTCCCATCACGCCGGCGATAGCGCCGCTGGCCCCAACCATCGGCAGGCGCGAGCCGGCGCTAAAGAATACCTGCGTCATACCCGCCGCGATCCCGCACAGGAGGTAAAACACAAGATATTTGAAGTGCCCGAGGGCGTCTTCCACGTTGTCGCCGAAGATCCACAGGAACCACATATTGCCGATGATGTGCATCCATCCGCCGTGCAGAAACATCGAGGAGATAACCGGCCAAAAATGGGAAAGACTGAAACGCGCCGGGACCAGCCCGTATTGCGCAATGAAATAATTCCGTGAGTATTCGTCCAGCGAAAACTCGTGAAGAAAAACCACGACGTTCAGAATAATGATAAGAACCGTGACCAGTGGACGCGAGTAGCTGGGCTGCGTGTCCCGGAGTGGAAACATCTATGTGGCTCGGAGGGCGCTGGAGGAAGCCCGGCTCGCGAATTCGGGGTGCGACCGCCGTTCCGCGCGGCTCATTAAGGCTCGCGCCTCTTCCTTGCCGCGGATGCCGCCTCGCGCGCCCAGCGCCATGCAGTTGAGAGCGGCCATGGCGTTGGAGAAATCGAGAGCGTTATGCATCGGCATCTCTTGCAACACAGCATAACAGAAGGCTCCGTGAAACACGTCGCCCGCTCCGGTGGTATCCGCACAATTCACCACGAAAGCCGGCGAGTAGAAAAACTGGCCGTCGGCCAGCGCGAGCGCTCCGTGCGCTCCCAGCGTCATGGCAGCTACGCGCATCTTATATTCCTTTTGAATCACTTCGAGCGCTTTGAATGGATCGCTCTCGTTGGTCCACTGCACCGGAAACTCTGAGCTGGCCA
>WNFC01008992.1_pt1 | contig 11042 bp, 10 predicted proteins | sample 5400541 | NCBI WGS metagenome assembly WNFC01 (sample SAMN13153342, study PRJNA577476) | soil metagenome | isolation source: 120 cm saprolite under Douglas fir tree site 2 hole 2 replicate 1 | place: USA:California | collected 2015-04-18
ATGCCTGGCAAATCTGGCTACGAGCTTTGTCGCGAGCTGAAGGAGAATCCCGCCACTCGCCTGGTGCCGGTTGTGCTCATTACCGGACTGAGCGAGCGGGAAGATCGGGTGCGCGGCATAGAAGCCGGCGCGGATGATTTCTTGAGCAAGCCAATATTTCCGGAAGAGCTCTTCGCCCGGGTAAAGTCGCTCATTAAGTTGAAGGAATTTACCGACGAACTGGAGACCGCCGAAAGCGTCCTGTGTACGCTCGGTCTAAGCGTGGAAAGCCGCGATCCGTACACCGAGGGGCATTGTGAGCGGCTGGCTGTGAACGCCAGTAACCTGGGCCGTCATATTCATCTTGATGAAGAAGAGATCATCGCCCTGCGCCGCGGCGGCTATCTCCACGACCTGGGCAAGATCGCAGTCCCGGACGAGATTCTAAGAAAAGGCGCGAACCTTACGCCCGAAGAATGGGTGATTATGAAGCGCCATCCCATTACCGGCGAAAACATTTGCCGGCCGCTGAAATCGCTGCGCCTGGTGCTGCCCATTATTCGCAATCACCACGAACACTTTGACGGCAGCGGATATCCCGATGGCCTCGAAGGCCGCGACATTCCGTTGCTGGCACGCGTCTTGCAGGTGGTTGACGTCTATGACGCGCTGCGCACCGCCCGTCCTTACAAGCCAGCGCTGAGCCACGAGCAGGCCGCGATCACCATGCGCGACGAAGCCCACTCCGGACTGTGGGATGAGCAGCTAGTGGTCGAATTCTTTTCCATGCTGGAGAAGCAGCGCCAGGTCGCGTAGCCCAATTCTCTAGCGAGGGTCTACTGCATTCCCACCTCTCCCGGGCGCGTGATACCTTCTCATAGTCGCGACCGACGCCTTACCTGACGGCTAATGGCTACCTACAGCTTCATTATTCCCGCCTACAACGAAGGCGCGCGTTTGGGAGCAACCCTCAATCGCGTTCTCGAGTACGTTGCCGCACAAGGCTGGGATGCCGAGGTCGTGGTAGTCAACGACGGATCGCGGGACCAGACAGCTGACCTGGTTCGCGCCTGCGCTCATACCCATCCAGAGTTGCGGCTGATCGAAAATCCGGGCAATCGTGGCAAGGGTTACAGCGTGCGTAACGGCATGTTGAACGCGAGAGGCGAGGTGTTGGTTTTCAGTGACGCCGACCTTTCCTCTCCCATCGAAGAAGCCAACAAGCTTTTCGCGGCCATTCTGGCTGGCGCTGACATCGCCATCGGATCGCGCTGGCTGCAGCCCGAAACACAGACCCACAGGCAGTCCCTTCTGCGCCAGTTCTATGGACGCCTTTTCAATCTTGCCCTGCGAGTATTGCTGGGGTTGAATTTCAAAGACACACAATGCGGATTCAAGGCGTTCACCCGCAGCGCAGCTCAGGCGATTTTTCCTTTGCAGAGAATCGAGCGCTGGGGATTCGATCCTGAGTTGCTGTATCTGGCTCGCCGCGCGGGACTGAAGGTGCAGGAAGTGCCCGTAGCCTGGGCCCATGTCGAAGGAACACGGCTTAGTCCGCTTCGCGACGGCCTCCGCATGTTTGGCGAAGTGCTGAAAATCCGCTGGAACGCCTTCAGCGGAAAGTATTCGCAGTCGACCTAAGCTGGAACGGTCCTAAAAACCAGCCGCTTTGGGGAAAGCGTTCGGGCGGGGTTTTACCTCCACGCCTTTCTCAAACACGATCGTCATCTTTTGCGCGCAATCCTGGCACAGCCAGTAGAACTCAATGCGGCGGAGAGGCTTTTTTATTTCGTCATCGGCGCCCAGGCTGCGGCGGCGGTCAAGTCCCGCCTCGATTTCTAGGCGAAAAAGTCTTCCCAAGTGGAAATAGCGGAAAGTTGCAGCGCAATCGGGGTTGGCGCATTTGGAAACCACAACGCCCTTCCATCAACTAAGTGTGTACCTAAGATTATTTTACTCTCCTTCGCAGAATGCAAGCTTGGTTCAATAAAATCTGTGTAAAACTTCGTTGCAAATCGGGAAGGCGCTATAGCCGATTGATGAGCGAAGCAACGTATCCCGCGCCAAAGCCGTTGTCAATATTGACCACGCTCACGTTTGACGCGCAGGAATTCATCATCCCGAGCAGCGCGGCGAGGCCTTCAAACGCTGCACCGTAACCGACGCTGGTTGGCACTGCGATCACAGGAGCCCCGATAAGTCCGCCCACAACGCTAGGCAATGCTCCTTCCATTCCAGCGCAGACAATGACCACGCGAGCCTGGCTGAGAATCTTCTCGCGGGCCAGGAGACGGTGGATTCCCGCCACCCCCACGTCGTAGATTCGCTCCACCCGGTTGCCCATCAGTTCGGCCGTGACTACCGCTTCTTCGGCCACCGGTATGTCGCTGGTTCCCGCCGAAACTACCGCGATCACTCCCTTGCCGTAGAGCTTGCGATCGCGCTGCAGCACGATTGCCCGGGCTACCTGTTCATATTTCACACCGGGACGGTTCGCGCCGCGGACAACTTTTTTCACCGCAGCGAATTGCGCTTTCGTAGCCCGGGTGGCGAGGACGTTATTCCCATGCTTCGCCAGCCGCTTGAAGATCGCTGCTACCTGCGCAGGCGTTTTTCGTTCTCCGAAAACCACTTCCGGCATCCCGACCCGGAGTGCGCGGTGATGATCCACTTTTGCAAAACCCAGGTCTTCAAAGGGAAGATGTCGAAGCTGCTCGACGGCGTCGTCGGGCGAGAGTCTGCCGGCGCGCACCTGCTCAAAAAGTTTACGAATGGATTCGGCGTTCAAAGCGGCTCTCAATTCAACGGAAGTTAGCTTAACACCCACCGCGCCCACGTAGGGCCGGCCCAGACGCCGAGTGAAGCTCGCGGGTTGCGGAGCTTCATTCCGCAGGGCGGGCGAGGGCGCCCGCCCCACACGGGCCGATCAAATTTACGGAGATCGGCCTGAAGAGGGATAACTCTCGAGAATCGCTGCTGCACGATTCAGCGCATCCGCCAGCGCGAAAGTCTGCTTCTGGGTCGCCGCGAAATCCTTGTCATCAATGGAATCATTCACCCCGGGAATCACCGCCGCCGCGTATCCCGCGCGCTTTCCCGGAGCATAGATCGCATGACGAAACCACGGCCGCCCCGGCAACCCGTTTTCCAGCAGAAGCGCGCGATCAGCCCGAACGAGCTTCAAGTTCAAGGTAGCGACTGCTCCGGCAGGATGTTTCTGCCGTACAGATATCTGCACTCCCGCAGCCGCCAGCCGTCTTGCCGCCGCTAACGCAGGTTGAAAATCCGGAGACGGGCCAGAAAATACGCCCTTGGCGCGATCCCCCGCCTTTTCAATGTAAACCCCAATCTCCTTTCCGTATTCCTCGAAGTCATAAGGAAGAACGTCGATGTCGGACATGCGTACTACTTCCAGGCCAAAAACTCGGGCCATCTGCTGTTCGCGGCGAAAATCAGGGTCGCCGAACTTCTTGAACCAGGCAAAATCGTCGAACGCGGAATGATAGACGCCATAGTCACCGAACGAGCCAACATCAGTCGAGGCCACGCCCAGGTGCTGCAGGAACACGGTGAAATCGGATCCGCTACCCAGGTCGCTCACAGGAACATCGTTGCCCGCTGGTGCCAGCGGCGCTCGATACGTGCTGGTGCTGGTCTCTCGCGAGTCCACCTTAAGCGCGCCTGTTCTGTTCAGCTTCATCCATTGCTCGTAAACCGTTCCCCCGCCGGCATCAGGAACACTCTTGGTCACATCGCGCACGAACTGCTTCAAGCTGGGCACCGCCGCCGCGCCAAACTTCGGTCCGGAAACGGCCATGTCGGTGTTGAAGTAGGCGACGGCTGTCTTCGAGATTTCTCCATGCTGCTCGCCCCATTCCGTCGAACCGATCAGGCCTTCCTCCTCGGCGTCCCAACTGCAGAACATCAGCGTGCGCTTCGGCCGCCAACCCGATTTCAACAATTCGCCGACTCCATGCACTGCTTCCAGCATAGCCGCAGTACCGCTGCCCGGATCAACCGCTCCATAGACCCAGGCATCGCGATGGTTTCCCGCAATCACCAGCGCCTCCGGCCAGGTGTTCCCGCGCGCCGTGCCGACTACGTCCCAGATGGTGCGAAGCTGGTAATCCTGTTTCAGATGCAGCTTCACTCTCACCGGGCCGGGGCCAATGTGATAAGAGATTGGCAACCCGCCTTTCCATTCGGCTGTCGCTTCCGGGCCGCCAAGATGCTCAAGAATTGGCCGGGCGTCGGCGGCGGAGATAGGCGTGGTGGGTACTTGCGGCGCTGCGGGTGAATCTTCGCGTTTGATCCGCTTCGAGTCGGGCAGGTTTGGCGTTGAGGCCACGCCCGGTGTGGTCACGTCCCCGGGAAACTGCCAGATGTAGCTGATTGATCCGCGTTGCACGCTGGTATCGGGCCGCCACGGTCCAGCCGGATACGCGTCGCCGCGCTTTCCTCCGTCATCGGCAGGATCGGAATACAAGATCAGCCCCGCTGCTCCGTACTGCTGCGCCAGCTGCGCTTTCACTCCGCGATAGTTTTGGCCATAGCGCGCCAGCACAATTTTTCCGCGCAAATTAATTTTCACCTCGGCGAGTTTCTCGAAGTCGGCGGCGGTGCCGTAATTGGCGTAAACCACCTCCGCTTCGGCATCTCCCGACGGCGACAAGCCACTGAAGGGAGTCACAATGCGCGGATCATCTTGATAAGGATCGCCATCCACATGTTCACGAGACGGGCCGTGCATGTGGACGTCGGCGGGCCCGGTGACGTCAGCCGAGATTTCTGCCGGATAGTTAATCAGGACTATGTATTCGACGATCTCCGTCTTTAGCCCGGCCTCCCGAAATTTCTTTGCGACGTATTCTGCGTTGGCCTTGTCTTCTGGCGATCCCGCCATGTGCGGTGCCTGAGTCAGGAAGCGCAGGTGTTCCTCGGCAAGCTTGGGATCGGGGACGGCAAGGAAGCGGGCTTCGATGGCCTGCTCCTCACGCGGGTGAATGAATCCAGCAAGGTCACCCGGAGGGCCGGGCGTTGCAGATTGCGAGCCGGCTTGTTGCAATGCAGCACAGAACAGCACAACTGCGAAGGTCATAACGGAAGGGAATCGCGTGATCGGGATTCGCATTATCACCGATTCAAAATAACAGAGTCGAGGGCCGCGGCAAATCTCGTGAGTTCTTCCAATCTGCTATAAACTCCTGTACAGATGACCAAACGGCGCTCCAAAGGCGCGTACATGATTTCGGCGGTTGCCGAAATGTATGGGATACATCCGCAAACGCTGCGTCTCTACGAGCGCGAAGGCCTGCTGACACCTTCGCGCACCGAAGGCAACACGCGCCTTTATACCGACGAAGACCTGCAGCGCCTGGAGTTCATTCTGAACCTGGCGCGCGACCTGGGCGTAAACATCAGCGGAATTTCCATCATCCTGCAAATGCGCGAGCGCATGGAAGAAATGCAGTTTCAGATTCAGGATTTCGTAAAAGCCATCCAGCAGGAAGTGATGTCGAGGGCTGGAGCTGCAGCTGATCCGTCCAAAGGTGCGATCGTGCCCATTCGCCGCGCGATTGTGACTGCGCCCCCGGTGTCGAAAAAAAGATGACCCTGTCATCCTGAGCGCAGTAAGAACTTCGCGAAGCGAAGTCCTTACGGGGTCGAAGGACCCCCACCCGGTTTCGCGCCACCATAAATATCAAGAGGAATTCTGACGACGACCGTCTGCACGGGAAGATTTCCCCTCCAGAGCAACCTGCGATATCGCTGATAGGGGTCCTTCGACTGCGTTGCCGTTCGCTTCGCGACGACGCCTTCGCTCAGGATGACAGCTCTTAGTATCATCAAGTGTTGCCATGCTCCCCTTCAAGCTCATCTACGGCGAAGACTACTACCTCCCCATCGGGCAGCACGTTTTTCCTGCGGAGAAATACCGGCGCGTGCATGACCAGTTGATCGAGTCGGGAGTGGCCGATCAGCCCGACTTCCTCACTCCCCAGTCCGCCTCCGACCAGGACATTCTTCTAGTCCACACGCCGCGGTACGTTAACAAGCTCAAGACTGGAACCCTCTCTGCTCGTGAGGAAATGGAACTCGAGATCCCTTACTCGCCGGAATTGGTAAGCGCGTTCTGGCTGTCTGCTGGCGGATCAATCTTAGCGGCGGAGCACGCGCTGAAGGACGGCGTCGCCATCAACATCGGCGGAGGCTTTCACCACGCCTTCCCCGATCACGGCGAAGGCTTCTGCATGATTCACGACGTCGCGGTCGCGATCCGCCGCATGCAGCGCGACAACAAGATCCGCACCGCCATGACGGTTGATTGCGACGTTCACCAGGGCAATGGGACGGCGGCAATCTTTGCCGGAACACGGACAGCGAGCGAGCCGCTTCCGTCTTCTGCTCCGTCAACCCTCGGCCGGTCAACTCTGGGCCTTGCACTTCCCGACAAACGCGGCGTCATGCGTGGCGCCCACGCCGGAGACGTCTTCACCATCTCGCTGCATCAGGAGAACAATTACCCGCCCTCAAAGCCGCCGTCTTCGATTGACGTGGACTTGCCCGACGGCATCACCGACGACGATTACCTCGCCTGGCTCGACAACGCCCTCAGCTCCGGCCTGCGCCAGTTCACGCCGGATTTGATCTGCTACATCGCCGGCGCCGATCCCTATCGCGAAGACCAGCTCGGCGGCCTGGCATTGACCATTGAAGGATTGAAGAAGCGCGATGAACTGGTCTTCCGCGTGGCGAAAGCGCAAGGCATTCCGGTGATGGTGACCTACGCCGGCGGCTACGCCCGGCGTGTGGAAGATACAGTGACGATTCATTGCAATACGGTAGTGGCAGCGAAGGAAGTGTTTGCAGCACCACGGTCCGCGTAGCCCCGAACGCCCTCGTCCGGGGTGGCAGCTCCACACTGGTGCCATCCGCCCTCACGTATAATGCGTCTTCCCTTGGGGAGGAACAAATGCAATTCGCAACCGTGACTTATCCGAGCAAAGATGGCGCAAAATTTGATTTTGATTACTACATGAAGACGCACATCCCGCTGGTGTGCGGTTTGTTGGGGACAAGTATCGAAGTGTGCAAAGGAACGTCGGCAACGCCGGGCGATCCTCCGGCGTTCGTCTGCGTGGCGAGAATAAAGATTTCGGGCCCGGAGGAGTTCGCGCTCGCGATGGCGAAACATGGTGCCCAGATTATTCGGACATTCCGAACTACACGAACATTACTCCCGTGATTCAGATTGATGAAGTGCTGGCGTGAGGCTCACGAATTCTTTACTGAGCAACACTGGGCAGTTTGTCAACGACGGTTGGTAAATCGCGCAACGGAGTTCTTCGCCTGTCGGGAAACTCCGATGCGTCGACGAATTCAATCCCTGCTAGTTTGGTTTCAACATCGTATTCCCCAATAGTTGCATCGAGAAACAAATATCCAATGGTCTTGCACCGGTAATGTCATTGGCTGAGCCGTTCGCGAGTCCGGATATGAAAACAGTAACGTCAATTCTGTCTCCGGCCGGGACGTAATCGAAAAAGACCGTGTCGCGATCCAGTTTTTTGTCGCCGCACTGAATTGCGGGAACTTCGTGCCGTTGCCGAAATGCCTTAATCTGCCAGCGTGGCAGGGGAGGTGCTGTACGTACTAGCGCCGTTACTCTGGGAAGGCGTTTCTCATGCCCGCGGCGCTTAACGTGAACTCCCGTCGACCATCGCGAATGCTTGAGAACTCGAAAACAAGTTCTTTGTGGATCCGACTGACCCGAGAGGCTAATTTATCGAAGACTCTGTCCTGATTGGCCTCGAAATAATAGATCTCATCCTCGTTCTCTTGGAACCATTTCCAGAACTTCTCATACTTAGAGCTGAAGTGAAGCATATCCGATCTCCGCAATCACGCAATACTACCTCGCCCGTCTTAGTCAGGGAAACTGCTAGAATTTCATCAACCCATGTTCGAGAACCTCCAGGAACGCCTTCAACGCACCTTCAAATCCCTGCGCGGGCAGGCTGTTCTCAATGAAGAGAACATGCAGGAGACGCTGCGCGAGCTGCGCCTCGCGCTGCTTGAAGCGGACGTCAATTTCAAAGTCGTCAAGCAGTTCATTGACCAGGTGCAGGCCAAAGCGGTCGGCCAGCAGGTGGCGACCGCGCTTTCGCCGGGTGAGCAGGTCATCAAGATTGTCCGCGATGAGCTGATCGAAATTCTGGGCAAAGACACGGCGCGAATGAAGTTTGCCTCGCAACCGCCGACGGTCGTGCTCATGGCCGGCCTGCAGGGTTCCGGCAAGACGACAACCTCCGGCAAGCTGGCGCACTGGTTCAAAGCCGGAGGCCATCGTCCGCTGCTGGTTTCCGTGGACGTCTATCGTCCTGCCGCGCGCGAGCAGCTCAGGGTGGTGGCGCAGGCGATCAAGGCGCAGATTTATCAGGGCGAAGTCGGCGAGGCTAACACACCGACGGTCGAGAAGCTTGCCAAAGAAGCCCGGCGCGAGGCCATCAACTCCGGCTGCGATGTCCTGATAGTAGACACGGCCGGACGCTTGCACATTGACGATCAACTCATGGACGAGATGCAGTCGCTGAAGCGGCTGCTCAATCCGCAAGAGATCCTGTTCGTCGCCGACGCGATGACCGGACAAGATGCCGTTCGCTCGGCCGACGAGTTCCACAAGAAGCTGACCCTTACGGGTGTGGTGTTAACTAAGGTGGACGGCGATGCCCGCGGCGGTGCGGCGCTTTCGATTCGCCAGGTCACGGGCGCTCCCATCAAGTTCATCGGTGTCGGCGAAAAGTATGATGCGCTGGAGCCATTTCACCCCGACCGCATCGTCTCGCGCATTCTCGGTATGGGCGACATTCTTTCGCTCATCGAGCGCGCCGAGCAGCACGTAGACAAGAAGAAAGCCCAGGACATGGCGGCCCGCGCGCTTTCCGGTGACGGCTTCTCTCTGGAAGATTTTCGCGAACAGTTACGCCAAGTCAAGAAGATGGGATCGATGCAGAACTTGATGGGCATGCTGCCCAGCGTGGGCCCATTCGCCGGATTGCAGAAGCATGCCGACAAGATCGACGAGAAGCAGATCAGCCACGTTGAAGCCATCATTAATTCGATGACCGCGCACGAACGCCACCACCACGACGTGATTAACGGCAGCCGCCGCAAGCGCATCGCCCGCGGGTCGGGGACAACCGTTCAGGAAGTCAACAACTTGCTCCGCCAATATGCCCAAATGCGAAAGATGTTCAAGCAGATGGGCAAAGGCAGCTTCATGCGCCGAATGGCGGGGATGAAGATGGGGTAGCCGGCAGATGTCAACAATTTTTCAGCGATGTCATCCCGAGCTCGCTGAAAGCGAGAGAGGGACCCTACGACGGATTGCACTAATGCGGCCGTAATTGGGACGGATTTGAGACACTCGCAACAGTCGTTATCCGCTCTACGCCGGTGCAGGTGCCAAGCATCGTAAGGTCCCTCTCCCGCCCTTTGGGCCGGTTCGGGATGACATCGCTCGCGAGTTGATTTCCTATGAAATGGCGCTCTCTCGAAGAATCGGCTTCGCAGACTGACACACGGTCACTGCACGAAATCTACGCCGAGCACAGCGAACTCATCGCGAAGTACGTCCCCGCGGAAATTCAGGCCATTCACGCCCGCGCGGTTGAAGAGCTCAAACGTTCCGGCGCCGCGGAGCGCGCGCTTCAGCTCGGCAGCAAGGCTCCCAGCTTCGAACTCACCGATCAAGACGGCAAACTCGTGCGCTCGTCCGAATTGCTCCAAAGTGGCCGGCTCGTCATCTGCTTCTTCCGCGGGCGGTGGTGTCCGTTTTGTGTTGGACAGATGGAAGCAATGAACGCCGTCGTTCCCCAGTTGCAGGAATTGCACGCATCGCTTGTCGCCATCTCGCCGCAAACCGTGCACCAGTCTTATCTCATGGCGGACCAGCACAAGCTGCACTTTCCTTTGCTGAGCGATATCGGGAACAAAGTCGCCGAGCAATTCGGGCTTGTCTATGGCGTACCGGAGTATCAACAGGAAATCTACCGCCGCGTGTTCGTGAACCTGCCGTTCGTAAATGGAGAAGAGAGTTGGGGTTTGCCAATCCCCGCCACTTACGTCTTAGATAAGGATCACACCGTCATCTACTCCGCCGTCAATCCGGATTACACCGACCGGCCTGAACCAACCGAAATCGTTCCATTACTTTCACAGCTTCCCCAATAGCCCGTGTTCATTCGTCACATTCAAGTGGTTCAACAGTCCTAAACAGGGAACCAATTTGGATCTCTAAACCGAAGTTCCGTATTGCGAAAAGCGGTAGTCCGCTGACTTCGTTTACATTAACCGGTTTTTGGCGGTTTGCGTCTGGGTACAGCTATAAAAGAGGTTGAACCCGCAGAAGCTCGAAGGCGCGTTGTTGCACCGCGGTCGGCGTGGCAATCATGTCAAAGCTCTGCTCCGCCAGCCGCACCCGGTTCTTGGTCAAGGTTGCTAGATCCTGGAGCAAGGTTTGAAAACTGTGGACGGGTAGCCCGTCTTCGGTGTGCTTATCCTGCGCCTTACTTTGCGCCTTCAGCGAGCGTTGCGCGGGAGCGACAACACTGAGGCGGAGTTGCTGCGCGCCTTCTCGATCATCGTCGTCAAATAGCATCGGTGCCAAGGCTTCGCGCATGTGCCATTCGACATAATAGGCTAGCATGCAGAGAAACACGTGGGCTCGCACGCGATCGGGTTGGTGATGATAAATCGGGCGCAGCTTCAGATCAACGCTCTTCAAACTGCGAAACGCGCGCTCTACTTCCGCTAACCCCTTATAGTGGCCCACTACTTCTTGGCTGCTCATGGCTGCCGTCGACACACTGGTGCGAATCACATAGATCCCATCCAGCGCTGCTTCCCGCGCAATGCTCTCCGCCTTGCGCTCCCAGCGGAAGCTGGCGTCCTCGATGTGCAGCTGGAAATGTTTGCCCATTTTGTAGCGGCCCAAAATCTTGCCTACCCGTAAGCCGATTTCGTTGCGTCCCCGCAGCGGTCGCCGCTTTCTCTCCGTGCTC
>WNFC01008993.1_pt1 | contig 11042 bp, 12 predicted proteins | sample 5400541 | NCBI WGS metagenome assembly WNFC01 (sample SAMN13153342, study PRJNA577476) | soil metagenome | isolation source: 120 cm saprolite under Douglas fir tree site 2 hole 2 replicate 1 | place: USA:California | collected 2015-04-18
GTGGAAGGGGCAAAGGGGGAAACCGGGAGGTTTCCCCACTCGTTCTCCTCGGCACACGCGGCGATCTCAGCGGCGCGTGAGCTGAGGCCATACTTGAAGAAGGGAGCTCGTGAGGGAAACATGGTTTCCCTCACGGGAGCGAGCCGAAGGCGAACGACGATCATGCTGAGGACTCCTCGGCCGCGCCCGTCGGCGGCACGCGGAACAGATCGCCGTCGCGCTCCGGAGCGTTGGCGAACGCGTCTTCGAGCAGGAGCGAGGGTCGCGCCACGTCCGGCCGGAAGACATTCACGATCGAGAGAGGATGCGACGTGGGCGGCACGTCCGTCAGGTCGAGCTCCGAGACTTTGCCCACGGCGGCAAGGATGTCGTTCAGCTGCTCGGTCAGGCGACCGATCTCTTCCTCGCTCAGCTCGAGCTGCGCGAGCGCCGCGACGTGCAGGACATCTTCTCTCGAAATCGCCATCTGTGACTCCAATCAAAACTGAGGCGCCGACACGACGGCGCCGCCGAGAGGCGGATCGGGCTCTCCCCGGTCGGCCGTCTTAACGAGCGTGTGGGTCAGACTCCATTCGACCAGACATCTCCGGCTAAAACAAAGGGCCCCCTTTCGGGGGCCCTGGTATTTGGTTCCGAAAGGAAAGCTAGACAGGCTGGACGTTCGCGGCCTGAGCGCCCTTGGGGCCCTGCACGACCTCGAACTCAACTCGCTGACCCTCGGTCAACGACTTGTACCCCTCCTGCGTGATGGCGGAGAAATGAACGAAGACGTCCTCGCCACCCTCACGCTCGATGAATCCATAGCCCTTCTCGTTCGAAAACCACTTCACGGTGCCCTGAGCCAACGACTTCCTCCTTCAAAACATGCGACGGCCCGGGCACCGAGCCGCCACTACTGATACAGCGGGCCGGAGTTTAGCTCAGATGCGCGGGAACGCAAGCTGCCCGCGCCGGTAGCGAGCCGCCCGGACCGCGTTCCCGAGGAGGGCTGCGATCGTCATCGGCCCGACGCCTCCGGGAACCGGCGTGAGAAAGGCGGCTCTCTCGGCCACGTCCGCCTCGACATCGCCGACGAGCCCGGCCTCGGTACGGGTGATGCCTACGTCGATCACCGTCGCTCCCTGTTTGACCATGTCCGCGGTGATGACGCCCGGAAGACCGACGGCGGCCACGAGCAGATCGGCGTCCAACGTGTGCCGCGCGAGATCCTCGGTGCGGGAATGACAGATCGTCACCGTCGCATTCGCCTGCAAGAGCAGCATCGCCATCGGCTTGCCCACGAGAATGCTGCGTCCGACGACGACCGCGCGGGCTCCCGTAATCGGGATCGTGTACTCGTTCACTAGGTGCATGACACCGAGCGGCGTGGCCGGAACGAGGGTCTGGCTGCCGAGAAAGAGCTGGCCCGCGCTGAAGGGATGAAGCCCGTCGACGTCCTTCATCGGGTCGATCGCCAGCATCACGCGCGCCTCGTCGATCTGGTCGGGCAAGGGCGTCTGCACCAGGATCCCGTCGACGAAATCGTCCTCGTGGAGGTGCTGGACGAGCTCGACGAGGTCGTCCTCCGTGGTCGTCGCAGGAAGCCTGTGGTCGATCGCCTCGATGCCCGCTTCGTCCGCGGCCTTGTGCTTGAGGCGGATGTAGACGTCGGACGCCGGATCGTCGCCGACGAGCACGGTGGCAAGCCCGACATGGCCGAGCTCTGCGACCTCGTGCTTGATCTCCTCCCGCAGCCGCGCCGCGAGGGCGGCGCCGTCCATCAACGTCGCGTTCACGGGCGTCTACGGGATCGTCAGCTCGACGCCGCTGACGTCCAGTCCGAGCGATTCGGCGAGGCGAACGCCGAGCTCGAGATCCTCGCGCAAACGCTCGACGTCGCGTGATTCCATCGCGCGCCCGATCCAGGCGCGCTCGCGCGGTCGCCACAACGCGTGGGCGGCGAAGACCGGCAACAGCCGGTTGGCGGCGTCCACGAGCTTCTGGTTCATCTTCTTGGTGAGGTTCTGCAGGAGCACTCGCTCGTAGGCCATGCCGGCACCGTGGTGGATGCCGTCGTCCGTGGCGAGCCGGCCGCAGAGCTCCTCGAGCACCGTGCCTCGTGACGAGCGTGCGATGAGTCGGAACCTCGAGATGATCAGCCGCTCGTAGAAGACCTGCATGAGGAAGACCTTCTCCTCGAGCGTGTCCGCATCGAGCGTCGTCTTCGCGAGCTTGTCGAGATGCGGATCGCGCTCGGCAGTGCCGCCCGCCTCGGTCACGAGCTTGAGCCACGCCTCGGTGTGGCGCGACTCGTCCTGAACCATCGTCGAGTAGTAGAGCTTCGCCTCGACGTCCGGGGCCATGTTGAGGAGCTGCGAGGCCATGTCGCAAGCGAGCATGTCCGCCTGAAGCTGTTGGGTCAGGACCGAGCGCCACATGTCCCTGCGACGAGCCTGACTCTGCGGCAAACCCTTCGCCTCGGGGATCGGAGGCAGCTCACCCCACGGGAGATCGCGCACCTGCCACTCGCGCCGCTTCGCGAGCTCGTAGAAGCGGAGGACGTCGGCGAAGGCCTCGCGCCCTTCGTCCTTCATCTCGATCAGCTGGCCGGTTGCCATTGCGAAGGCATTATCCCCGTAAGCTTTCTTTTATGGAGTTGAAGCGCTGGCCGCGGAAGAACGACCCCGAGTCGATCGAGGCGCGCCAGAAGGCGCTTGGACTGAGCGACGGCGTGACGCGAATCGACCTCGCGCCGTTCGTGAACGCCCAGGAGATGCTGACCGGCGCCGCGGTCATCCCCGTGTCGGTGGTGGGCCCGCTCGAAATCGAGCTCGGCGAGTACGAGCTCGAGGAGCCCTTCGGCCGCGTCTCGGAAACGGGTCGCAACAAGGATCAGGTCTTCGTGCCGCTGGCTCACACGGAGGGCGGCCTGTCGGCCTCGCTCTACCGAGGCGCAAGAGCCGCCGCCGAGTCCGGCGGCTTCAGAACGTACGTGCTCGGGGACCGAATGACCAGAGCATCCTGCTTCGTCTGCAAGTCAACGGAGGAGGCAGTGCAGCTCGCCCGTTTCATCGACGCACACGTCGCGGAGATGCGCCGCTGGCTCGCGGAGCGCAACGAAGACTGGATCTCGAGATTCGCCCGCCTGCGCGAAGTGGAGACGCACGTCATCGGCCCCATGTGTCACGTCCTCTGGGCGTTCACGACCGGCGATGCGTGCGGGCCGAACATGATGACTCGCAATGCATACGCGTTGAACATGGGCTACGTGATGGAGCACGCGCCGGTAAAGCCGGAGCGCGCCATCCTCGAGGCGAACATGGGCGGTGACAAGAAGCCGTCGCACCGCTACTTCGAGCGAGGCGGGCACGGCAAAACCGTCCTCGTCGAAGCCACGCTCACTGAGGAGACGGTGCGCCGCGTCCTGCGCACCACGATCGACGACCTCCTCGAGCTCTCGTATGCCGGGACACACGGAGCGGTCGCATCGGGCATGCAGTCCGTCGCGTTCACGCCGGCGTCGGTGATCGCCGCGATCTTCGCAGCGACCGGACAGGATCTCGGCATGGTCGGGACGAGCTCGATGGCCCACGGCACGGCAAGCCGCGTCGACGGTGGGATCAACTGCTCTTTGCGCCTCCCGGGGCTCGAGGTCGGGACCGTCGGGGGCGGGACGATCTTCCCGTACGCCCACACCTGGCTCGAGCTGATGGACTGTGCCGGCGCGGGGAAGGTCTACCGTTTCGCGCAGATCGTGGCGGCAGCGACCATGTCGCTCGAGATCTCAGCCAGCGCCGCGATGGCCACGGCAGGCTCGGAGAACTTCTTCCGGGCACACCACGAGCGGGGCGGTCTGCGGCCCTCTGATACTTGAGGCAGATGCCTCAAATGCCGATATTCACGGCATGCGAGGCGTGCTGGTTGGAGCTGTCCTGATCTTCGCCCTGATGCTTGTCATCAGAGACGGTCGCGCCTCGCGCAATCTCGGCCTGACCGGGAGTTGTCATGCCATCACTGCCCCTGCCGGCGACAGCGGCGTGTGGGAAGCGTGCGACCCCGGCAAACTCGAGGGCGCACCGGACCTCAGCAGGCAAGGCTGCAAGTCGGTGAAGCTCGTCGGCAAGCGCGAATACTGGCGCTGCCCCGCGAGCATCAAGAGCAGCCACAACACCGGCTAGCGAGGGCTTCAGCGCGTCCCGATCTCCATGCCGAACAGCCGCGGCAACGCCGCGCCGAGGCGGGCGGGCCAAGGCGCACGGCGGTTCTCCTCGTCCGCACGCTCACAGGCGAGGATCGACGAGCGCACCAGCGCGCCGCCGAGATGCTTGAGTGGTTCCGGCGGTAGGGACGCCACCCGGCGTGACGCAAGTGGCAGCGCGGTCCATTCGTCGTCGCGCCGCAGCACGAGGGACGCGAGGATCTGACCGCCCAGCCACGTCGGGCCGACACCGTGCCCCGAGTAGCCGAGGCCGTAATGGATCCGCTTGCCTTTCACCGTCCCGAAGAAGGGGAGATGGTCGGCTGAAACATCGATCGGTCCGCCCCACGCGCGCTCGATTCGTGCGTCTGCGAGCCCCGGCAACAGACGCCGCAGGCCGTGCTCCGCTCGCGCGGCCGTCGCGTCGTCGGTGCTGAACCTTTCATCCACGCGTCCGCGGTACCCGATCGGGCCGGACCCGCTGCCCATCAGCACGCGGCCGTCCGAAGTCGTGCGGAAGTAGTGCAGGAACATCCGGGCGTCGAGGACCGCTTCTCCACCGGTCCAACCGATCTCCTCAAGCAGCTCCGGAACGGGCTCGGTGAGAACGACGTACGAGCCGAAGTTCGTCACGTGACGCGCTACCGGCCGCCAGCCCGTGGCGGCGGCATTGACCGCGACGACGATCTCCGGGGCGCGAACGCTGCCGTGCGGCGTTGCGATCTGCCCGGCGCTTATGCGCAGCGCAGGTGTGTGCTCGTAGAGCACGACTCCCGCGTCCAGAGCCGCCCGGCGCAGCGCGTGGACGAGCCGCGCCGGCTGCACGGTCGCACCCTCCGGGAAGTAGACGCCACGACGAAAGACCGGCGACCGGATTCGCTCGGCGACTCCTTGCGCGTCGAGCGGCAACACTTGCTCGCCGGCATCGACCTCGGCGGCGGCTGCCACCGCACTGTCGACGGCCTGGTCCTGGGAGGGCGACGCCGAGACCATCAGCATGCCCGACTCGCGGAGCCAGACGTCCTCCGCACGCGACTCGCAGAACTCGCGCACGGCAGGCACGATCCGCTCCCCAGCGCGCGCGAGCTGCAGCGCCCGCTCGCGTCCGAGCAGTGGCAGTAGATCGGCGAGCCCGGCCCAATAGCCGTGCAGGAACCCACCGTTGCGTCCGCTCGGCCCGGCCCCGCAGGTCTCCGACTCGACCAGCACTACCTGCAGGGAGGGATCGCGGTCTTTGAGCGCCAGGGCAGTCCAGAGTCCCGTGTAGCCGCCGCCTACGATGCAGACATCGGCCGAGGTGTCGCCTTCCAGCTTCGGCGTCGGCGTTTGGCGCCCAGCCTCGTCGAGCCACCACGGCGGGAGGCGCGGAGCGACCGAAGGAGTGGTCACGCGGCCGCGGCTACCCGTTGGCGGCGCATCTGAACGAGGACGTTCACGAGCATCCCGATCACCGCGACCCCGAAGATCGCGGTCCCGATCACGTTCACCTGCGGCGGGGCACCGACGCGCGCCGCGCCCCAGACGAAGAGAGGGAACGTCGTCAGCGAACCGGAGTTGAAGTACGTGACGACGAAGTCGTCGATCGAGATCGCAAAGCAGAGGAGGAGCGCGGCGAGGATCGCCGGCGCGATCAGCGGCAGAGTCACTTTCCGGAAGGTCGCCCATTCGTTCGCCCCGAGGTCCATGGCCGCCTCCTCGAGGTGGCGGTCGAAGCCGATCAACCTCGCTTTCACCGTCACCACCGCGAAGCTGATGCAGAACATGACGTGCGCGATCAGGATCGTCCAGAAGCCGAAGATGACGTTGAGGTTCAGGAAGAGCGTGAGTAGTGACGCGCCGAGGACGATCTCCGGCGTCGACAGCGGGAGGAAGATGAGGATGTTGGTGGCGCCGCGGCCCCGAAAGCCGTACCGGACGAGCGCCAGGGCAATGAGTGTTCCCAAGATCGTCGCGACGAGACTCGCGAGCAGCGCAATCTCGAGCGAGAGGACGACTGCGCTGCGGATTCCGGGGACGCCGTCCCAGTATTTCCAGTTGTCCCACGTAAACCCTTGCCACGTGTAGTTGAACTTGCCGGTGGGATGGTTGAAGGAGAAGGCGACCACGATTGCGATTGGAAGCAGCAGGTACGCGAAGAAGAGGAACGAGTAGAGCGTCAGGAGGTGGTGGCGGACGAAGCCCCAGGCCGCCGCGAGGGGCTCACGCCTCGGTTGCGTAGCCACCGCGACGGCGCTCATATCGCAGTCCCTGTCAACTGCTCCGTCCCGACCGCGCGAGCATAGGCCGCCACAGCAACCAGGATCGCGGCCATCAGGATGAATGACATCGACGCCGCGGCCGGGTAGTCGGTCAGCTCCAGGAACTTCGACTGGATGACGTTGCCGATCATGTGGTTCTGCGGCGCACCGAGAAGTTGTGCGTTGATGAAGTCTCCCGCGGCCGGGATGAACGTCAGGAGCGTGCCCGCGACGATGCCCGGGAGCGAGAGCGGAAGCGTCACGCGCAGGAACGCTTTCCAGCGGCTGGCGTAGAGATCCTGTGCTGCCTCGAGCAGTCTCTGATCGATCTGTTCCAAGGACACGTACAGAGGCAGAGCCATAAAGGGAAGGAAGTTGTAGGTGATCCCCATGACGACCGCTGTGGCTGTCGCCAGCAGCCGCCCACCGGCGCCGAGCAGGTGGACCTGCTGGAGCGTGCGGACGACGAACCCGTGGTCGGCGAGGATGGTCTCCCAGGCGAGCGTCCGGATCAGGTACGTCACGAAGAACGGCGCCACGATGAACAGCAGCAATAGGTTCTTCCACCGACCTCCACGGAACGCGATCCAGTACGCAACCGGATAGCTGAAGAAGAGAGCAAGCAGCGTTGCGATCCCCGCGTATTCGAGCGAGCGAACGAACTGGCCGTGGTAGTCCCGAAGCGCGGTCCAGTAGTTACCCCACGCCCACGAGAAGGCATAGCCGATATCGAAGTTTCCGGACTGGAGCGACTGGTAGGCCAGGAAGCCGAGCGGGACGACGAAGAACAGGGCCAGCCACAGCATCCCCGGCGCCAGCAGGAGATACGGCGTGAGTTGCCTGTGACGGTGGAAGTAGCCCAAGCGCGGGTTACCCCGAGATCAGGTTTTGCCAGGCGGTCAGATACTTCTGGTTGTTGAGTGCATTGGAGTCGAAGATCTTCACGCTGTCCAACATCTTCTTCGTCGGAAAGATGAGCGTGTTATTCGCGACGGCTGGGTCGTACTTCCTTGCCCACTCGCCGGCGCCTGCGACCGGCGGGATGTAGTAGATGCCGGTGATGTTCCGCTTCGGATCGCCGGCCTCCATCAGGCCCTGGACCTTGGGGTCGTAGACATAGTTCATGTAGACGCACGCCGTGTAGACGTTGCCGCCCTTCGGGATCAGCATGTTGTCCGTCCACAGGGCGCCGCCTTCCTTCGGCACGTTCCAGTGAATGTGCTTGTTGCCGATCTGTGCGATGTCGCCCGACCACGACATCGCCGCCGAGAGATCGCCCTTGGCGAGCAGCGGGGCATAGTCGTTTCCGGTGAACTGCCGGATCTGCTTCGAGTCGACCGCCTTCTTGATCCGGTTGAAGGCGGCGTTGAACGATTTGTCGGTCACCTTCGTCGGGTCGTCGCCGTTCGCGAGCATCACGATCGTCAGCGCGTCGCCCATCGAGTTGAGACAGGTGATCTTGCCCTTGAGCTTCGGGTTGGTCAGGAGGTCGCCGACGGAGAGCACCGGATCGCTGAGCTTGTCGTTGTAGGCGATGCCGGTCATCCCCGACTGCCACGGCAAGCTGTAGTCGCGGTTCGGGTCGAAGCTCGGATGCCGCTGAACCGGAATCAGGTTCTTGATGTTCGGGATCGCCGACTTGTCGAGCTTCTCGGCCCAGCCCTTTTTGATCATGAGCGCGAGGTAGCGGTCGTTGTCGGTCAGGACGACGATGTCGCGGTCGATCGACTGACCACGCGACAGCGGGCCCTGGATCTTGCCGAAGTACGAAGCATTGTCGTTGATGTCTTCCGTGTACTGGACCTGCGTGCCGTACTTCTTCTGGAACTGCTGCAACGACGGATGCGAGTGCTTCTTGTTGTTCGTGTCGATGTAGAGCGTCCAGTTCGAGAAGCGGAGCGTCTTCGCGAGCGTGTGTGACGTGGTGCCCGATGCGGCCTTCTTCGAGGTTCCACCACAGGCGGCGAGCAGGCCGGGGACGGTCAGGATGGAACCGCCGGCGGCAGCGCGCTCCAGCAGTTGGCGGCGGGTGAGGTCGTGGCTCATTCGGATCCCTCCATGGAATCGACGACGAAAGTGGACTCCGGGCTCCAGCTCAGGATGAGTCGTTGCCCGGGGGCGGCGCCGTTCAGACCAGGCGACGCGTTCTGTCGATAGACGGTCAGTTGTCCGCACTCGGTGTCGACGATGTACTGCGTCGCAACACCGACATATGCCTGCTCGACGATGGTGCCGTCAAGCGTGTTCTCCTGCCCACCCCCGAGCTCGATCTTCTCCGGCCGGATGCCGACCGCGACCTCGCCGGTGCGCCCAGCGAGAGCCCGCGGCCGTACCTTTACCTCCGGACCGCCGTGCAGCCGCACCGTGTCCGATCCGCTCACCGTTCCGGCGATCAGGTTCGAGGCGCCGAGAAAACCCGCGACGTAGGCAGTCGCAGGAGTTTCGTAGAGCTCCGTCGGCGTCCCGAGTTGCTCGATCCGGCCGCGGTTCATGACCGCGATCTGGTCGGCCATGGTCATGGCTTCTTCCTGGTCGTGCGTGACGTGGACGAACGTGATGCCCACGTCGTGTTGGATCCCCTTCAGCTCGAGTTGCATCTGCTTGCGCAACTTGAGGTCGAGTGCGCCGAGCGGCTCGTCCAGCAACAACACCTTGGGCTTGTTGACAAGTGCGCGCGCAAGCGCGACGCGCTGCTGCTGTCCGCCGGAAAGCTGACGCGGCTTGCGTTTCCCCAACCCCTCGAGCCCGACGAGCCGGAGGATCTCGTTCACCTGTCCGGTCAGCGTCCCACCCCGGATTCCCTGACGGCGGAGCCCGAACGCCACGTTCTCGAAAACGGACAGATGCGGGAAAAGCGCATAGGACTGGAACACGGTGTTGACATCCCGCTTGTAGGACGGCAGGCCGCTGACCTCGGCGTCGCCCAGATAGATCTGTCCCTCGGTCGGCTGCTCGAAGCCGCCGATCATTCGCAGCGTAGTCGTCTTCCCGCAACCGGACGGACCGAGTAGGGCGAAGAAGCTTCCGTGCTCGATCTCGAGACTGAGCCTGTCCACAGCCGTGACGTCCTCGAACCGTTTCGTTACATCGACGAGCTGGACGTCGGCGGAGCCCGTCATCGATCAGGGCGTACGCGAGCGGGGGCTTCCCGGAGCTGTTCGGCCCCAGGACCGCGTGCACCGTTTAGACGTGTCCATGCTTCGGCGAGGACGTCGCCGAGAATCGAGACGATCTGGTCGAACTCCTGCTGTCCGGCCACTAGCGGCGGCGAGATCTGGATGACCGGATCGCCGCGGTCGTCGGCACGGCAGATCAGCCCGCGCTCAAACAGCCTCGGTGACAGGAAGCCTCGCAGGAGCGTCTCGCACTCCTCATCGTTGAACGTCTCGCGCGCGTCTTTGTCCTTCACGAGCTCCACCGCGTAGAAAAAGCCTGTGCCACGCACGTCGCCGACGATGGGCAGGTCGAGGAGCTGGTCGAGCGTCTGGCGGAAGGTGTCCTGCGTCTCCGCCACGTGCTCGACGATGCGCTCGCGCCTCATGATCTCGATGTTCTTCAATGCGATCGCCGACTGCACAGGATGGCCGCCGAAGGTTATGCCGTGCGCGTACATGTTTGTGTCCTTCATGAAGGGCTCCATCACCCGGTCCGATGCGACGACCGCACCGATCGCCCCGTAGGACGAGGACAGCCCCTTTGCGATCGTCATCAGGTCGGGCCGGATGTCGTAGCGCTCAGAGCCGAACCACACGCCGACACGCCCGAAACCGGTGATCACCTCGTCCGCGCAGAGCAGGATCCCGTAGCGGTCGCAGATTTCTCTCACGCCTTGCCAGTAGCCCTCCGGCGGCGTGAACGAGCCGCCCGCGTTCTGCACCGGCTCCATGATCACCATGCAGACGGTGTCCGAGCCCGTCGCGTTGATGGTCTGCTCGAGCTCGTCGAGCAGGAACGCGGTGAACTGCGCTTCGGTCTCGTCGGGCGGCCGGTGGTAGCGATTGGTGTTGCGAACGTGCAGCACCTCCGGCACGAGCGGCTCGAACGGCGCCCGGATCTCGGGGATGCCGTTGATCGAGAGGGCGCCCATCGTCGTGCCGTGGTACGCGACGTGACGGGAGATCGCCTTCCAGCGCCGGCCGTCGCCGCGGGCGGTGTAGTACTGGCGGGCAAGCTTCCACGCCGACTCGACCGCCTCGGAGCCGCCTGAGACGAAGAAGAGCCGGTTTAGATCGCCGGGCGTGAGCGACGCGACCTCGGAGGCGAGCTCGATGGCGCGCGGATGGGCATAGCCCCAGTTCGTATAGAAGGGCAGCTCGCGCATCTGGGCCGCCGCAGCCTCGCCGACCTCCTCGCCGAACCCGTATCCGATGTTGACGGAGAACAGGCCGGCAAGGGCGTCGAGGTAACGCTTGCCCTTCGAGTCCTCGAGGTAGCAGCCGTCGCCCCGGACGATGATCGGCACTTCGCCGTCTTTGTAACCCCCCATCCTCGTGAAGTGGAGCCAGAGGTGGTCGCGCGCAGCGCGTTGGAGATCGATCTTCTCAGGTGCCGTGGTCGTCAATTCGCCTCCTCAACTCGCGTGCCCCAGTCGTACAGCTGCTTGACCATCTGCAGATAGAGGAATGTCT